>ENA-ORMS01000055-ORMS01000055.1-human-gut-metagenome-genome-assembly--contig:-NODE-55-length-125726-cov-33.059035_pt1 | contig 125726 bp, 117 predicted proteins | sample MGYA00242104_ERZ508997 | MGnify/ENA primary metagenome ERZ508997 (study PRJEB26280, sample SAMEA2338704) | human gut metagenome | biome: human gut; feature: human-associated habitat; material...
AAAAAGAAAAGACTGTTGAACAAAATATTTTTTTATACTTTGTCAACAGTCTGAATAAAAGCACTAGAAATACTAGTGCTTTTATTGACTTTTAATGGTTGGGCTTATATACTATAATATATAAATTATAAAAATAGGGGAAAAATATGAACATTTATGAAGAAACTAAGTTTTTAATGAAAAAATATAATATTAATGCAAATAAAAACTTAGGACAAAACTTTTTAATTGATGATAATGTAATAGAAAATATAATAAAAACAGCAGAAATAGAAAAAAATGATTTTGTAATAGAAATAGGGCCAGGATTAGGAACATTAACCAGTAAGCTTGTAGAAAAAGCAGGTAAAGTAATTGCAATAGAACTTGATAAAAAAATGTTGGAAATTTTAAATGATAGATTTGCGTTATATAAAAATTTTAAAGTGATAAATGAAGATGTACTAAAAGTAGATTTAAACAACCTGATAAAAGAAGAAAATGACAACAATTATTCAGTAAAAATTGTAGCAAATTTACCATATTATATTACTACTCCAATAATAATGAAGTTATTAGAAGAAAAATTAAATATAAATAGTATAACAGTTATGATACAAAAAGAAGTAGCAGACAGATTGACAGAAATTCCAGGAGGAAAAAATAGTGGGGCAATCACATACTGTGTATATTATTATTCAGAAGCACAGGAAATGCTGACAGTTCCAAATACATCTTTTGTTCCGGAACCAAAGGTTAATTCAGAAGTTATAAGATTGAATATTAGAAAAGAAGCACCTGTTAAATTAAATGATGAAAAATTATTTTTCAAAATTATAAAAGCAAGTTTTACACAAAGAAGAAAAACATTAGTAAATGGATTGTCGAATTCAGGAATAACAACGAAAGAAAAAATAAAAGAGGTATTACAAAGTTTAAAAATAAATGAAAATATACGAGGAGAGGAATTAACTATAGAGCAATTTGCAGAAATTGCAAATAAATTATTCTAAAATAAATAAACTAACTATTGACAAAATAGGCTAATACGCCGTATAATATTTAAAGTTAATTATACGCGTCATTAGCTCAGTTGGTAGAGCAGCAGACTCTTAATCTGATGGTCGGAGGTTCGACTCCTCTATGACGCACCAAATAAATCTTCTAAAAAAAGAAGATTTAATTTTTTTGAAAACAATAAGTTGACATAACAACAAGACAATGCTATAATATATAACATGAGTTTTAAACTCAAATAATTTTTAAGGAGTGCTTATTATGAGTAAGTGGGACGGACGGTATGAAGGTACCAAGGAGAGCAAGCAGTCTCTGGAAGACGATCTCCTCGATGCAATGAGCGGAAAGTTCTGCTATCCTACCAGTGACGGTGGAACGGTAAGACAGACGGACAGTCGTATCGATGTGTACGGACCGAGCGATTCCTCGAAGGGCCACTCTCATGACTGGTACAACGGAGCAACGAAAGAACATGGACACCATGATTAAGTAGTTGGAAGGGATGCTGGCAATGCCAGCGTCCTTTTTTTGTGTATGGGAAAAATCGAAGATATTCGCTATACAACAAGGTTAAGGTACATTGGGCTGTGCTGATTACAAAGCAATCGTGTACATGTGGAAAAGTCACTTTTCTTACAATCAAGATAATTTGCAATTTTATGTAAAATATGATAAAATAGGTATATAGGCTATTGTGTCTATTTTGTAATATATTTCCCTGGTTTATCTAACAATTTGTTAGTTTACATATATAGAAAGACTAAAATTTTACTAGGAGGAATAAGAATGTTGGATATTCCCTACGAAAGGCTGAACACGTATGAAATCATTTTGGTTTCTATCATCGTAGGATTGGCATTTGTATGCTCTTTGCGAGAAGAACGCAGATGGGTCCTGACGACGTATGTCATTGTGGGAGCATTGTACACTATTTTGAGTGTTTTTAAGCTCCTGAATGAGGGCTTAGCTAATAATGACAGTTGTTATACAACTGTAACAAAAGCTATCATTTCAATTCTTGCGACTACTGGATGGGCAATTATGCTTGGTAGAAAAAGCAAGAAAAGAGAATATGAAGAAGGAGAAGAGGAACAGGAATAAGACATTCGGCAATCCAAGAGGCAATCTTGGATTGTTTTTTTTGTATAGTAAAATCGAATATTTTCACTATACGATAAAGTTAAATTATCTTGAACGGTTCATATTTGCAAAGATACCATGTTTATTAAAAATGTGTAATAAAATTACAATATTTTGAATTTTAAAATATATATGGTATAATATAAAACGGAAGGGGGAAAATATTATGTTAGAAATGTATAGAACAGAACTTGAAACAAATGTAACAGAAAAAACAGCTAAATATGAAAAGGGAAATTGGATTAATATGATCTCCCCGACAGAAGAAGAAATAAATGATGTATGTAATAATTTGAAAATAAAAGAAGATTTTATTAGATATGCATTAGACTATGAGGAAAAAGCTAGAATTGATATTGAAGAAGATGATGATACAATATTATTTATAATAGATATTCCAATTAGAGAAAGAGAAGGAGACTCGCTAATTTATTCAACAATGCCAATTGGAATTATATTTGTAAGAGATGATTATATCATTACAGTATCTTTGAAAAAAAATGAAATTATGCAGAGTATGTGTAATAATACAAAAAATATAATAACATATAAAAAAAGTAGATTTTTATTGCAAATTTTATACAAAAATTCATCAATGTATTTAAATTTGTTAAAAAAGATAAATAAAGAAACAGAAGTTGCTGAATCAACATTAAAAAATTCTATGAAGAACAAAGCGCTATTAAAATTACTTAATTTAGAGAAAAGCTTGGTTTATTTCACAACATCATTAAAATCAAATGAACTAGTAATGGAAAAAACAATGCGTGGAAAAATTATTAAACTTTATGAAGAAGATGAGGATATATTAGAAGATTCAATTATTGAAAATAAGCAAGCGATAGAAATGGCTAAAATATATAGTGATATTTTAAATGGAACTATGGATGCGTATGCATCAATAATATCAAATAATTTAAATGGTGTTATGAAATTTTTAACATCAATAACAATTATATTATCAATTCCAACAATGATTGCAAGTTTTTGGGGAATGAATGTACCAGTACCATTTCAAGATAATCCTTATGGATTTCCAATTTTAATTGGAATTTCAATAATAGTTTCAATAATTGCAACTTTATGGCTAAATAAAAGAGAAATGTTAAAATAATTGTTAAAATTCTCCTTTAATGGAAAAAATAATAAAACTTTAAAAGTATAAAATGACGAAAAGTGAATATACTTTATAGTGAAAACTTTTAAAATAATTTTTAAAGGAGGATGTAATTTAATGAAAGTAATAGATACAATTGCTTTAGTTTTAATAATAATTGGAGCAATTAATTGGGGACTAGTTGGAATATTTAATTTTAATTTAGTCGATGCAATATTTGGTGCAATGTCAATAATAAGCAGAATAATTTATATTCTAGTGGGAATTTCTGGATTATGGGCAATAAAATTATTATTTGATAGATAAAAGCTAAAAAAGCCTGGATTGCTAAAGCAATTCAGGCTTTTTTTCCTTTACAATATTAAAAAATATGATATAATATACGAAGTATGTAAAAAATAAGGAGGAGAAGCAATGCTTACAGCTACCGGAGTAACAATTAGATTTGGAAAAAGAACTTTATTTGAAGATGTAAATATAAAATTTAACAAAGGATGTTGCTATGGAATTATTGGAGCAAATGGTGCAGGAAAATCAACATTCTTAAAGGTCCTATCAGGAGAACTTGAACCAAGTAAAGGTGAAGTAACAAAAGAAAAAACAGAAAGATTATCTGTTTTAAAACAAGACCACTTTGCTTTTGAGGAATATACTGTTATGGACACAGTAATTATGGGAAATGATGAACTATATAAAATAATGAAAGAAAAAGATGCAATATATGCAAAGCCTGATTTTTCAGAAGAAGATGGAATGAAAGCTGCTAAACTAGAAGAACGTTTTGCTGAATTAGATGGATGGAATGCTGAGTCAGATGCAGCAGTGTTATTAAACGATTTAGGAATAACACCAGAAAAACATTATGAACTTATGAGCAATCTAGAAGCAAAAGATAAAGTAAAAGTATTGCTAGCACAAGCATTGTTTGGAAACCCAGATATACTTTTACTTGACGAGCCCACAAACGATTTAGATTTAAAAAGTATTAGCTGGCTTGAAGAATTTTTAATAAACTTTGAGAATACAGTTATTGTTGTATCACATGATAGATACTTTTTAAATAAAGTTTGTACACATATTGCAGATGTTGACTTTGGTAAAATTAAAGTATATCCAGGAAACTATGATTTCTGGTATGAATCTAGCCAACTTGCATTAAAACAAATGAAAGAGGCTAACAAAAAGAAAGAGGAAAAAATTAAAGAATTACAAGACTTTATTGCAAGATTTAGCGCAAATGCTTCAAAATCAAAACAAGCAACATCTCGTAAAAAATCATTAGAAAAAATTGAATTAGATGAAATTAAACCATCTAACAGAAGATATCCTTATGTGGATTTTAAACCAGATAGAGAACCAGGAAAAGAAATTTTACATGTAAAAAATGTATCTAAAACAATAAATGGAGAAAAAATATTAAATAATGTTTCATTTACAGTAAAACAAAATGATAAAATAGCATTTTTGGCAGATAATGAAAATGCAAAAACTGTATTATTTCAAATTATAGCAGGTGAACTTGAACCGGATGAAGGGGAAGTAGTATGGGGTACAACAATTACATCAAGCTATTTTCCAAAAGATAATAACTATTTATTTGAGTCAGACTTATCAATTACAGATTGGTTAAGACAATATTCAAAAGATCCTGATGAAACATATGTAAGAAGCTTTTTAGGAAGAATGCTATTTTCAGGCGAAGAAGCACTTAAAAAAGTAAATGTACTTTCGGGTGGAGAAAAAGTAAGATGCGTTCTTTCAAAAATGATGTTATCAGGAGCAAACTTTTTAATTTTTGACGAACCAACAAACCATTTAGATATGGAATCTATTACAGCGTTAAACGAGGGAATGAAAAAGTTTAAAGGAAATATGTTATTTACTTCACATGACCATCAATTAACTCAAACTGTTGCAAATAGAATTATTGATATAAAAGCAGATACAGTAATAGATAGAGAAGTTACATATAATGAATATTTAGGAGTAGAATAAATGGATACACAAGAAAGAATTGCAAATATAATTGCAGAAGAATTAAATATAAAATTAGTGCAAGTTGTAAGAACAATTGAATTAATTAATGAAGGAAATACAATACCTTTTATTGCACGTTATAGAAAAGAAGTAACAGGTGGTCTTTCAGATGAAACCTTAAGAGATTTAGGAGAAAGACTTACATACCTTCGTAACTTAGAAGCAAGAAAAGAAGAAGTAAAAACATCAATTGAAAATCAAGGAAAACTTACAGACGAAATAGTTGCAAATTTAGAAAATGCTAAAACATTAGCAGAAGTTGAAGACATATATAGACCATATAAACAAAAGAAAAAGACAAGAGCTACAGTAGCTAAAGCAAAAGGATTAGAGCCATTGGCTGAAATTATATTAGCTCAAACAAAAAAAACACCAATTGAAGAAATTGCAAAACAATATGTAAATATTGATAAATTATCAGAAGAAGATAAAAATAACAAAGAAAAAGTTGTAGCAACTGTAGAAGATGCTATTCAAGGTGCAAAAGATATTATTGCAGAAATTATATCAGATAACCCTGAATACCGTAAGCAAATTAAACGTATTTGCTATAGAGAAGGCGTTATAATAACTAAAGCTACAAAGCCAGAAGAAAAAACAGCATATAATATGTATTATGAATTTAGCGAAAAGGTAAATCACTTACCTAGCCATAGAATTTTAGCTATTAATCGTGGAGAAACTGAAGAATTTCTAAAAGTAAAAATTGAAAAGCCAGAAGATAAAATTTTAGATTTAATAAATAGAGACATTATTAAACAAAAAACTCAATTTACTACAATATTAGAAGAAACAATTGAAGATAGTTGGAGCAGATTAATTGAACCATCTATTGAAAGAGAAATTCGTTCTGACTTAACAGAAAAAGCAGAGACCCAAGCTATTAAAGTATTTGGAAAAAATGCAAAACCTTTACTTTTAGCAGCACCTTTAAAAGGTTTAACAGTAATGGGGTTTGACCCAGCATATCGTACAGGTTGTAAAATTGCAGTAATTGATGAAACAGGAAAATTACTTGCAACTACAACTGTATACCCAACAGAACCACAAAATGATGTAGAAGGTGCAAAAAAAGAGTTAAAAGCGTTAATAGAAAAATACAAAGTTGATATTATTGCAATAGGAAATGGTACAGCTTCAAGAGAATCTGAAAGCTTTGTTGCAGATATGATTAAAGAAATTGAAAGACCACTTCATTATGCAATTGTAAGTGAAGCTGGAGCATCTGTATATTCTGCTTCAAAACTTGCAACAGAGGAATATCCAGATATAAACGTATCTTTAAGAGGTGCAATATCAATTGCAAGAAGATTGCAAGACCCACTTGCAGAACTTGTAAAAATAGATCCTAAAGCTATAGGAGTAGGGCAATACCAACATGATGTTGACCAAAAGAAATTAACAGAAAGTTTAACAGGTGTTGTTGAAGACGCAGTAAATGAAGTTGGAGTTGATGTTAATACGGCTACACCATCATTACTTTCTTATGTAGCAGGAATAAATAAAACTATTGCAAATAACATAGTAAAATATCGTGATGAAAATGGTAAATTAGCTGAAAGAAAAGAATTGCTAAAAGTTCCTAAATTAGGAAAAGCAGCATTTGAGCAATGTGCAGGATTTATTAGAATTCCTGGTGGAAAAAATGCTTTAGAAATTACAGGAGTTCACCCAGAAAGCTATTCTGTTGCAGAAAATTTACTTAATAAATTAGGATACAAAAAAGAGGATTTATTAAATAAAGAAAAACAATCAGAAATAAAAGCTAAATTATTAGAAGTAAATGTAAAAGAAACAGCTAAAGAACTTGATGCTGGTGAAATGACCTTAGCAGACATTATTGAAGAAATGTCAAAACCAGGTAGAGACCCGAGAGATGAAATGCCTAAGCAAATATTAAGAGCTGATGTACTTAAATTTGAAGATTTAAGAGATGGAATGGTTTTAACAGGAACTGTTAGAAACGTTACAGACTTTGGTGCTTTTGTGGATATAGGTGTAAAACATGATGGTTTAGTACATATTTCACAATTAAGTAATAGCTTTGTAAAAAATCCATCTGATGTAGTTTCAGTTGGTGATATTGTTAAAGTTAAAGTTATTGGAATTGACCAAGAAAGACAAAAAGTTCAGCTTTCAATGAAAGATGCATAAAAAAAGGTATTAGCCTTTCGTGGCTAATACCTTTTTAGTAAAATATTCTACATTATAGAACTAAAACTTTAAACATAAAATGTCCCCTTATTTAAATTGTTCTTGAATTTCATTTACTTCATCATAATGATTATTTAAAATATCTAAAAATACTTTGGCAATCTCTGGGTCAAATTGTGTTCCAGAGCATCTTTCAATTTCAGCTTTTACAACATCTAAACTTAAAGGATCACGATAAGTTCTCCTTGATGTCATAGCATCAAAAGTATCTGCAACAGCAGCTATTCTCGCAAGATAAGGAATATCGTTGCCTTTTAGTTTTCCAGGGTAACCAGTCCCGTCAAATCTTTCATGATGATGCTTTACAATTGGTATAATATCTTGAAAAACTTCTGCATTACACAAAATATGAGCACCGATTGAAGGATGGTTTTTTATTTGTGAATATTCATCATCTGTCAATTTAGATTCCTTTAATAAAATACTATCAGGAATACCAATTTTTCCAATATCATGGAATAAACCACCAACTTCTAGAGTTTTTAAATCAGTATCAGATAATCCTAAATATTTTCCAATTAAAACAGAATACTTAGAAACCCTATCTGAATGTCCTCTGGTATATGGGTCTTTAGCTTCAACAGTATATCTTAAAGTTTGAATACTGTCTAAGTAGGCTCTTTCTAGTTTTTCATAAGTAGAAGAAAGCTCTTCATTTATCCTTTTTATTTCATTCATTTGTTCAATTGACTTAATTCCAGACTCAATTAAAAGAAGCAATTGATCAAATTTATCACTTTTTTCACAATAACCTTGAATATCTAATTTTCTAATCGTCTCCAAAGGTGGAGCTAAATCTTTATGACCAGTTAGTAACAAAATATATAATTCTTTGTTAAATTTACGTATTTCTTCAACTACCTGATCTCCATGAATTGGTGTCATAATAAAGTCCAAAACCATTAAATCAAAATGCTCATTTTTTACCTTTTCAATAGCCTCCATTGGATCAGTAACACCTGTAAAATCGTAACCAGATCTTTTTAGGAAAATTGACAAAGAATCAACAATTCCTTCCTCATCATCAACTGCTATAATTCTATAGCCTTTATCATTTGCATTTTGCATGTTTTTTCTCATAATCTCACCTCAATGTTTATAGTAATAAGTATACTCAAGATGACAACAACATTATATCATAGTTTGTCGAAATGTACAGTATTTCACAGAAAAAAAGCTACAAAAACATTGATTTTGCACTATATAATTTTACATTTAAATAAAATTTAATTCAAAAGTTAGAAAATTTTCAGACCTCTTTTATATAGAAAGTTGAGGAGCAAATAAGATGACGAAAAACGTTATAAATTTAGAAAATGATTATTATATATAAACAATTGAACCAGAGGATGAGTTGTCAGCTAATTCTATAAATTTAGAAAAATTAAAATTAGCAGATATATTAAATAAAAAAGTGATAACATTTTATATAAATTTTAAAAGAATTAATACAAGAGAATATAAAAAAATTTTAAAAAGACTAATAAAATTATAGATAACTAAAAAGTGTACCTTTTATAGGTACACTTTTTGAATTTAAAGTGGTAATATGATATTAAATGTAGTGCCTTTTCCTTGTTCTGTTTCAAAAGTCATATTTCCGTTGAAATGAGCACGTATTGTAGAATATGACATAAATAATCCAAGTCCAGTACCATTTTTTCCTTTTGTAGTTATCATTTCTTTAAATAATTTCTTTTGAACTTCATCAGGTAAGCCACATCCATAGTCTTTTACAGAAATTATAATATTGTTATTTTCCTTTTTTAATATTAAGTCAATTTTATTATCAGGTTTACCATCATAGGCTTGTATTGCATTTGAAATCATATTGTTTATAACTTGAACTAAACTATTTATATTTCCTTTTAATACAGTTTGTTCATTTACCTGCATAGAAACATTTAATTCTACTAGAGCATTTTTTAATTCATGTTTCATTAAAATATTTACACGTTTTACTAATTCGTCTAAAGTAAATGAAACAGCTTGCTCTTCAGACATTGTAACAGCTTGGCCTTTAACAGCAGTAATAATGTCTGACATATATTCTGTATAAGAGTGGATTTTTTCAATCCAATCTTTCATATCTTTTGCAATATCATGATGGTCTTGAACAGTAACTTCAGGGTCTCCTACAGATGCCTCATATTCTTTTACTAAATCTGTTAATCCTTCAGCCGCACCAGATATAGACATTATAGGGGTTTTTAAGTTATGAGCTATACCACCAATTAACTGACCAAGTGAAGCTAAACGCTCTCTTTCCAAAAGCATATCTTGATTGTTTTTTATTGTTTGCATATCAAGCATATGTTGAGTTGTATCTTTAAAAATAATCAAAGTACCAATAATTTTTTTTCTACCTTTTGTAGATATAACAGGTTGAGCGCTAATCTCAAAGTATTTTTCAGAATTGAAAGACCAATCAAATGTCTCTACGGTGTTATTTTTTTCTGATTTTTTTATCAGATTATTTAATTTAGATAATTTAAGTTTTTTATTAGTATTAATTATATTATAAAAATTGTCGTTTAATTTAATGCCAATCATTTTAGATAAATTGGTATTAAAAGCATTGTTTGAATATGTAATTGTACCATCTTTTTCTACAACTATAAATGCATCTGTCATAATATCCACTATATTCTTTAAAGCTATTGGTACAGCATCAAAAGAATTTAGCTTAAATATTGAAATATAAAAACATATAGCGGTTATTAAATATGGAATTGGTGTTATATATGTATCCATAGATATTAGCTGTAAAGATGCCAATAAGTTAGGAATTATAGGAGCGCAGGCACCTAATATAATAAGTATTGTTCCAAACGATAAAAATCCTGCTTTACTAATAGATGTTTTTATTAACTTAATAAATGCAACTAATATAAGCAAGTAGGTGTAAAGCATATGTACATAGAAATATGGCCCTAATTGGACGTCTGCAACATTTATAGCATATGATTTACAGAATAAGTGATGTAGAGGATTAGTAAATATTATTATTATTGATAATATTGGAATTATAAATAAATACCAATACTTTTTTAGATTTGTTTCTTTATTTTCATAAATAGAAGATATAAAGAAAAGTATCACAGGTAAATTACAAGTTGAAATGTAACTTATTGCATCTATGTACATTAAAGTATCCATATTTAAAATAATATCTTTAAAGTAAAATAGTAATATTAATGCTACAACGTGTAAAGAAAGCAGCAAAAATAAAACTCTAAATAGAGAATATAAAGTAGACTTTTGCTTTTTTCTAGTGAAAAAAGCAAAAGTTAAAGTTGCAATTAATGTAACAAATAAAAGTATAAAAACATAATTATCCATTTTTATCTCCGTAAATCAATAAAATTTATTTTTTGCAAGTATTGCAAATATTTTAATAAATAATCTTGCTCTAATTTTGGCCAAATGAAGTCAACATTCTTTAATATTTTTTGTGAATAGTCTGACTTAATTACCACAGTATCATTATACTCTAAAGAACCATCTTGTGCAATATCTGGAATGATACCTTGTATCAATTTTACTTTATCTTCAGAATTAATGCAACTCTTAATTAAAAATGTAAAATCTTTTTTGTTTAAAACATTAATTTTTACTCCTAAAGAGGCTAAAGTGTTGACAAAATCAGGCATTTGTATATGATTATGATTAAATAAATGATATATAATATTAGAATTTTTAATTTCTATTATTTTATTAATTGCCTGAGAAACTACATCAATAGGCGTCATTTCAATATACTTTTTATACATTTCAACAGATATAGCTTTTAAGAAAATCAATGATTTTATTCTGTTAGAAAATGCATTGTCTTCTACATTAGGTTGGAATTTACCATCTGACAATCTACCTGTTAAATTACCTAATCTTAATATTTTAGCATTTAAGTTACTATTTAATATAGCTTCTAAAATTTTTAACTCTGCCATAAATTTAGTGTTAACATACACATTCTCAATATTTTGATTTATGTATAAATTTGTTTCGTCAAAATTTGTGCCTACAGCCATATCTTTTTGAAGTGTTTGACCAGCCTCTAAAATATTTCCCGAAACGCTAAGAGTAGACATTTGAATTAATGTTGCATTATTATTTAAACAATAATTTATAATATTTTCTACACCTAATACATTTATTTTATAAAATTTACCGTAATCTCCATAATGTTTTACATATGCTGCTGAATTTATTACTACATTAATGTTTTCATTAAAATTATTGTCGAATATATTTGGATTTGTAATGTCTCCACTTACTACAAGAGATTTCTCTAGTATTTTATTTACTACATCTTTATCAAAGAAAAAGTTTAATTGATTTTTAAATCTTTCTTCGGTAGACAAGTTGTCTTTTTCTCTTACTAGACAATATATTTTATTTACTTTAGGATTATCAACTAGTTCTTTTAAAACATGAACTCCTAAGAAACCAGTAACACCTGTAAGAAGGACATTTCCAACATAATCACAAGTAGTAACTTTTTCACCGCTATAAACAGTATTTTTTAATAAATTATTGATTTTTGTAAAATCATATTTTTTCATATTTTGTAAAGATACATTATAAGGTGTTTTTAAAAATACGTACTTATAAACTTCTAGAGGAGTTTTATATTTAAAAACATCAGCATAGGTAATAGAAATATTATTATTTTGCAATTCAACTACCAATTTAGAAGCCATAAGAGAATCTCCACCAACTTCAAAGAAATCAGAAGTCATATAAACATCTTCAATTTTTAATATTTTCTTAAATGCATTTAAAATTGTTTGTTCATTTTCGTTGCGAGGTAAAACCTTTTCTTGATTCTCATTAAACTTTATATTTGGCAATTTATTTCTTGCTATTTTACCATTTTGATTGTATGGCATTTGCTCAATTTGAACCAATTTGTATGGAATCATATAGCTAGGAAGATATTTTTCTATATAGTTATTGATTTCATTAGAACTAATTGGAGAATTTACAGTGTAGTAACCAACTATATATTTGTTTTCATTATGTTCTTTTATAACTAAAACAACTTCCTTAATTTGTTCTAATTCCAAAATTTTATTTTGAATTTCTGAAAGCTCAATTCTTTGACCACGAATTTTAACTTGGGTATCAATTCTAGTCATAAAGCGAATTTCACCATTAGCATTCCATTTGGTTAAATCACCACTTCTATAAGATAAGCCTTCAAAGCCATTAATATATCCAAATTTCTCTTTGGTTAAATCATCTCTTGAAACATAGCCTAAACCAAGTCCATCACCCCATACATATAGTTCACCAGGTACATTTATAGGGCAAAGTTTTTGACATTTGTCTAAAACATAAACAGTATTATTTGAAACTATTTTTCCTAAAGGAATATCTTCATAATTTTCATATATTCTATCAATTAGCATGGCGCAACAAATAACTGTTATTTCAGCTGGACCATAAGCATTGTATACTTTAACATTTTTATTTACTTTATATAACATGTTTGTATATTTTGGTAAAAGAGTTTCTCCACCTACATATATAGATTTCATATTATCAAACATATTTGCATTTTCTTCAACCATTAAGTGGAAGATTGGAGTTGCTAAAAATGTAGTAGTAATATTATTATCTTTAATATAATTTTGATAATAATTAATATTCATTATGTGCTCTTTTGTCATCATATGTAAAGTCATGCCATACATCATAGCTGCCCAAAGTTCAAACCCAGAAATATCAAATGTAAGTGAAGCGGAAGTTAGCATTACATCGTCACAAGAGTAATCAACATAGTTTGTATTTAACAATAATCTGACCATGCCTCTATGTTTTATCATGTTTCCCTTAGGAATTCCAGTAGAACCAGAGGTGTAAATAATGTGTAGCATATCATCTATATCATAATCTAAATCTAAGTTGTCTGTAGAATTATCATTATATAAAGCTTCATCATCAATAAATAGAGTTTTAGTATCTGAGATATTTCTATAAAACTCTTCAGAAGTTATAATTAATTTTGAATGAGCATTTTCAATCATATATTTTGCTCTTTCATCAGGAAGATCTCTTATTATAGGTGTGTATGCAGCACCGCACTTTAATACTGCAAGAGCTACAGGCATATAATCTAGTGACTTATCAATCATAATTGAAGCAACATCACCACGAGACAATCCATTTTTTATAAAAAATCTTGCAAGTCGATTTGCTTTTTCATTTAATTCTTTATAAGTTAAATATTTATCCTCAAATACAACCGCCTTTTTATCAGGATGTTTAAGAACTTGTTTTTCAAATAATTCGTGAACAGTTAATTTAGGAAAATCAGTTTTATTATCATTAAATTTTACAATAGCTTCTTTTTCTTTAGGTAAAATCATTTCAATATCACTTAATTTTTTATCAGGATTTGAAACTAAATATTCAACTATATGAATAAAGTGCTTTCCTAAATTTTTAATAGTGTTATTATTAAATAGGTCAGTAGCATATTCTAAACTAATCTCAATGTTGTCTTCTCCTGGAATAACTTCGCAAGTTAGATCAAATTTTGATATAACTCTGTTAACAGCTGAGAATGAAACAGTACTATTTCCAAAATTTAATTTAGGAATATGCATAGATTGACATACAAACATAACATCAAATAATAAATTTCTATTCGAAGTTCTAGGTAATTCTAAGTCTTTTACTAAATTGTCATATGTGTATGAACAATTATCAATAGTTTCAGCAATTTTAATTTGTGAAGCTTTAATATAATCTAAAATATTTGTATTCCAGTCTATTACCGTACGATAAGGTAAAGTTTTTACAAACATACCAATAGCATTATTTAAATTTCTACTATTTCTACCAGAAGCAGCCATTCCAAATATAACATCCTCATTAAAGTAATACTTAGCAAGTAAAATAGCAAAGGCAGATTGGAATAAACTGTTTAAAGTAATAGAATTATCTTTTATGTAGTTGTTAATTTTTTTAGTAATAGATTTATTTATAGGTAAATACATAAGTTTACCATTAAAACTTATATCTTTTTTTCTAGGCCTATCATAAGGTAAGTCATTTACAGGCAAATCACCACTAAATTCGTCTAAGAAGAATTGCTTAGCTCTTTCCAATTCTTTAGAAGAAATAGATTGAGAAAAGTCCATATCATGTTTATCTATAACCGTAATACCATTGTATCTATCAGATAGTTCTTTTAAGAAAACTGCGAAAGATGTTCCATCAAAGATAATATGATGTATATCTAATAGAACTTTTACAGAATCTTTTAAAATATACATTTCTATCTTAAATAAAGGAAATTTTGAAAGGTTAAAAGGTGTAATAAAACTCTTACATATTTGTTTATAATCTTTAGCAGATACATTTTTTATCTTTATATCATAATTGGTATTTTCAGCAATTTCTTTTGAAATCATATTTTCTTTTAAAGTAAATTCTGATAACATATTACGATTATTTTGTATTGTTTTTAAAATAGAATCTTTTAATAAATCAACATCTATACATTTATCAAAAGTTAATTCAAATGGTGCGTTATATAAAGTGGTTGTAGGATTTTTTAACCATTCTAAAAATACACTTTTTTCACCAGATGTAATATCTTGTTTTATTATATTTTGATTTGTATTTTCTGATTTAGTGTTTAAAATAAGGCTTTCTAAAGATATAATAGTATTATTTTCCAATATATCTTTTGTAGATATATTTATATTGTATTTCTTGTCAATAGAATTAGAAAGTTCGATTGCTGATAGAGAATCCAATCCTATAGAGAAAAGATTATCATCAATGCTAAAATCTACATCTAATAATTCAAATACAATATTATATAATTCCTTTTGTACATCAGTTGTAGGAGGTAGAATATTTTTATTTGTATTAACATTGATTTCTGGTAACTTAGTAGTATCTACTTTATAGTTATTATTCAAAGGAATTTTGTCTATTTGCATAATACCAGAAGGAATCATATATGATTGTAGGTTTTTTAATAAATACTCACGTAATAATTTTATATTTACTGTAGAATTAGAAACTATATATAATAAAATGTTTTTATTACTCTTATTGTTTTTATCTTCTTTTACTATAACTGCACAATTTTCAATTCCTTTATATTTTAAAACCACAGATTTAATTTCATCTAGTTCTATTCTGTAACCTCTAATTTTAACTTGATTATCTTTTCTTCCTATAAATTCAATATTACCATCACCTAAAATTCTAACTAAATCACCGGTTTTATACAATTTTTTTCCAATAAATTTATTAGAAAAATTATTAAGGATAAATGATTTCTTTGTTTTCTGAGCATCATTAATATAACCATTAGAAACACCATCTCCTCCAATTGCAAGTTCTCCTACACAGAATAAAGGCAATAGACGGTTTTGGTCATCTAATACATAGCATGCAGAATTTGAAATAGGTTTTCCAATAGGAATTTCACCTAAATTGCAGTCTTTAATCTCATACATAGTACAGAAAGAAGTACATTCAGTTGGACCATAAGAGTTATAAACTTTGATGTTAGGATAAGTAGTTTTTAATTTTTTAACATGTGTATTAGAAATTTTATCTCCACCAGTTAAAATTTGTTTTATATTTTCAAAAACTTCAATATGATTACTTACAATTTGATTAAACAATACAGAAGTAACACACATTATATTAATATTATAATCATCTATATATTTCTTTAAATAAGAAAAATTTAAAAGATTTTCTTTTTTAATCAAACATAAAGCTTTTTTATTTAATAAAGAAGCCCATAATTCAAATATGAATAAGTCGAAAACAGTAGAAGCTACTTGAAGTATTCTTGCATCCTTTGGAAAATCCATATATGTAATATTTGTAACTAATTTAATAATATTTCTATTTATAATTTCTACACCTTTTGGATTTCCTGTAGTTCCAGAAGTATATAATATACAAACTGGAGAATCAGCCGTAACTGTAGCACATGAAAAATCTTCTTCATTAGTAAAATCAAATTTGGTTATATCGATTTGAGGCAAATCGATATTTTCAATTGAATCACATAAACATAATTTGGATTGTGATTGTTCCAATATGTATTTTTTTCTATCTAAATTATAATTATTGTCCACAGGCACATAGCAAGCGCCACATTTAAGAACACCTAGTATAGCAATTACGAGTTCAAAAGATTTATCTATCATAATTCCAACTCTATTACCAGGTTGGATACCTTGATTACACAATTCTAAAGCTACACTATTTGATCTTTGGTTTAATTCTTTGTAAGACATAGATTTATTTTCAAATATTAAAGCTGTATCATCTGAGTTAGCAATATTTTTGAATAAATCTATGATGCTTGAATTTGCATTATAATCAGCAATAGTATTATTAAAAATATTAATAATTTTTTGGCTCTCATAATCAGACATTATAGCTATTTGCTCAATATCTTTGTTATAAGAAATTCCGTCCTCAATTATAGCTATAATTCTATCTGATAAATAGCTAATTTCAGTTTCAGAAAATAGAGAAGTTAGATAATCAATATCAAATTCAAGACATCCACTATCATTTAAATCTAGAACATGGAATTCTAATTCTTCTTGAACATGACCATTAAATAACCATTCAATATTATATTTATTTAAATCAATATCTGCTCTGGCATTTTGATAAGAGAATGCTAAATTAAATAAATTTTCACCATTAGAAACTTTTGCACTTTTAACAATTTCTCTATATGGGTATTTTTGATGCTTAAAAATTTGCATGCTATTTAAAGCTGTTTGAGCACACACTTCTTTAAACAATAAATTATTATGTAATTTTAATCTAACGGGTACAGTAGAAACGAACATGCCTTGCATTTGCTTTTGCTTGAAATTAGCGCGATTTAGAACAGGAGTACCAATGACAATGTCAGTATTCCCGGTAATCCTATAAACATAAATTGCTAATGCAGACAAAAATATAGAATAAATTGATAAACGATTTTCTCTACAAAAACTGTTTATTTTATCTGAAAATTCTTTACTTAAAAATTTATGAAATCTTTTAGCATTAGTAGAAAGGTTATCTTTTTGCTTTAAATAACAAGGTTCGGTCAAATCTTGAAGGTAATTACTCCAAAACTCTCCATCTTTTATGTATTTATCGCTATTTAGGTATTGTTGTTCTTCTAAAATAAAGTCAATATAACTAGGTTCTTTTTCCATATCTAAGTTGTTGTTTAAAATGTTCTCATATATAGTTGCTAAAGCTGTTCCCATTTTTGAAACAGACCAAGCGTCACTGATTAAATGATGAGTTTTTAATAAAAATTCACCATAACCATCTTTTCTATCTAACAAAATAAAATTAAATGGGTTAACAGAAATATCAATAGGTTCATTAATAAGTTCTTGCTTAAGAGCATAGCACTCGTCATTAGATAAACCTGAAATGTCAATAGATCTGACATCAAAAGGTTTATAGTCTTCTAAATATTGAGAAATTCCACTGTCTGTTTGAATAAACTTTAATCTAGTGGCATCATTTAATTCAACAAATTTATTAATAGTTTTTTTAGCCACATCTAATATGAAACCAGTCTTTATAGTGAAGGTTCCAGAAACAATATTAATAGTTTTATCTGTATAGAAATTCTCTACTAGCCAAATATTATTTTGTGGGCTAGTTAAACTATATAAATTTTTCTCCATAATGAAAAATCCCCTTTATTAGTGTTTTCACAAAAATTCTAATTAAATTATATATGAAATAAACTGAAAAATCAATAAAAATATAGTAAAAAAATGGGGAAATATGGGAATTTATTTTGACTATGATTAAATTTATTTTTTATGTTCATAATCATAACAAAAGGAGGACAATATGGAAGAGTATATAAGAAGAATACAAAGAAAAAATAGGGTAAAGAAATATTTTATAACCACTTTTATAATTATTTTAATAACTATACTTATGGCACTTACATACATTTTGTATTTTAATATTGAAACACCAACACAAATAATTAAACCTTATGAAGCAAGTAAAATATCTCAAACCGTTGAAGAAACTAAAAAAGAAAATGAAACTATTACACAAATGCTTGAAAGAGTTACTGAAAGTGTAGTTGGAATTTCCAAGTTAAAAAGCACAGGGAATTCAATATTTTTAAAAGATGGAACATCAAAATTGGGATTAGGAACAGGAATTATAGTTTCTGAAAATGGCTATATATTAACAAATGAGCATGTTTCAGGGGAAAAATATAGTAATTGTTATGTAACACTTGCAACAGGAAAAAGTTATCAGGGAAATGTTGTATGGTCAAGCACAGATTTAGATTTGGCAATTGTAAAAATAAATGCAAAAAACTTGCAATATATAACTTTAGGAAATTCATCTGATGTGAAATTAGGACAAATTGTATATGCAATTGGAAATCCAATTGGGTTTGAATTTCAAAGAACTGTAACATCTGGAATTGTAAGTGCAACAAATAGAACAATAATTTTAAATGAAGACGAAAAATCTTCATATATGGAAAATTTAATACAGACAGATGCTACAATAAACCCCGGAAATAGTGGAGGACCACTTGTAAACGAAAGTGGAGAAGTTATAGGAATAAATAGTGTAAAAATTACATCTGCAGAAGGTATAGGGTTTGCAATTCCAATAAATATAGTAAAAACAATTATTCAAAGTTTTGTAACATCAGGAGAATTTGAAGAAGCATACTTGGGTGTATTTGCTTATGATAAAAATATAATACCTTATTTAGATAATAATTTGGAAATTGATGACGGAATTTATGTAGTACAAGTTAATAACAAATCATCTGCAGAAATGTATGGAATAAAAGAAAAAGATATATTATTGGAAGTTGATGGAATCGCACTTGAGAAAATGTGTGATTTGAGAAGTTATATTTATACTAAAAAGCCGGGAGATGAGGTTATATTTAAGGTTTTACGTAATAAAAGAGAGGAAAATATTACAGTTAAATTATTAAAAAAATAAAAAAAAACGTAGTGGAGCACAGTGTGTTCAATAAATAACATGAAAAAATGTGCCAAAATTCTCCGTCCCCAATGGCACAAAATTTAATAAAAAAAATTAGGAGAGAAATAGAAGAATTAAAAAGTAGTCCAGAAATATATGCAATTATAGATGAAGAACTAATAAAAAATTTAGAGATAAGAAAATTAATAATAAATAGTTACATTGTTTTTTATAGAATAAAAAATAATAACATACAGATAGTTAGAATTATGTATGAAGGAAGAAACTGGATTAATTTATTATAAAAATGGAACTATAAATAAAATATAGTTCTATTTTTTATTCAAATTAAACAAACAAGCGTTTACAAAACGCAAATAAGTTGATATAATAAAACAGAGTGATGAAAGGAAGATTGCTATGCATAATGAAGAAAGTAAAATATATGTAGCAATAGATTTAAAAAGCTTTTATGCCTCTGTTGAATGTAAAGAAAGAGGACTAGACCCAATTACTACAAACTTAGTAGTTGCTGATAGTAGTAGAACAGAAAAAACAATTTGCCTTGCTGTAAGCCCAGCACTAAAATCCTATGGAATACCAGGTAGAGCAAGGCTTTTTGAAGTTGTTCAAAAAGTAAAAGAGATAAATATATACAGAAAAAGAAAGGCAACAAATAGAACATTTACAGGATCATCATATAGTGATATTGAATTAAAGAAAAATAAAAATTTAGAATTAAGTTATATAATAGCACCACCAAGAATGGCTTATTATATGAAATACAGTTCAAAAATTTATAATATATATTTAAAATATTTTTCATCTGATGATATATATGTATATTCAATAGATGAGGTATTTATAGATGTTACACATTATTTAAAAACATATAACATGGGAGCAAAAGAGTTAGTAACAAAAGTAATACAAGATGTTTATCAAACAACAGGAATAACAGCCACAGCGGGAATTGGAACTAATTTGTATCTTTGTAAAATAGCAATGGACACTGTAGCAAAACATGTAAAACCAGATAAAAATGGTGTAAGAATAGCAGACCTTGATGAGATGACATATAGAAAATTACTTTGGAGCCACAGACCTTTAACAGATTTTTGGAGAGTTGGTAAAGGCTATTCAAAAAGACTAGAAGAGCATGGAATGTACACAATGGGTGATGTGGCTAGAATGTCGGTTAAAAACGAAGATTTATTATATAAATTATTTGGCGTAAATGCAGAGCTACTAATTGACCATGCTTGGGGATGGGAAAATGTAACAATTGAGAGTATTAAGGCATATAGACCAGCTACAAATAGTATATGCTCTGGACAAGTTTTACATTGTCCATATAATTATGAAAATACAAAATTAATTTTAAAAGAAATGACAGAATTACTTGCATTAGATTTAGTAGAAAAAGGATTAGTTACAAATCAAATCGTATTAGAAATTGGGTATGATGTAGATAACTTGAAAAATCAAGCAATTAGTAGCAAATATAACGGAGAAATAACAACTGATAAATATGGAAGAAAAGTACCAAAACATGCACATGGAACAATAAATATAGACCATCAAACATCTTCTAGCAAAGTTCTTACAGAACATATAATAAAATTATATGAACAAATTATTAATAAACAACTTTTAGTAAGAAGAATCAATATTACAGTTAATAATGTGGTAAATGAAAATATGGTGCAAAATAGCAATTATGAGCAAATTAATTTATTTGTAGACTATAAAGAAGTCAATAAAAAAAGAGAAAAAGAAGAAGCAGAAAAAGAAATACAAAAAGCAATGATTAATATAAAAAACAAATATGGAAAAAATGCTATAATAAAAGGAATGAATTTGCAAAAAGAGGGAACAACTATTGAAAGAAATGGGCAAATAGGAGGTCATAAAGAATAAAAGGTGTTAGAAAAAAGTGATAAATATAACGATATAATAAATTTACCACATCATGTATCTGAAAAACATGCAAGAATGACAATAGAAGAAAGATCTGCACAATTTGCACCTTTTTCAGCATTAACTGGATATGATGATGTAATAAAAGAAACAGCAAGAGAAACTAATAGTAGAATAGAAATAAATGAAGAACAAAAAACAATTTTAAATAAAAAATTGCTTTTAATAAAAGAAAAAATACATAATAAGCCCAAAATAGCAGTTACATATTTTATACCAGATGTTAAAAAAGATGGCGGAAAATATATTGAAGTAACAGAAAATGTAGTAAAAATAGACGAATATGATAGAAAAATTATACTAGAAAATGGGGAAGAAGTTCAAATTGAAGAGATTATTGAGATTAAATTATAAAATAAAAAGGATAGTACGGTTGTACAATCCTTTTGTTGGTGCAACTGGAGGGATTCGAACCCCCGACCTTCCGGTTCGTAGCCGAACGCTCTATCCAGCTAAGCTACAGTTGCGTGATAATACTTATTATACATTGAAAAGTAAAAATATTCAATAGAATTTTGAAAAAAATGTTGCAATTATAAAAAAAGTGTGCTATATTATATAGGTACTGAAAAAAATCGAGGCGTAGCGCAGTTGGTAGCGCGCGTGGTTTGGGACCATGAGGTCGCAGGTTCGATCCCTGTCGCCTCGACCATAAGTATAAAGTGGTAAGAAAAATCTTACCACTTTTTTTATCTCACTAAATTAAACAATTCTTTTATATCTTCTACAATCAACTTTCCCACTTAAATAATTAGACAATTTTTCGCCATTTATTAAAGACTCTTTTTGCATTTTTGAAAGAGTTTTTATTTGATATTCTAATTTACAAGCCAAAGATTTATCTTTACTTTTCCAAGCAGATTCAAGTTTTACAGCATTATGTGATTTTGTATATTTTGCACCATTTTTATCTTTAGTTAAATGCTCATTTATTCTTTTATTTAAATCATTTGTCATTCCAGTGTAAATTGAATTATCTGCACACCTTAACATATATGTATAATACATTTTTTCACCAACTTTTAATAAATTGTATCATTAAAAAAATCAATAAGCAATAAAAAAGCATTGTAAATAATACACAATATGTGATATATTAAAGAAAATTTTATTCAAAAAATATTTAATTCTTGAAAGGAAATTTATGAATTTAGAAATTTTTAATCTTTTAGGTAATGAAACTAAAAATTTTGTATCAAGTTTCGTTAATGAATTAGCAAAAGCTTTAGATAAGGGGAATAATATGAATATAGGGGTAGTATATGGTTTAGACAATGAAAAAATAACATTGCTGAATCCTGAAAATGGAAAAGAAGAAGATATATACATATATACAACTGAAAATGAACTGGAGAAATTACATAATCATGGAATTTATGAAAATATATATAAAATGAATAAATTAGATTTTTATAATCTATACTCAGGCCAAAAAGTACAGTTAAATGGAGATAAATGTGAGTTATATAATGGAGAAATAGATGTAAAAAGTGATGAAGCATGGTACAAATTAGATGATTTATATGGAGTATTAAGAGATAATGAAAATACTAACTTTATTGTGCAGAAAATAACTGATGACAAAATCTATTTAACACACGAAAATGGTAGTGGGTCAATATACACATATAAAGAATTATATCCAGACTTTAATGTTGGAGATATAGTAAAAAGAGTAAATGGAAAATATATAAAATAGGTGAAAAAATGAGCAAAAGAAAAACAAAAAAATTAATTACAAGTATAATATTTTTAATTGCAATAATTACAGGAGTTTATTTCGGAAATATCGAGCTAGATGAAAATGTATTAGATAATACAACTCAGGAAGTATCTTATAATTTAGGCGAAATTCCAGAATACAATGGAGAAATATATGTAACAATAAATAATAATATTCCAAATTTTGAACAAAGTGATTTAACAAATGAATGCTTTGAAAAATACAGCAAATTAGACAAACTGGGTAGATGTGGAGTTGCGTATGCAAATTTAGGAAAAGATACAATGCCAAAAGAAGGAGAAAAAAGAACATCAATTAGTCATATATATCCATCTGGTTGGCAAAGTGTAGAGTATAATGGAAAAAGCTTATATAATCGTTGTCATTTAATTGCGTATAGTTTATCAGCAGAAAATGCGAATAAACAAAACCTTATAACAGGAACCAATTATTTTAACACAAGCGGAATGTTACCATTTGAAACAAAGGTATTAAACTATTTAAAAGAAAATGAAAATAATCATGTACTATACAGGGTAACTCCAATATTTGAAGGAAACAATTTAGTGGCAAGTGGAGTACAAATAGAAGCACAATCTGTAGAAAATAAAGAAATATGCTTTAATGTGTATATTTATAATGTACAACCAAATATAGAAATAGACTATAGCAATGGTTATAGTAAGTTAAAACAATAAAATCACATTACCTGCTTAATTTGAATAAATTATAGCAGGTGGTTTTTTATGAGTATTGTTCCAACAAATCAAAAATACTATTATTCACTAATGATGAAAAACATACAAGAATTAAAAAGTAAATACAATTTTTTAGAAGTAGGAAATATAGGCTTTAGTACACTTGGCAAACAGCTTCCATACATAAAAATAGGAAGAGGAAGCAGAAAAATTATGTATAATGCAGGAATGCATGCAAATGAGTATATATGTTGTATTTTGCTTATGAAATTTGTAGAAAACTTTTGTCAAAGCTATGTTCTAAATAGTAGAATATTTGGTCAAAATGCACGAAAATTATTTAATAATGTTTCTTTATACATCTTACCAATGATGAATCCAGATGGAATAGATATAGTTACTAATCAAGTTGAAAAAAATAGTGATATATATAAAAAGTATTTAAAAATTTCAAGTGAATTTCCTAATATACCATTTCCAAGTGGTTGGAAAGCAAATGCTAATGGAGTGGATTTGAATTTACAATTTCCGGCAGGCTGGCAAGAAGCTAGAAAAATAAAATTTGAACAAGGATATACAAAACCTGCACCTCAAAATTTTGTGGGAGAAGGTCCATTAACACAAAGTGAAGCATTAGCAATATACAATTTTACATTAAAAAATAATTTTGAACTAACAATATCATATCATACACAGGGAAAAGAAATTTATTGGGATTTTCAAAATATTAATCCACCAAATGGTTATGAAATAGGTAAAATATTTGAAAAAGTTAGCGGTTATAATTTGACAGATGTGCCATATAATTCGAGTTTTGCAGGATATAAGGATTGGTTTATTCAAAATTATAAAAGGCCAGGTTATACAATAGAAGCAGGAATAGGTGAAAATCCACTTCCGATATCTCAATTTGATGAAATATATAATGACAATATTGGGATTTTAGTTTTAGGAATGTTAATATAAAAAGTAAAAAAACTAAATAATTTTTTTGAAATTGTGTATACTAATTGTAAAATGTTGTGATACAATAACAAAAAAATGGAAGGAGACAAAAGATGGACAAAAAAGAAGCTGAAGAATTAAAAAGCAAATTATTTAATAAAAAGGAAAATGGCTGGAATGCAAAAACAGAAGAACAAAAACAAAAAATTTTTGAATATGCTAAAGGCTATATAAATTATATGAATAAATCAAAGACAGAAAGAGAGATTATAAATACTTCAACAGAGATAGCACATCAAAATGGATTTAAAGATATAAAAGATTGTGAAACTTTAAAACCAGGAGATAAAGTTTACTGGAACAACCGTGGAAAAAGCATGTATTTAGCTGTTATAGGAGAAAAAAGTATTGAAGAGGGAATGAATATAATAGGTGCACATGCAGATTCTCCAAGGTTAGACTTAAAACCAAATCCTTTATATGAAGATTCTGAATTTGCATACTTAAAAACACATTATTATGGTGGAATAAAAAAATATCAATGGACAACAATTCCACTAGCAATACATGGAGTTATAGTTAAAACAAATGGCGAAAAAATAACTGTAAATATAGGAGAAGATATGAATGATCCAATATTTACAATTACAGATTTATTACCACACTTGGCACAAGACCAAATGAAGAAAAAATTAGCAGACGGAATTGATGGAGAAGATTTAAATTTACTAATTGGAAGTATGCCAATAGGTAGTGAAATAGCTGAATCTGTTAAATTAAATATTTTAAATATATTAAATGAAAAATATGGAATAACAGAAAAAGATTTATTAAGTTCAGAAATAGAGTTAGTACCAGCAATGCCTTGCAGAAGCATGGGATTTGATAATAGCATGGTTGCTGGTTATGGGCAAGATGATAAAATATGTGTTTATGCATCTTTAACAGCATTAATGAATGTGCAAAATCCTGTTAGGACAGCAGTATGTATTATATCTGATAAAGAGGAGATTGGAAGTATGGGAAATACAGGTATGGAATCACATGTATTTGACACATTCATTTCAGAAATATTAAACAAATTAGGAATAAATAGACCTAATTTATTGGAAAAAGTTTTTTGTAATTCTAAAATGTTATCAGCAGATGTGGATGCTGGACTAGATCCAATATATGCAAGTGTTTCAGAAAAAAATAATGCATCATATTTAGGAAGAGGAATAGGACTTAATAAATATACAGGAGCTAGAGGAAAATCTGGAGCATCTGATGCAAATGCTGAGTTTGTGGCAGAAGTTAGAAAGATATTTGAAGAAAATGATGTTAGATATCAAATTGCTGAACTTGGAAAAGTAGATATTGGAGGAGGAGGCACAATAGCATATATTTTAGCTAATAAAGGAATAGATGTTATTGATTGTGGTGTTCCAGTACTTTCAATGCATTCACCTTATGAGGTTACAAGTAAATTAGATTTATATGAAGCACATAGGGGATATGAGGCATTTTGGAAAAATGCATAATTAAAAAAAAATAAAAAAACGTAGCTAAATAATTTAGCTACGTTTATATGTGCCATCAAAGCTTATTTAGTGGAATGATATCTACTAAAACACTGAGGACTCGAAGGGTCAACAATGTTAAGTTTGAATGCCTTGAGATGCTTGTTCTGGCAATGAGAGTTTTTGTAACTTATGTATTGCTTCATGAATAACAACTATGCTACTTTTACCAGATTCAATCATATATTCAATATATTCGTCTTTTACATACAAATTATTACTAGTAGGACTATAAATTCCGTCTGGGCATATTTTACTAAATCCTCCAGTACGATTTATCAAATAACCTATATCATTTTCATTTAATAGATTTATAATTTCTTGTTTTGTTTTAGTTTTACATACTGCCGATATTTCCTGAGCTAAAATTTCAACTATTTTACTTTTTTGCTCATTATCAATTGGTTTACCCATTTTACATCCAGTAAATACACTATAAATGTTCATCATTCTATCAATATTCATATTTGTAATTTCCACATTTCAAACTAATGTTTAAAAATTTATTATATAAGACTATATGATTTTTAAATATTAGATTTATTTGTCATTACAATTTTATGATTAAATAAAATCTTAATCAATAATAAAATTATATATTGATATCATGAAAAAATAAAAAGACATTCATATTATATATGAATATCTTTTTGGTGAGCCAGAAGGGATTCGAACCCCCGACCCCAGGCTTAGAAGGCCTGTGCTCTATCCAACTGAGCTACTGACCCATTAGTGAACAGAAAAAATATTTATCTATTAGCAAATACTATAATAACACGATTTTTAAATCCTGTCAATAAAAAATAGTAAAAAACACTGGAAAAAAATATAAAGGTAAGTTATAATCAAAACAGGTGAAATATATGGAAGAAGAAAAAAAGATTAATGTACATCAAATTTTCTGGTATTTTGTATTATTTAGCATGTTGGGCTTAGCAATAGAAACTTTATATGCACGATTTACTATGGAAATTTGGGAAAGTAGAAAAGGATTTATATGGGGTCCATTTTGCCCAATATATGGAGTAGGTGGTACATGCTTAATAATATTATTAAACAAGGTGGACAAGAAAAACTATTTTAAATTATTTATATTGGGATATTTAATAGGTTCAGTTGTTGAATATTTATTAAGCTACTGTATAGAAGCTATATATGGTGCTAGATTTTGGGATTATTCTTGTGTTGGAAAAGATATAAACGGTAGAATTTGCTTGTTATATTCATTGTTTTGGGGATTTTTAACAATTGGAATGATGAGATTTGTAAAGCCAAGGATGGATAAGCTGGTTAATAAGATTTCTGGCAAAATAAAATGGCCTATTGAAATAGCGTTTGCTTTATTTTTATTAATTGATATGCTTGTAACTATATGGAGCATAAATACTTACGAAAATCGTGCGATTGCAACATATTATAATGAAACAATTGAAACAAAAAATAATAATAGTATAATTTCTAAAATAGAAAATGACTATTTTACAAATGAGCGTATGGAAAAAACATTTCCAAATTTAAGAACAAAAGACAGAGAAGGCAATCAAGTATATGTAAGAGATTTATTAAAAAACAATCCTTAAAATAAGGATTGTTTTTTTAGTCTGGTAAAATAATTGGATTTTTCTTTCTAGCTCTATATAAAGTGATTTTATTTCCTACAGTTTGAACACAAACAGCGTTTATACTATCTGCAATTGTATTACCTAAAGATTTTACATCTTCGCCAGAATTTTCTAATACATTTATTTTAATTAATTCTCTTGCTTCTAAAGCATCATCTAATTGTTTTAACAAATTTTCAGACAATCCAGATTTTCCAATTTGAAAAATAGGATCAATTGAGTTTGCTAAACCTCTTAAATAAGCTCTTTGTTTACTTGTCATAATTATTCCTCTTTCTTATTTATTTTCGACTATATAATTATAACATGATTAAGCTAAAAAAGCAATTTACATTGAAATAAAACCGATAAATCCAAAAATCAAAAATAGAATTCCAGAAAGTTTTTGCATTGATTGTTCAGAAATATATTTATTTAAAAATCTTCCTAAAACTATAGCAATATAATCACATGCAACCATTGCGAAAATTGCACCTAAAATTAAAGAGAGTTTATAGTTAGAATATTGAATTCCAAGTCCAATAGATGCTAAAAAAGTTTTATCTCCAAGTTCTCCAACCATTATGCATAATGCAATTAAAAAACAATAATTAATTTTTAAATTTGTAATTTTATATAGTAAATTTTCTTTTTTGGAATTATCCATTACTAATTTTTCTTTTTTAGGTAGTAAAGAGAGAATTCCAATTATAATAAAAGAAGAATATGTAATTAATTCAATTGTATGATGTAAAATTTGATTTTCAAAAAGTGCTAGACTACTTCCAAATAAAATAGCCAATCCATGACTAAAAAAGGAGCCAATGGCAACACCTAATAAAATTTTAAAAGTTTTATCTTTACCAGAAAAAGATAAAACTAAAAGTTGAGTTTTATCACCAAGTTCGCTCACAAAAACCATCAAAAATGAAATAAAAAAAGGATAAATAAATTCCATAAAGTTACACCTCTTTGATTTGATTTATATTCAAAAAATGTAAATTCTATGTGAAATATTTACAAAAACATTGCCAGGGAAATAAGATAGTGATAAGATAACGAGGTATAAAACATACGGAAACAAGAAAAAGGAGGAATCTAAAGTGATAGAAGTAAAAAATGTCACGAAAAAATATCCTAATATCAAAGCAGTAGACAATATTAATTTTACAATAAAAGATGGTGAAGTAGTTGGTTTTTTAGGTCCTAATGGAGCAGGAAAAACTACAACTATGAATATGATAACAGGATTTATTGAGCCTACAGAAGGGCAAATTATTATTAATGGCTTTGATATTGTAAAAAAATCAAAGAAAGCAAAAAAACAAATTGGGTATATGCCAGAGGGGGTTCCTTTGTATACAGAACTAACTGCAAGAGAATTCGTAAATTATATGGCTGAGCTAAAAGATGTTAAAGCTAAGGAAAGAAAAGAAGCAGTAGAAAAAGCAATTGAAGAAACAGGATTAAAAGATGTACAAAACAAGCTAATTAAAAATTTATCAAGAGGATATAAACAAAGAGTAAGTATGGCAGGAGCTTTAGTAGGAAATCCAGAAGTAATAATTCTAGATGAACCTACGGTTGGACTTGATCCAAAGCAAATTACTGAAATTAGAAGTCTAATAAAGGAACTAGGAAAAAAACATACGGTAATTTTAAGTAGCCATATTCTATCAGAAGTTAGCCAAATTTGTGAAAGAGTAATAATTATAAATCACGGAAAAATTGTTGCGATAGATACTCCTGAAAACTTGGAAAATAAAACAAAAGAGAAAAATACAATTCTTGTTACAGTTGAAGACAAAAATGAAAAAATGAAAAACCTAAAAGAAGAAGTTAAAGAAATTGAAGAGATTAAATTGGTAAAAGATAATGAAGATGGTACAAAACAATATGCTGTTACATCAGCAGATAAGGTTGACTTAAGAAAAAAAATATTTGAAATTTTACCAAAACAGGATATCACAATTTTTGAACTTAAAAAAGATGAATCCACATTAGAAGATGCATTTATAAAATTAATTGATTCTGACAAAAAAGAAAATACAAACAAAGAAGAATCAAAAGAGAAAATAAAGGAAAAGAAAATTAAAGAAAAAGAAGAAAAGAAAGCTAAAAAACAAAGTAAAGGAGGAAAAGAGTAATGTTTGCAATTTATAAAAAAGAATTAAAAAGTTATTTTTTATCTCCTACAGGATATATAACAATAGGCTTATTTTTATTAATATTTAGTTTATTTTTCTACCTAACAACTGTTAGTGTAGGAGGATATGACATAGGAAATTTATACTTTAATACAGCAAGGTATGGGCTACTAATTATTGTTCCAATACTAACAATGAGAATGTTTGCAGAAGAAAGAAAAAATGGAACAGAGCAATTATTACTAACATCTCCAAGAAGTATTACTGAAATAGTACTTGGAAAATTTTTGGCAGGTGTTAGTGTAATAGTAATAACATTAATATTTTCACTTATATATTATGCAATTTTATGCTTTTTTAAAGCACCAAACTTAGTGCCAACACTTGTTATGATACTAGGATTTTTACTAGTAGGAATGGCTGCAATTTCTATAGGAATGTTTATATCTAGTTTAACAGAAAATCAAATTATTTCTGCAGTTGTTACAATAGTATTTTTTGTAAGCTCATGGTTTTTACCAAACCTAAATGATAACTTTTCTATTATTGATTTAATGAGCAATTATCAAAAATTCCCAGCAGGATTAATATCAATGTCTGAAGTTGTTAATTTATTGGGAATAACAGTAGTATTTATTTTATTTACAATTATTATTATGCAAAGAAAAAAATCAATAAAATAATAGAAAGGATGAAAAAGCATGAAAGAAAAATTTATAGAAATTATAAAAAAGAGATGGCTACAAAGTGTTGTACTTACTATTTTACTATTTGCTATTATAATATGTGCATTTTTAACAATCAGTTATTTTGTAGACAAAGCTAATATAACAGATTTAGATTTTACAAAAGATAAGATTTATTCTATATCTCAAGCAACAAAAGATAAACTTGAAAATTTAGATCAAAAAATTACAATTACAACATACAATATGTATGAATATGTAGAAGATTTTGCAAACAAGTATGCAACACTAAATGATAACATAACAGTTGAAAAACTTGAAAATTTAACTTCAAAACAAGAATGGAAGACAGAATATGGCTTAACTGATACATCATCATTTGTTGCAGTTGAAACTGAGTCAAAAATTAAAATTTTACAAGATAGTGACTTATATACTTATGATTATAGTACTCATGAACAAATAGATATAACAGAAGAGGCAATAACAAATGCAATTTTAGATGTTACAACAAATATAAAACCTAAAATATGTATTTTAACAGGTCATAATTTGTATAATGATGGATATTTTCAATATTTAGAAAGTTCATTAGAATCAGAAGTTAATCAGGTTGAATACTTAAACTTGTTAACAGCAGGAAGTATACCAAAAGACTGTAAAGTATTAGTGATTACAGCTTTAAAAAATGATATAGATAAAAAAGAAAAAGATGAAATATTAAAATATATCAACAATGGTGGAGAAATTTTACTATTAATGGATCCAAATTTGGGTAAAATAAAAACACCTAATTTCCAAAAAATATTAGATGTATATGGAGTAAAAAATTCAGAAGGATTTATTATGGAAGCTAACAGTAGCAAAATGGTATCAGGAGCACCTTCATATATAATCGCATCTATAAATACAAGTTCTGAACTTGTAAAAGATATTAACATGGGGCTAAATGTATGTATGATGACAGCAGGAAAACTAACATTTGAATCAACAGATGAATTAGCTAAGAAAAATGTTACTCTAGAAACTTTAGCAACAGCAAGTGATAAAGCATTTTATAGAACTGATTTAACATCAAGTAGTCAAACTAAAATATCAAGTGACGAGAGTGCTTCAGGAGCTACAGTTGCTGCAATGCTTACAAAAACAATAAGTGAAGATAAAATTTCAAAATTAATAGTATTTTCAAATACTGCATTTGCAACAAATGCGCAAATACAAATGGGTATGTATTATAGATATGCTATAGAATTTTGCAATAATGAAGATATATTATTAAATTCAGTATCATTTTTAACTGAAAGAGAAGATAATATAACAATTCGAAAAGCCGGTGAAACAGTTACTACTTATGATGTTACAGAAAATCAAACAAAAATTATTTTATCAATAATATTTGGTATACCAGTAGTTATAATAATTGTAGGAATTGTAGTATGGCAAGTTAGAAGAAGAAAGAAATAAAATTTAAAACTCCTTCATATATTTTATATGAGGGAGTTTTTTTATGAAAAATGTTTTGAAAATTGTTTTTGTAATAATTGGAACAACAATAGGGGCAGGCTTTGCATCTGGGCAAGAAATATATTTATTTTTTAATAAATATGGATTTATGGGAATTATAGGAATGATACTTTCATGTATAATAACAGGATTTATTATTTATAAGGTATTTAAAATTTTAAATATAAAATCTGTAAAATCATATTCTGATTTTTTATTAATATTAAGTACAAATAAAAAATTAAATAAATTAATGCAAGTAATAATACAATGTTTTTTATTAATATCATTTTTTGTAATGATAGCTGGATTTAGTGCATACTTTAACCAGGAATTTAAAATTTTAATTTATATTCCAGCAATATGTATTAGCATATTATGCTATATAACATTTAAGAATAATACTAAAGGCATTGTTTCAATAAATACAATATTAATACCATTTTTATGTTTCTTTATAAGCTATCTTGGAATAAAAAATATTAATTTTATAGCAAGCAACAACAACCAAATAAATTATTGCACAGGTTGGTTATTTAGTAGTGTATTGTATGCAAGTTATAACAGTATTTTATTAATTCCAATCTTAATAGAACTTAATCTATATATAAAAAAACAAAGCCAAATAAAAATGTGCAGTATATTATGCAGTACAATTTTATGTGTGCTTGGCTTAGCATTATATTTTTTATTATTAAGAGGAAATAATTATGTGCAAAATTTGGAATTGCCACTTATACAGATAACAAAAGAATTTGGAAATATATATTCAGTGATTTATGGAATAGTCATATTAATTGCAATATTTACAACTGCAATAGCATCTGGCTATGGATTTATAAAAAATGTTAATAAAAATGAAAAAATATGGATGATTGGAATTTGTGTAATATCAGTATTAGTTGCGCCAGTGGGATTTTCAAATTTGGTAAGTTTGCTATATCCAATATTTGGTATACTGGGGTTAATACAAATTTGGGGCATTTTGAAAGTAAAATACTTGTAATTTAACTGAATGTAGTATATAGTTATTGTATAAAAATATAAAGGAATAAAACAATGGACAAAGTAATAAAATTTAGAAAAGATAGAAAATTTAATAAAAAGAAATTGTATATAGTAATTGCAATTATTATACTAATAATATTAGTCATTACATCAGCAATAATATATAATACTAATAAAAGTTTTAGAAACTTTATGGACAGATATATATTTAGAAAAGATGTAACAGAGGAAAATGTACCAATAATTGAAATTGATTATGATTCTAATACAAATATTTTTACTTATGGAAAATATATTTGTGTACTTGCAGAAAATACTTTAAATGAATACAGTGCATCTGGTAAAAAAGAGAAAGAAGTAAAAATTGAAATTAATAACCCAATATATGATGTGAATGGAAAGTATTTAGTAATTGCAGAAAATAATAGTCAAAAAATATACTTAATATCAGAAGATCATGTTATATGGGAAAAGAACATAGATGGAAATTTAAATAAAGTAACAGTAAACAAAAATGGATATGTATGTGCAATAGTAACAGGAACAACACATAAAGCAGTAATTAGTACATTTGATACAAAAGGAAATGAGCTATTTAAAACATATTTATCAAATACTATTGCAGTAGATGCTTATGTATCACCAGATAATTCAGAATTTGCTTATGCAGAAGTAAATAATTCTGGAACAGTAATACAATCAAATATAAAAATAATATCAATTAAAGATGTAAAAGAAAAAAATACTGAAGCAAAATACACATATAATGCACCACAAGATAGCTTAATTTTAAGAATAAAATATCAAGACAAGAACCAATTAATTTGTATGTATGATGATGGAATTCATAAATTTGAATCTGGAGTTGATGTTGAACTTGTAAAATTAAATGAAGACAACCCTAAAATTACATTTGCAGATATAGAATTAGATGGACATATATTTAGAACTTATGAAAAGTCAACAGGAATTTTTAGCGCAGATACAGTTATAGAAATACAAAACACATCAAATGGAAAAGAAAGTATATACACAATTGAAGAAGTTGCAAAAGCTGTGGATTCATGTAACAATGTAATAGCAATTAATTTTGGAGATGAAGTTTATTTTGTAGACACAAATGCATGGCTTATAAAAAGGTATACCTCTTCTCAAGTAATTGAAAAAATTATATTGGGTGACGGAGTAGCCGGAATTATTTATAGAGACAAAATAGAAATTGTTAATTTATAGGAGGAGTTACAATGAGTATAATAATTGATTTAGTAATAGTTGCTATAATTGCATTATGTATTTTAATTGGTTATCACAAAGGTTTAACAGGATCACTTTTAAAAATAGTATCATTTGTATTAGCGTTAATAATTGCATTTATATTATTTAAACCTGTATCAAATTTTATAATTAATAAAACTGACTGGGATGAAAACTTAGAACAGGCAATTAAACAAAGTTTCTTAAAGCAAGAAGAACAAAAACCAGAAGAAGAAAAAACACAAGAAAATATGCCAGATGTTATTACAAATTATATAAATGAATCAGTAGAGAAAGCTGGAAATGAAGCAAAAACAGCAATAGTAGAATCAACAGCAAGAAATGTTGCTATTATGATTATTAATATTGCAGTTGCAATTGGTTTATTTATAGTTAGTAGAATTATTCTATTATTTATCAAAGGTTTGGCAAATTTAATCACTAAATTACCAGTTATAAAACAATGTGATAAACTAGGAGGAGTAGTATACGGATTGCTACAATCTTTAGTAATTATATATATTGCATTAGCAATAATTTCATTTATAAGCCCAATGATAAATAATACTTCATTTATAATTGCATTACAAAAATCGTTTATAGGAAGTGCGATGTATAATAACAATTTATTATTAAAAATCATATTTTAAATTTCAATTAAAAATCTTGCCAAAAGGCAAGATTTTTGTTATTATATAAATTGTCAAATAAAAAGGAATTAGGTGAAAAAATTGAAAGAAGAAAAACAAACGAAAAATAAAAAGAAGAAAAAGGGAATTGGTAAAAAAATATTATTATTACTATTATTACTTTTATTAATAGTTGGAGGAGTATTTGCATATAAGGTACATAAAAATGGTGGAGGTTTAAAAGGAATTTTAGCTACAGCAATTGGACATGACCAAGAAACAGTTAAAACTTTACCTAAAATTTACTGCTTATTATTAGGACAAAGTGAAAACTTAACAGATACTATTATGATAGCTGAATATGATCCACAAAAACAACAAGCTTCTATGCTTTCAATACCTAGAGATACATTTATTGGATATAATAAAAGTCAAGCAACAGCTTGGGATAAAATAAATGCAGTATATCAAACAGGAGCTGAAAATTCATTAAAAGAAGTAAATGAGTTAACTGGACTTGATATCAAATATTATTTAAAAGTTGATACACAAGCATTTAAAGCATTAGTTGATGCAATAGGTGGAGTAACATTTGATGTACCAATTGATATGAAGTATGATTCAAATAGACAAAATTTACATATTAACTTGAAAGCCGGAGTTCAAAAACTAGATGGTGATAAGGCTGAGCAAGTTGTTAGATTTAGACATAATAATGATGGTTCAACATATCCATCTGAATATGGAATTGAAGATTATGGTAGAATGAAAACACAAAGAAATTTCTTAAAAGCACTTGCAAAGCAAACATTAAAAGTTGAAAACATTTTAAAAATAAATGAATTTATAGACATTGCACAAAAATATGTTGAAACAAATATAGACTTTAATATTGTTAAAGATTACATTCCTTATATAGTAGAATTTAACACTGAAAATTTAAGAACAGAACAATTACCAGGTGCATCAGAATACACAAATGGAGTTTGGATTTATGCAGCAGAAGAGCAAGAAACTGCAAAAGTAATTGACAAACTTTTCTTAACCCCAGAACTACAAGATGAAGAAATAGACACAAGTAGTGTTGATACAACTGGAATTGATAAATCAAAAATTAAAATTGAAGTTTTAAACGGAAGTGGAAGTAGTGTTAAATTAGAAAAAATAGAAAACAGATTAAAAAAAGCTGGATATACTAATATACAAAGTTCAGAAACTTCAAGCATTGATAATAGCATAATAATAAAAAGAGGAAATGTTGAAAACGCTGCAATAGATGAAATGAAATTATTAGTACAAACTCAAAGAAGTTCATCTGCAGAAGAAACAGATGTTGATGTTACGATTATTTTAGGAAAAGATGAATAAAAAAATATGGGGCACTAATTAAAATTAGTGCCCTATTATTTTTAATAATTACTAAACTGCGTAAATTTATAATTTCCACCTTTAGTTTTTTTCTTATATGTTTTTTTAGATTTATTTTTAGGTTTTTTCAAAAGTAAAAATAGCAAATATAAAACAACAAAAATTAATAAAATTCTAAATAAAAGTGGTAAAAAATCAGATGACAGTACTTGAGTTTCGGCAATTAAATCAGATGAATATGTTTGACCATCATAATTATAAGTTATTTTACCAATTGCGCTATTAGCAGAAATTGGTGCCATTAAATTTTCATCCAAAGTAATTTCAGGTTCTAAGCTAGATAAATCTGCACTATTCTCAGAAAAAATTTCTATTTTATCTTTTATAAGAACATTTAAATTTTGTGTTTCTTCAGTAGCTCCACGAACCGTAATTTGTTTTAAAACTGCATTTTTTTCATTTAATGTTTTTAATGAATAATTATTAAAAGCATAATCAAATAAAGTTTTACAATCTAAATATCTTTGACTTAAACCAGTATTTGTAGATTCACCACCAAGTACAACCAAAATAACTTCAAAATCATTTTTTTTAGCACTTGCAATAATGCAATTTCCTGCTTCACCAGTATAACCAGTTTTAACACCAGTAGTTCCTTCATAATAATATCTGCTATATGTACTTAATAAATCATTTGAATTATTAAAAGTTCTGTCAGCTTTACTATATTTATTTGTTGCAGGTAATGTAAACTGGGTAGTTGACACTATTTTTCTAATAATGCTATTTTGCATAGCAAATTTTCCCATTAAAGCTAAATCATAAGATGTTGATGTATGGTCTTTACTATGAATACCATTTGGATTAACAAAATGAGTATTTTTACAACCAAGCTCTTCAGCTCTTTTATTCATTAATTTAGCAAATTCCTCAACACTACCAGAAATATGTTCTGCTAATACTATTGCTGCATCATTTGCAGAAGGAATCATAAGAGCATACAAAAGTTGTTCAATTGTAAGTTCCTCGCCTTCTTTTAAACTAGCATGAGTGTAATCATAAGGAATTGAATAAACAGCATTGTGACTGACTGTTGCAACATCATCAAGATTGCAATTTTCAACAGTTAAAATGGCAGTCATAATTTTAGTAGTACTTGCAGGAAACCTTACATCATTAGAGTTTTTCTCATATAAAATTTTTCCAGTATTAGCTTCAATCAAAATACATGAAGGACAATATGTTTTTAAATTATCACTATCAGCATAAGAAGGAGATATAAATATGATAAATTGCATTAAAAATATAAAAATAAAAAATATTATTTTAAGTTTCTTCATGAAATTTCTCCTATAAGTTTATTATATTAAGTTACAAATATAAATATATATTAAAATTGCCAAAATTTCAAGTTTTTTGGAAAGGAATAAATATGAAATTAAGTTTTAAGCAAAAATTAATTATTGGAATCGTGGGGACATTAGTAATATTGGGAGTTGGAATATACATATACACTACAAATGGGGGAAAAGAAGAATATAATTTTAATGATTTTTACACAAATGTGGAAGCAGATGAACCAAAAGAAAGCACAATAATTGTGCACATTACAGGAAAAGTAAAAAATGCAGGAATAATAGAATTGCCAGAAGAATCAAGAATTTCAGATGCAATAAAAAAAGCAGGAGGAGTTACACAAGAAGCAGATTTAGACCAAGTAAATTTGGCATTTGTGTTATCAGATGGACAAAAAATATATATACCTAGCAAAAAAGAGAAAGAAGCAAACGAAGGAAAGGTGTATATAACCACAGAAAGTGGAAATAATGTGATTATAAAAGATAAAGTAGAAGGAGGTAAAAAACAAAAAGTGAATATAAATGAAGCAAAGCAAGAAGACTTTGAACAATTGCCAGGAATAGGCCCATCAATAGCGAAGAAGATAGTAGAATACAGAGAGCAAAATGGCAAATTTACATCAATAGATGAATTACAAGAAGTAAAAGGAATAGGAGAAGCAAAACTCGAAAATATAAAGGAATATATAACTGTAAAATAACATAGAATTATAGCATGAGCAAAGCAAGAGCTGAGCTCGTGCTAGGTATAATTAATATAAATGTACATTAAAATAAATGGCTAATATTAAATAAAAAATCTGTGAAATCAAGGATTTTTCTAAATATATATTGACAACACTAAGAAAAAGAAGTATACTAATAAAGGTTAAGAAATTAAATACATCGCGGGGTGGAGCAGTTGGCAGCTCGTCGGGCTCATAACCCGAAGGTCGTAAGTTCGAGTCTTACCCCCGCAACCAATTTTGAGGCATTTAGCCTCTTTTTTTTATTTTAAAATATTTTATATTATTTTATAAAATGCCCTAATATCAAGCATTTTATCTAAAAATAATTTTACTTAATTTATTTTATTTTTTATTATTTTTTATGATTTGTTACCAAAGGTGCTACCAAAAAATATTTTTTATAGCTAATGGTAGCACCTACATGCTACCATTAGTGTTTTCAAGTGTTACAGCCATTATTTCTATAAAAAAATTATCTTTCATAAGAATCTTTATCTTCTTTATTCATATTTTCAATAAGATTTAATGGCTCATCTAAGCTTAATATATTTGCATTTGAATTATCAATTAAATTTTGTTCCATATAATATTCATTTACTTTTTCAAGTTCATTTCTTTTATATTTATCAAATACAGAAGTATAAGCATTTAATGTAACTGATACATCAGTATGTCCCATTAATTTTTGTAATACTACTGGACTCATTCCTGCTTCTATTGCTCTTGTTGCGTATGTATGTCTTAGACTATGTGTAGAAAAGTGTGGAATATATAATTCATTTAATATTTTATTTAAAGACCAATTTAAAGTACTTATTCTTGCATAATGCACAATAGGTGGTTTAAATAATAAATGTTCATCATTGTTTGGCATATCCTTTGAAATTTTCAACTGCTCTATAATAAAAGGTTCTAATATTTTTGGAATTGGTAATATTCTATTTCCAGCCTTAGTTTTAGGTGAATCGCTCATAACAATTGTTCCATCTGCTAGTTTTGTTAATGTTTTATTTACATTAATTAAATGATGAGCTAAATCAATATCTCCACTATTTAAAGCTAATACTTCTCCTATACGAAATCCCATAAGTAATTGCATTAAGAAAGCATTTCTATAAGGAATATCTTTTACACTATGTTCTAATAAATAATTAATAAATTTTGATTCCTCATCAACGGTCATAGCCCTTACATCTTTATCTTTTTTTACACTCTTAGGTCTTATTACTTCTATCATAGGATTTTTACTAATATAACCTTTATTAAAAGCATATTTAAAAGCTTGTCCGAATTGCTCACTAAACTTTTTGATTGAAGAATTACTATATGTTTTAGACATTTCATTTAGAAAAGCTTGTATTTCTTCCGATTTAATATCTTCAATATTTCTAAAACAAAATGGTGCTTTTTTTATTACATTAAGACTTCTTTTAACTCTATCATATTGTGCCTGAGATATTAAATTAGCATTTTTCTTATTATCTAAATTTGTAAGCATTAAATCAAATAAAGGAATACCATTGTTTTTAATGTAAATTGGATTTTCTCTACGATAATTTAATTGTTTTAAAAATTCTTCAGCATCTTCTTTTGATTCAAATGTTTTTGTTTTTTTTACATTTCTATCTTTCATTACATCATATTCCAAATATCGAGCCATCCATTTTTTACGATCATTTCTAAAATATATTGAACCACTTCCGGAGTTTATATTATTAGCCACACTTTATATCCTCCTTTCCATTTTCCAAAGCAAATATGATAACCAACAAATTTGTTTTGGTTTAGTAAAAGTTATTGCTGGAAAATCTTTTCTTCTAAATAAATCATTTGCATTATTTTGGTTCATTCCTAAATCAGTTGCAACATCTTTTACTTTCATATTGGCAAATGGATTGATATTGTATTTTTCAATCAATAAAACAATTAATTTATTTTTATCAATTTCATTGCTATTTTTGTTGATGGAATCATTTAACAAATCAATATTCCTAATTAATTGCTCTTTGGAATTTTCTAATTTTTCATTAATTATTTTTTCTTTATCTTCTATATTCATCATCTCCCTTATTAAATTTATAGATTGTACCTGTTTTTTCTAAAATTTCATAGGGTATTTCTTGTCCTTTTATTGTATCTGTCTTTACTTCTTGACTTTCCTTAATTCTCATTTCAACGGCAATTCTATCTTCATACTTTAATCTATCTAAATGTTTTTCTTCCCAATTTTTTGCATAAATTTCTATTTCTTCTTCTTTTAGTTGTTCTTCTTTAGGTTGTCGTTTATTAATTTGTTTCAATGCTTCGAGAATAGAATATTCTCTTTTGTTGTCTGCATAATGTTTATATAATCTATCTTTAATATCCCAACCTTTAATAATATAAGTTCCGTTATCATAGTTGTCCGTATCCATTCTTTCATATTTACCAACACCTAGTGAAAGTGTTCCACCTAGAGTATTTCCTATAACTTGACATAGTCTTGCCCAACCATATTCATCATCACTATCAGGACTTCTATATTGTTTTAAATCACAATATGCTAATACAGATTCTACAAATTCACGATAACCATTCCAATGTAGATAAATTCCTAAATTTTTAGCATTGTTACTAATTACAGCTCTATCTCCCATAGTTACACCTCTCTTTCTTTTTCTCTGATGAAATATATTCTTTTTCCATTTCTTCAAAATCTTCTTTAGAATATTCTTTGAATAAACTTTTTTCCATATCTTCAAAAAATTGATTTAATTCACTTAATTCTTGTTGTATATTTTTATTTATTTTTTTCATATACTTAAATCATCTCCTTTTTTATTATCTAATTTTTGTTTAGTTAGATTAACATTTAATGATTTAAAAATATTTTGGTCTATAAATTCTTTATCTGCACCTTCAATTATTTCTGGTTTGTTTTTGGTAATCATATAGGCAATACAATCCGTAACATATCCTAAACTAACAAGTTCTTTAGCTCTTTCAAAAAAAGGTTTATCTGTTGTAGCTAAAAAAGCTCTTATGCAACCAGTATTTATACATCTATTTTTAATATATCCTCCAATTTGTCTATAACTCATATTAATAAATGTATTAGGTAATTCTTGGAATAACCTTATATTATTTGTTGCTGATGTTAATACTAGACAAGAATAATTATTGGAATGTTTTACATCATACATTAGTCTTGCTAGTTCATTTCTTGAATTAATAGTTTTATGTAATAGTGGACTATCTGTAATTAATTCTTGTGAACTTAAAGTTGGTAAATAATCAATTAAAATATTATTATCTGCTTTTAATTTTCCTGTTCTAGTATCTTTTTCAATCCATGCATATGTTCCATGGTCTATTATTATATGTCCTTTAAATCCTTTAACATTTTTGGATAATCTTTCTGTATGTATCATATCTTCTATACTTGCTTTTGCATTTCCAGATGGATGATTATGTTGTAAATAGTATCCATTAGCTCCAAGTCGATACATTCTTCTATTAATATCTTCAAATCCGCTAGTATCTTTTAAATATGGTCTTTTAGTTTTTATTCTAAATACATTACAAGAATTAGGAAGTTTAGATGTAATAGATTCATAGTTTATAATTTTATTATTTCGCATGTATATAATTCTAAATGTTTCAAACTTAGGATTTCTAAATACTTGACAAGTTTTTAATAAATCATTACGAGATTCGATTTTTCTATCTCTCAAATCCACATATTTTTTCATAATATTATCTTCATTAATGGCATTATAAATTGTCTTTATCTCCGCCATTTTTAGCCTCCTCACATAATTTTTGATATATGTATTCAATTATTGCATTATCTATATATTCTATTTTTTCAATATTGGTAGCAATTTTTAAATCCTCATTAGAAAGTTTTAAATAATATTTAAGTACCAAAAATTGATATGAAACAAATATATATTTTTTTAGGTATTTTAAAATCATCATTAGTTCTTTTCGATAAAATTCCATTTCTTGAATTTTATAATCGGTTGAAGTTAAAAATGTTTTTTCATCTATTTTGGAATCTTCTAAAAAATTGTACTTTTCAAAATCCTCAAGATTTAATTCATTGCTTTCTGGTCTGATTTTTCCACTCTCTATCTTTTTCTTACGATATTTTATTAATTTATCTAGGTCTTTATAGTTTCTTAAATAAGCTCTAATTTTTTCTTTTGTAACTGTTATTGTTTGTTTTTTATATTCTGCAAACCATGGAATCTTTTTAGAAACACTAGTATAGTTCTTATTATCTGTATAAGCCTTTTCATTTAAGTCAGCTCTTTTGTTTATATTTAATTGATTTTTAACTAAATCCGAAATATTGCCTTTTATCATTTCAGTAACAATTTCGTTTTTATTAATATCTTTTTCATTGGTGTTAAGTTCATTATCTAAAAGAATTTCATTTTCTGATATTTTTTTGTAGTTAAAATTAAGGTCATCTTTTTTATTATCCAATTTTTTATCCTTTCTCTGACATTGCAATATCAATTTTTTTTGCTAGCTTGATTATATGGTAGCATGGGGGAGAGGCATAGAAATTCATTTATCTAATATTTTCTAATTTTTTAATATACTTTCTAATTCAAACTAAAAATTACTAAAAAATTACTTTTTACAAATTCAGAAAAACATTGAAATGAACGCAAAAAAAGAATGCGAAAAATAAATTTCACATTCAATAAATTCGATTATAAAATAGTTTATTGATATTATTTTAATTATTAAATATTTCTAAATATAAAGCATTTTCCTCTTTTAATGTATGATTTTCTTTTTCAGTTATTTTTAAGTTTTCAAACATTTCATCAGTAAATTCTATGTCTTTTTTAGAAAAATAACATTTTCTAATTGAAGGTCTGTATTGTCTATCTGTTCCTAAATATGAGCCCATCATTAAATCATCTACACCATTACATACATTAATTATAATTTCTGCTACTTCTAATCTAGCATTGTTAGGCTTATAATTTTCGAGTATTATAAAACAAGCATTGTTGTCAGATAACATATAGCCAGATGTATATATTTTATTATCTATTAAATCAATCATATTTACTTGTATGTAATGAGGAAATTCTCTTATTTCTAATTTGTATTTGCCTTTACCAAATTTTCCAGTTCTATAATTATAAGCATTGAAATACATATATAAACAATCAGTTTTAAATGGATTTTTTATATCATCTTTATTTTTCACTTTATAATCCATTTCAAACAATTCAGTAGAATAAACACCTAAAATTTCACATAATTCTTTTATAATTTGAGCATTTGGTATCATTTCTCCACTTTCAAATCTACCTATTGTTGTTCTACTAATATTTAATTTATTCGCAAGATTATCTTGACTTAATCCTTTACTTTTTCTTAATTCCCTTAATTTGTTTCCAAATTCTTTACTATTAAAATCGGACATTTTTTCCTCCAATATAAATTTTAATATTTAGAATATACTATTATTATAACATTTATTTCCAATCTTTTCAATATTTCAAAAGCTGTATTGCTTGATATATCAGTATTTTATTTGATTTATGCTTATAAAAGTAGTATAATATATATATACCTATTTGTAGGTTTACATGGTCTTATCTTTTTATATAAGAATCTAAACCCAAGCTAAATGCTTGATGTTATTCAATATTTTTAGTATCGACTCCAAGCATTGTAGCTGTTTGGAGTTTTATATAGAATCCTCCACTTAAGCTGGATTCCTAAAAATATTGATACATTACAAATAGAGACTAAAAGAAAGGAAACCAGCGATTATGAGAAATTACGATTACGGTGGACGGAAGCCCAGGTTGCTAGATAAGGCAACTGGGGGAACTTAATTGTTCCCCACCTATTTAAAAATTTTTCTTTTTGTAGTATAATATATTTGATAATTATTTTAAACTTGCTACAAAAGTTTAAATAATTATATAGTTTTAAGAGAAATCTTAAAGCAGAAAAGCATGGTCATTCGCTGGATTCCCCATGCTTTTCTTTTTATTTAATATATTGTAATTATGTGCAGAATTTGCACATTTTTTACTTTTTAGATAATTTTATAATAAAAACCTTATAAAATTTAATCATTTTTATTTTTCAACCTTTATAAATATTCAATTTCTGCACATTTTTGCACATACTTTGCACATTTTATATTTTTGAACTGTTTACATAAATTAGGTATAATTAAATTAGTTTTAAAGGAAAGGTTGGAAAGAGTAATGGAGACTAGAGAGCATAAAATTACTCCAAGTGAAGTTTTACAAATTACAAACATACTTCGTTCTTTAGGATTAAATACTTCATATATTGGAACAAAATTAATTAACAAATCCATTCAATATACTATAAAAAATGATATTGAGTTCATTACTCTTGAAAAGATTTATTCATATTTACATTGTGAATATGGTTTTAATATTCATTCTATAAGAAACAATATTAATTATGCTTTAACCAATAGGAATAAGAATCTATCTATAAAAAATTTTGAAAAAGTTTTTGGTTTTGAGTATTATGAAAAAAATTTTGAACCTAAACTTTTTATCGAAGAAGTTAGTAATTTAATGAAAAAATCTTATTTACAAAGTAAAAAATACAGTTATATATAAAACAATGACTGCATTTTTTATTATAATTATTATAAACTTAATTATACCTGTAATTTCTCACTCTTTTTGCCTTCCATATATATTTAACTTTATAAATTTCTTAAATTTATTGTATCAACTGCATCTAATACATCTTTTAATGAATCTAAGTGAATCCCTCCGCCAATTCTATTAGATTGATATTCCTTTGGTATTTCTTTTACTAATTTTTCTTCAATTCTATCAATTTTATTTTTGTCTGTCTCATAAATTACAAATATTCTAGTGGTATCTAATGCACCATAAGAATCATATGCAATAACAGACTCATTTACTCTTCCAAATAATACCTTATCAAATTTTGGTTTTACTTTCCAATGACTTAAAATTCTATCTTTTAAATCTCTTGTAGTTTGCCCAATATATAATTGTTTAAAGTTATCTAGTACCGTCATATAAATTCCTGTCTGCTTTCGACATTCATTTAAATTGTTTATCTCTATCATGTTATACTTCTTTACAACTTTATCAATAACCTTACTAAATTTTTTTTTATCCAACATACTAATATACTTCATATTTAAATCATAATTTTGTAAACACATTTCTTGATACCTTTTGTAATATTCATCTGATAATACTAGTTTATTTCCTTCTTTTTCAAATTTAAGTCCTGGAGGGCATATTCGAGTATAAAATTCATTAAATTCTAATTTTTCTTTTTGTTTTTTCCATTCATCCCATCTTTTTAATATTTCATTATGTGCTCCTACTTTTGTATAACTTTCTTTATCAATCTTAGCAAAATTTTCTCTTGTTAAATGTAATCTTACTTTTGTTTTATCCAACCATATTCCAAAATATAGTATATGTATATCATCATATAAATAATTAAAATCCTTCTTACTAATCAAATTACTCACCTACAACTTATTAATTTCTATTAAGATTATAGAATGAAGGACTGATATTTTCAACTTATTATCAGCCTTATTTATTGTAATTTTTTTATGATTTACTTATTATTTTTTTCTGCCAACTTTTTTCATTACATTTTGGACATTTCATATATCTTGTTCTATTTATGTGCATAGCCCATAATACACTTGAATATGTTGGGACATATTTGTAATGACATTTTTGACATTCGTAATACCCTGCTGTTTGCTCTATTCGTAATAATAAAAGACATACGATAAATATGAAAATTGTTGATGGTATTATAATTAAAAGCCTAACCCAATATTGCATTTCTATAAAAGAAGCAGTCATTACTAATATTAAAAAAATTATTATACTTGCAACTCCCATTGCAATTTCCATTGTTAATATTTTTTTGTCTGATTCCTCTTTTTGTCTAACTATATCAATTAAATTTTGCTCTAATTTTTCATTATAATTATTCACTTCTAATACCTCCCCACTTAATAATTCATTTACACTTATTTGAAGTTCACTACATAAGTCTAGCATAATTGATGAATCGGGCATTCCTTTTCCATTTTCCCATTTTGATATAGCTCTATCTGTAATGTTTAATTTCTCAGCAAGTTGCATTTGAGTTAAGTTGTTTTTCTTTCTACATTCTGCTATAAACTTTCCAATTTTAATCTGATCCATATCTTTTACCTCCTTCAATTTAAGTGTAAATTATTATTCAAAAAAAGTACACATACTAATCGTTGAGTGGGGTATTTTCTATACCAACAATTAGTTGAGAAATTATAATTTGCCCTAAAAATTACTATCTTTTGCAATGATTATATAATGAAAGACAGATAATTTCAATCTTGTTATCTGTCCTATCAATTGTAATTTATTAAAAAAGATAATTTTAAGTCCTAAATTTATGTTAAAGGAATAAAAATATTATATAAATTATGTATGTTTGAAATAATACTCTCCTATATTGTATATGAATATAATTAGAATTTTTTATTTGATTTTACAATTCTATAAAGCATTAATTGAAGATTTTATTTTTCTAGTTGATTCAGATGTGATATCTTCATATTTATTGTCTATTTCTTTCAATAATTTATATTTAACTTCATATTTTTTAACACAAAATTTATCTAAATATTGTCTTACTTTTTCTAACATTTTATTATATGATTCTATAAAATCTTTTTGGTTATTTAAACCTTTAGCATTAATCGTAATTTTTTCATTTTTACACTCAAATCCTTTAGATATTTCTTTTATTGCTTTATCATTAAATTTAAATAACACTATTGTTTCTTTTCTGTCTATTAATTTTAATTTATTAACTAAATCATACTCAATATCATGGATTATTCCTATATATTCACTAATTTTATTTTGCAATTCTATTATCTTTTCATTTTTATTTTCATATTCCTTATAACAGTACTTGAAAATTACCAATTTTGAATATATTTCTAACAAATTTTTTATTAAATTTTCTTTTAATTCATCGTATTTATATTTATAGGTTACAAATGTCATTATTGCAGATACTATAGAAGATGTTAGTATTCCCAATACTATATTTGATAAAGCTTGTATTACTGAATTATCCATATCTATAAGTCCTATTAAAAATTCAAGACCTGACATAATAACTATTATTATAATTAATATTTTTAGAATTTTTCTATTTTCAATCATATAATTTCACCTTCTTTATTTTTTACAACTAATAGATTTAATTTTTAAAGTAGAAAGCATATCTAGTGTTATTTCTTATTAAATGTTCTTCATAAATTCCATTACTAGCATTTTTAATAACTCTCCTCCAAAAATCTTGAGCTCGTTTGTTTTTTAATAAAGTTCTTATTTCCCATTTCCCTTTATATTTATTAAACATTTCATTTGCCATAAATGTGCCAACACCGTATTGTCTATATTTATTTAAGACAAAAAATTCAGCTATTTCATTAATTCCTTCTTCATTAAATCTTTCTAATACAAAACCTGCTATTTTGCCATCACATTTTAAAATATATGGATGTCTTTCTTCTTCTTTCCAATATAAATCTATATATTTATTTATTTTAAATAAACCGTTTTCAAGCAATTCAAAGTTTGTGGTATTGTCTTCAAAAAAGCTTAATTCATAAGTATATAATTGCATTAAATTATATATTACATTTTTATCTTTTTCTTTAGCTTCTAACAATTCAAGTTTCATAGTTTCCTCCTAAAAAATCTTACTTATTTAGAAAATTAGTAAATTGTAATTCTTCTTCATCTTTTATGACAAACTTTACATTTTCCAAAGCCTTTAGTTCTTAATGCAATAGAATTCTTCCATTCATTTCCACAACTAGGACATTTCCACCACACTATTCTTTTGTTTCCACAAGTCATATTTTCTGGTAGTAAATCACCATTTTTTTCATAATTCCATTCTTTTGCTAGCTCTGGATAATTGGTTAATAAAGATCCATTTTTCTTTATCAAATTTTTAATTCTAGTATTTGCGCCTACAAAAGAAGCACATTTTGGACAATATGAACTATTTATTCTGCTAGCTATAGAAGCTTTCCATTTATAGCCACATTTTTTGCATATCCAATTAAACTTATTTTTTCTTTGAGACAAATTAAGTTTTTCTAAACTAATGTCATTTTTTTCATAGTCATATTCTTCAGCTAGTTTTGGATATAATGTTCTAAAATCATTTACCCCTTGTTTTAATCTAAAATATGAACACTCTAAACATTTAGTTGTTCTTTTTTTATATGCATCTTTTACTTTAATTTGATAAGATTTTCCACATTCTGTGCATCTTAACCATATTATTTTTTCACTACCTATTGAGAACATATCTGGTGTTAGATTTCCATTTTTTTCTTCATCCCACAGATTTTTTATTTCTGGCATCAATTCTTGAATAGAATTCTTTTTTCTTGAAAGCTGCATTAATTCTAAAATTTTTTCATTATCTTTCTCAATATTTATATCTGTATACTTACAATTAATATATTTAAAAATCCATTCTATACATTTACTTAAATATTCATAATTATCTTTACTTGGAATTACTTCATATACTATAGAGTTTGAATTTAATATTGGCAATCCTTTTTCTCTTATTCTTATAAGTTTTATTCCCAATTTTTCACATATATTATCTTTATCTAAATCTTTTTTAATATTTTTGTGCCATAATCTTCCATCATATTCTATTCCCACATTTATTTTAGGAATATATATATCTAATTCCTTATTTTCTAATTCAGAAATTTTATAATTTTCTATAGAATCCGGATAATATTGACTTATATAATAAAATATAGCTTTTTCTGGAAAACTTACTTTATATTCTTTTTTACAAATTGGACAATTTCTTCCTTTAACACGATTAACTATTGAGGCTTCCCATTCATGTCCGAATTTACATTTCCACCATACTTTTTTATTTGATTTAGCTAAATATGTTGATGGTAAATTTTCATTTTTTTTGTAATTCCATTCTTTAAGTAGATTAGGATAGAGTGTTTCTAAATCATTTTTTCCCTTTATAGGTTTAGCATTAATATCTCCTGTTTTCTTTCTAGAGCATAATGGACACCCTAATCCACTTAAAACCTTAGACCTTATTTCAGCTCTATATTCATTACCACATTTTGAGCATTTCCACCATACTTTATATCCGGATTTTTTTAAAAACTGCGAAGGTAGTAATTCTTTATTTTTTTCATAGTTCCATTCTTTAAGTAATTCCGGATAATTAGATGCAAAATCATTAACTCCCTCAATAGGAGTTGAATGATATTTAGATAATTTTTTTCTACCGCATTTTGAACATCCAGTAGCTTTACCATCTCTTCTTGTTCTACATTTTACTTCTGCTTGCCATTCATATCCACATTCTTTACATTTCCAGTAAACCTTTCTATGGCTCCCTATGGTTATATTATTTGGAATGATATTAAACTTATTATTTAGCTCATAATTCCATTCTAGCATTAGCTCTTTATTATTTATTAAATATTTTTTATCGCTCACTTTTCTGTCATTTCTCCTATAATTTACAATTTATTTCGGTAATTATAACACAAAAATCAAATAATTTCCAATTTCCCCTATTACATACTTTCAAATTATACAGTTTCCTTTATCAAATTTATCAAACATATTATTTATTTTAAATAATTTTTTTAATCCACTTTTTAAAGTTATTCCATTTTCTAAAGAAATTCTATTATTTGCAATAGCTAAATTTATCATTAAACAAACATGATTATAAGTTTCACATTCTAATATATCACTTACAATATAATCAGCTATTTCAAAATTAAAATAATTCTCTAATTTTTCTTTAAGTTCTTCAAATTCTTTATTCCATATTTCTATTTCTTTTATTCTTTCTACGACATTTTGTCTATCAGTAATTGTATAATTTTCAAAAAATTTTTTCATATTAATTATAACTCCTTTTTACCTTATAATAGCATATTCTCTCAATTAATTGAACTATATTTTTAAATTTTCTCTCAATTTATTGAGTGGTTTTAAATTGTTAGTTTGCTACAATAAAAAAACAGGGAAGAAAGTGGTGGTTAATATGGATTTCTCTGATTTAATTGCTATAAGAATAAAAGAATTAATGCAAGAACAAAATATTTCTATATATAAATTAGAAAATCTTTCTGGTGTTTATAGTTCTACAATAACAATGTTTTTAACAAGGAAGACAAAAACAATAAGACTAGAAAATTTATTATATATATGTGAAGGATTGGGAACAAATTTATCAGATTTTTTTGCAGATGAAAGATTTAAAGAAGCTGAAGCTAAAGAATGGACAAAAAAGAAAAGTAATTGAGAATTAATTATAAAATATTAATTTACAATTACTTTTTTATGTGATTATTTATCTAAATTTTTTATTGTGTTATTTTTGTCATTTATTATTTCAATTCCCAATTTATCTTTTAATATTTTTTCTATTTTTTCATTTTTATTAAGAAGTTCTTTAATTATGTCATAACAGGCATTTAATTCAATATTATTTATTTTTAATTTATCTTCTAATTCCTGATTTTCTTTTATGATTTGATTATTTTGTATTTGTAAATCTGAATAATATTTTTTTGCATTTTTAACTTTGGATAATTCTATTAATAAATCTTGGTTTTGCTTTAGTAAACTATTATTATATTTTAATATAGGATAAATTAATTTTTTATCTATATTATCTTTGGTGAAATCTTCATACTTATAAAAATCTTGAACATCTTGATAAGTTATTATATGTCTTTTTTCTTCGTTAAAATTCTCTTTTATTTTTTGGGTATTATAAAAATTAGTTAATTTTTTCATATCATCAGTGGATATATGTTCTCTATTTGTATTTTCTTTTCCTCGTTCTAAATTAAATCTTTTTTCAGTAATATATTTATAAAATTGATTTTGTAATTTTTTGTAGCTATCTTTACCTTTCCAAAATTCACTTGCAGATATTTTTCGTATATTGTTGCCTTTTTTATCTTTTGAATTAACTACTGGTATATATACTAAGTGCATATGTGGTGTTTCTTCATCTAAATGGACAACAGCAGATAATATATTTTCTTTTCCAATTCCTTTATATTCTGTCATAAATTTAAAACATTCTTCAAAATATCTTTCTGTTTCTGTTTTGCCAATTTCATTAAAAAGTGTATTATCAGATGTTAAAATTACTTCACAAACATAAATACTATTTTTATGAAGTTGTCCTTGGTTTAAATTATTTTCTTTTATTAATCTTTGGTATTCTTTTAAATAACTATTTTCTTGTGGTCGTTTTAAATGATAATTTTGACTTGTTTTTGACAAGTCTATGTTTTTATTTGAATATTTCTTTTTGAATCTTTCATTATGAGGAGCTAACTTAATCATTTCATCTTTTGTATATTTTTCGTTTCTTATAATTGCATAACTCATACAAAATTTCCTCCTCTCAATATATTTGTTTTATTAAAGGCTACCCTGCACAGCTTTAAGAGAACAAGGTTCGCAAACTTTTAATAAACAACATAAATGTTACTTATTAAAATATTTTGCTCGCATAAGTTCTCTAACACACTAGAGAACTTTGTTCCAAAATTCTCCGTGTGCCAGGGCTTTGCCCTTGGAACCCATAAAAATAGATGAATTTTTAAGTAAAATTCATCTATTTAATATAAATTATTTTAAAATATTTTTATTTATTTTATCTTATTTTACCATTATTGTCCCCAATAGGTGCTGGAATGTGCAATATACCAATCTTCTTGCACACTCCCCGCAACCAAGAAATTAACTAGAGTCGCAAGAGATTGCAGACTCTTATTTTTTGTCTCTGACGTAATTTTGACGTAAATGGGGACAGCTTGGGGACACAAGCTTTTATAAAGCTCATAAAAAAGCATAAATCCACATTTACAATCTTAAAAAAAGCAATTTTTGAACTTATTGAAATCAAGAGTTTTAGCTGATAAGTATATTAGTTTTTATCTACTAATAAATTCTGAAAGACTATACCTGCACTTCTATTATGAGAAGCAAGTGGATGGACATAGAAATTAAATGTTGTACTAATTTGAGCATGTCCTAATCTTGCAGCTACAACTGCTACATCAACGTTTTGTGAAATAAGTAGAGTAGCGTTTGTATGCCTAATACCATGAAAATTCAAATAAGGTAGTCCTATCTTCTGAACAAATTTAACAAACCATTTACTTACTGTATCGGGATGCATAGGTTTGCCATTATCTTGTATAAATAACCTATTAGATTCTTCCCAGAATTCACCACAAAGCTCTTTTTGACTATCATACCATAATTTATATTCCTCAAGTATTTCAATGACAGAATCAGGTATAGAAATATGTCTAAAAGAACTAGGTGTTTTAGGTGGTTTTGTATAAACTCCTGTACTTGCTAAATATTGACTTGATTTGTTTACAGTTATTTCTTTGTTCTTGAAATCAATATTTTCCCAGTCAAGTCCCATTAATTCACCTAATCTGACTCCAGTAAATACTGTAAGAATAATAGCAACTTTATACTTCATTTCATTTTCTTCAAGTTCATTTAATCCTTTTAGAAGAACTTTACATTGTTCATCATCATAGAATCTACGTTGAGCTTTTGGTGCTCTTGGTGGTTGAACTCTTTCAGCAGGATTATAAGGTATAAGCTGCCAATATACAGCTTTGTGTAGCATTGCACTTATTAATCTATGATGTTCTAAAATAGTCTTTTTAGATAAAGGTTTTAAAGTACGTTCACCATTGTTCTTAGCAAGTCTTTTTATTTGTGTATCTTGTTCTAGCATATCATATAATTTCATAAGATCTGTAGGTTTAATCTTTTCTAAAGTAAAAGAGCCTAAATATGGAAGAATTCTGCTTTCTAACATTCCAACATATCTGTTATAAGTAGATGGTGCTAAATCTTTTGTACCATAGTTCACTTGCCAAATATGATAGAATTCTTCAAAAGTTACTGGCTTTCCTTCAGGTACTAATCCACGATTAGCTTCTGTAACAAACTCTGCAAGTGCAATTTCAGCATCTTTACGAGTTCCATGAATAGTTTTTGTTCTTCTAGCTCTAGATCCATCAAGATTTTTACCAGTAGATACTACTAACCTATAAGTATTTTCACCTCTTTTTTCAATACTCCCAGCCATTGCCTTTTTCACCTCCTTTCAGGCATAACCATGGGTGAGAGTTTCATATTTAATTGTGATAATTATACATCTAATTGTTAATGATTACTAGTGAAATTTGCTTATTTTTCAAATGTTACAAAGATTACAATAAGATTCATAAAATAACTTATATGGTACAATAAAAAACTAGATAAAATGTAATGAAAATTTAACTAAATATTGTTGAAAAAAATTACATTTAAGTATATACTAGAATAAAAAATATGATGTGAGGATTATTATGGATAAACAAACAATAATAAGTATAGTAAGTATTATAATTGATAGTATTGCTGTAATAGTTTCAGTATGGTCATGTATTATTGCCAAAAATGCTAATAAAAAATCAGAGCAAGCTTTAAAAATTACAGAATCATTCAATAGTAAAATTATACAAAGTGGCTCTAATAGCTTATCAAATAGAGGGAAAGTAAATGGAAACATGATAGGAGAGCAACATGTCAACCAATAATTTAAATAATAAAGGACAAGTACAGGGAGACATGATTGGAACGCAAGTTAATAATTATTTTGAAAAAAAATATTCTAAAATTCCTTCTATACTTACTGAATTAATAAAGCAACTCGCTAGTATTGATGAGGAAGATGAAAATAATGATGTTGATGTAAGCCCATATAATCCTGAAGAAAAAATTGAGTTTAATCATGTAATAAAATATAAAGAAATACTAATGGAATATACAAAGTTTTATATAAATTGTGATAATATATTAAACTCTATAGATAATTATAATCCAGGTCGTAAGAATAAAATTTTGAAAAGTGTTAAAATAATATATGATAAAACAGTTGGTGAAATAATGTTGTCGCATATTAAAGCCAATAGAATTGAAATTGTTAGAAATAATTCAGATATGATTATTGAGTTAGTAGAAAGAGAATTAAGGCAGAGAATAGAAAATGATGGTATAAGTGAAAGTTTAACTCAAGAAGATGTAGATATAGGATTATTAATTTTTATTTGCTATGCTTTTAATAAATGTAAAGTTTTAGAAAAACCAGATAAGGAGACATAGATGTTATTAATAAATGGTGATAGAAATCCAAAATATTCATTAATTTATATTGGTTATGAAATTTTAAACTATATAAAAGTGAAAAAAATAGGGGTAACTATTGATGATATATATAAATTAATAAAAGATAAAATTGATTCTGATATAAATATTACATATGTATATTACACACTAGATTGGTTATTCCTAATGTCTACAATTAGAATAGAAGGGGAGAGAGTTTTTATATGTTATTAAAAAAAATGATATTATCAAAAACTTTTCCAGAATATGAAATTATACGAGAAATAAAGTTTAATTTAAACGGATTAAACTTAATAATAGATAATACTACAGATAATTCTGAAGATAGTGGCAATAATGTTGGAAAAACAACTTTCATTAAAATTATTGATTTATGTCTTGGTGCTAAGTCTATAAAAACTATATATCATGATAATGATACCAAAAGTGATAATGATAAAATAAAAAAATTTTTGAAAGATAATAGAGTAGAAGCAGAGTTAGAGATTCAGGATGAGATTACTAAAGAAGTATATAAAATAAAAAGACAATTATATTCAAAGGGAAATAGATTTATTGATAATGATTTATACACACGTGAGGAATTTGCTGAGAAATTAAAAAAAATTATTTTTAATTCGAATGAGAAATATCCTACTTTAAGGGAGTTAATGCCTAAGTTTATAAGAATTGATAATTATACTAATGATAATATTATAAAGTATTTAGGAAATTATAGTAAAAATCATCAATATGATGCTATTTATCAATATTTATTTAAAATTCTAGATGAAAAATTAATAAATGAAAAGAATGAATTAAGCAATAATAGAGTTGAATTTGCTAATAGAATAAAATTATTGGAAAATGACAATAATATTTCTTCAATAGATATTTTGAAACAAAAACAAAAAGTAATTGTTAATGAATTAGAAAAATTAGAGGAAGAAAGATTAAAATTAAATTATATTGAAACTTATAAAACAGAATTGGATAATAAAAGAAACTTAAATACACAAATAAATAATTATGAACAACAATTACAACTTTTAGAATTGGATGTAGATTTATTAGATAATAGCATAAAAGAATTATCTGAAGATAAAACTAATATTGATATAGAAGAATTAAAAGAACTTTATCAAGAAACAAAAATGTTTTCAGAGGATATTCATAAAAAATTTGAAGATGTTGTAAAATTTCATAATAGTATGATAGAAAATAGAATTAGTTTTTTTGTTAAGCAAAAGAAAGAAAAAGAAAATAAAATTTTAGATTTAAAAGTAATTCGAGATAATTTAATTGAAGAAAAGAAGAAAATAACAGTTGAACTTTTGGATGAAGGGTTATTGACAGATTTGAATGTCTTAAATTCTAAAATTGAAAAACTTTCAACAGAAAAAGGAGAACTAGACAATTCTATAAAATTATTAGAAGAAAATATTAATAAAAAAGAAGAAATAGATAAAAAAATAAATGAACTACAGATTTCATTAAAATCAAATAAAATAAATGATAATATAGAGTTATTTAATAGATTTTTTACAGAATATACTGATAAAATATATGGAGAAAAATATCTTTTTGCTTATAATAGTAATTGGAATGTTCAAGGTCAATTTCCAGTTCAGATATCTAATTTTAATGGAATAGTTGGAACTGGAATGAAAAAAGGAATGATTGTTGCTTTTGATTTTGCTTATTTGAGATATTCAAATGAATTAGGATTTAGTTGTCCAAAATTTATTATACACGATAAACTTGAAACAACACATATTAACCAATTGAAAACAATATTTGAAATGAGTGCTTCGATAAATGGACAATATATTGTACCGATTTTAAGAGAAAGAATTAAAGATATAGACAGTACTTTAATAGAAAAAGCAAAAATATTAGAATTAAGTAAAATAGAAAAATTATTTAAAATCTAAATAAGAGCCATAATAGCTCTTATTTATTTTTTGCTCTATTTTTATAAACATTAGCTTTGTTCTTACATTGAGGAGTATGATATTCTGCTTTAGGATTAACTGCAAGAAAAGCCTTATTACAGAATTTACATATCTTTAATAGATTAATATCTTGTGCTACTGTTTTAGCAAAGTAATAATCAATATATTGTTTTAAGCAAGTAATTTGAAACTCCACGGATAAAGTTTCTTTTCTAGACAAACTTATTTTAACATTGTTAAGTTCAAATTGCTTTAATAATTCATCTATATTGTGATTATCTTCATTAGAAATATTATTTAATAAACTATATAAGTATTTAGCATATTGAATAAACATATCTAGAGGTTCACAATATAAATTAGATCCTGCTAATAATTTATTTATATCAGATAATATATATTTCTCCATTGCAGGAGTTTCTGCTAATTTAATTGCGTCATTTATTAATTCTTTTATCTGACTATCATCACAAATAGGAAAGAACAATTTAAAATATTTCTTTCTATCTACTACTGTTGTTAAATCAGAATTTCCAATATAGTTATAATCTTTTAAAACTATTTTATCATTTAAGAAAAAGTATTTATTTAAAGGTAAATCATTTATTAATCCTAATGTAGAATATTTATTTACAAAGTCTAAAATGCTATTTTTTATATCGTTCTCATTATAAAAAGCTAATTTACCTATATTTAATAAATCTATTAAAATAGATTCTTCAAAGTCTTTTTCTATATCAATTAATGGAGCACCACTAGAGTGCTTTTTATTTATACTATCTGGAACTATATATTTAGTTTTGCCTATTTCTTTAATTTCATATTTAGCAAATTTAAAAATATTTTTTCCTTCAAATGCACTAAAATTAAGGCTCATATGAATACCCCCTAAAAAATTATAAAAAAATTACAGTAAGCCCTTGACAAGCATAATGGATTACTGATATACTTTTACCAGAGTAAGTGATTATTACACAAAATCAATTACATAAACAAAGACCAGTCAGGACTTGATTTTTAAGTCAAATTACAGTATTAAACCAGTAATTGATTACTTATAATAATAGCTTACCACACAAAAGATAAGTTGTCAACAAAGAAGATAAAATTTCAAAAGAAAGGAGGAATGTATATGGAATTTCAGGAAGTCAAAAGAATAACTCTAACAATGAGAGAAGCAGCAGATTATTTAGGAATATCATATTGGTTAATAAATCAACTGGTTAAGAAAAAACAAATACCATATTCAAAAGTAGGCGGCAAGTTCTTATTTAGAGTAAAAGCACTGGATGAATATCTATGTGAAAAAGAACGAGCTTCAGTAAGATAGCAAAGGAGGAAGAAAAATGGTTGAAGTTCATTGGTTTAAGATACAGGCAGATATATTTGACAATGAAAAAATTAAAAAACTACTTAATAGTAGGGATGGGGACACCTATTGTAGAGTATGGTTTCAACTATTAGCGTTAGCTGCAAAGTGTAATGCACATGGAGCAGTTCTACTTGGTGAGAATATTCCAATAACAATAGATGATCTTGCAAGAATTATGAACAAGACAGTTAACAAGCTTACAACGATTATGCAACAACTAGTGAATCTTCACATGATATTCGTAGAAGATGAAACGATCTATATTAAAAATTGGGATGTTTACCAAAATCTTGATAAGCTCGAAAAAATCAAGGAAGACAACAGGAAAAGACAGCAAAGATTTAGAGATAAACAAATGATAAACAACGTTACTGTAACGTTAAATAACGCAGAAGATAAGAATAGAGAAGAAAAGATTAGAATAGAAAATGATAGTGGTTTTAAAGACTAAAAAAGCAATTTTTAATTATGAAAGGAGAAATTTATATGATAAGTACAAGAACAATTAAAAGAGAAAAATGTAAATTCTGTGGAAAGGAATTAGAACAAAAGACAATGAGTTTTATAGTAGGAGATAGAGAGTTCGTTCTATCAGGAGAACCTGTAAGATGTGACTGCATGAAAGCAAAGATATATTGGAAAAAGGTTGATGATAGAAGAGTTGCAATAGAATATAAAAGGGAGTATAACAGAAAGATGATGTTAAGGAAAAGATATTACTTAAATAGCAAAATGAACAAAAGATTAATGGAATATAATTTTGATAATTATATTACTAATAATGACAATAGAATGGCTTATGAAAAATCAAAAAGGTATGCAGAGAATTTTGTAAAAGGTGATAATAAGGAAAGTTTATTTATAACTGGAGGAGTTGGAACAGGTAAAACACATTTAGCAGCAAGTATAGCAAATTACTTAATAGAAAATGAAATACAAGTTATATTTGGAACACTAATAACTTTACTAAATGATATAAAGGATACTTACAAAATTGATGGCAATTGTGAGAGTGATGTTATTGAAAAATATTCAAAAATACCAATGTTAATAATTGATGATTTAGGTAAAGAAAGACCTAGTGAATGGACTTTAGAAAAATTATTTACAATAGTAAATAACAGATATGAGAACAATTTACCAATAATAATTACAACAAATTATAACAAGGAAAAGTTAAGAAAGAGACTTTTATGTAATAACAATGAAGAAATCGTTGACTCAATAATATCAAGACTTTATGAAATGTGTAGAGGAATAATCATCTTTGGAAAAGACAAAAGAAAAGAGTTAGTATAAGCCGCAAAACTAAATACTAACCCAAATGTTTATAAATATATTTTAATATAAAATTTTAGAAAAGTAAATAAAAAGGAGGAAAGTTATGGATATAACTTATAAAAAAGTAGGAGATTATTATTATCCTAAATTGGAATTACAAAAAAAATATAAGGATTTTAGATTAGATAAATATGGAAGGTTAAGACTTAATTATTTAAAGGAAAATAAGCATATACAATATGAAATTATGAAGTGTGAAGATACTTTAATAGATCATTTAAAAGAAGTACAAGAGTTAGCTAATAAAAGATACAATCAGCTTATGGAAGAGTTCAAAAAGAGAGAAAATATTACTGAAGAATTAAAACAAAAAGACCAAATGAAGTGGGTTGGACTAATGAATAATATAAGCAATTGTGTAGATGAAATTGTACTAAAAGAATGCATTTATGATGATTAAACTTAAGGAATAATGCCTGAATTTTTGAAAAGGATTTGGGCATTTCCTTCCATATTTTAGTTATAAGTTATGTATCAGCAAGCAATGAATTTCTGTAGCTCGAAATTCAAAATGGGGGAATTCCCCAAGCCCCTTTTTATTTTTAGAAAGGAGAAAATTATGGCTACAACAAAAATATGGAAAGTAGAAAATAGATTAGATCATGTGATGAATTATACAACAAATGAAGAAAAAACAAAAAATGATTATTTAGAAAATGGAGTAGATGATTATGATAGCATAAGACAAGTAATGATGTATGCAACTAATGCAGATAAAACAGAAAAACAATTTTATACAACAGGTATAAATTGTGATGTAGATTCTGCAGTAGAAGAAATGAGAAATGCAAAAGATTTCTGGCACAAAACAGATGGCATATTAGCATTTCATGCAGAGCAATCGTTTAAGGAAAATGAAGTGACACCAGAAATTGCTCATGAAATTGGAGTAAGACTTGCAGAAGAAATGTGGGGAGATAGATTTCAAGTGGTAGTATCTACTCACTTAAATACTAAACATCTTCATAATCATTTTGTAATTAATTCAGTTTCATTTAAAGATGGATATAAGTATTATAGTAATTTTGAAAATACAGCATTATTAAGAAAAACATCAGATGAACTTTGTGAAGAATATGGTTTAAGTGTATTAGAAGAAAAGAAATGCAAATCTGGAATTAATTTTGAAAACTTTTATGAAAAGTATATACAAGAAAGTGACTATCATAAAGAAGTTAAAGAAGATTTGGATTATGCAATAAAAAATTCTTATACAACAAAAGATTTTCACAGAATATTAGAATCAATGGGATATAACTATTATTATAGAGCAGGAAAATTATCTGTAAGTAGAGAACCATATAAAAGAAATATAAGAGTTGAAAGAGCATTTGGAGAAGAATATTCTGTTGATAATATTAAAAATAGAATTCTTAAAAATGATTACGTTTGAATACCAGATATAGTTCCTTATAGAGTTATAAAAGCAAAGTTTTATTCAGCTAAAAGTAGTATAAAGAAAAAATATAAGCCTAAAGGAATAATCGCATTATATTACTATTATAAGTTTTTATTAGGCTTTCATAGAAAGAATAATATAGAATACAAGCTAACACCAGAAATGCAAAAAGATGTAAAGAAAATGGAATTCTATTCAGAGCAGATTAGATTTATGTGTAAATATAAGTTAGAAACAACAGATGCAGTAGATGAATTGAAAACTAAGAAACTTAGAGAAAAACAAATAATTCTTAATAAAAGAAATAGGCTATATTATCACAGAAATAAATGCAATAATGAGGAAGATAAAGATGCTATTACTAAAGATATTATTCTTGTTACAGATATGCTGAAGAAAGTAAAGAAGGAAATAAAACTTTGTGATGTAATTTATGATAATGTTCCAGAAATGAAACAGCAGATTAAAGAAGTGGAAGAGAAGGAACAGGAAAAAGAGCAAAGACAAAATAAAAAGATAAGAAGATATGAATTATAGTATGTAACAAAAATGTAAAATTACTGTAATAGTATTGAAAAAAAGAGTTTTTTAATGTATAATGAGTTCGTCCTATAAAAGAAGTTATAGGAGATTTATATTACAGCAATGTCAAGTACTAATTTAATATTTATATTGACAGTTATGTCAACTTTGATATTACATAGTATTTGTATTGCATAGATTATGAATAAGTCAAGTAATGATGATGATTTGTTCATATATCTAACCTCCACTATATTATACCATATTATTTCTTGGTTGTGGGGAATAGCAGATAGCATAGCAATATGTTAGGAATAATTCAGATCTACCAATCTTATAAGGATTTCTGCGTTCCGATTGGTAGGTCTTGAAGAAGGAGAAATAATGAAAAAAAGAAAAGTATACAAGGTAAAAGGATATACTCATTTTGATACAAGGAAAGTTGAATATTGGAAATATGTAAATAAAATAAGAGATCCAAAATGGGTGGAAAGACATGCTTTCTACCCATTTATACATTATCAGCAAGAAAAGAAAAAATTTGATGGAAAAGAGCTTATAATAAAGTCTCCTAGAGATATTCGATATTCAGCTCATATAGATAGATATATTTATGAGTACTACAATAATATACTGTCAAAAAAATATAACAATTGCGCAAAACAAATGGGATTTAATCAGGCATCTATAGCATATAGAACTAATCTTAATAAGAGTAATATTCATTTTTCAAGAGATGTTTTTAAATATTTAAATAGACAGGAAAATGCATTTATAATAGTATCAGATTTTAGTAGCTTTTTTGATAAACTAGATCATAAATATTTAAAAGAAAGATTAAAGGAATTACTAAATGTGGAAACACTATCAAAAGATTTTTATAGAGTGTTTAAAAGTGTGACTAATTATTCTTATATTGAGTATGATGATATATTAAAAGAGTTGGGATTGACGCATAAGGCATTAACTAAGTTACGTAAAGAAAGATTATTTGATATTCAAGAATTTAGAAAATTCAAAAAAGAAAAAATTTATACTAATAAAGAAGATTTTGGAATGGTTCAAGGTTCAGCAATTAGTGCAGTAATGTCGAATATTTACATGATAAAGTTTGATAAACTAGTAAATGATTTAATTACTTCTAATAATGGAATATATAGAAGATATTCAGACGATATTATTATAATTATTCCAAGTCTAGCTAATGGCATGGAAATATTTAGTAAAGTAATGCAAATTAAAGATAATGTTCCAAGATTAGAATTAAGTCCAGACAAAACGAAGTGCTTTATTAAAAAAGGGAATATTATTAGTAGTGTTGACTTGAAAACAAAGAAAGTTATTAAAGATGAAACAATTATTGATTATCTTGGTTTTTCCTATGATGGCAAATGTGTAAAGATTAGAGAAAAAACTGTATCTAAGTATTATAGGAAAATGTATTCAAGAATAAAAACAATAAATAAATGGACTGAAAAAACTGGAAACAATATTGGTAGAAAAAAATTATATAAACAATATTCATATCTAGGAAAGAAAACTAAGGATGTGAAAAAAGGCAATTTTCTAACATATGTAGATAGATCACAAAAAGAATATGGTGATTTAGGAAAGATGGATGAACAAGTAAAAAATAGTTGGAAAAATATGAGTAAAAGATTAGTAAAAGTTAAAAAATAAACCGAGAAAATAGAAGTAGAAATACTTCTATTTTTTATGCAAAAATTATAATAAAATATTGCAATAAATCAATACTTATGATATATAATATATAAGCTTATAGTTTACACAAAGAAAGGAGAAAAAATGGGTAAGTTTAATACTTTTTTAAGCACTGAATTTAATAAAAAAAATATAAGTCAAAATAAATTTGCTCAAAAATTAGGTATTTCTTCTTTCTATTTAGGACAACTATTAAAAGGAGAAAAAAGTCCACCTGATAGAGAGCTACAGACAAAGATACTTAATGAACTGGATTTGAGTAAACAAAAGAAGAATAAATACTATGATTTAATAGCAAAAGAAAAAAATGATATACCAACAGATATATATCAATATATTTTAAATAATCCAGATAAATGGGATGAAATAAGAAAAGAAATAGAAAGGAAGAACAAAAAATGAGCACAAACATACAAGCAAAAGCAAATTTAATATGGGAAGTAGCCACAAAATTAGTAGGAGTATATAAACCACATGAATATGGTAAAGTAATATTACCAATGACAGTGTTAAAAAGATTTGATGATATATTAAAACCTACCAAAGAAGCAGTTTTAAAAAAATATGAAGAAGTAAAAAAATTAGCTGTTAATGAACCTTTCTTAAAAGAAGCCTCAGAATATAGTTTTTATAATACAAGTAAATATGACTTTGAAAAGCTATTATCAGATCCAGACAATATAGAAAGTAATTTTAAAAACTATTTAAGTGGTTTTTCTGATAATGTTCAAGATATTTTAAGTAATTTTAAATTTGAAAATGAAGTTAAAACAATGGCAGACAACAGATTACTTTATATAGTGATTGAAGAATTTAATACTAAAAAAGCATATATGGGACTTGATGAAGTTAAGACTGAAGATATGGGATATATTTTTGAGGAATTAGTTAGAAAATTTTCTGAAAGCTATGATGAAGAAGCAGGAGCACATTTCACTGCAAGAGATATTATTTATTTAATGACAGATTTATTAGTTGCCGAAGAAAGAGATATTTTAATAAATGATGACAAAGTAAAAACAATATATGATATGGCTATGGGAACATCACAAATGCTTGCTTGCATGACCGATAGATTACATCAACTAAATAAGAAAGTTAGAGTAGACTGTTATGGACAAGAATTAAATCCTGAAACTTATGCGATAGCAAAGGCAGACATGCTTATAAAGGGTGGAGATGCTGATAACTTTAAACAAGGAGATACATTAGACGATGATAAATTTAAAGGCTATACTTTTGACTATATTATTTCAAACCCACCTTTTGGTATAGATTGGAAAAAACAAAAGAAAGCAGTTGAAAACGAAGCTGATAAAGGCGTAAATGGTAGATTTCCAGTAGGTACCCCTAAAATATCAGATGGGCAAATGTTATTTACTCTAAATGGTATTGCAAAATTAAAAGACGATGGAAAGATGGCAATAATTCAAAATGGTTCACCATTATTTAGTGGAGCTGCAGGGTCAGGAGAATCTGAAATAAGAAGATATATTATAGAAAATGATTGGCTAGAGGCTATAGTTCAGCTACCAACAGATCTTTTCTATAATACAGGTATTCCTACATATATTTGGATAATAAATAAAGGCAAAGAAGGAACATTAAGAGAAGGTAAAGTACAATTAATAGATGCTTCTAATTGTTACATAAATAGAAGAAAGAATATTGGAAATAAAAGAAAAGATTTAGATGAAGATTCTAGAAATCTAATTTTAAAAGCTTATGATGAATTTTCAAATAAGGAATATAAAGATAATGACAAAACGGTTGAAAGTAAAATTTTTGATAATGAGGATTTTGGATATAACAGAATAACAGTTGAATCTCCCGAATTAGATGAAAATCAAGATATAGTAAAAGATAAAAAAGGCAATGTAAAAGCAGACAGTAATAAAAGGGATTATGAAAATGTACCATTAAAAGAAGATATAGAAGAATATTTTAAACGAGAAGTGTTGCCATATAACAACAATGCATGGATAGATAAAAAGAAAACACAAATAGGTTATGAAATACCATTTACAAGATATTTCTATAAATATGTGGCACCAGAAAATTCTGATGATATTTTAGAAAGAATTAGAAAAAATGAGAGTGATATTATGGATTCTCTAAAAAAATTATTTGAGGAGGATAAATAATATGAGAAAAATGAAGGAAAGCGGAATTGAGTATTTAAATCTTATTCCGCAGAAATGGTCAAGAAGAAAATATAAAAATGTAGCAGATAGTAGAATGGGTGAAACAATACTAAAATCTGACACTGCAGAATTTGGCGTACCAATATATAGTGCTACAAATGATAATAAGATTTTTGGATATTTAAGCAATCCAAAAGTAATACTCCATAAAGGAGATATTGTTATACCAGCAAGAGGAACAATTGGAAAAGCTACATATATTGAAGATGAGATTGCAACTTGTACACAAACAACTATAGGATCATATAATATTAGTTGTAATAGTAAATATTTATATTATTGTATAATTGCTTTAAATGAACAATGGTTTCATTCAGAAAAAACCTCAGTTCCTTTAATAACTATTGATCAGTTAAATAATGTTTGGATACCTTTTCCAGATAGTAATGAACAAGAAAAAATAGTTAGTTTTCTTGATAAAAAAACTATTGAATTAAATAAAGTAATAGAAAAAACAAAAGAAACTATTGAAGATTATAAAAAAATAAAATACTCACTAATTTTTAACAAAATTACAAAAGGAATGAAAAAAAATATAGAACTGAAGGAAACGGGTAATATTTATATTGGAAAAATACCAAGTAATTGGAATGCCAAAAAAATCAAGTACATTTTCGAGATAAAAAAAGATATAGCAGGTAAAGAAGGATATGATATTCTATCAATTACTCAGAATGGAATAAAAATTAAGGATGTATCGAAAAATGAAGGACAACTAGCTGCTAATTATTCTAATTATCAATTGGTTGAGGTTGGAGATTTTGCAATGAACCATATGGATTTATTAACAGGGTGGGTTGATATTTCAAAATACAATGGTGTTACAAGTCCAGACTATAGAGTTTTTAGATTTATAAATAGGGAAAATAATGATTCTAAATATTACTTATATTTAATGCAAATGTGTTACATGGGAAGAATATTCTATGATTTAGGGCAGGGGGTTAGTAATCTTGGAAGATGGAGACTTCAAAGTGATAAATTCTTAAATTTTGTAGTGCCTAGTCCTCCAATAAAAGAGCAAAAAGAAATTTCAAACTATCTAGAAAGAAAATGTAATGAAATAGATAAATTAATATTAAATAAAGAAAAACTGATTGAAGAATTAGAACAATATAAAAAATCATTAATATATGAATATGTAACAGGAAAGAAAGAAGTAAAAAATAATACTATAATCAAAACTAATACAAAACAAATAAAAATTAATTGCAAAGATAATATTTTTGCACAGGCAATATTACTTTGTAAAGTTATTGAAAAGTTAAACAAATACAACTTAGGAAGAGTAAAAGCTGAAAAAACATTATATTTAATAGAAAAGGATATTGGATTCGATTTTGATAATAATTATGTAAGAGAAGCAGCTGGACCGTTGTCTGAATCTATATATAAATGTGAATCAGTTATAAGTAAGAAAAATAAATGGATTAAAGTAAATAAAGTTAAAAAGCATATTGAATATGAAATTCTTTCGGATTTTAGTAAATATAGTAAGTATTATAATAAGTATTATTCTAATTATGATAATCAAATTGAAGAAATAATAGAAAAAGTTAAAAATTACTCAACTGATAAATCAGAGATGGTAGCAACATTATATGCTTCATGGAATGATTTTATTATAAAAAAAGAAGATGTTACAGATATTAAAATAGTTAAAGATGTAAGAGAAAATTGGAATGATACTAAGAAAAGATTTAATGAACAAAAATGGTTAGATGTATTAGAGGAAATGAAAGAAATAGAATTAACACCAAAAGGAAATGGAAATCTTACAATAATTAAGGAGAATTAGTTATGGAAGAAAATGAAAGAAGATTTGAACAAGATATAGAAACATATCTTTTATCACAAGATGGCGGGTATATAAAAGGAAATCCACAAGACTTTGATAGAGAATGTGCATTAAATAAAAAAGATTTATTTACTTTTATTGAGAATACTCAAAAAAATGAATGGGATAAATTTAAAAGAGCATTTCCTGATGACTATGAAGCAAGATTTATAAAAAGATTTAATGATGAAGTGGTAACTAGAGGGATAATAGATGTTATAAGAAATGGTATAAAATATACAGGAGCAGGAACATTTAAATTTAAGTTGGCTTATTTTATGCCAGAGACAAGCTTAAATCCAGAAGATATGGATTTATATAATAAGAATATATTAAATGAAACAAGACAATTAAAATATTCTACTCAAAACGAAAACTCTGTAGATATTGTTTTATTATTAAATGGAATTCCTGTTGTTGCTTTAGAACTTAAAAATCAAATAACTGGACAAAATTCAGAAAATGCACAAAAGCAATTTATGTATGATAGAGATCCTAGAGAACTGATATTTAGATTTAATAGTAGAGTTATAGTTTATTTTGCAGTAGATCATTATGATGTAGAATACACAACTAAACTTGCTGGAAAGAATACATATTATTTACCATTTAATCAAGGCTCTAATGGGGCTGGTAATGTTGGTGGAGCTGGAAATCCAACAAATGAAAATGGTTATACAACAGATTATCTATGGAAGAATGTATTAAAGAAAAATTCCTTAATGGAGATACTTCATAAATTCGTACATTTACAAGTAAAAGAAGAAATAGAACATAAAAATGGAAAAGAAATAAAGAAGGAAAAACAAAATATAATATTTCCAAGATTCCATCAATTAGATGTTGTAAGAAAACTAATATGGAATGTCAGAGATTGTGGAGTAGGACATAATTATTTAATTCAACATAGTGCGGGGTCTGGAAAATCAAATAGTATAGCTTGGCTTGCACATAGATTATCAGGATTACACGATAGGAATAATAATGCAGTATTTAATTCTATAATCGTCGTAACGGACAGAAAAGTATTAGATAAACAATTACAAGAAACTATATACCAATTTGAACATCAAAAGGGCGTAGTAGTAAAAATAGATGATGAGAAAACATCAAAAGATTTAAAAGAAGCAATAGATGATGGAAAAAGAATAATAATAACTACACTTCAAAAATTTCCTGTAATATATAAGGAAGTTGATGATGTTAGTGGTAAAAAATTTGCGGTTATAGTTGATGAGGCACATTCAAGTCAAACAGGTAATTCTGCTAAAAAACTTAAAATTGCTTTAGCAGATAGAGATGAAGCATTAAAGAAATATGCAGAGATGGAAGCGCAGGAAGAAGAAAATGAAAAAGATTATGAAGATAAACTAGTTGAGGAGTTGGCAACACATGGACATCAAGATAATATTTCATTTTTTGCCTTTACTGCTACACCTAAAGCTAAAACATTAGAGCTATTTGGAACCAAACAAGAAAATGGTACATTTATGCCTTATCATGTTTATAGTATGAGGCAAGCAATAGAAGAAGGATTTATATTAGACGTTCTAGCAAACTATATGACATACAAAACTATTTATCAAATTGCAAAGAAAACTCCAGACAATCCAGAAGTACCAGAAAATTATGCAACAAGAATTATAAAGAAATTTGAAAGTTTACATGAAATAAATATTTCTCAAAAAACACAAATAATTGTAGAACAATTCAGAAATGTTACTAAAAATAAAATTAATGGTAAAGGAAAAGCAATGTTAGTAACTGCTTCAAGATTACATGCAGTAAGATATTTCTTTGAAATGAAAAGATATATTCAAGAAAAAGGATATGACGATTTAGATGTTTTAGTAGCTTTTTCTGGGGAAGTTAAAGATGGAGATGAAACATTTACTGAGAGCAACATGAATAAAACTAAAAGTGGTAGAAAAATATCTGAATCACAAACTAAAGAATACTTCCATGGAGATGAATTTAATGTATTAGTTGTTGCAGAAAAATATCAAACAGGGTTTGATGAACCTTTATTACATACAATGTTTGTAGATAAAAAGTTAAAAGGTATAAAAGCAGTACAAACTTTATCAAGATTAAATAGAACATATAATGGAAAAGATGATACATTAGTAATAGACTTTGTAAATGAAGCATCAGACATACAAGAAGCATTTAAACCATTTTATGATGTGACTGTATTAGAATATGAAACAGATCCAAATGTTATATATGATAAATTAAATATGATAAAAAGCTATGGATTGATATATGATGAAAATATTGAAAAATTCTGCAAGATATATTTAAAAGATGGAAAACAAAATGAAAATGACTTTGGAAGATTAACAAGTTGTGTAAAGGAAACTGTGGATTTATATAATAAATTAGACATAGAAGATAGAGAAAGTTTTAGAAAGCAAGTTATAAGTTTTAATAAGTTCTATTCTTATATAACTCAAATAACATTTTTAGGTGATGAAGAACTTCATAAAACATACATGTATTTAAGGTATGTAGAAAAGTTATTACCTAAAAATAAAATAGAAGCTATTGATTTAGAAGGAAAGCTTAAACTTACATTCTATAATTTAAAGCAAACTTTTAATGGAAGTGTTTCATTAAGAAAAACAGATGAATCAGAAGGCTTAATTCAACCTCAAGGATCTGGAATACCAATAGCTATTTTACCAGAACAAAGATATTTAGAGGAAATCATAAAAAAAGTTAATGATTTATATGCAGGGCAATTTACAGAAGCAGATAACTTACTTGTTAGAAATATAATGGATATTATTATTAGAGATGAAGAAGTAAAAAAATCAGCTAAAGCAAATAATGAAGATATGTTTGTTAAATCAGTATTTCCTAAAGTATTTAGTGAAAAAACAAGTAAAGCATATAAAGAAAGCGCAACTTCTTATAAAAAACTATTTGAAAGTAAAGAGTTCTATAATGCTATAATGAAATCATTAGGTAATGTAATTTATAGAATTTTAAATAGTGATGATACAATTAGATATAGTGAGACAAATGAAGAAGATTCAAAAACAGAATTAAAAGTTGCAGAAGATAGTGAAGAATATAAAATTAAAGAAAAAGAAGGAGAATAATTATGGCTGATCAATTGTTTCATAAAACAGAGTATCAAGTACAACAATTAGTAGATATGACAAATAAAGGTGAATTAGGACTTCCTGATTTGCAAAGAGGATTTGTGTGGAAACCTAACAAAATAAGAGATTTACTTGATTCAATGATGAAAGGATATCCAATTGGATTTGTAATGTTATGGGCTGCACAATCAAATACTGCAAAAGGTGAAAATAAAGTTATTGGAATAGATGATAAAATTGCATATGGACAAGACTATGTTATTATAGATGGACAACAAAGAATTACTTCTTTATATGCAGTAATGACTGGAAAAGAAATAAATGAAGGTGGAAAACCTATAAAAATTTCATTTAATCCAATAACAAAAGAGTTTGCAGTTTGGAATATGTCAACTGAAAGAAATCCTGAATGGATAAGCAATATAAGTGACATATATACTAATGTTAATAGAAGTAGAGCTTTAATAAATAAATTCATAGATAATTTAAAAGAGTATAGAGAAAAGAGAGAAGAAAACTTAACAGAAGATGATGAACAATTAATTGATGAATCTATATCAGAAGTGTTAAAATTAAGAGATTATCCTATAAATGCTTTAGTTATAAATGGCGATGTTGATGAAGAATCAGTTGCAGATATATTTACAAGAGTGAATTCTGGAGGGGTTAAATTAAATGAAAATGATTTTATTATGACTTTAATTTCTGTATCCTGTCCAGAATTAAGAGATAGAATTGAATGTTTTTGTGAAGAATCAGCTGATGCTTCGAAAGGTGGAAAAGCATATAATAAACTAATTGCTGTTAAACCTCAACAAATTATAAGAACTACAATGGCTTTTACATTTAAAAGAGCAAGATTAAAATATGCCTATATGAAATTAAGAGGTAGTGATTTAAAAAGAGGTGCAGATGGAAGAATAGATATGGAACTAAGAAAGCAAAGTTTTGCTGAGTTAGCAGATGGATTGAATAAAGTATTGGATTATGAAAATTGGAATGAGTTTATTCGTACAGTAATGTCAGCAGGATTTGTTAATAGCTCGATGATCAGTTCTGAAAATGCATTGGTATATTCATATATGATGTTCTTAATAGGCAAATATAAATTTAACATTAATTCAGAAAAATTAAGAAAAATAATTGCTAAATGGTATTATATGTCATCAACTACATCACATTATACTGGTTCATTTGAATCTACTGTTCAAGAAGAACTTAATGATATAGATCGATTAAATTCAGAAGTTGAATTTGAAAATTATATAGATTCAAGGATAAAATTAGTATTTACAAACGATTATTTTACCCATACAATTCCAGATGATTTAAATTCATCAGCATCAACATCAGCAGTATGGAACACATATTTAGCAGCATTAAATATATTAAATGTAAAAGTGCTATTTTCTGATTTATATTATAATCAACTTTTAACAGGAGATTTTAATGGAACAAGAACTGCATTAGAAAAACATCATCTTTTCCCCAAAGCTTATTTAGAGAGAATTGGAATTAAAGATGACAGAGATAGAAACCAAATTGCAAATTTTGCTTATATCGAATGGGGAGATAATATGACTGTTGAAGATGATGCTCCATCAGAGTATTTCAAAGAGATTTTTGATAGAAAAATAGAAAAAAACGAGCAAGAAAAAGCTATGAAATATAATGCATTACCAGAAAAATGGTATGATATGAGTTATAAAGACTTTTTAACTGAAAGAAGAAAATTAATGTCTAATGTTATAAAAGAAGGATATGAAAAATTGGATAATTAATTTTATAAGAATATAATAGATAATTAAAGAATTATCTATTATATTTATACATTATTGTAAGAAAATCTTACAATAATGTTGCAATAATTTACATTTTATTGTATAATATATAAAGAAAAGGAGTGAGAATTATGAACGGACTAGGTACAAGATTAAAAAAAGCAAGAGAATATTTAGGTTTAACACAAGAAGATGTTGCGAAATTAATAGGCGTATCTAGAGTAATTATAACTAATATTGAATCTGGAATACGCAAAGTATCCGCAGAAGAATTATCAAAGTTTGCAAAAATATATGGATGGACAATGGAAGAATTGTTAGAAGGAAATAAGGAAGAGAAAATGGCAATGCCAATGTTTGCAAGAACATTTAATGAACTATCAAAAGAGGATCAAGACGAAATAATAAATTTAATAAAATTCAAAAAAATGTATAAGGACAAAAAAATTAGTGAATAAACAATTTGACTATTCTGAATTTTTCTCTTCACCAGAATTACTTGCAAATGCAATATTAGAACAATATAGAAATGAAATTGGAAGTATAGAATATCCTATAAATCCATTCAAAATATTAAAGAGCCTGGATGTAAAATTAGTTATAAGAAATTTTAAGGATTTGGAAGGACTATATATTCCAGCGATAACAGAAGATGATATTGATGTTGTGGCTATTAATTTTAATCGACCATTACATCGACAGAGATTCACAGCTGCTCATGAGATATGTCATTGCATAAAAGATAAAAATAATGCAGTTATTTGTCCAATAAGTGGAAGAAAAAATCTTATTGAAAAGTTTGCTGATAGTTTTGCAGCATGTTTGCTAATGCCAACTAATGAATTAGAAAGGCAAGTGAATAAACATATTAATGAGAGAGGATTTATCGATTTAGAAAAAGTAATATATGTATCAGAATACTTTGGAGTAAGTTTTGAAAGCTGTGTATTCAGCATTGCATATAGATTAAGAAAAATTGAAGGAAATACGGATAGCAAGGAATTAAAAAAAAGAATAAGAAAAGTACATGCTGATAAATTAAGAGAGCAATTCGGAATAAAGAATATTCTTGACTTGACAAGAGAAATTGTAGATTTTTATTGTTATGCTAGACCAAAGGAAAATAGTGCAACTAATATTAAATTTAAGCAGTTTTTAATTTTAAATGAAAACAGATTAGAAGGCGTGAATGTGACAGAAGAACAGATTAATTATATATTAGCAGATTTAAGATTAAATAATAATTATGAAAACTATGGAGATGAAACAGATCCTAATATATTAGAAGCTTTAGGAAACATAGAATTATTAGAATATGTATTAAATACTAAAGAAACTATAGACATTTGGAAGTTGCAAAAGATGCAGAGTTTATTATATAAATATACACCATATGGAGCTCAATTAGATTTTCCAAGACAAGAAAATAATAGAATAAATGGAGCAGAAATTAGTACATTAGATTATCGATTAATTGTGCCTGAATTAATTAAAGTTGGAGAACAAATAAATACATTAATAACAAAGAAAGAGATAATTTCAATTCATGAATATGTATTAGAAGCGATAAAGATTCATCATAAATTGACAGTAATTCATCCATTAATTAATGGAAATGGAAGATGCTGTAGAGCACTTCTATTATGGTTACTAAGATTGAAAAATATTCCTCCAATTTATATACAACTTGAAGAAAAACCTAGATATATAAAAGCTTTAAATATGATTGACACTAAAGGAGATTATAACCAACTAGAATTACTGGTTTTAGAGCAGATAATTCATAGTATGGTTATATTTGATGAAAAATTAGAATTATAAACATAGAAAAGCCGAGAATAAACTCGACTTTTCTTTCATGTAAAAATACATTAGTTAACTAACTGAATTTAAAAAATGTATATTAGAATGTAATTAATGTTCAAAACATCCAATAACAAGCTGGGAACCATCTACAAATCCATTTCTGTAATACTTTTCATTCCAGTAGCAAAGATAGTCCATAAAATTTTTATCAAGCTGATCAAGTTGTTTTTGAACATATTTTTTATTTTGTTTTGGCACATTATTTAAAATTTTTTCAGCCAATTCATCAAAATAAATACAATATTTTTTATCTTGAGGTGTCATATTGCAAAATGCAGTCTCCTCTCTAAATTCTAACCATTCCTTTATAATATCATCATTAACTTCTCTAAAATTATTCATAAATAAACCTCCAAATTATATAAAATTCAAAATGTCCCCAATTTGCAAATGTATATTTTAACATCTTGTGCGACAAGACTTTCAAAATCTTGGGGACAGAAAGGGGACAAAAGCCCACAAAAATGTCCTAAAATCGCACAAGAGTTCAGTAAAAGAAAAGTGCTATAAACACTTATATTTCAATAAAAACTAAACATTTCAATAAACTTCAAAAATGGCTAATTGAATTCTCATAACCCGAAGGTCGATAGTTCGAGTCTATCCCCCGCAACCAAAAGTTTTATTAGAGTCGCAAGAGATTGTAGGCTCTTTATTTTTACTCATTTTAAGTTACATAAAATGAATTTGGCACCATTTGGGCACAAATCTATATAAAAAGGTTTTTGGTAAACCTTGAATTTTCGATATTTATAAATATATTTGATTAAATTCTATTTGAAATAAAATAAAAAAGTTTCTGCTTAAATTATAAAATATTAAATTGTGAAATTAATTAAAAGTATTTAAGCAGAAACTATCATGTCTTGATTTACTTCTTTATTATTATAATTTTTCATAGAATTTTTTTCCTTTCAATTTTTTGTATAAATTTATGTGATAAGCCTCTAATTGGCTTTAAAATATTTTTTTGTATCTTCTCTATAAAGAAGATTATCAAGTTTTTCTGATGCCTCTCTGTCCATTCTCGCAAATGCATGGGCATAGATATTTAATGTTGTAGATGTTTGAGCATGTCCTAATCTATTACTAACAGTTCTAACATCTAATCCTTGTGCAATAAGCAAAGTTGCATGTGTATGGCGTAAACCATGAAATGTAATATGTGGCAAGTTTTTATCTTCTAGGAACTGCCTAAACCATTTTGTAATTGTATCTGGATGCATAGGAGAGCCATCCCATTGTACAAATAAACGATTAGTATTAATCCATTTGTCTCCTAATTTTAATCTTTTTTCTGATTGTTTTCTTTTGTATTCTTTTAATAATTTAGTAATTGAATCAGGAATACTAATAACCCTGTTTGATGTTTCTGTTTTGGGATCTTTTGTATAAATTCCAATAGAAGAGACATATTGACTAGCTTGTCTTACTGTAATTGAAGAATTTTTTAAATCTACATCTTGCCATTCTAATCCTAAAACTTCTCCACGTCTTAATCCTGTGAAAATTGTTAAAAGAATAATGACTCGAAACTTTAATTCTTCACCTTCCAATGCCTTAATTAATGCAATTGTTTGTACATCATCATAGAAATTAATACTTGGCTTTTTAGCTTTAGGTGGTCTTACCCTTGATGCAGGATTATATGGAATCATTTGCCAATATACTGCTTGTTGTAACATTGAATGTAACAATCTATGATGTTCTAATACAGTTTTGGGAGATAATTTATGTTCAACATTTTTTCTAGTATATGTTGCTTCACTTAACTCCTGATATAAAAACATTAATTGCATTGGTTGAATTTTGTCTAAATACATGTTGCCGAGATAGGGGAGAATTCTTGCTCTTAACATACTTTTATATCTTTCATAAGTCTTAGGAGATAAATTTGAAATAGCATAATTGTTAATCCAAAAATCAGCATAATCTCTAAAACGCATCTTTTTTGCAGATAAGGCTTGTCCATTTTCTATTTCTTATATAAATAATGCTAATTCTTTTCTAGCTTCATTTTTGTTTTTAGCTTGAACAGTCTTTTTATAGATAATTCTTTTGCCTTCTCCTGTGTAGCCACCAGAAACTCTTAATCTATATGAATTCTCTCCACGTTTTTCAATATTTCCTACCACACCTTCATCACCTCCTTTCATGTGGTAGGGAATAGCTATGAATTAAATATATTTAAATACTTCTTTTGGATACAGTATTTTGTTCTTATTTTTAAATTCATCAATCTCAATCCATTTTGCAATAGTTTCACCATGATCATCTATTACCTTATATTCTTCTTGATAATTTTCACCAGATATTTCGATTGAGTAAAATAAAATCAATTCATGAGCTTTTTTTCCTTGATATGTAAAGATATTTTCTGATATTCCTAAAAAATTTTTAACTGTAATATCAACATTGATTTCTTCTAAAAACTCACGTTTTAAAGCTTCTTCACTTTTTTCTAGAAATTCAATACCTCCACCTAAACATCTGTAAAAAGTTTCATTTCTTACTTTATCAAAACATTCTGAAACTAATAGCTTATTGTTTTTAATAGCAAGACCTAAAGCAATTGGTCTTATTTCTTTAAATTTGTCCACAAAAATTAAACCTCTCTTTCTCCTAAATCTTCTGAAAATCTTAATAAATATCCATCAGGATCTTGTACTAAAAATTCTTTATTACCTAATAATTTATTATCTTGTCTATACCAATTTTCTTCAATATCAAATGTTATTTCATAATTTGCATTTTTTAAATTGCTATATATTTGTCTTATATTATCCACCTCTAACTGAAAGTTTATTCCATTACCAAAAGGATAGGTAATAGGGGCAATATTCCATTTATCAGTAATATAAAATTCTTGTAGCATAAATTGAATTTCACCTAAACTTATAAATGCAAATTTGTTTTCTGGTCTATCATATTCAAGTTTAAATCCAGCAGTTTTATAAAATTTTAAACTATTTTCTAAATTAGTAACAGATAATTCAGGTATGTTTTTATTAAATTCTAAGTAATTTGGACTTCTAATTATTTCACTAGTATAAAATTTTTCTTGAAAATCTGTCAGTAATTTTATTTCGCTATTAGTAAAAGATTTACTTTCTGGAGCTATAATTAATTTATCATCATCATCATCAACTCTATGAATCACTGCAATACATTTTCCTTTATACTCTTTCAATGGTTTATATTCTCCTAATACATAACAATCTAACTCTTCACCATCTCCACTTATTGTATTTGGGACATATCCATAATTAACTAAATAAATATGATCTGGATAATCTGGATGACTACTTCCTATAGGTCTATCAATTTTTACTTCTACAATTTTATCTAAATATTCTAAACTATTCATAGAATTATCCTCCTATAATCTTTCTGCAATTTTAAATCCTAAATCTAATATATTTCTTTCCATAAGTTCTTTTGAGCTATCATCAATTTTTCTTCTATCCCATTCAGTTCCATCTAATGTATCATCACCATATAAGAATTGATATATTGGAATATTTCTAAATTGGCTAACAGCCATTATTGAAGCGCATTCCATTTCAACGACAATACAACCATCTTCTTTTCTTTTTTTCATGTTTCCTGCAGTTTCTCTATAAATAGCATCAGTTGTCCATGTTTTACCTTTTACATATGGAATATTTAATTCATCAAAAATTGAACAAAGTTTATTTGCAGTTTTTACTTCAATATAATCACTAGGTTCAACATAATGATAGCTAGTACCTTCATCTCTATAAGCAGCAGTAGGAATTATAAAATGTCCCTTTAAAATATCTTTATCTAAAGTACCACAAGTTCCATATATTAATATTTTTTTAGCGCCCATAGCAATTAATTCTTCAGCTGTTCCAGCAGTACCAGCACCACCTATAGTAGTTCTTGTTATTGCAAATTCTTTCCCATGAAAATTTAATTTGTAAATAGGAATAAATAAACCAGCATTAACATGACCTATAATTTTCATTCCATATTCTTCTTGTAAATAGTCGAAAAATCTTTCTTTAAAAATTAAAATAGCAACTTCTGGAAAATTTTCTATTTCATCTACCAAATTTTTAGGGCTTAGAATTTCTTTTGTTTTATTATCAAATGTATTAATTATACTCATATAAAAGCTCCTTTCAAACTTATTTTTTACATTTATGCTTACTATCAGGCAAATAAAATTTATTGCACTCAAAACAGTAATTTGGAATATTACCATTTTTTATATCCAAAAACAATTCATAATACATCAAAGAAAGTAAAGATTTATAAGAAATACTTTCTACAATTTCACCTGAATCAGTTCTTACAAAACGTTTTCTAATTCCACCAGTTCTATAAGAAATTTGCTCTAAAGTTTTTTCTAACAATCTATTATCACAAGATAAGTTATAAACCAAACGGTGCATTTCTGATAAATAATCTATATAACAAGATATAGGTTCAAAATACCCTGTTATTTTATATTCTTCTAATATTGAATTAAAACTATCTTTTCCAGGAAAATCAACTGTTTTAAAGTTTAGGTCAAATTGAAATAAAGAAGGGTTATAATAATCTGTGTCAAATATTCCTAATTCAAATGGTTTAAAGATTGGAAAAGAAACATTAAACTTTTCATTTGTAGATTCATAAACTTCTCCAAAGAAACCATATTTGCATGCGAAACTATAAATAGTTTTATAAAAAGTTTCTCTATCTGTTGCATAAGAATTAATATTTAAAAACTCTAAATATATTCTTGAATTTTTTTCTTTTTCATCCAATGGATTAAAGAATATAATTTTAGAATCTTTATTAGGACCATAAACTTCTTTACCAGTAAAAGAAGAATATTTTATGGGATTTTTTATTTTTAACCATAATGGTTTTTGATTAGGTAATATATCAATATAATCTTCTAAAGTTTTAAAACTATATTCACTAACTAAAGAATTGTTTTTTCCAGTTAAATATCCAACAGGTACATTAAAAAAGTTAGATAATTTATTTAAAACTTCAAATCCTGGTGTGGAATTATTTGATTCATAATTTGCGATTATTGATCTTTTTTCTCCAATAGCATCTGCTAATGCTTGTTGTGTAATACCTTTATTTTTTCTTAACTGCTTTAATTTTTCACTAAAATTTATATTCATCATAAACACTCCAATATATTTTTATGAGAACATTATAAAACAATAATTTTTATTTGTAAATAATTAAAACAAAAATATTTTAAAAATGTGTTGACAAAAAAACAAAAATATAAATAAAATGTTTTAAAACAAAACGATGATGTTTTTGTTTTAAACAAATCAGATAGGAGGTGATTAGATATGGATAATGAAAAATTAAATTCAAATACAAAAGAAAAAAGAGTTTTAGATTCAGTAGAAGCAGCACAATATTTGGGTATTTCATATTGGTTAATTCGTAAATTAGTTAGAGAAAAGAAAATACCATATTACAAAATTGAATCTAAAACATTATTTACAAAAGAAATTCTAGACAAATACATTCAAGATAGTCTAGAAGAACCAAGGAAAAAAGTAGAATATAGTTTTGATGATTTTTAAAATTAAAAAATATTTTACTAAAAAGGTGGTGATTACTGATGAAAGGAGGAAAGAGATATTGGTTTAAGTTGTACAATAATTTTTTTGACAACGAAAAAATCAAGCAAATCAAAAGAAAAAAAGATGGAGATAGACTTATTGTAATTTTTATAAATTGTTTAGCAATAACAGCAAATTGTGAATCTGGAGGATATTTAAAAATAAGTGAAAATAAGTTTTTTACCATAGAAACATTAGCACATCATATGGGTAGAAATCAGAAAAGTATCGAGAATGCACTAGATATTTTTCAGGAATATAGCATGATAGTACAAGATGAATATGGATATAAAATTAAAAATTGGAATAAGTATCAAAACTCACAGGAGAAATGGATAAAGGATAAAAAAGAATTCACAAAAATTGGAAAAAATGTGGATACAGAAAGAGAAAAAGAATTAAAAAAAGAAATAGAAACAGAAGGAGGTGAATTTTATGCAAAACAGAGTTATGGAAAAATCAAAGATTTTATATAGTATAGAAGAAATCTTGCAAAATGGTTATAAAATAAAAGCAAATATACCAGAAGATACCATATGTAAATATTGTAATAAAGTTTTGAAACCAAGATGGATATTAAATCCAATAAGCCAAACAATAAATGTATTTATAGAAAATGAAAAATGTGATTGTAAACAAGCAATAGAAGAAAGAAATAAGGCAAAAGAAAAACTACAAGAAGAATTGATGAAACAATATGAGAATTTTAGAAAAGAAGAATACAACAAAAAAATAAAACAATATTATGGGACAGATTTTATAACAGAACAATTTAAACAAAAAACTTTAGAGAATTTTATTACAAATGAACAAAATTTAAGAACGAAATTAGCAGCAGAAAAGTTTATATCAGATTTCAAAAACTTTAAAAATGGTATTATATTTGAAGGAAAAAGTGGAACAGGAAAAACACATATATCAATGGCGATATGTAATGAATTATTAAAAGAAAATACGCCAATAATATTTGGAACATTAACAGAATTAGTAGATAAGTATGCTAAATTTTATACAAATCATACAGAAAGTGATCTAACAAAATTATATACAAAAGTAGATTTATTAGTTATAGATAATTTAGGACTTGAACCAATGAATAATTGGTTGTTATCTAAATTATTTACAATCATAAATGAAAGAATATTAAATGAATTGCCATATATTATTACAACAAATTATGACAGAGATAAGTTAAAACAAAGATTAAGCATACCAAAAAAGTATGTGAAACAACAAATTCTATAATATCAAGATTATATAATATGTGCTACAGATTAGCTTAGAAATTTCAAAATCAGTATTACGTATTTTTTCATCTAATTGCTGGATTTGAAATTTGACCTCTTCTTGATTATAATTTATTTCTTGAATTTGAAAGTATGAGTTATTTACCTCAGTAACTCTTTGCTTTAAATTACGATAATTCAACAGAGCTTGTAAACTGTCTTTTAGTCTTCTTAAGTTACTATTTTCAACTATTGCAGTTTGAATTGTTCTGCCATCAGAAAGCTTAAAAAAATTATTTTTTTCATAAAGTACGCCCTTTAATTTAGATATTTCACTAGACAATTTTTTAACTTCAGCTAACTCTTCTTCAAAATCCTTTTTATTGTCTTCAACTACATTAGTAGTACCATTTAATTCTTGAATTGAAGTATTTAGCACATGCTTTTTTAAAGCAAAAAACAAAGATGAATATTGTTTCTCATTTTCGTCAATTAAACACATTAAACTAGATAAATTTATTTTCATTTCTATAACCTCCTAATTTAAATAAATTATAAAACGAATGCAAATAAAAAAGGTCGCATAAAAAGCAACAAAAAAATACATATATTTCCTCCGATAAGAAAATAAATACAAACCAAAAATGAAAATTGTATGAACTATACTTTATAGAAACATTGCATGAAAAAAGTGTCGAAATGAATAAAAAAATATATTGTAAAATAATGTAAAATATGATAGCATAATTTAAAGTAGAAATTTAATTTATTAAGGAGGATATATGTCTAATTTATACAGAAATCTACACAATTTTTATTCAGTCCAAAAAACATTAAGATTTGAACTTATTCCACAGGGAAAAACTAAAGAAAATATGGAAAAAGAAGGAATACTAAAAGCGGATGAACATAGAGCAGAGATTTATAGCAAGGTAAAAAAATATTGCGATGAATATCATAAGCTTTTTATAGATAAGTGCCTAAAAAATATTCGACTAAATGAATTGAATAAATATTATGAATTATACTCTGTAGTGAAAAAAGATGAAAAACAAAAAGAAGAATTTATAAAAATTCAAGAAAAAATGAGAAAGCAAATTTCTGAATCCTTTAAAAATGATAATGAATATAAGGGGTTGTTTCAAAAGGATATAATAAATATCTATTTAATAACTATGTATAAGGACGATAAAGAAAAAATTAAAGATATTAGCGAATTTAACAAATTTACAACTTACTTTTCTGGATATAATAAAAATAGAGAAAATATGTACTCAGAAGAAGAAAAGCCTACAGGTATAGCATATAGGCTTATAAACGAGAATCTTCCAACATTTATAGAAAACTTTAAAATTTATAATAAAGTAATAAAATTTATGCCGGAAATAATAAATAAAATACATACTGACCTAATGGAATATATTCAAGTCGAAGATATTGATGAGATTTTTGACATCAACTATTATAATGAGGTATTAACTCAAAAAGGAATAGAATGCTACAATATTATAATATCTGGAAAGTCGAAAAGTAATGGCGAAAAAATAAAAGGATTGAATGAATACATTAATGAGTTTAATCAAAAGCACAATGAAAAAATTCCAAAGCTACAAGAATTATATAAACAAATATTGAGTGATACAGACACTGCTTCTTTTAAATTTGATACTATTGAAAGTGATGAAGAATTGCTTAATAATATAGAAAGTTATTATACTAAACTACTTCCAGTGTTCAATAAAATAAACCAATTATTTGCTAAATTTAACAAGTATAATCTAGATTTAATATTTATAAACAATGATGGAACATTAAATACAATTTCGAATGAAATATATAAAGATTGGAGTTATATAAGGAATCGTATAGGAGAAAGATATGATATAGAATATACAGGAAAATTAAAAAAAGATACAGAGCAATATTCTAAGCAAAAACAAGAATATATGAAAAAACAAAAACAATATTCCTTAAAATTTTTGAATGATTCTCTTAGAGATAATTATTTAATAGAATACATATCAAATTATATAGAGCAATCAAAAATTATGGAAAAAATGAAAACAGATTTTACCGAAGTTCAAAAAATTGAATCAAGAGGAGACACTAAACAACTAATTAAAGATGAAAATTCAATTGTAAAAATAAAGAATTTATTAGATGATATTAAATTTTTACAAGAGTTTGTGAAAATACTAGTACTAAAAGATAGAACAATAGAAAAAGATGCTGAATTTTACTCAGAATTAATGCCTTACTATAACGAATTAAAAGACATTATTCCATTGTATAATAAGACTAGAAATTATTTAACACAAAAACCATATTCAACTGAAAAAATAAAACTAAATTTTGAATGTCCTACATTATTGAATGGATGGGATCTTAATAAAGAAGAAGCAAATCTTGGAGTAATCTTATTAAAAAATGAAAAGTATTATTTAGGAATAATAAATCCATATTGTAAAAAGATATTTAAAATTCAAGAAAAAGATTCTAATAGTGAAAATAATTATAAAAAAATGGAATATAAGCTATTGCCAGGACCAAACAAAATGTTACCAAAAGTATTTTTTTCGAAATCAAAAATTGATAAATTTATGCCTTCAGACGAACTATTAGAAAAGTATAATAAAGGATGTCATAAAAAAGGAAAAGATTTTGATATTAATTTCTGTCATGAATTGATTGATTTTTTCAAAACTTCATTAAATAAACATGAAGATTGGAAAAAATTTGACTTTAAATTTAAAAGTACATCAGAATACAATGATATAAGTGAATTTTATAAAGATGTAGAAGAACAAGGCTATAAAATTGAATATTCTGAATATTCTGAGAAATATATAAATGAATTGGTAGATAGAGGAGAATTATATTTATTTCAAATATATAACAAAGATTTTTCTGAGCATTCAAAGGGTAGACCAAATTTACATACAATGTATTGGAAAGCTGTTTTTGACATAGATAACATAAAAAATCCAGTATATAAATTAAATGGAGAAGCAGAAATATTTTATAGAAAGAAGAGCTTAGAGAGGAAAATAACACATTCTGCAAATGAGCCTGTAGCAAATAAAAATGAAAATACAATAAAATCCGGAAAGCCAACGAGTTTATTTAAATATGATTTAATAAAAGATAAAAGATATACAGTAGATAAATTTCAATTTCATGTTCCAATTACAATGAACTTTAAAAGTGAAAAAATGTTTAATATAAATCAAGTTGTCAATAAATATTTAAAATACAATGATGATATTAATGTTATTGGAATAGACAGAGGGGAGAGGAATCTTCTATATGTATGTGTAATAGACAAAAATGAAAAAATAGTATATCAAAAATCTTTAAATGAAATAGTAAATGAATATAAAAGCATAAAATACTCGACAAATTACCATGCACTATTAAATAAAAAAGAAAAAGAAAGGGAAATTGCTAGAGAAGATTGGAAAAATATAGAAAACATTAAAGAACTAAAAGAAGGATATATGAGTCAGGTAATACATATTCTTGTTGAGTTAATGAGAAAATATAATGCAATTATTGTTATAGAAGATTTAAATAAAGGATTTAAAAATTCAAGAATAAAAGTTGAAAAACAAGTATATCAAAAATTTGAAAAAATGTTTATTGATAAATTAAATTATCTTGTATTTAAAGATGAACCTAAAGAATCCGAAGGAGGAGTATTAAATGCCTATCAATTAACAAATAAATTTGAAACATTTAATAAAATTGGTAAGCAAAGCGGAGTTTTATATTATATACCAGCATGGTGCACAAGTAAAATCGATCCAACTACAGGATTTATAAATAGGTTTTATATCAAATATGAAAACTTAGATAAGTCAAAAGAATTTATAAATAAAATTGATGATATTAGCTATAATTCATTAGAAAACTTATTTGAATTTGATATAGACTATAGTAAATTTACTGACAGACTAAATGAAACAAGAAATAAATGGACATTATATACCAACGGAGAAAGAATTTATACATATAGAAATGATAAAGGTGAATGGATTGACAAAAAAATACAATTAACAAATGAGTTTAAAAAATTATTTGAAAAATATAGTATAAATTTAGATAATATAAAGAATGAGATTTTAGAAAAAGCAAACATAGAATTTTTCAAGGGAAATAATGAGACCTTAGGATTTATACAATTATTTAAACTAATGGTACAAATGCGTAATAGTTTGACAGGAAAAGAAGAAGATAATTTAATTTCACCAGTAAAAAATAGTAATGGAAAATTCTTTAATACAAATGAGCAGATAGAAGGGTTACCAAAGGATGCAGATGCAAATGGTGCATATAATATTGCAAGAAAAGGACTAATGCTAATTGAGCAAATGAGAAATACAGAGGATGATAAATTAAATAAAATTAAGTATAATATCACAGAAAAAGAGTGGCTAGATTATGTACAGAATAGGGGTATGTAGTGGAAGAAACAATTGTCATATCATATTTAAACGACTTTATATTTTGTCCTATTTCCATATATTTTCATAAACTATATGGAAATCTGGACAGAAATTTGTATCAAACAGAATATCAAATAAACGGAACAAATGCACATAAGGCGGTGGATAATAAAACATATTCGACAAGCAAAAACATATTACAAGGAATAGATATATATTCACAAAAATATGGGATTGAAGGCAAGATAGATATTTTTAATATAAATAAAGGGGAATTAGTAGAAAGAAAAAATAAGATAAACCAAATTTATGACGGATATGTTTTTCAAATATATGCTCAATATTATGGACTAACAGAAATGGGATACAAAGTAAAAAAATTAAGTTTATATAGTATGAGTGATAACAAAAAATATAACATAAAATTACCTACAGAAGATTTAGAAATGAAAATAAAATTTGAAAAGTTGATACAAAATATACATGAATTTGATATAGAGAATTTTCAACAGAAAAATGGCGAAAAATGTAAAACGTGTATATATGAACCTGCTTGTGATAGGAGTTTAATATGTTAACAGAACCAGATTTCATAGAAAAAAAGATAATAATAGCAATGCCACAAAAGGGAGATAAAATATCATTTAAAAATGACAATATAATAATAACAGACATAGATGGGAAAATAAAATTTCAACTAACATGTTACAAATTATTTGCTTTATTTATTATAGGTGGATTTACAATGACTACTGGAATAATTGAAAAGAGTAGAAGATTTGGGTTTTCAATAGTATTATTTACTACAACATTTAAAGTATATGCAACTATAAATTATGCAATGGAAGGAAATACACTTTTAAGGAAAAAACAATATGAAACTAAAAAATCAAATGAAATAGCAAAAGCAATAATAATCAATAAAGTAAGGAACCAGAGAGATACATTAAAAAAATTAAGAGATGTAACGGTAGCAGATGGAATAATGAATCTTGATGTTCAGATAAATAAGTTAATAACAAGTGAACTAAATAATTACGAGATTATGGGTATTGAAGGTATTTCGGCCAAAGTATATTTTAATAGAATCTTTAAAGATTTTGAATGGAATGGAAGACAGCCCAGAGTTAAGAGAGATAAAATAAATTTATTAATGGATATAGGTTATACAGTGTTATTCAATTATATTGAAGCAATTCTAAATATATATGGATTTGATATATATAAAGGAAATTTACACAAGGAATTTTATAAAAGAAAATCATTAGTATGTGACATGATTGAACCTTTTAGATCAATTGTAGATTATAAAATTAGAAAATGTATAAATCTTAGACAATTGGATAATTACAAATATACAGTAGATAGTGGACAATATCATATAGACTGGAAAGATGGAGCAAATTTTATGTTACTTATTTTAGAAGCGATAAATGAATATAAGAAAGAGATATTTGAATATATACAACAATATTATAGATGGATTATGAAAGAAAAAGAAATATGTGATTTTCCGAGGGTGGTGTTAACAAATGATACTGATAAGTTATGATATACAAAATGATAAGCTCAGAACGAAATTTGCAAAATATATAAAGAAATATGGCTATAGGTTACAATATTCTGTATTTGAAATAACAAATAGTAAAAATATATTGAAGAATATTATGTGTGAAATAACAGATATGTTTGAAAAGGAGTTTGGACAATGTGATAGTGTAATGATAATCGAAACTAGTGAAAATTGTAAAATTACAAAATGGGGCTTCCCTAAAAACGAAGAAAATGATATAATCTTAATAAATTAAGAATACAAACCGTAGTCTTAATTTAGAAATTTAATTAAAAGAGGTATTAAATGAGAGAAAAATGCACTATAAAGTTAAACTTTATATACAAAAATAACCTATTTAGTACATATATGGTAATGTAAGGGTTTAATACCTTATATAAATTTCTACTATTGTAGATGAGGAACGTTCTTCACGTTGGTTATCGTTTAATACCTTATATAAATTTCTACTATTGTAGATATCTGACCTTAAATCTCTAAACATATATTGTTTAATACCTTATATAAATTTCTACTATTGTAGATAACTTCTTCACGACCATAAATATCACGTTTAATACCTTATATAAATTTCTACTATTGTAGATTCAAATTCTTCTGCTAATTTATCTGTCGTTTAATACCTTATATAAATTTCTACTATTGTAGATTTATATGACCAGTGCCAAACATTTCCCCGTTTAATACCTTATATAAATTTCTACTATTGTAGATATTGTTGCAAAAGCGCTGAAAGTTTTGTTTAATACCTTATATAAATTTCTACTATTGTAGATGCACAAACATTTAATATTGATAGAAGCGTTTAATACCTTATATAAATTTCTACTATTGTAGATATGAATAATCTTTAATTGCCTGACTTGTGTTTAATACCTTATATAAATTTCTACTATTGTAGATAAGAAAAAGGTTATATGTTTGAAATATTGTTTAATACCTTATATAAATTTCTACTATTGTAGATGTTTATGTGATATTTTTACAGGTTTTGTTTAATACCTTATATAAATTTCTACTATTGTAGATGCTTGGCATTACGGGAGTAAAATTTCGGTTTAATACCTTATATAAATTTCTACTATTGTAGATCCGGAAACAATTAGTTATACAGAAGCAAGTTTAATACCTTATATAAATTTCTACTATTGTAGATATAGCTTTCTTTTCTTCCTCATTCATTTTGTTTAATACCTTATATAAATTTCTACTATTGTAGATTAATAGAAGAAAACAAAAAGAAAAACGTTTAATACCTTATATAAATTTCTACTATTGTAGATGCATTGTGTAGTTTAACTTTTATATTGTTTAATACCTTATATAAATTTCTACTATTGTAGATACAAGAAACATTAGTACATTGAAAAATAGTTTAATACCTTATATAAATTTCTACTATTGTAGATGTTAGCAAAACGACACTAGCTTGTTAGTTTAATACCTTATATAAATTTCTACTATTGTAGATTTTAGTGTTTCCAATAACTTTTTGATGTTTAATACCTTATATAAATTTCTACTATTGTAGATTAGTAATGTGCTTCATCTGCAAGTAATGTTTAGTACTTTTATTAGTACAGGCTATTTCTATTGTTAAGCACATGTATAATATAGAAAGGAAAAATAATTATGAATTTTTTAGATTTAGCAAAAGAAAGATATTCATGTAGAAGTTTTGCAGAAAAAGAAGTTGAAATGGAAAAGATAGAAAAAATACTAGAAGCAGCAAGATTAGCACCAACAGCAGTAAACTATCAGCCACAAAGAATATTAATATTAAATGATAAAGAAAAATTATCAAAATTGAGTGAATGTACAAAAATGGGATGGAATGCCCCACTAATAATGATAATTTGCTATGATAAAACAGTCTCATGGAAAAGCAAATTTGATGGAAGAGATGAAGGAGTTATCGATGCATCTATTGCAACAACTCAAATGATGTTAGAAGTTCAGGACTTAGGATTGGGCTCTACATGGATAGGATATTTTGACTCTAATAAAGTTAGGGAAGTATACAAAATTCCAGAAAACCTAGAAATAATTGCGATGCTAGCTATTGGTTATCCATCAGCAGATGCAAAACCAAGTGAAAGACATTTAGATAGAAAACCTATAGAAGAAATCACGTATTGGAATGAAATATAATAAAAGAACCGAATGAGTTAATTCATTCGGTTTTTTATGCGAAAGCAATGTCAAACTAACTATATCAAAGTCCATTATCTTATAATAACATGTTCAAAATATTGCTCCTGAAATTCGGTTAAAGCTTCAATAGCGGAATTATCATAATTTTTACCATCTGGTACAATTATTAGTTTGTCATCATTATCATTTGTCCTGTGAATTATAGCAATGCACCTGCCCTCGAAGTTTTCAACAGGTTCGAAAACACCAAGCAAATAGCAATCTAATTCTTCGCCATCTCCACTAATTGTATTTGGAACATAACCATAATTAACTGGGTATATAAATCCATGTTTAGGATGTTTGCTTCCTAAAGGCCTGTCAATTTCAATTTTTAAAACTTTTCCTAAATAATCATTAACTTTCATATTAGACTCCTAAAATCATTTGTAAACATTATATCATATTAAATAAAATAATGATATAATATGAATAAAGGAGAAAACTATGGGGATAATATTGTATGTAATATTTCTAATATTTTGTATATTTGCAGGATTTAATGGGCTTCCAATAATGTTTATTTTTCCAGTTATTACAATAGTAATAATTGTAGTTATTGCTTTAAATAAAGATAGTTATAAAAATGTTGAAAAAACGAGCGATGAGGCAAAAGATGATGACATTCAAGATTTAATATTTTGGGATATGATTAACAAAAAGTAATGTGAAACTTTTGTGAATTTTAGCACTCTGCTATTGACAATGCTAAAAATAGATATATAATATAATCGAAATTGATAAAGAAGATTTATCAAAAAGTACATATGTGCCACTCCCATCAAGTGTCAACACATAAATATAATTTTAAGGAGTTGATTTTTATGATGATGATACCAAAAAGACGTGATTTTGATCTATTAGATGACATGTTTGGAGGTGTATTTTTCAATGAGGGAGAAAGCAAATTAATGAAAACAGACATCAAAGAGAAAAAGGATGAGTATGTTATAGACATTGATTTGCCAGGTTATGAAAAAGAAGGTATAAAATTAAATATTCAAGACGGATATTTAACAGTACATGCAACAGTTAATAAAGAAGAAAAGGATGAAGAAAAAGGTAAATTTGTACGTAAAGAAAGATATTCAGGAGAATGTTCAAGAAGCTTTTATGTTGGTGAAAACGTAACAGAAAATGAAATTAAAGCTAAGTTTAAAAATGGAACACTTACAATAGAAATTCCTAAAAAAGAAGAAAAGAAAGAATTGCCTGAGAAAAAATATATTCCAATAGAATAATAAAAAAACCTCATATTTAATATATGAGGCTTTTATTTTATATGATATAATGTAAAAAATAATAAAGGAGGGGAAATTGATGGATATTACAATTGATGTTGGTGGTTACAAATTAAATGTAAGAGCTGGTGTAGTTATAATGCACAATAATAAAATCTTATTACACAGAAATGTAAACTCAGATCATTATGCAATGATTGGCGGAAGAGTTGAAATCGGTGAAAATTCAGAGCACACAATAAAAAGAGAAGTACAAGAAGAACTAGGAAAAGAAATTGAAATAACAGGATATGTATCAACAGTAGAAAACTTTTTTGAAATGAAAGGTGCAAAATATCATGAAATAATGTTCATATACAAAGCAGAATTTGTAAAAGAGGAAGATAAAAAATTAGAAAGTACATTACAAAATATAGAGGGAAAAGATTATTTACAATATGAGTGGATTGATTTAGATAAAATAGATGAATATCCATTGAGACCAGATGTACTAAAAGAGGTATTAAAAGAAAGCAAATTTCCAGTACACAAAATAAATATTGATAAAAAGGAGCAATAACGTATGCCTGAATTATGGGACATATATGATGAAAATAAAAATAAAACAGGAAGAACAGCAATAAGAGATGTAACTATATTGCAAAAGGGTGAATATCACATAGTTGTAACAGGAATTATACTAAATTCTAAAAATGAAATTTTGATTAGTAAAAGAGCAACGAATAAAAAGTTTGGTGGAATGTGGGAATGCAATGGGGGTTCAATATTAGCAGGTGAAACTAGCAAAGAAGGAATATTAAGAGAGTTAAAAGAAGAACTTGGAGTTATATTTAAACCAGAAGAAGCAATATTTTTAAAAGAAGTAAAACGAGAAAGAGTCCCTCAAAATTTTAAAGACTTATGGTTGTTTAAAAAAGATATCAATATAGAAGATTTGACATTTCATGATGGAGAAGCAACAGCAGCTAAATGGGTTAGTATAGATGAATTTATTAAAATGTTTAATAATAATGAGATTGTTCCAACAGTTGATTTTGGAAGAGAAGAATACGAAGAAGCATTAAAAATAATATGAGTTATGTAAATTATGATTGAAAAAGATGAAGGTCTATTGGCCTCAGTTCAGCAAGAATGAGGTCGTTGATCTTAAGGCCCTTGAAACGGATGACAAGAAGATGCAGTATTCGTATAACAATAGTGTTATCGCTTTTGTTGACGAAAATAGCGACTTGTATGTGATTCCGGATATTGGGGTTCAGAAGACTTTGGTCAGCGCTGGCTATAGTCGGAAGTTTTTCTACGTACCTTTCAGCAATTTGGATTACCCGGTTGAATACGAGGAAAAGTGGAAAAGCCTCTGGAGAGAGAAGAATAGAGAGTGATTCCATAATAGAGGAGAGGGCATTGCCCTCTCCTCTATCAGTATTGTAAATAAAAGGTAACAATGATAGAAAAAAATATAATCATTGTTACCTTGATGAAAAAAATAGATTATATAAGCTATATAGAAAATAACTTAAGAAACGCACTAAAACATCTTGGTTGACATAAGTATACCACAAAATGTAAATAAGTGGTGTAAAACTTTGTCGAAAAAATAAAAATTACTAAATTATGGAAAAAATACTTGTCAAGACGTAAATAATAACATATAATTTCAACATAGTATTTTAAATCAAAAAATTTATTTCAAGAAATTTTATTCTAAAGGAGATTTCAAAAAATGTTATCAATTACAAAAAGTATGGCCTTGCACGGACTAGAAGGCTTTTTAATTGACGTGCAAGTTGACATATCAAGTGGTATGCCATCATGGGATATTGTTGGACTTCCTGATGTGAGCGTAAAAGAAGCAAAAGAAAGAGTAAGAACAGCAATAAAAAATTCAGGCTATGAACTGTTTAGTAGAAAAATAGTTGTAAATTTAGCACCAGCAAATATAAAAAAAGAAGGATCAATATTTGACCTACCAATTGCTGTAGGAATTTTAAAAGGTTTAGAAGCTATAACACAAACTCAAAATGAAGATATTTTAATGATAGGAGAACTATCATTAAATGGTAGTTTAAACCCAATAAATGGAGCACTACCAATATGTATTGAAGCAAAAAAGCAAGGAATAAAGAAAATAATTTTACCAAAACAAAATGAAAAAGAAGCCTCCATAATTGATGGAATGGAAATACTGGGGGCAAATGATTTAGCAGAAGTGGTTCAATATTTAAATGGAAATATAAAAATAGAAAGCTTATCAACAAATTGGGAAGATTGTTTGAAATTAGGTAAAGAAAAAATATTGGATTTTGCAGATGTGAAAGGACAAGAAAGTGTAAAAAGAGCTGTTGAAATAGCCGCAGCGGGACGGACATAATTGTCTTTTAATTCGGTTCACCTGGATCACGGAAAAACAATGATAGCAAGAAGAATACCATCAATATTACCAGACCTAACTTTTGAAGAAGCACTAGAAATTACCAAAATTCATAGTATTGCGGGAATTTTAAAACAAGATACACCAATAATTACAACAAGACCATTTCGCTCACCACATCATACAATATCTGGGGTGTCATTAGTAGGTGGAGGGAGAATACCAAAACCAGGAGAAATAAGCTTAGCACATTATGGAGTGTTATTTTTAGATGAATTACCAGAATTTAATCAACATTCATTAGAAGTTTTAAGAGGACCTCTAGAAGATGGAATTGTAACAATAAGTAGAGTAAATGGAAGTTTTACATACCCATGTGAGTTCATGTTCGTATCATCAATGAATCCATGTCCATGTGGATTTTATGGTTCAGCAGACAAAGAATGTACATGCACACCACAAGCAATATCAAAATATATGGGCAAAATTAGTGGGCCATTATTAGACAGAATTGACATACAAATAGAAGTAAGTCCTGTAAAATATGAAAAGCTAGGAAATGACGAAATGCCAGAAAGTTCAGATACAATAAAGAAGAGAGTAAATGATGCAAGAAAAATTCAAATAGAAAGATATAAACAAGAAAATATTTATTCAAACTCTAGTCTAACGCCAAAACTAATTTCAAAATATTGCAAATTAGACAGTGAAGGGAAGGAAATATTACAAACAGCATTCGAGAAAATGGGACTAAGTGCAAGAGCATATGGCAGAATTTTAAAAGTAGCAAGAACAATTGCAGATTTAGACAATTGTGAAAACATTCAAAAAATACACATCGCAGAAGCAATACAATACAGAAGTCTAGACAAAAAGTATTGGAAGAATTAAATTTAAATTAATTTTATACAGATGGTAGCAATATAATACTTTTTGTAGTGATGCTGGGATGGAACGAAGAAAAGTACTTATATTGCTACTATTAAATTAAAATAAAGGAAAGAAATATGAAAATTTTATCTAAAACAAATAAATTTTATCCCAAACGTTTGTTAAACATCCACAACCCACCATCAAAACTTTATGTAGAAGGAAATTATGAATTATTAAACTCAAACTCAATAGCAATAGTAGGAACAAGGAAATGCACGGAATATGGCAAAAAATATTCTGCAAAATTTGCAAAAGAATTATCACAAAAAGGAATGTGTATTGTAAGTGGATTAGCAATTGGAATAGACACTGTAGCACATATAAATTCCATGGAAGAACTAGGCAAAACAATAGCGGTAATAGGAAGTGGATTTAAACACATATATCCTGAAGAAAATGAGTGGTTATTCCACAAAATAATACAGAATTGTGGATGTGTTGTATCAGAATATCATCCAAAAAAAGAAAAAGATATGGCAAATTTTCCAGCAAGAAATCGTATAATAAGTGGGTTAGCTCTAGGCGTACTAGTGGTTGAAGCGCCATATAGAGGTGGAAGTACAATTACAGCAAAACATGCAAGACTTCAAGGAAAAGAAGTGTTTTGTATACCAAATAGATTAGATGAGCCAGAAGGGTATAGTACAAACTGGCTAATACAAAATGGAGCAAACTTAGTAATGGAACCAGACGACATATTGCAATATTATGATTTACAACCGAAAATTACAATACCAAAAGAATATGAAGAAATATATAACTTAATAAACACGCAACCGATTTCAGCAAATGAAATATGCAAAATGACAGGTAAAAAAATATCTGAAATAATGCAAATATTATTTATGCTCGAATTAGATGGATATATAAAATGTGTAGCAGGAAATAAATATATAAAAAAGGAATGATATTATGATAAATCAAAGGCAAGAATTAGGAAAAGAGGGAGAAGATTTTGCAGCAGATTATTTACAAAAACAGGGGTATGAAATTATAGACAGAAACTTTGAATGTAAACAAGGAGAAATAGACATTATTGCAAAAGAAAAAAACGAGTATGTATTTATTGAAGTAAAAACAAGGCAAAACTTTCACTATGGAATGCCATGCGAAGCAGTTGACGAAAGAAAACAAAAACACATCTGGAATGCAACAAGATATTACATATATTCACATAAGTTAGAAGACCAATATATAAGAATAGATGTAATAGAAATTTACAAAAGAAAAAATAGATTTTACTTGCATCATATTAAACAAATTAAATAATTTTACATTAACCATTCCACCACAAACTGTATAAAATATATAAAACATAAAGTGAGGAGTGGTGGATATGATTAAAACAATAGGAAATACACCTTTAATAAAAATAAAATATGAGTACGAAGGCAAAACAAATTATATATACACAAAACTGGAAAGCTATAATTTAACAGGAAGTATAAAAGATAGAGCAGCATATTACATAATAACAAAAGCAAAAGAAAGAGGAGAATTAAAAGATGGTATGCCAATAATAGAGGCGACAAGTGGAAATACTGGAATTTCTTTGTCTGCATTAGGCAAATATTATCATCATCAAGTATATATTTTTATTCCAGATTGGGCTAGTAAAGAACAAGTGCAAATTATGCAAAGCTATGGTGCAAAAGTTATAACATTTTCTAAACAACAGGGAGGTTTTAGAAAATGTATTCAAGAGTCAAGAATTTTAGCTAAGAAAGTAAATGGATTTTTAGCAAATCAATTTGCTAATATGGACAATGTTCTAGCACAATATGAAACAACAGGTCAGGAAATTTTAAATCAGGTTCCAGAAGACATCGTGGGTTTTGCTTCAGGAGTTGGCACAGGTGGAACTTTGATGGGAATAGGAAGAAAGTTAAGGAGAAGATATCCAGAAATAACTGTAACTGCAATTGAACCAGAATGTATGCCGTTAATTTCTAAAAACAGAATAATTAAACAGCATAAGATAGAAGGAATAGGAGATGACTTTATTCCAGCCTTATTAGATAAAAACGAAATAGACAAAGTAATTTTAGTAAATGATGAAGACAGTATAAATATGTCAAGAAAATTGGCATCAGAACTAGGAATAGGAGTAGGAATTTCATCAGGTGCAAACTTTTTAGGAAGTGTACTACTTCAGAAAGATATAAAAGGACCAGTAGTAACAGTATTTGCAGATGATAATAAAAAATATCTAAGTACAGATTTAAGCAAACCAATAGATAATAACGAAAAATATATTTCAAACAAAATAAAGTTACTGCAATATGAAGTGATATGAGGTGAATAATATGAAAAAAATATTGAAATTATTATCTATTGTAATAATGCTAACAGTTGCAACAATATATACAATGCCAACAAAAGTGTTGGCATTTGGGCCATCAAGTAATGAAATATACAACGGAATTGATGTAAGTGGATATCAAGGAAATATTGATTTTGAAAAAGTAAAAAACGATGGAATAGAAATTGTATATATGAAATCTAGTGAAGGTACAAATTACATAGATTCAAAATTTGAACAAAACTATAAAAAGGCAAGAGATGCAGGATTAAAAATTGGATTTTACCATTATGTAACAGCAAGAAGTGTAAATCAAGCAGAAAAAGAAGCACAGTTTTTTGCTTCAGTAATATCAGAAAAAGTAGCAGATTGTAGACTTGCAATGGATTTTGAGAGCTTTGGAAATTTGAATAAAAGAGAGATAAATACAATAGGCTTGGCTTTTATGAAAAAGCTAGAAGAACTGACAAAAAAAGAAGTTGTACTATACAGTAATGCCTATACAGCAAGTCGTATTTGGGAAGGAGAAGTAACAAATTATCCTTTATGGATTGCGCAATATGAAGTATATGAACCTGAGAATAGTGGAACATGGAATAGCTGGGCAGGTTGGCAATACACAGACGTGGGTAGAGTAGCTGGAATTTCAAATCATGTTGATAGAGATAAGTTTACAAAGGAAATTTTTATGTCAGAAAGTACAGAAATTCCAGAAACAGAAAAGCCAAAACAAGATGATGAAGACAACAAAACAACTAAGAAAATAAAAATAAAATGGGGAGATACTTTATCTCAATTGGCAATAAAGTATAACACAACAGTAGCAGAACTTGTAAGATTAAATAATATTCAAAATCCAAATTTGATATATGCAGGAGAAACTCTGATAGTACCAGTAAAAGGAGAAACCACCAATAGTACAACAATATATATTGTTAAAAGTGGAGATACATTAAATAAAATAGCGCAAATGTTTAATACAACAGTAAGCCAAATTGCACAAGAAAACAACATACAAAATGTAAATTTAATATATCCACGGTCAAAGATTAGTAGTAAACAGCAATTGTAAACATGACAGTGGACATAGACTATATAAAGTAAGAAGAGGAGACACTTTGTGGTCAATTGCAAGAAGATACAACACAACTATAGCAAATATAGTAAGACTAAACCGTATACAAAACGCAAACCTAATATATCCACGGTCAAATATTTAGAATTTAATTCACTAAATTATGTATACCTTCATAAGATGTATTATGATAAATTTGAATTAGGAGGTACTTATGAAGGAAGTATTGAAACTAAAGAATGTAAGCAAAAAGTACCAAGCGAAAAATGGTGAAGTAGAAGCTTTGTCTAATATTTCATTTAGTGTAAATGAGGGAGAATTTGTTAGCATAATTGGACCAAGTGGGTGTGGTAAATCTACATTACTTTCAATAATATCAGGTCTGGAACCTAAAACTTCTGGTGATATACAAATTGATGGTGGTCTTGGCTATATGCTGCAAAAGGATAGTCTTTTAGAATGGAGAAATATTTATGATAATATTACATTTGGCTTAGAAATAAGAAAAAAAAAGACAAAAGAAAATGAAGCTTATGTAATAGAATTACTTAAAAAATATGGTCTATATGAATTTAAAGACAAATACCCAAATCAGTTATCTGGAGGAATGAGGCAAAGGGCAGCGCTGATAAGAACTTTAGCTATTAAGCCAAAAATCTTGTTATTAGACGAAGCATTTTCAGCGTTAGACTATCAAACTAGAATTATGGTTACAAATGATATTTTTCAAATATTAAAAAATGAAAATATTACAGCTATTATAGTGACACATGATATATCAGAGGCAATTAGTATGAGTGATAGAATAGTAGTGTTAAACAAAAGACCAGCAACAGTAAAAACCATTCATACTATTGATTTTGAAATGGAAAACAGAAATCCAATCAACTGCCGTGAAAGCCCTAAATTTAGTAAGTACTTTGATGCAATATGGAAGGAGCTTGATGTACATGTATGATAAAAATATGTCTGGGGACAGAAAAAAATACCTAAGAAAAATAAGAAAAAATAAAATATCTGTTATTTTAACTCAATTACTTATCCTGATTATATTTATAATAGGATGGGAATTACTTGCTAATAAAGGAATAATAGATAGTTTTATTACAAGTCAACCTTCAAGAATATTAAATACCTTTTTAAATTTATCAGCTAATGGACTGCTAACACACTTAGGAGTAACACTTACAGAAACACTAATAGGGTTTGTTTCAGGAGTTATACTAGGTGTATTTATAGCAATTCTGCTATGGTGGTCTCCATTTTTTTCGAAGGTATCAGAACCATATTTAGTTGTATTAAACAGTTTGCCTAAAGTAGCTTTGCGGACCAGTTATAATCATCTGGGTAGGTGCAGGAATGGGAGCAATTATAACAATGGGTCTTGCCATTTCACTAATTGTAACTATATTAGAAATTCTAAATGGATTTTTAAATACAGACAAAGAACTAATAAAAATGGCACAAACATTTAATGCAAGTAAATTTCAAATATTAACAAAAATAGTAATACCTGCAAACATATCTACATTTTTCAACTCATTAAAGGTAAATATAGGCCTATCTTTGGTAGGCGTGATAACAGGAGAATTCTTGGTATCAAAAGCAGGCTTAGGGTACCTAATTGTATATGGTGGTCAGGTATTTCAACTAGACTTAGTAATGACAGGGGTAATTATTCTTGCAATAGTTGCTGCAATTATTTATGAGGCAATAGTACTTTCAGAAAAAATTGTTATGAAAAAAATGTCTAAAAGAACTTAGAAATAACAGATAAAAATGTTACTTATAGGAGAAAAGTATTATAAGTAACAAGAAAAGTTAAATAACATGCCAAAATACTTAAAATCTCCTTTGGCATGAATAGATTAGAAAGGAATGAAAAACTTGAAAAAGTATTTGATTATTGTATTAGTTATTATAATAGTAGCAGCAGGAATAGCTACTTATATATTACTTAATAGAAATACAGAAACAGCGGAATTACAAAAAATTCGTGTAAACGAAGTAACACGTTCTGTATTTTATGCTCCACAATATGTGGCAATCTCAAAAGGTTATTTTGCAGAGGAAGGTTTAGAAATAGAATTAACAACAGGTCAAGGAGCTGATAAAGTAATGACCGCAGTTTTAGCAAACCAAAGTGACATAGGCTTTGCAGGACCAGAAGCTTCAATATATGTATATAATGAAGGAAAAGAAGATTATACACAAGTATTTGCACAAATGACTCAAAAAGACGGCTCATTTTTAGTTAGCAAAGAAAAAACAGATAATTTTAGTTGGCAAGATTTAAAAGGAAAAACTGTTATTCCTGGTAGAAAAGGTGGAGTACCATACATGACTTTTGAATATGTGCTTAAACAAAATGGTCTAGATCCTAAAAAAGATTTAGTATTAGATGATAGCATTAAATTCGACTTAATGGCAGGAGCTTTTGCAGGTGGAAATGCTGAATATGTAACATTATTTGAACCAACTGCTTCAGCAACAGAGAAAGCAGGTAAAGGATATATTGTTGCATCTGTTGGAGAAGCATCAGGAGAAATTCCATATACAGCATATTTTGCTAAGAAAAGTTATATTGAAAAAAATCCTAATATAATTCAAGGATTTACAAATGCAATATACAAAGGAGAACAATGGGTAAAATCACATAGTGCTAAAGAGATAGCAGAAGCAATAGTAGACTTTTTCCCAGATACTGATTTAAGTATGTTAGAAGCAGCTTTACAAAGTTATATAGATATTGATGCTTGGAGAGATAATCCAGTATTAAAGCAAGAATCATTTGCATTACTTCAAAAGGTTATGAAAGAAGCGGGAGAACTTGAAAAAGAAGCTGACTACGGAAAAGTAATTAACAACAGCTTTGCAGAAAAAGCTATCCAAAAATTAGGTAAATAAATTTAAGGCGGAGATTAAAAACTCCGTCTTTTATTGTGTGCATTTTATAATTTATGATATAATACACATGTAGGAAAAAATTGTGGATATTGAGATGGAGAATTTATGATTGATGATAAATATTTTGAAAATGATTTATATTGGAAAGAACATATAAATAGACAGTTAAGTATAGATATGTGGATAGATGAATATAAAAACTATTTTAATAATAAAGGTATTTGCTTAGAATTGGGATGTGGTATAGGACAATATTCTAAAAGATTAATTGAATATGGATATAAAGTTATATCAACAGATATTTCAGATATTGCATTAAATGAAGTAAAAAAATTCAACCCAAATGTTGAAAAAGTAGATATGAGTATGCCGTTAAAGTATGACAATAACAGTTTTGACTTGGTTTTTTCAAGCTTGGCAATACACTATTTTTCTGAGGAAAAAACAGCCCAATTGATGAGTGAAATACATAGAGTTTTAAAAAATGGTGGATTATTTGTTGGAAGTGTAAATGGATTAGAGGGGTATGATGTTATAAAGGATACTGCTATAAGGCTGGAAGAAAATTTTTATTTTAATAAAGGCAAATATATACATTTATTTGACGACAAAGAATTAAACAAATATTTTAAGGATTATCAAATTTTAAAAATTGAAAAAAGAGAAGTTGAAAGATTTGGACACAAGAAAAATTACTGGATATTTATAGTAAAAAAAGATTAAAAATAGTAAAAATGTGATATGTTAAATTTATTTTAATTACAGATCCATTAAAACAAAGCGATGAAAAAGAAAATAATTAGTCTTGAAAAAAACTAAATTTAATGATAAATATAGTAATATAAATAAAAATGAAAGGAGAAACAAATATGGAATATCTTGAAAAAATATTTAAAAGAACAGGATGGACATCTTTGTTAACATCATTAGTATTTGCAATACTTGGAATACTTTTAATTACAAACCCAGAGGGAAGTACAAAAGTAGTATCATTGATTGTAGGAATACTTTTCATTATAGTAGGACTATACAAATTAGTAGATTATTGCCTAACAAGAGGAAAATATAACTTTTACAATTATGACATAGCCTATGGAATTATAGCTATTATCCTTGGAATTATAACAATAGTTTACAAAAGCCAAATTGAAACAATATTTAGAGTTTTAATAGGAATATGGATAGTTTATACGGGTATAATAAGATTAAGTCTATCACTTAAATTAAAATTAGTACAATCACCAGTTTGGATATATAGTTTACTAATTTCTATTATAATGATTATATGTGGAATATATACAATCTTTGTATCAAATGTAATTGTTGTAACAATAGGAATTGTGATTCTAATTTATTCAGTATTAGATGTAATCGAAGACATAATTTTCTTAGCAAATATTAAAAAATTAGAAAAATAACTACAACAAAAAGACAATCGCAAAAAATAAAACCGAAAAATAAAAATAAAATATGTGAAAATAACAAAAAACAAAAAACTCATTTTTAATAAAATGAGTTTTTTATTGCAAAAAAATAAAAATAAAAAAATATAAAAGTACTGAAAATAAAAGAAAAATATATAAAAACGCTTTTTAAAAAACATTTAAAATAAGAAAAAACAAAAAAATCATTTTTTAAAAGGTAGAAAAATAGAAAGAAAATATTTTTTGACATTTTTTTGAAAATAAATAAAGAAATTATATTGAAATATCAAGGAAATTATAATATTAATCTTAAAAAGATATTAATGAAAATGCTTGAAAATCAACATTTTTTATTAAAATGTAACAAAATTGTAATATATTTTAAACAAAACAGAAAAACCGTAAAATTTGAGATTTTACAAGTGACAAATTGACTGAAAAGCAAAAAACAAACTAAAAGGCAAACAAATGAAAGGCGCTATATATCAAGCGAAATCTTAAATGGTAACATAAACAATATGCGTTTGACATTATCTTTTTAGTGGGTTAATATAAAGGTACAAAAGAAAAAACTAATAGTTACATATTAAATTATATTTAATATGTAACTTAAGTAGAGAAGACACAACATATAGGGGGAAAGAAAAATGCAAGTAATCAAAAGGGACGGAAAAGTAGTAGACTTTGACCAATCAAAAATAAAAATAGCAATAGAAAAAGCAAATAAAGAGGTAAAGCCAAGAGAAAGAGCAACTAAAGAGGAAATAAATCAAATTATCAGCTATATAGAAGAACTAGATAAAAAGAGAATTCTAGTAGAAGATATACAAGATATTATAGAAGAACAATTAATGACTTTTGGAAAATACATTTTAGCTAAAAAATATATTACATATCGTTATACAAGAGAACTAGTAAGAAAATCAAATACAACAGATCAATCAATAAAAGAGCTAATTGATGGAGAAAGTGATTATTGGAATAATGAAAATTCAAACAAAAATGCTAGAGTTGTTACCACTCAAAGAGATTACTTAGCAGGAATTACAAGTACAGATATTACTAGAAGATTTTTATTACCAGAAGATGTAGTAAAAGCACATGATGAAGGAATTATTCACTTTCACGATGCAGATTATTTTGCCCAAAATGCACTAACAAATTGTGAATTAATAAACTTAGAAGACATGTTACAAAATGGAACAATAATGAATGGAGTTATGATTGAAAAACCACATAGATTTTTAACAGCTATGACAATTGCTACACAAATTATATTAGGTGTTACATCATCTACTTATGGAGGAGCGACTGTATCTATAACGCATTTGGCACCATTTGTAAAAAGTAGTTATGAAAAATATTATAAAAAATATAAACAAAGAGGATTGAATGAAAAACAATGCAAAGAGTATGCAGAACAAGATACTAGAAAAGAAGTATCTGACGGTGTTCAAACATTCAACTATCAAGTAAATTCAATGACAAACACAAATGGACAAGCACCATTTTTATCAGTTTGTATGTACTTGGGTGAAACAGATGAATATAAACAAGAACTTGCAATGATAATTGAAGAATTCTTAAAACAAAGAATAGAAGGATTTAAAAACGAAAAAGGTGTGTATATTACACCAGCATTCCCTAAACTTCTTTATGTACTAGAAGAAGACAACATACACAAAGACAGTAAATATTGGTATTTAACTGAACTTGCTGCTAAGTGTACAGCAAAAAGATTAGTTCCAGACTATATTTCAGAAAAGAAAATGAAGGAATATAAAATAGACAAAAATGGAAATGGTAATTGCTATCCATGCATGGGATGTAGATCATTCTTAACACCTTATGTAGATCCAGAAACAAATAAACCAAAATACTATGGAAGATTTAACCAAGGTGTTGTAACTATCAATTTAGTTGATGTTGCTTTATCATCAAAACAAGATGAAGAAAAATTTTGGAAAATATTTGATGAAAGACTAGAATTATGTCACAAAGCATTACAAATAAGACATGAAAGATTGAGTAAAGTAACAAGTGATGTTGCTCCAATTTTATGGCAACATGGTGCTTTAGCAAGACTTAAAAAAGGTGAAAGTATTCACAAATTATTACATGATGGTTATTCAACAATTTCACTTGGATATGCAGGATTGTATGAATGTGTAAAATATATGACAGGTAACAGCCATACAGATAATGGAATAGGTGAAGAATTTGCTTTGAAAGTAATGCAAAAATTAAATGATAAATGTAAAGAATGGAAAGAAGCAGAGAAAATTGATTACAGTGTTTATGGCACACCAATCGAATCTACAACATATAAATTTGCAAAATGTTTGAGAAAAAGATTTGGAACAATTGAAGGAATTACAGACAGAAGCTATATTACAAATTCATACCACGTACCTGTATTTGAGGATATTGATGCATTCTCTAAATTAAAATTAGAAAGCAAATTCCAAAAATTAAGCCCAGGTGGAGCTATATCTTATGTAGAAACACCAAACTTACAAAACAACTTAGAAGTTGTACTACAAATAATTCATTTTATTTATGATAATATTATGTATGCAGAATTAAACACAAAATCAGACTATTGTCAAAAATGTGGATTTGATGGAGAAATTTTAATAGATGAGAATCTAGAGTGGTATTGCCCAAATTGTGGAAATAGAGACCACAATACATTAAATGTAGCAAGAAGAACATGTGGATATATTGGAAGCCAATTTTGGAACAAAGGAAGAACACAGGAGATAAAGGAGAGGGTTCTTCATATTGATAACAAAGACGACGAATAATTGAAAAATAATTACAATTAAAGAAACATTAGAAGGAAGGAATTGTTAACTATGAAATATAACAAAATCAGAAAAATGGATATAGCAGATGGACCAGGAGTAAGAGTATCTATATTTATGCAAGGATGTGCATTTAATTGTAAGAATTGCTTTAACCCAGAAACACATGACTTTAATGGCGGAAAAGAATTTACTGATGCAACAATTGACAGAATAATGGAACTTTGTAAAAATGAAAACGTAGAGGGGTTATCAATTTTAGGTGGCGAACCAATGCACCCAAACAATATAGAAGGAACTACAAAATTAGCAAAAGTATTTAAAGAGCAATATCCTGACAAAAATCTATGGGCATGGACTGGATTCAAATTTGATAGAGATTTGAAGGATAAAGAAGTGGTAAAATATTTAGATGTCTTAGTAGATGGACAATATGTAGATGAACTACATAATCCAACACTAGACTGGAGAGGTTCAGCAAACCAAAGAGTAATAGATGTACAAAAGAGTTTAAAGAATGGAGAAGTGACAGCATGGAAAGAAATTTCCTAACTGGCACTTTTGCCATTTTATATAACATAAAAAATAATATAAGGAGAGAAAAAAATGAAAGATATTAAAATATTTGCATGTCCAACAGCAGAAGAATTTACAAAAGAAATATGTGACACATTGAGTTTAAAAATGGGAAGAGTGGAATGCTACAAATTTGCTAATGATAATAATTTTGTACAATTTAAGGAAACTGTTAGAGAACAAGATATTTATTTAATACAAACAACAGAACCACCAGTTAATGAAAGAATTATGGAATTACTTATTATGATAGATGCAGCTAAAAGAGCATCAGCACATAGAATAAATGTAGTGCTACCATATTTCATATATTCAAGATCAGACAAAAAAGATCAACCAAGAGTTCCGGTAACAGCAAGATTATTTGCAGAACTTTTAGAGGCTGCTGGAGCAAGCAGAGTGATTACATGTGACTTACACAATCCTGCAATTCAAGCATATTTTAATATTCCATGTGATAAAATAACAGGTCAACACTTATTACAAAAATACTTTGATGACAAAGACATAGAAAATAAAGTTGTTGTTGCAACAGATGCAGGAAGTTCAAAAAAAGCATATAAATATTCTACATATTTTAAGTGTCCAATGACTTTAATAGATAAAAGAAGAGCTGGAAATGACGATAAGGCAGTTGCTGCTAATATTATAGGAGATGTAAAAGGTAAAACAGCACTAATATTTGATGATGAGGTAAGTACAGCAGGAACAATGGTTGAAGCAGCTAAAATATTAAAAGACCATGGAGCAAAAGAAATATATGCAGCATGTACACATGGAATTTTATGCGGACCTGCAATAGAAAGAATTCAAAACTCTCCGATAAAAGAATTAGTAACAACTAACACAGTACCACTAACAAAAGAAAAACAAATAGATAAAATTAAAGTACTATCAATTGCTCCATTATTTGCTGAAGCAATTAAAAGAGTAAATGAAGCACAACCTTTAGGCGACTTGTTCGATTTTGATAAGTAATTTTCTAGAAAATTGTATATAAATATTGACAAATTTACCCAATACAGTTATAATAATTAACGTATAAATAATAATTTTCAGTTAAAATCCCACACGTAAGAGTGTAACTACTGAAGGGAGGGGAACAAAAAATGTCAGAGGTTAAAGTTAATAACGGAAATATAGAAGATGCCTTAAAAAGGTTTAAAAGACAATGTGCTAGAAATGGAGTATTACAAGAAGTAAGAAAAAGAGAGCACTATGAAAAACCAAGTGTAAAAAGAAAGAAAAAATCAGAGGCAGCAAGAAAAAGAAAATTTTAAAAAATAAGAAATGGGTTGAAGGTTATTAAATTTTCAATCCATTTTTGTTTATAATTTATAAAAGGAGGAAAAGGTATGTTAAAAGAAAAATTGTTAGAAGATTTGAAAAATTCTATGAAAGAAAAAAATGTAATTAGAAAAAATGTTATACAAATGGTTAGAGCAGCTATTTTACAAGTTGAAAAAGACAAACAAATAGAAGTTACAGATGATCAAATAATTGAAATAATTGCAAAAGAAACCAAAAAAAGAAAAGATTCAATAGCTGATTATGAAAAAAGTGGAAGACAAGACTTATTAGATCAAATAAATGAGGAAATCACTATATTAGAAGAATACTTGCCAGAACAACTATCAGTTGAAGAAATAGAAGAAAGAGTAAAAGAAATAATTACTGAACTAGGTGCAACATCTATGAAAGAAATGGGTTTAGTAATGAAAACAGCAAAAGAAAAATTAGGTGCATCAGCAGATGGAAAGACAATAAATGAAGTTACTAAAAAACTATTACAATAATTTTGAAAATATGAAGAATTATTCTAATTAGTTTGACATATAATAAAAAATCTGGAAGTTAATTCTTCTGGATTTTTTATTTGTATGTAAAAACAATATATACTAACACACGTTAAATAACAAATGTGTACAATACCCTTGAATAATTTTCCAAGATTAGATTATAATATACATGAGTTTAAAAAGGAAAGAGGAAAAATAATGAATTATCAAAAAGAAGAAATAAAACAAGGTATAACTTTACATCAAATTTATACTGAAAACTATAAAACAAATTTAAGTGCAGTATTCTTGGCAACACCACTAAAAAAAGAAAATGTGACACTTGACGCTCTACTAACAGCAGTGCTAAGAAGAGGCACTAAAAATATTTCATCGCAAGACTTAATTAGTAAAAAATTAGAAATGCTATATGGAGCTAGTTTTGACTGTGGAGTTGAAAAAACAGGTGATAACCACATAATGAAATTTTATTTAGAAACTTTAAGTGAAGAGTTTTTACCATCTGCGGAAAATATACTAAAAGAAGCTATAGATATTTTAACAGATATAATATTCAATCCATTGATAGAAAATGGAAGATTTAAACAAGAATATGTTGAAGGAGAAAAGAAAAATTTAAAACAAATTATTGAAGCAAAAATAGATAATAAAGCTAAATATGCTTATGATAGGTGTATAGAGGAAATGTTCAAAAATAAACCTTATGGTCTGTATAAGTACGGATATATAGAAGAATTAGAAAAAATTACACCTAAAGAACTATATGACTATTATAAAAAATTAATAAATAACTGTAAAATAGATATATTTTATTCTGGAACTATAAATAAAGAACAAGTAAAACAAATTGTGGAACAAAATGAAAATATAAAAAAACTAAATGATAGAAAACCAGAATATGTAATAAACAATGAAACAACAGAACAAATTGAGAATAAAGAACCAAATATAATAAACGAAAGTATGCAAATTACACAAGGAAAACTTGTAATGGGACTAAATATAAATGAAATAGCTGAAGATAGTAGATTTATTGCATCTGTATATAATGCAATACTTGGAGGGGGAGCTAATTCGAAATTATTCCAAAATGTACGTGAAAAAGCAAGTTTAGCATACACAGCAGGTTCAAACTATAATAGAACTAAAAATTGTATATTTATTCGAGCTGGAATTGAAATACAAAATTATCAAAGGGCATTAGATACAATTAAACAACAGTTAGAAGATATGAAAAATGGCAATTTTACTGACAAAGATATTAAAGATAGCAAAGAATTAATATTAGCATCTATAGAAGGAATATCAGAAGAACAAGATACAGAAATAACATACTATTATGGACAAGAATTAGCTAATAGATTCGTAGAATTAAAAGAATATATGGAAAAGATAAAAGCTGTAAATAAAGAGCAGATTATTCAATTAGCACAAAATGTAGTTATAAATACAATATATTTTTTAAAAGATTAGAAAGGAATAAAAAAATGAAAATTGTAGAAAGCTCAAAGATTAAAGAAAAAGCTTATATTGAAAAGCTTGAAAACGGTATGAAAGTAATTATAATACCAAAGCAACATACAAAAAAGAAATATATAATATGGGGCACACATTTTGGCTCAATAGACAATCATTTTATAATGCCACAAACAGGAGAAGAAGTGTATATACCAGATGGAGTAGCACATTTTCTTGAACATAAAATGTTTGAACAACCAGATGGAACAAATAGTTTAGATACATTAATGGCACTTGGACTTGATGCAAATGCATACACAACAAATGACCATACAGCATATTTATTTGAATGTACAGATCATTTTGAAGAAGGACTAAACGAGCTTATGGACTATGTACAACATCCATATTTTACAGATGAAAATGTAGAAAAAGAAAAAGGAATAATAGGACAAGAAATAAAAATGTATGATGATGATCCTGGATGGCAATTGTATATGAATACTTTAGATTGTATGTATAAAGAAAATCCAATAAAAATAGATATAGCTGGAACAGTAGAATCAATTAGCAAAATAAATCCAGATGTATTATATAAATGTTACAATACTTTTTATCATCCATCAAATATGACAATGGTAGTATGTGGAGATTTTGAACCAGAAAAACTATTAGAAGAAATAAAAAAGCGTTTATTACCAAAAACAAATCAATCAGATATAAAAAGAATATATACTGAAAAAGAAAATAAAATAAATATGCCAGAAAAAACATCACAAATGGAAGTAAGTACACCTATATTTATGATGGGATACAAAGATATAGAAAATAATGAAAAAGATGTTGTAAAGAAACATATAGCTATTGAAATATTATTAAATATTATAATTGGAAAAAGCTCTGAGCTATATAAAGAATTATATGAGAACGGCTTATTACTAGCGCAACCAGATTTTGATTATGAATTTAGTAGTCAATATGCACATGTCTTGATATCTGGTGTGTCAAAAGAACCAAAAAAGATAATTGAAAAAATAGTTGAAAAAGTGGAATTACTAAAGCAAAACGGATTAGAAGATGAAGAATTTGAAAGGGCAAGAAGAAAATTGTACGGCGAATATGTTATAGAATATAATAATGTTGCTAATATTGGAAGAATGTTTTTAGCAGATACGATGAAAGAAGTTCAAAGTTTTGATTATATTGAAGAATTTGAAACAGTTACAAAAGAATATGCTCAGGATATTTTAAGAATTATATTTAAAAATGAAAATAAAGTTGTATCTATAATTGAACCAAATAAATAAAAAAGGTCTCTCTATATATTAGAGAGATTTTTGTTACTAATAAAATAAAAATTTTAAATGTATAGAATTGTGGAAAAAAAGAGTAATTTAACAGATTAGTAAAAATAATGTAGAATATTGTAAAATGATGTAGAAAAATGTTGAACGAAAATACGCCAAAGTACCGAAAATAAACAAAAACTAATTGACTATTATGTAAAAATATGGTATTTTAAATATATACAAAAGAAAAAATAAAAAAAGGAGAGTGATTTTTATGTTAAATGATGAAATTTGTAAATTAAGAGAGAGATTAAATGATAGTATTATTAATGATGAGGATTATAATATTACATATCAAATTAGCGTGGAATTAGATGAATTAATTGCTAAGTATTATAGCATTGAAATTAAATCGCCAAAAAGAAATGCAAGAATAATGAGCCTAGCAAAGGGATAAATATTACCTTTATAAGTATATATAATAATAAATACAAGGGGTACTCTGTAAAAGAGAATCCCTTGTATTTATTGAGAAAATATTACAAAAACATTACATTTATATTACATTTTTATTAAAATAAAGAAAAATATGAAAAGATATGTTATATTAATACTTGAAAAAATAAAAAAAATAAGTTATAATGTAAAAAATACCTATTTGTAGGAGATTTTTGATGAAAAATAAAAAGGTTTTAAGTTTAGTAACAATAATATTATTAGTAGTTATGATTTTAATACCAACTTTTGTTATGGCAAGTGGCCCACTAGAAAATGCTGATGCTTATAGACCAAGTGGCACGATCGGTACAAAAGCTGCTCAAAAAGCAGGTAATATATTAAATGTAATCACTGTAATTGGAATAGTTGTTGGAGTAATTACTTTAATAGTAATAGGTATAAAATATATGGTAGGAACTGTACAAGAAAAAGCAGAATACAAAAAAACAATGTTTAGTTACATAATAGGACTTGTACTTTTAATTTCAGTATGTAGCTTTGTACAAATTATTTATAATCTAACTACTGATATAACTAGTGAAATAGTTGAACCAAGTCAAATGACAGGTGGTGGAGGTCAATCATCAGGCCATGGAGCTGGCAGAAGAACAACAACTGCACCAGGTGATTAAACAAAATAATTAGTTATAATAAAAAAGGAATTGATTATGGTAAAAAAAATAATTTTAATTTTAGTAATTATAGTTTTATCTATGTGCTGTACTAGTTTAATTAGTGTTAAAGCATGTGATAATATAATTGATGGAGCAGATAACTTTGTAAACACTGGAAAAGGGTCTTCAAACGAAATAAATGACACTAAATTGAAAGAGGGTTCAGATTTATTATTTAACTCATTACTAACAATTGGTACTGTTGCTGCATTTATTGTGGGAGCTGTACTTGGTATACAATTTATGGTTGGAAGTGTAGAACAAAAAGCTAAAATAAAAGATTCATTAATTCCTTATGTTGCAGGATGTATAGTAATATTTGGAGCATTCGGAATTTGGAAATTGGTTATAACATTATTAAATAATGCATGATTTTAAAATTGTTTCATTTTAAATGGAACATTTATAATAAATAAAATAAAAAGGAGGATATACTATGAAAAAATCAATGAAAATAGTAAGTATCTTATTAATAGTAGCAATGGCTTTAATTACATTAAGCACATCAGTTTATGCAGCAGATGGTATAATAGAGCAAATGAAACCAGACTATTCTGATAACAGTGGAATTGCCGGAGTAGGACAAAAAATTACAAACATCATTTCAACAGTTGGAATAGTTATAGCTGTAATTATATTATTAGTATTAGGTATTAAATATATGATTGGTAGTGCTTCTGAAAAAGCAGAGTACAAAAAGACTATGATACCATATCTAGTAGGAGCTGTATTGGTATTCGGAGCATCTGCTATTGCAAAAGTTGTAGTAAATATGGCTTCAACAATTACTACAGTCTAATATTACAAACATATTGCAACCATATTACAGTTATATTAAAAGTGCATTTTATATGCACTTTTTTTTTATTTTATATTTACATTTTTCGAGGTTTTTTGCTATAATATAAATTAAGTGAAAATATATATGTAAACGAAGGAGGAAACATAATGGGAACATATAATTTACCCAGAAATGTAAAAGGCGAAAACAGAATCTTATTTATATTTACGACTAAAAGCCTAATATATTCAGCTGTAGCAGCAGGAATAGGATTACTTTTCTATTTTATACTAAAAATGTTTAACTTAACTATGGTTGGAATTATAATTGTAGCATTATTTTCTTTAATTGGTTTTGGAGTAGGAACATTAAAAGTACCAGAAATAGCAAAATTTGAATTTAGTAAAAAGACTGGTGGAGAAGCAGTAGATGATGTTATAAAAAGAGCAATACTTTTTAAAACAAAAGGCAAGAAGATATATGTATATAAGGAGGGCAAAAATGATGAATAGTATAAATATGATTACAATGATTTTGACCGTTATCTTAGGCATAATGGTAATGTTATTATTAGTCCTTGGAATTTTATATATAAAGTCAAAAGGAAAAAAGAAGGATGAAAAAAATGATGAAATAATAGCTGGTACAGGAAATAAAAAAGGCAAAGGAACAAAATCATATAGTACTGAATCAGTATTTGATTTTATGGAATTTGATAAAATCGAAGACAATATGATAATAACTCAAAATGGAATTAAATATATAATGGTTGTAGAATGCCAAGGTGTAAATTATGACCTTATGTCAGAAGTTGAAAAAAATTCAGTTGAAGAAGGATTTATTCAATTCTTAAATACATTAAGACATCCAGTTCAAATATATACACAAACAAGAACAATTAATCTAGAAAATAGTATACAAACATATCGCGCGAAAGTACAAGGAATAGAAGCTGAGTTAGAAAAAGAAAAAAGAAAATATCAACAAATGGTAAATTCAGACAACTATTCAGAAGATGAATTAAAGGCAGCTTTTTTTGAATTAACTAAAACAACAAACTTATATGAATATGGAAAAGATATTATTTATACAACAGAAAAGATGAGCTTAAATAAAAATGTATTAAATCAAAAATACTATGTAGTTATTCCATATTATGCTGATGAACTAGGAGAAAACAACTTTGACAAAAAAGAAATTACAAGTTTAGCGTTTTCAGAATTATATACAAGAGCACAATCAATTGTTAGAACATTAGGAGTATGTGGAGTAAATGGTAAAATACTAGATTCAAATTCGTTAGCTGACTTGTTATATGTAGCATATAACCGCGATGATGCTGAGGTTTACGGGGTAGATAAAGCAATTCAAGCAGGTTACGATGAATTATACTCAACAGCACCAGATGTACTTGACAAAAAGATGAAAGCATTAAATGAGCAAATTGAAAAAGAAGCTTTTGATAAAGCAAATCAAAAAGTTATGGAAGCAAAATCAGATAAACAAAAAGCTTTAGAGAAAAAACAAGACTCTATGGAAGATTTAATTGATCAAATGGCTAAAATGATTATTGAACAAAATAAAAATATTGTTGGAAAAGAAATTGCACAAAATGCAATAGAAAAAGTAAATCAAGATAAAGCAAAAAGAAAAGGAAGACCAAAGAAACAAGAAGTAGAAGAAGGAGGTACAAAAAGAGGATGAGTAAAAAGAACAAAAAACAAGACGAATTTATACAAAGACAACAAAGCGATTATACAAAACCAGAAGAATTCAAAATATTAAAGAAAAAAACTATAAAAGAATTAATAGCACCATCTGGAATAGATTCAAGCAATATAGATCATTTAGAAATAATATCTAATGTTACAAGATATGCGAGAAGCTTTTTTGTATCAAGCTTACCAAGAATGTGTACTTTCCCAGAACTATTTAGAGATATGTACTTGTTTGGAGATATAAATACATCAATATATATAAATCCAATTCAAGAATCAAGGTCACAAAACGAATTAAACAGAGTTATAAACGAACTAGAAACAGAAAGAATAGTAGCAGCAGATAGAGGTAATATTAACAGAGAAAGTACATTAGGACAAAAAAGATTTGAGGCTGAACAATTAAGAGATGAAATTGCAGCAGGATATAACAAACTTTATGAAGCTTCAATTGTAGCAACATTATTTGCGTACAGTCTAGAAGATTTGGACAGATATACAAAATTATTAGCAACAGAAATGTCAAAATCTCTAGTAAATATAAAAAGTGCGTGGGCAATACAAGAAGATGCATTTAAATCAAATCTTCCATTAATGGACGATAAAATTAAAAAAGTTCACACATTTGACCGTAGATCAATGGGAACAGTATTCCCATTTACAACATCAGAGGTTGGACATCCTTCAGGAATTCCTTTAGGTATTAATAAACAAACTGGAGTACCAATTTTATTTGATAACTTCCATAGCTCACTTACAAACTATAACATGGTTATATTTGCTAAGTCTGGTGCTGGTAAGTCTGTTACAATGAAAACTTTAATATCTCGTTCAGCAGTATTAATGGGAATTCAAAGTTTAGCACTAGACGCTGAAGGCGAGTATAGCATAGTTGCAGAAAGCTTAGGAGGAATAAATGTTGTTCTTTCTCCAACATCTAAAACAATTATTAATATTTTTGATATTGAAACAGAGGTAATTAAAGATGAAATTACAGGTAGAGATAGATTAGTACTTAATGTTGAAAATAAAGTTGAAGACGTTACACAAGCTTTGCTTACAATGGCAAGAGGTAGTACAAGAAGTCAAGAAGTAAACGAGCTTACTAAACAAATTATTGCAGAGTCAGTTGCAGAAGAATATGCAGCACATGGAATCAATTCGGATCCAAACAGCTTATATGAAGCAGCAAATGGTGGATTAAGTGGCAATATGCTAGGAAAAGAAAGAAAGAAAATGCCAACAATTGGTTCGTGGTATAGAAGAATACAAAACAAGGCGTCAGAAAATACAAATCAAGACTATAATTTCCATTATAGTTATTTGCTAAAAGTTATGAAACAATACATAAGAGAATATGACGGACAAATGGCATACTTTGATGGACAATCTACATTTGATTTATTAGATGGTACATTATTTATTAACCTAGATATATCACAGTTGGAGGAAAGATTTGCAAGACCTTTGGCACAGCAAATTTTACTTGCTTGGATTTGGGAAAAATATGTTAAGAAAAACAGTGAAGATAGAAACAAAGCAGCAAAGAAAAGAGTTTTAGTTGATGAGGCTTGGATGCTTTTACCATACCCGGAGGCTGTTGATTTCTTAAATACAATGGCTAGACGTGCTAGAAAAAGAAACGTATCACTAGCAATTATTTCACAAAGATTCCAAGACTTTTATGAAAAACCAGAAGCACAAGCAGTATTAACATCATCAGATACAAAACTATTTTTAGCACAAGATAAATCAGAAATTCAATATTTAAAAGAAGTATTTAAATTAAGTGAAGGAGAATCAAACTTTTTAATTACATGTTTTAAAGGTGAAGGATTATTAAAAGTAGGTGCAGATAGTGCAATTATTCAAATACAACCTACAGCAAAAGAATTTGAATTTGTTGAAACTAACTTAAATAAATTAGCACAGATGAAAAGCAAAAAAAGAAGACAAGAAATATATTAAAGGGGAACTAATATGAAATTTTATACGGAGAAAACAATTACAAATAAAATAATCATTGCTCTTGTAATTGTAACATTGTTAAACTTTATATGTCCAAATATTTCATCTGCAAGTATAGGTGGTATACTATTTGAACCAATTAAAGATTTATTACTAGTAATAGCAGATGGAGTAATGTCCATTGTACAGGCAATGATTTATGGAACAAACTTAAGTGTTTCATTCTTAACAATAAAACATAAAGATGAGTGGCAGTCTACGGCATCGGGAATTTTATACGGAATAGCAACTGCTCTGACATTAATTGCCGCAGTGGTAGCTGCACCTTTTACAGGAGGACTTTCATTAGGAGCAATAATAGGAATTGCTGCAACATCAATTGGAGTTGGATATGTTGTAACTCAGGTTACTGCTAATGCAATACCGCCTACCTTTAAACTCCCAATATTTTTACTTACACCAGAAGCAATGTTTGCTAATGAAGTACCTTTATTAGATGTAAACTTTTTTAGTGAAACAAGAGATGGACTAATAACTGATGCAGATGGAAATAAATATATAGAAACAATTACACAAACTGGACAAAAAATAAAAATGAAATCTACAGCATTAGAATTAAGACCTACAATATCTAAGTGGTATTTTGCTTTAAGAAATTTAGCTATAGTAGCATTATTATCAATACTTGTTTATATTGGAATAAGAATTTTAATAAGTAGTTCAGCTGATGATAAAGCGAAATATAAACAAAGGATGGTGGACTGGTTAGTTGCAATGTGTTTATTGTTCTTTATGCATTATATAATGGCATTTGCTGTTAAAATGACAGAGGAAATTATAAAAGCAGTAAATAGTGTAAATGATCCATATTATATTACATTTGGTGATTCTGATAGCAAATTAAAGGATTACAAATATGAAGCAGGTTCAGGAGATAGTGAAGGAGAAAACATATTTAATGTAAGTGATGGATTAGGAAAAACGCTACATGACAATAATATAATTACAGACTACAATGGAAAGTATATATTTATGTGGCCTACAAACTTAATGGGAAAAGCAAGAATAGAATTACAATTAGAACCAACAGAAGATTTAACAGAAGATGACATAGAAACGAGGCAATTTGGATACACTGTAATTTATTTGGCTTTAGTTATGTATACAATTTTATTTTTATTTAGATATCTAAAAAGAGTAATGATGCTTGCATTCTTAACTATTATTGCACCTTTAATGGCAATGACATATCCTTTAGATAAGTTGCAAGATGGAAGTGCTCAAGGATTTAATACATGGCTTAAAGAATATATATTTAATTTACTAATACAACCAGTACATTTAATTTTATATACGGTTTTAATTGGTGCTTCAATGGACTTGATAGCAGATAACATAGTATTTGCCTTAGCTGCATTAGGATTTATCTTACAAGCTGAAAAAATATTACGTAAATTCTTTGGATTTGAAAAAGCGTCAACAGTTGCAGGAGGATCTGCACTTGGAGGAGCTTTGGCAATGCAAGGAATTAACCAGATGAGTAAGTTGCTTGGTAAAGGCGGAAAAGGCGGAAAAGGTGGAAAATCTGGAGGCGGAGAGAATGGCAATAATGGAGAAAAAAATCCTAAATTAAGAACAGCAGATAAGGGTAAAGACACAAACAGTTTAATTAATGAAATATACGGAAGTGGAAATGAACAAGAAAATGCACGACAAGTAACAGATGGACAAACAGAGAATCAAGGAGATAATGTACCAGAAGAACAAACACCGTTACAAGCAATGGCAGATGTATATGATGAAGGGTTTGGAACTGCTGACTGGGATCCACAAGTAAGCGATGCGATGAATAGAGAAGCTAATGCAGAATCAAATGAAGGTAACAATTATTCTCCTGAAGAATATGAGCAAATGTTAAGAGATATAGGATTTGATGAAAGTGAGATACCAGACGTAATGAGACAACAATTCGGAGATAATACAGACTCTGAAGAAAGTGGTGGAGATAGCAATGCTATAGAAGCAGCAAACCAAACAAACCAAACAACACAAACAACGCAAACTGAAGGCAGAGGAAAAAGATTACTAAGATCATTTGGAAGAGGTGCTGTAAGAGGTTTGAAAGGAGTAGCATATAGTGCTCCGAAGGTAGCAAGATCTTTGACTAGAACTGCAGTAAAAGCCATATTGATGGGAGCCGGAGGTGTTGCGGCTGGGACAGCTGGATTGGTATCAGATGACTTTTCAAATGTATTTAAATATGGTGCAGCGGGAATAGGAGCAGGAAGTATAGCAGGTTCAGGAATTAACGCTATACCAGATAGAGTAGATTCAATAGCAGGAAATATTAGTAATGGATTAAATGGTCTATATGAAGCTACTCATACTGAAGATGAGAGTGAAGCTAGACAAAATAGAATACTAGACAAACAAGCTTTAAGAGATCCAGAGAGAATAAGAAAATATCAAGAGAAACTTAAAGTTTCTAAAAAAGAGGCACGCAGAATAATGAAAGAAGAGGCACAAAAATACAGAGAAGCAGGAGTTACAGATGATAAGCTAATCATCAAGGCGATGAAAGCTAGTGAAGATGATTTTGGAGTAGATAGAGCATCTAAACAAAGAATTATATTAGCCCAAATGGCTGAAGAACTTGGAGATAACCAGAAAAAATTAAAACATCTTAAAGAAGGATTAGTGGAAAGAGGAGTGCCAAGAGGAGACATAGATAAGTATATTAAAACTATAAAGGACATTAACAAAATAATATAATACTATAAGGAGGCTATTATGCTTAATAATTTGTTTAGAAAATATAATCAAAATAAAAGGGGATTATGGACAATTATTATAGTAATAGTCTTCTCTTATGTTATTATACAAGCAGTATATGGATTACTTAGAAATATTAAGGAAAAGAAAAGAGAAGAACTAATAAATCAAATAAATGAAAATACACAAATTAGTAGTAATAGTAATTTAGAAAATAATACACAAGATACAAATTCGGAAATAACAACAGATACTACAAGAAAAAATTCAAAAAAACTAATAGAACAATTTGTAAAATATTGCAATAACAACCAAATAGAAGATGCTTATGGTATGATATCAAAAGATTGCAAAACAGTGTTGTTTCCAAACATCAACATATTTAAAAATAATTACATAAAGAAAATATTTAATCAAAATAAAACAGCAAAAGTAGAAAAAGAAATATATGGAAATGGAATTTACAAAGTAACATATATGAACAATATATTACAATCTGGTGGAAAATCAGACAAACAAAGAATAGATTACATCTATATTACAGATGAGGATGAAAACAAAGTTTTAAGCTTAAATAAATTTCTTTATATAAAAAAGATAGGGACTGAATCAAAAAATAAAAGATTAAATATAGAAGTTATAGAAAAGCAAATATTTATTGACTATGAAATATATACAATAAAAATAACTAACAATACAGAAAATGAAATATTAATTGCTAATCAAAATGATGTAAATAATATAAACTTAACAGACGAAAATGATGTTAAATATTCATCATATATAGATGAATTAGCTACGGAAATATTAGTAGTACAACAAAATGGGACAAAGACTATAAATATAAAATTTAACAAAACATTTAATACAGATAGAAAAATAAAATATATGAACTTTAATGTTATTATGGACTATAATGCTTATATAAAAGGACAAGATTTTGAAACATTAAAATATAGTGTTCAATTATAAGTAAGGAGAAAAAAATGCAAGCAGATGATTTTAATAAAGACAATGGAAAAAAAGTAATAGATAAAGCAAAAAAAGTATTAAAAGCAACTTTAAAAATATTTACAAAAAAATGGGTTATAATTGCAGTTGCATTATTTCTCGTCATAATAGCATTAGGTGGAGCTTATGATGCTTTAATGGATGCATTTTTGGATAAAGTAAGTAAATATACAGCAGAACATCCAGTTCAAGTTCAGTATGATGCAGATGATAATTCAATTGTTATATCAGATGAACAAGCAGATGAACTAATTGAAGAGTTAGAAAAAATGGGTTTTAAATTAAATTCATTACACTTGAGTAAAGATTTAATAAAAAAATGCTATGCAGCAGAAGTAGTAAGCCAAGAATTGAACAGAGGTGCAGAAGAACAAGAAGGAAAATATTATGGAAGAGTATATGTAAAAAAAGCGTCTAGTACAAATTCGTCTACTGATGAAGCAATACCTCTTACTTATGTTCCTTACGAAGAAATGACAGGTGGAAAAGCTAAAATAGATGAGCCAATAGCAAATGAACAATTGCAAAATGGAAAAGATATAACAGAATGTTTTTCAGTCAGTCCAGAAGGAAAGCTTGTAATTGCAAATAAAGTAGTAAATACAGACAATAATGGAAATAAGCCAACATCAATTAGTTTAAAAGAGTTAGAATATAAATCAAAAATAACAAAATATATAACACCATTTGAATTTTTAATTAATTTATGTGTAGCTACCCAAAACCCAGAGTACATATCAGCTTTGACTGATAAAATAGTAAAAGAAACATCAATAGTTATTACAATAATGGATAATGTAACTACCATAAATACAACAAGAACCTATAAATATAAAAATGCAACATCTGTTGACAAAGAAGGAAGAATATATGTCAAAAATTCAGAAACAGGAGAATATACTGATTCTGGAAGGAGAAATCCAACAAGAGGTAATCCACAAGTAACACTTCCAAGTCAAGAAAGTGACTACATATCTGATACACCATCAAATAGCAGTATAGAAATACATAATCCAACAATACAGATAACAGAAGTAGATACATGGTTTGTAAAACAAAAAATAACATATAACAATCAAACCAATGGACCTACAGAAAATACTTCATACGAAGAAATTGAGGATGAAACACCATCACATACAGATGCAAGTTACAGATATCAATATACTACAGAAGATACAAGTGGAACTGCAGAAGAAGTTAGAATGTATATTAGTACAATTACTTATAAAGTAAATCAGATGATAGAAGTAATAACTAACACAACTATAAATACTTATTCTGAAGGAGTTAGTGAAACAGATGAAGGTTCTGATGCACAAGGAAAAACAGATGAGATATTAGAAATGCTAAAAACAAAATATACACTACCTCTAAGTAAGATAAAAGAAGCTCCAATACACAAATTAGTAAACGGAGCAGGAATATTCTTTCAAATGTTAGAGAAAAGTTCAAGAACACAAGAGTTGGAAAAAATTATGAAATATGTATTATATCTTTATAATGGAAAGGACTATGGCGTAACTTCGCTAGATATGAGTGTATTTAATATTACAAATTTTACAAATATAAGTGGAATAGGATCTGTTAGTGCATTTGGAACAAATTTATCAAGAGAAGAATTTATAGCAGCTGTTCAAGCATACAATGGAGGGAAATCATATAGTAAGCTATCTAATGCAGCTGGTGACTTTTATGATATATGTACTTCAGCAGAATATAATGTTAATCCGTGTTTAGCATTTGCATGGGCTTGTATAGAAACAGGGTATGGAAAAAGCACACCAGGAAATAACCTTTTTGGCTTTGCAATATATAATGGGCAAAGTTCAGGAGCTACATATAGCTCTTATGGTGATTCTATTAGAGATTTTTGTGGATGGGTAGTTAATGCTTCAACAGAAGGAACAGATAAATATAATTATGCATATTCAACAGCTCAAAAATATGCAACTGTAAATTCTATGTTTGCTGGTAAACCTGAAAATAATGCATATGCAATGTTTTGTATATATATGTATTTAGGAGACACTCATTTATGCAATGAACCTGATTTTGATAATCCAGCAGGAATTGATTATTACCAAAGCCATGGAAGTACTTGGGGATCAGGAGGACGTATACAAATTTACTCTATGTATGAATTAGGTGGAATATCAACAGGAGAGTATAAAATAAGGTGTGGACACTCAGGAGCAACAGATTTAACATCCTTACAAGAAAAAGCAGATTATGCCCAATATTGTTTTGAATCTAGACTTAGAGTGGCAAAAACTATATTTGGAAACAATTGCTTTTTAGGAGAAGTCGGATCAATTGTAGAAGCTGCGTACATGGTTGCAGATCATTTTTTAAACTCTGGAGTTGAGGTGCATTACGCAGGAAATGGAGTTGAAGGGGCAACTAATAATGGTAGAACTGGTGTAGGTTATAATATACAGGCATCATGGGATTACCCTATAGAAAACCCAAGCAAATATGGAATAGTATGTGCAACATTCGTAAGTTTATCTCTTTGGAAGGCTGGGTTAATAGATGAAGCTACAATTAATCAATATCCATATAATGGATGCTGGGGAGTAGAAAATATGCTAACACAATCTTCATATGCAAATCAGTGGCAAAAAATAACTAGTTTTGCAGAATTACAAGAAGGAGATATTGTGTTTTACCCAAATCGTAATCATGTGTATATATATATAGATGGAGGAAAGCGTTTAGACCAAAATTATTGTGTAGTATCTAGCAGTGGAGATAGAAGCTCAATGGGTAAACTGCTTAGTGCTGATCCAAATAAATTTGCCGTAGCATATAGATATATTGGAAAATAAAATTAAAAATAAGGAATGTTAATTTATGAATAAAAACCTTAAAAAAATTATAATATTATTAATAATTTTTATAACAATAACAACAATAATGATATGTGTGTTGTTATTAAAGAAAAATGAAGAACGGAATAAACGAAATAGAAGATGGTAAAGAGACATATAACTTTGAACTTAATAAATTAGAAAAAGTGCAATCAAAAAATGAATATTATAATGCAAAAAAGTGTGTAGAATTATTTTATGATTATGTCTCAGATGGAAACAGAGAAAAAATATATGGTTTATTAGATGACGAATATGTACAAATGGCTAATATAACGAAAGAACAGTTAAAAATAAACAATATATCTAAAGTAAAAATTGACATAAACAAAATGTATACAATAAAAATAAGCAATGACGTAGATGTATATTTAATATATGGAAAATTAATTGACACAAATTCAAATAAGATGTTTAATTTAGCTGTTGGGGTTAAAATGAACCCTGCTAATAGTACATTTTCAATATTACCTTATGAATATATGACAGAAAAAAACATGCTAAAAATTGACGAAAATTCAGAAATAAATTTTAATAGAACAGAGAAAATAGAAAATAAAACTTATAATGTTTTTAAATCAATATATTTAAATGATGAAGAATATGTTAAGTATATATTTGAAACATTTACAGAAAGAATGTCATTTAATATTGAACAAGCATATCAGGACTTAGATCAAAATTATAAAGAAAAGCGTTTTGGAAGCTTACAAAATTTTACACAATATGTAAGCAAAAATAAAGAATTATATTTATCATATAATAATAAAAATGCAAAACAATATGGTGATTTTGATAGCATGGAAGAATATATGATATACATAGCAAAATATAAACCACTTGAGTTAAAATCATATAAAATTGATAAGAATAATGATTATACTCAATATGTTCTTATTGATAACTTAGAAAATTATTATATATTTAGAGAAACATCAGTTATGGACTATACTGTTATACTAGACACATATACAATAGATTTACCAGAGTTTCTTGAAAAATATGAAAATGCAAAAGAAGAGGATAAGGTAATATTAAACCTTCAAAAATGTTTTGAAGCATTAAATAATAATGACTACAAATATGTATACAATAAGCTAGATGCAACATTTAAATCAAATAACTTTAAAACAGAAGCTGACTTTGAAAAGTATGTGAAAACAAACTTCTTTGAATCTAATAATGCAAAATCAAGCAATGGTAAAAAACAAGGAGATTTGTATACTTATGAAGTTACTATAACTGATAAAACAGAAAAAAATACTAAAACAGTAAAAAAGACATTTGTAATGAGATTAAATGAAGGAACAGATTTTGTAATGTCATTCAGTATTTAAAAAATGAGGAGATTATTCTCCTCATTTTTTGCTTTTATATAGTTTATTTTTATAATATATGATATAATAAAACAAAAAAGGAGTAATATATAAATGGAAATAGATAAGTCAAATGAAATAAAAGAAGCAATGGCAAATATTTATACACAAATAGCTGAAAGGGAAGACAAGAGTACTCAAATATCAAATATAACTTATTACAAAGAACTTGCTTTTGATTCAGCGAGATTTATAGAAAATGATGTTTTTGTTACGAAGCTTAATAGAGAAAATGGTAAAAAGGGAGTAGAAGAGGTATATGAAATATATAACAAAGATGGGGATTTAGTTGCAACAGTTGATAAAGCTGGAAAAATTCATTTTTCACCAGAATATATAGAAAAGTTAAGACAAGAATATCAAGAATATTTTGAAATGCTAAATTTAGATAATGCAGTACTTGAGTTGCCAGAAGAAATAAAAGAAAGAAATATTACTTTACAACCAGAAGAATTAGAAAAAGAAAAGAAGAAAGAAAAACAAGACGAAAAAGGCAAAGAAGATGAAGAGAAAACTGAAGAAGAGGAAGAAGAACAAGAACAAGAGAAATTAGATCCACAAGAAGAAAATCAAGAACAAAAAGCAATTGCAAAAAAGAAGGGAATTCCTGAAAATAATGTTTTAATAGTTAGGGATAATAGTAATTTTTATAAAGATCATCCAGAAGTAGAAAGAGATTTAATATTTAGTCGTGATAAAGATGGACTTGTAAAAGCAGAATATATTGATGAAAATGGAGAATTGCAACCATCAAAGTATATTATGCCATCAACAACAGGTATTAGACAAGAAACAGTATCAATTGGAAGTGATGGTAATCCAGTAACTAAAGAGTCACCACAACAAGTAATGCAAACAAGAAACTTAACAGGAAGAGATCAAGATATAAGAGATGTAAGAATAAACATCAAGTTTGATACTTATGGATATCCATATGCAGAAGAAGCAAGACAAGGAAAAAATGGAAAATGGGTAGCACTTGCCATTGAAGTAAAAGGAAGACCTACTAATAGCTCACAAGTAAATGAAATAACTTCAATTAGAACTGGTGTTGCAGACCCAGATAGAGAAACTGGAATGTACAGTTCCGTAGAGAAAACAGGCTTGATACAAGACGGAGTACAATATGATGAAATGCATTTTATGCAACATTCTGAAGAAATTATTGAGAAATTTATAAAAGATGGATATCAAAGAAAAGAAGCTGTTGAAATCTTTAATTATATGATAGGAGAAGAAGTTCTTACTGAAAATGAAGCAAAAGCGAGGGTAAATGAAAACATAAAAGAAAGAGAAAAAGAGCAAGAAAGAGAAAAAGAGCAAGAAAGAGATGATGATGACGAAGGAAGAACTCCATGGGGAGATGCTGAAACAAGAGATTCAAGAAGATAATTAAATTATTCATAAAAATCACCTTTACAAATATAATGTAAAAGGTGATTTTTGTATATGAAGTTTAAAAATAAAAAAGTAATAAGTGCAATGATTTGTTTATTTGTAACACTTATTTTATCTATAAATAATATGTGTTATGCTAATATAAATGATAATGAAATTATTGATATTAACGAAACAAAGAAGCAAGCAATTGAAACCGTATCTAAAAATATAGAAAACTTAAAGTTGAATTCTAGAATTGGACTAATATTTGATAGAAAATCTAAAAGAATTCTGTATGAAAAAAATGGCTTAAAACAAGTTCCGATGGCAAGTACAACGAAAATAATGACAGCAATAGTTGTTTTGGAAAATTCAGAGTTAAATGATGTAGTTACAATAAGCAAAAAAGCTGCAGGAACAGGAGGGTCACGATTAGGATTAAGAACAAATGACAAAATTACGGTACATGACCTGCTTTATGGATTAATGCTTAAATCTGGAAATGATGCTGCAGTTGCTTTGGCAGAACATGTTGGAGGAGGAATAGAAGAATTTGCAGACATGATGAATAAAAAGGCAAAAGAACTTGGACTTATAAATAGTCATTTTATAACACCACATGGATTAGACAAAGAGAAACACTATACAACTGCGTATGAATTAGCTTGTATGGCTGATTATGCATTGAAAATTCCAAAGTTTAAAGAGATTGTGAGTTCTAAAAATTACAATATAACAATAAATGCAAGAAGTAATTTAATAGGAAATACTAATGAATTACTTGGAAATTTGAATGGCGTTTATGGAGTAAAAACCGGTTTTACAAATGAAGCTGGGAGATGTTTAGTTACAGCTTGTAAACGCGAAGATTTAGATATTATTACAGTAGTACTAGGAGCAGATACCAAAAAGTATAGAACATCAGATAGCATAAAATTAATTGAATATGCATATAAAAATTATGAAGTAATAGATATTGAAAAAAAAATAAAAGAACAATTTGAAAATTGGAAACAATTAAACTGTAATCGCATATATATAAATAAGGCAAAACAAGAGAAGATAGATTTAGATATTGAAAGTTTAGGCTATTCTAAAATTGCAATAAAAAAAACAGATATTGATAACATAAAAATGGAAATAAATTCATTATATTACTTAGAAGCACCTGTTGAAAAGGGAAAAATTATAGGAAATGCAAAGATTCAAATAAATGGAGAAACAATAGCAAATTTAAATATAAAAAATAAGCAAGTGATAGAAAAAAAGAATATATTTGATTATTTTATAGATTTTTTATCATTAGTGTAGATTTAAAATAGATATGTCACAGCAAATTGAAAAATAAAAATAGGAAATAC
>ENA-ORMS01000058-ORMS01000058.1-human-gut-metagenome-genome-assembly--contig:-NODE-58-length-120529-cov-90.518859_pt1 | contig 120529 bp, 179 predicted proteins | sample MGYA00242104_ERZ508997 | MGnify/ENA primary metagenome ERZ508997 (study PRJEB26280, sample SAMEA2338704) | human gut metagenome | biome: human gut; feature: human-associated habitat; material...
CTTAAATACTAACATATTTATTATACTGGGCTTTTCAGAAAAAGTCTACATTTTTAAGAATTATTTTTTAACTATTTTTAATGATATTTTTTTAAACTTTACAAATAATATCTAATATAACTATAGAAAATTAATTTAATTTAATGGATATGGATTTTAATACTAAAGTATAGTTTACGAGAACACGTAATGTAAAGATGCCTAATAGAGCAAATAAGCATGATGCAGGTACAGATTTTTTTGTACCTTATTATAATTAGGAGTTTCTTGTTGATTTGATTAAAAAGAATACAGGTAATAAGATTTTCTATAAGATTGAGAATGATGATTTGTTTATCACTATTCCATCTGGTGAACAGGTAATGATTCCATCAGGAATCAAGGTATGGATTAATGATAAGAGAACATATCTTCAGGCAACTAATAAATCTGGTGTTGCTTCAAAGTATCATCTTGATGTTATGGCAAATACTATTGATGCAGATTATCAGGGAGAAGTTCATATTAATCTTTGTAATAATGGTAATACAGATATTACAGTTCAGACTGGTCAGAAACTTGTACAGTTTATTCATCAGATTTATCTTGATACTGATTGGGTTGAAATGGATGAGAAAGAATATGATGAGATTGAAGCATCAGACAGAGGTGATGGAATGGCAGGTTCTACCGGAACATTTTAAAAAATAAAATATATATAAGAATATGAATAAGCTACGTAATTTCGAGTTTGAATATAATGGAGAAAAATATTGGTATTCACGTTCTATAACAGTTGCAACTTGTATTTTCTGTAAAGATTCAGACGGAAATTGGTGTGCATTAATTAATAAAAGAGGTAAAGGTTGCCCGACTGCTGTTGGAAAGTGGAATGTGCCTGCAGGATATTTGGATCATGATGAAGATATATGTTCATGCGGTATGAGAGAAACATATGAAGAAACAGGTCTTATTATTCCAAGGGTATTAATGAATTTTTATGCAATTAATTCAATTCCAGATACAAAACGACAAAATGTAAATGTAATATATTATGTTGTTCTTCCTGGTGTTATTGATGATTATCAGTTAACAACTGAACATTCAGAACCAGATGAGGTAGATGATATAATGTTTATACCAATATCAATGATATTTACATCTGATATACAGATTGCATTTAATAATGATAACATTTTATTGGACGTATATAATAAGATTATCATTAATCATAATAAAAGTAAGTAATTTTTTATCCTTGAATTATTTTATAATAGTTCAAGGATTTTTTATTATAAATTATTTAATGTATCTTTGTAAAAGTAAACAAAATAGTTTTTTAACATTATAATAGTTTATAATGAATATAAAATAATTATTATTGGACTTAAATTTAAAAATCAAAATCCAATTTCTGATAATAATACATTAAAAGTATATTTCTGTACAGAGGATGTACATAATGATCCGGATGATGCATGGTCAGATGAACTTATTACTATAGTATATCATATTGCGGCAGCAACAGTAGATGATGCGATTGATATTTGGATAGAAAAATATTCTGATATTACATGGAAAGATAAAACAAGAGAGGATTTTAACAGACAAGATTATTGGGATGCATGGATAGATCATAACAGGGAAAAAACTTATAATGTATACTTAAATAAAATTTCAAAATTAAAAAGGAAACTGAGTAAATCAATGGTTGAAATTCCAGGAATTTTTTACATTGGTAAACCAAGTGTACTTTCAAGAGTAAGAATATGAAATTAAAAATTAATATAGAAAAATATTCAAACTATTCATCAGATAGTGATAAGGAAGTTAGCACGAAGGAAATTGAATTTGATGATAAAATGTTTGATGAAATAACAAGACCTTTAAAAACAAAAAAGAAAGTTAAGAAATGTTTATGGTGTGCAACATTTGATGATAGACTTATTGTTAATTATAAAGGTAAACATACATATACAAGTGAAAAGAAACTTTATAATGGTATTATAGCAAATTTTGAACAATTATTTAAATATTATAAGATAGATGATTATAAATATGAACCATTAACTTATATTCAATATGATTTTAAAGAATTGTTAGATAGACTTTTGAAAGAAAACAGAATAAAGTTTCATAGTATTGTTTTGGAATCAATTGAATAATATATGAAAAATATAGAAATTTATTTACCAGAATATATCAGGCAACATTATATCTTATCATTTATGTATGGTTCATATGTTTATGGTACAAATACAGATAAATCAGATGAAGATATAATTGTTATCGTTGATGATAATATTGAATTAGAAAATTCTGTTAATGGAATTAAAGAAATTTTCGTAACTGATGGAATAACTGAATATGATTTTCAGATTATCAATAACAATACATTCAAAAAGATGCTCTACGAACATCATATAATCGCCGTAGAGAGTTTATTTATGTCATCTAATATGTATTCAAGTATTGAACTTTTTAACTCGTTATACGCGAAATATTTTATTCTTGATAAATGGAAATTGCGGCAGGTTATTTCAAAAATAGTTGGAAATTCTTATGCGAAATGTCATAAGAAGTTAACAGTAGAAAAAGATTATGATTTATATAGATCACAAAAATCATTATATCATTGTATACGATTATATATGTTTGGAATTCAAATAGGAAAAACAGGAACGATATATGATTATAGTGAAGCAAATCATTATTTAAAAGAAATATTAGATAAAAAATATTCATGGGAACAATATAAAAAAGAATATAAACCATTACTTAATAAATTAAGAAGTGAAATGGTTTTATATTGCCCTAAACCATAAAAATAAAAAATATTTGAAAAAAAATTATTTAAAAACTAAACTTTTTAAATGATATTCAATATTATATATGTTACTTGTGTGAATATCAAGTAATTAATTTTTAATTTTAATATTTTAGTTAATAACAAATTTTAAATTTTTTAAAGTATGAAGAAGTTTATTTTTATGCTTATTGCAATGTTTACATTTGCAATTGGTTCAATTAACGCACAGACACAGAATGACTATGCAGGTTCTAGTAAGTTTACTGATAATGTTTCAGTAACACTTCAGGGTGGTGTTCTTACATCATTTGATAATTTTTATAGTGGTCATACTGCAATGGCACCTATTGTTTTGATTGGTGCAGATAAGTATGTAACCCCTTGGTTGGGATTTGGTGTAGAAGGTCGTACACTTATTGGTACAGGTCATGGTAGTTATAATACATATACTGCTTTTGATTATGTTAATGTAAGTGGTCTTGCAAAGGTTAATCTTGCTAATGCATTTAAGTTTGATGGAACACGTAAGTTCTTCGAGCCTGTTGTTTATACAGGTCTTGGTTGGGGACATCAGACAGCAAGTTATGGAGATAATCACAATAACTGGATGACTTATCGTGCAGGTGCAGAGTTTAATTTTAATCTTGGTGAGGATCGTGCATGGGGTATTGTTGTAAATCCATCAGTTGTTTGGAATGACATTGACAATGGTAAGCTTGTAAAGAAGAACGGTAGTTTTGAGATTACTGCAGGTGTTGTTTATCGTTTCAAGAATTCAAATGGAAAGCGTTCATTTGCTAAGGCACATCTTTATGATGCAGCAGAGGTTGCAGCTCTTAATAAGAAGATTAATGAGCTTGAGTCACGTGAGCCTGTTGTAATTGAGAAGATTGTAGAGAAGCCTGTTGCAACTAATACTGTTGCAGGTGTTGGTTCAAATGTGTTTATTGCTCCATTTAAGTTTAATAGTTCAGTACTTTCTGATAAGTGTAAGTCAGTACTTGATAATATTGCAGAGGGCACAACAGTTGTAATTGATGCATATGCATCTTCTGAGCCAAAGAGTTCTGCAAAGTATAATACAAAGCTTTCTGTAGAGCGTGCAAATGCAGTTAAGAAGTATCTTGAGTCACGTGGCGTTAAGGTAACAGATACCACAGGACATGGTATGGATGATGATTTTGGTCGTGTTGCTATTGTTACTGTAAAGTAATAAAAGTAGTTTAAAGTTTAATAATAATTTAATTTTAGTGTGATTAGAATTTATTTCTAGTCACACTTTTTTATTTTATAATAATTGTGTATCTTTGTAATATAATATATTGTTTAAACAGAAGTTATTTAATATGATAAAATTTAAAAATCAAACATCAAATAATACTATATCATCAGAAGTAATTAAAGATTTAATAGATACATTACCAACTACAAAATCACCAATATTTAAAACGAAGAATTTTACTATTCGTGATTTACGTATTGGAAGTATTATACGTATTCATTTATGTAATGATTCCCGTGGTGATAAAGGATATGTTACAACAGAAATTGTTGCATTATTTAATTCAATGGGACAACATATATATAATTCTAATGCAGATTTTGCAATTGTATATGAAGGTATAGTATGGACTGCAAATTGTACACAAATAGATAAAATAATTTCGTATTAATTTTTTTATTCAAAAATAAATGTGTATCTTTGAGATGTAACAAATAAAACAATAGAAAATTATGAATAAGATTTTTATAACATTGATTTTTAGTTTTGTATGTATGTTTGCTAATGCAACATCACATAATAAATTACATATCGGATATGATAAAGATATGTGTAATGATTATTATGTTCTTTCTGTAAAGAAAGATACTGTATACGTTACATATTATGAATATGAACAAGGTACATTCGTATATTATGATGGTTTAAATGATTTTGCATCATCACGTCTTACGCCATTGATGAATAAGTTGGTTAATATTCATACAACTAAAGTTAATAATATAAAGAATGAATATGAAAATCTTCTTATTGATATTAATGTAGTAAATCCTACATATCATAAATGTAAAAACAATTATATTGCATTTTATGAAATGGGTATATTATATAATAAAATAGGAAATCTTATTGATAAAGTAAAAAAAATTACAAAATAAAAATAATTATGGAAGTTAATATTACAGAAGAAAAGTTTAAAGCATATAGAGAATTACAAAATTCTGGAGAAATTAATATGCTTGATTATATTAATGGATGTAAACTTACTGGTCTTAGTAAAGAAGAGTATATTGATATTATCCATAATTATAATACATATAGAGAAAAATTTAATATTTAATTATAAAAATTATATTTCATGAGTAAAATATTTTATCCTACAAATCTTGGAGGTATGTCAATTAATTGGGTTGACTATCTTGGAAGTACGAAGAATTCTACAAATAAGAGTGAACTGCTTATTGACCATATTGCGACAATGAGTAATGAAAATAATGGTAAAGATGTTTATATGAATTTCTTTGAAGAGATTGATCGTATAGATGATGAGACTGCACAGAATCAATATAAGACATTTTTGCGAATTAATATTACAGAAGCTATTAAGCATGATCTTGAGTGGATGGAAATGAATAATAAAAGTATCAATGATCCATCGAATTCACATTATATTAATCTTGAGTCTTTGAGTATTACTGATATTGATGTTAATGATGATTTTAAGTTCATTCGAATTCATTATGATTTTTGTCAGAATCATTTTGCATGTTCATGTAGTCGTCGTAGAATGGTAGGTGCTGTATATCGTTTGCATGCACTAACTTCTAATAAGAATGAATTGTTTGCATGTTCATGGGATGGACCTATTGTTTTTTGGTAAAATTAAATTTAAATAGATATATGATTAACATTAATGATTTAACAGATAACGAAAAATATATTTTTACACAAGGTTATGAACAGGGACAAAAAGAAAGTCTTGAAAATTATGATAATATTGAAAAGATTATAGATGCATATCTTGTAGTAAAACATGAATGTCAAAATAAAGATTTCATGGAAAGACATGACTTTATTTCACTTGTTATCGATAAGACAAAACAAATTTAAGTTAATATAAATTATAGAATTAAAATAAAAGATATATTATGCCTATTATTGAGAAAACAAAGTATTCATATAATGATTTGACTATTGAGCCTGCGGTAATTAGTTCAATTAAGAGTAGGAAGGAATGTGATCCATATGAGCGTATGGATGTAAATATGAGAGATTATCTTCCGTTGTTTACTGCACCAATGTCTACTATTGCAAATGAACATAATTTTAATATATGGAAGAAGAATAAAATTATGCCTATGTTGCCACGAAATATTGGTGCTGATCCAAATGGAAGTATTGATAAACGAATTAGTTATATCAAAGATTTTCTTGATAATGGTGATTGGGTTGCGTTGTCACTTAAGGAATTTGAATATGTTTTTGTAGAACATAAGATGATGAGTCCTGGACAAATCTTTCCTGGTTATAATCGAACATATAGAGTATGTGTAGATTTGGCTAATGGTCATATGGAATGTCTATATGATGCAATTAATAAAGCTAAGGAAATTGCAAGAAATGACAATTATAAACTTATTGTAATGACAGGAAATATTGCAAATCCTGAAACATATAGATGGATTTGCAAACATGCTGAAGTTGATTATATTAGATTGTCGGTAGGAAGTGGATCAAATTGTATTACGGCTACGCAGACCTCCGTTTACTATCCTATTGCATCATTAATTGATGAATGTAAGTATATAAAGAATGTATACGAAGGTAAATCTTATGCTAAATCAACACCTTATATTATTGCTGATGGTGGTGTTAGAGGATATGCAGATGTTATTAAGGCTATTGCTCTTGGTGCAGATTATGTAATGATTGGTAGTTTGTTTACAGGATTACTTGAATCTGCTGCACCTCTTGATATTGAGTGTTATAATTCACATTATAAGTATGGATATGCAGCAGGTATTATTAATGATGGTATTAATAATATTCTTAATCTTTGGGATGGACTTGAAGAAGATGATAATGATACATTAGTATCAATTGATAATAAAGAATTGGAGCAGAAGAAGAAAGATTTCATTAAGGATATGAAAGATATTGTAAAGGAATCTTATGGTATGTCTACAAAGAAGGCTCAGAAGTTGATTAATCCAAATGCAAAGTCAAAGACTTCTGAAGGATGTACGAAGTATATTCATGTAAAGGAAACTGTTAAGCAGTGGTCAGATAATATGATAGATTATTTCAGATCAGCAATGAGTTATACAAATAAGAAATATATTAATGATTTCAGAGGAAAAGTAGATCTGATTATTAATAGTTCATCTGCAATTCTTGCAGTAAATAAGTAAATAATTTTATTCATCATTTTAATATTAGGATGGAATACTTAATTATGAGTATTTCATCCTTTTTTAATAAATATATAAAAAGAAAAATTACCTAATATGTCAAAAATAAAGAATTATCAAAAGTTAGATAAAAATTCTGTATTTAATAATTGTAGTTATGCATAGTCAGCAGGTGTTTATTATAATTAGGAAGGTTTTTCTAATGTAACAAATAAAATTTAGGATATGGGAACATATAATCCTGATAAGTATATATTAGGAAATATAACTAAACCAAATAAGAAGACATTTGTTAATTATGATAAACATGAAATAATTAATAAAGGAAATAATACAAAAATTAACATTAATAATATAAAGAATAATAAGGAAACATATGCGTATGTTTCTGGTATTATAGTTCCTACTATTGAAGCAGAAGTAAAACCTATTACAGAAATATTAAAAGAAACCGAAAATAATATTACAAATTCAAAAAATATAGTTATTAATAGTAAAGAATTTAAAGAATTACATAAAGAAGAAAAAGTTATTAATAATAAAGACGTTAAACAAGTAAAAAGTAAATCATCTGTAAATTTATTTTCTAAAGTATTTGAAAATAAACAATAGAATGATATTAATGATGATAATGTAATATATTTAAATGGTTGGGTATGGTTAAATAGATTTAATAAACCATATGCACATAATTTTGGTGATGATATAAATTTTTCATTTTTGACAGAAATAACAGGTAAGAAACATAAGAAATATGATAATGAATTTGTAACAAATTATTTAATGATTGGAAGTATTTTTATTGATAAGTATATAAATGATTTTACAGAAGTATGGGGTAGTGGAATGTTAAGACATTAGGTATTATATAAAAAACCAAATAAAGTATATGCAGTTAGAGGTCCAAAAACACGAGAGATCTGTTTAGCATCAAATATAGATTGTCCAGAAACATATGGAGATCCTGCATTATTAATACCATATTACTATTATCCTTATGTAATGAAAAAATATAAATTAGGAATTATTCCACACCATTCTCATATTAATTCAGATATATTAAATAAATTTAAAGATAATGAAAATATTAAGATTATTAATTTTACAAAATATAATGATTGGAAAGATATAATTAAAGAAATTGTAGAATGTGAATTTATTGTATCTGAAAGTTTACATGGTTTGATTATATCAGAAGCATTTAGAATTCCTAATATATGGATTTCATTAGGAAATAATATAGGATAGAATTTGAAATATGAAGATTTCTTTTTATCTATTAATAAACCATTATATGATTCATATTTAGTAAATGAAGATACAACATATGAAGATTTATTAAAATTAAAAGATAATTATAATTCAACATTTGAAATAGATTTACAAAAATTAGTTTATGCTTGTCCTATAAAATTAAAGAATTTAAATTTATATAATCAGATTAAACCATATACAGGAAAAGTATTATTATGCTGTATAGGAAAAATGGAAAATAATTATATACGAGAGTTTGTAGAATATTATAAAACAATAGGATTTGATAATATATGTTTATATGATAATAATGATATAGATGGAGAACATTTTGAGGATGTAATAGGTGATTATATAGATTCAGGATTTGTAATATTAAAAGATTGGAGAGGAAAAGAATTAGCATAGATTCCATCATATACAGATTGTTATAATACATATAAAGATGAATATGATTGGATTGCATATTTTGATATAGATGAATTTTTAGATTTAGCTTGTAATAATATAAAAGAATTCTTATCTGATAATATGTATAATGATAAAGGTATAAATTGTATAAGAGTTTGTTGGAAACAATTTACTGATTCTAATATTATTAAAACAGATGGAAATTATTCAGTAACTAAATTTAATCAATATATACCATTAGATAAAGATAAATATTGTGCATAGACAAAAATTATAATTAAAACGTAGTTAGATAATATCATATTTGATTCACCACATGGTGTTATATATAATAAAGATTGCCATATTACATGTGTAAATACAAATGGTGATTTATGTACAAATGATATAATTATAAATAATCCTACATGGGAAAATGCATGTTTAAATCATTATCGTTTTAGAACAATAGAGGAATATGTATTAAATAAAATGGTAAGATTATGGCCAACAACATATATGAATGGTGGAAAAACCGGATTAAATTTAAATTTATTTTTTAGATATAATACATTTTCATAGGAAAAATTAGATTTTGCAAATTATCTTTTAGATAAATTTAATATAAGCAGAAATGAATAAGGAAAATTAATATTTTATATAAATTATTTAGATAAATAATAAAAGAATATAGTGTGACTAAATTTAAGTATGTTTAATGAGGTGTATCTTTAAGTCATTGGAAGAATTTAATTTACAACTTTATGTATATAAATTTAGTTTGATTTATATTTATTAAAAAAGATAAGATTTAGATAATTATCTTTTTATATATTTAAATATAGTTTTCTTAGGTTAGCTTCATATGTATTATAGAAATATATGTTATTAAGTTAAATATCTAATATAGATAGAAATGAATAAATGAAAATAAAAGAGCAATTAAATATTTTTATATAGTGCAAAATCATATAGAATATTAATTGCTCTTTTTTGATAAATATAAAAAATAATATGTTATATTTAAATGAATAAAGATATACGTCCACCTCAGCATGTATTACATGTTTTCGATCCTAATAGAAAATGTAGACCACATGATGAAGTTGAGTTTATAGAAGGTCGTTATGTTGATATTGTAAATGCAAAGAATAAGGATCCACATACTTTGTATTTCGGTAAATCAAAGAATTCTGAACTCTTAACAGGTATTTTTTTAGGTGATCTTGAACTTACTTCAAAAGTAAAAGATGTATCTCTTGTTTCTGTTGATGGTGTTGTAACATTATCTATTAAATATGTTAATTCTGCTGGTAAACTTGCAACAGTAAAAACAAATTTACCTTCATAGAAACTTGTTGAAGATATTAAAAAATTCTTAGAGGATTTTGATACAAGTATTTTTAATAAAATTAACACATCATTCAGTGATGTATATGATAGATTAAATGTTATCGATTCATCAATAGTTGATATTAATAATCATCTTACAGTTATAGATACTTCTGTAGGTGAATTAACAACAAGAGTAGATACATTAGATACATCATTATTAGGATTAATAGATGAACTTGATCATGGTAAGTATAATTATACAATACATGAAGATCCTGGAACATATGCAAACGGTTTCAAAAAAACATTTACTTTATTTAAAGGTGATGAAGAACAAAAAGATTCATCTAAGATTGAAGTAACTGATATGGTTTTGAAATAGTTAAATTATGTTAAAGATAATAATATAATTGAAGCAAAAGTTTGGCCAGAACCTATTAAGTCAATCGATTTAATCGGTGATGTTCTTACATTAAAAGATGGTACAGTTATTAAAGATGTTATTTCATCTCTTGATAAAGATTTAATTAAAACTGTATCATTAGACATGAAAGGTTATGACGAACATATTAATGACTTCATGAATACTGATTCATCTATTAATGACAGATTAACTTTTGTAGAAAACCAATTGAAATGGGAAGAGTTAGATGAATAAAAAAAAGAGAAAATAAATAATAAAATTAAATCTATTAAATTTAATATGAATAAAAATATGGTTTATGGTGCTAATGAAGCAACTTCTTTAACTGATAAAGTTGCAGATTTTACAAAGGGTAAAAACATTCACTTTGGTTCTGGTGCATTTGAAGAATAGAAAGTTGTTGCTATTGCAACAGCAGCTGAATCTGATGCAAAGGTTCGTTTCGTATATGATGCAACAGGTGATTCTGGTATGGTATTTGTTGGTAATCAACTTGCATCTTCTAAGATTCTTGACATTACAACAAATAAAGTAGCAAAGAAGCATTTTAATCCTGAAACTGGTAATTATGTAGAATCAACTACAGAAAAAGTTGCAACTAAGGTAACAGTTACATGGTTCGGTTCTCAAGAAGATCCTGCTGATAATGTTGTAAAGACAAAGGTTTGGGAAACTGTATTTGATGTTATTGATACAGATACAGTAAAAGCAATAATTGATAAAGCTTCAGCAGATTTAAACAAATCAGTTGATGATTTAAAAACAAAGCATGAAGCAGACGTTTTACGTTTAGATACATCAGTTAACGGCATTGAGACACATCTTAAGAGTGATGTAGTTTCAGCTGACGCTGGTAGTGCACTTACAGTAACTTCTACTGCTGCTGATGCAACAGGTTATAAGACTTATAAGGTTGCAGTTAACGTAGATGATGCAGAAGGTTCAACTATTAAGGTTGTAGATAATAAGATTAAGATCGCAAAGTATGCAATTAAGCAGGTTGCTGCAGATTCTATGGAAAAAGATGCAGATACTAATGAAACAAAGTATGCATCTGAATATCAGTTAATGATGACTGATGCTGATGGTGTTACAAAGGCTGTTGGTGATAAGATTAACATTGCAAAAGACTTCTTGGTAACTAAGGCACATGTATGTACATTTAAGTATGTTGCTGAAAATGGTGCAGAAATTAAGTATAATTAGCAACTTCAAGACCAGTGGGGATATTCTCCTGCAGTAGCTTATGGTGATGAAGTAACAAATGAAAATCAGCTTCCATGGTCTAAGAATCAGGATGGTACATGGGAACAAGCACGTCTTGGTTTCGGTATTAAGTATGGTCATTCATATTTACACTTAGTTATCAATACTAAGCCAACTAATACAAAAGCTGCTAGACTTGATGATGTTTATCTTGATTTCACAGAAATCTTTACAACATTCAAGGGTGATGATAAATTCATTACAGTTCAGAATGGTGTTGTTTCTTTGAATATTGACGCAGTTTCAACTGCAGTTGATGCTAAACTTAAAATTACTGAAACATTTGGTAAACTTGAAGCTGAAGACACATCAATTGGTACTCGTCTTGATGGATTAGATACATCAATTAGTGCTATCGAAAAAGCATATGTAAAGGATGCATCTCTTGAAGCTCCAAAGGCAGATAATAACCAGTTTAATACTTTAAAGATTACAAATCATAAAGTTGGTGATGATGGCGCAGCTAAAGATGAGGTTGTTACTGTAGATGTTGCAAATGAAAAATATTATGCAGGATTAAATACAGCATTAAATACACTTACAGAAAATGATAAACATCTTTCTGCACTTCTTACATGGGAAGAACTCTAATTAATTTTTAATTAACTTTAATAATATAATGGGATAACTGATAATAATTCAATTATCCCATTTTTTAGATAAATAAAATAAAATATAAACTTTATTAATAATATGGCTATTACTATTAAAAAGTCAATGATTAATGGTGCTCCAGTTATTTTTGGCGCTCCTGCTGATGCAGATACTGCAAAAGGTGTAGAAGTAAAATTTGGTTATGGTACACTTGAGAATGTACTTGCAAAAGTTGGTACTGCAGATGACGGCGTAATCTATTTCGGTTATGATGATGCTAAATCAACTGGTGCAATTGTTTCACGTGGTAAACTTGTTTCTTCAAAAATTCTTGATATTACAACAACTGCTGCTGTAACAGGAGAAGGTGGTAAAGTAACAAAAGAAGCATAGATTGTAATTTCTTATATTGATACTGATAAGTCTGTTAAAACATTGGAAATTCCTGTTTCTGCTGATGGTAAATTAAAAGAACTTGCTGATAAGATTGAAGCTCTTAAAACATTAGTAGGTACAAAGACAGATACTAAAGATACTGATACAGTATTCGGTGCAATTGCAAAAGAAACAGATCGTGCAACTACTAAAGAAACTGCAATTTCCGATCTTCTTGGAACAAAGGATGATGATAAAACAAAAGAAACTGCATTTGGTAAGATTGCTACTGAAGTAGCGCGTGCAACTGATGCAGAAACAGGATTATCAAATAGAATCAAAACTCTTGAAGATAAAAAGTATACAACAGTTAATGCAAAAACAGATGGTCATGTAAAAGTTGCTGTTTCTGATGATAATGTTGTAACTGTAACAGAAGATGATATTGCGTCTGCTGCACTTCTTGGTACTGTTGATGATGTTGCTGGTACTGCAACTGCATTTGGAAAGATTGCTGATGAAGCAAAGCGTGCAACTGATGTTGAAGGTGGTTTAAATACTCGTGTAACTAATATTGAAACACTTATCGGTGATGCACAAAATCCAGATGAAGATAAAGTAATCAATAAAGTAACTGAAGTAATTGATTGGTTCAAAGACGTTTCTGAAACTGAAAAAGGTGCAACACTTATTTCTGATGTTGCTGCAAATAAAACAGCTATTGGTACAAAAACTGTAGAAAATTCTAATAGCATTTATAAGAGAATTGAAGATCTTGAAGCAAAGAAACATACAAAAAGTGATGTAACTGCTGATGCTGGTAAATGTGTATCAGGTATTCATGTTGATGAAAATGGTGCATTAACAATTGATCAAGCTGAATTATCTGCTGGTAATATTAATGCTACTGCAATTGTAGCAGGTGATGATACTGTTGCAGTTGAAGGTGATAAGGTTGCTTCATAGATTGAAAGTTTAGCTAAGTCTATTAAGACTGCTACAAAGTCTGCTGATGATGCAATTAAGGCACTTGATGTTACAGATACTGCAGTAGAAGGAAAATATGTTTCTGCTGTTTCTGAAGAAGATGGTAAGATTACAGTTACACGTGCAGATCTTCCTACACTTTCTGTTAAGACAGGTTCAGAACAATTTGCAGCTGTTAATAACCATGAAGTTGAAATCAAGACTACTGCATTAAATACTGTTGGACTTACAAAGACTGAAGCCGGTAAATGGCAAGCAGGTACTGCTGATGCAAAATCAACTGGTCTTGCAACTGCTGCAGATGTTGCCGCAGAAATAGTATCAGATGAAGAGGTTATTGCAACAGCTCTTAATGATCATGAAAATCGTTTAAAGGCAGTAGAGAGTAAAGAAATTACTGTTTCTTCTGCTAAGTCTGATGTTGCTATTTCTGTTGATGAAGTAAAAGACGGTAGCAATGTTGTTACTACAGCTGCAACTAATTTCAATGTTACTGGTGGTAAAGTTACATTTACTATTCATAATGGTGATAAAGCAGTTGCAGAAACAATTACTGCATATACAGAAGATACTGTTAAAGCTCTTGTTGAACTTTATGCAAAGGAAAAGGCTCGTGCTGAAGCAGCTGAAGCTAAACTTGATGAAAGATTAAGTTGGATTGAAGTAGGTAATAAGAGTTAATTAAAAACAAAGATTTAATTTAACATAAATTTAAAATGAGACTTAAAGTCAGACTTAAGTCTCATTTTTTTATATAAACTCTAAACAAACAGTGTTTAATTTTAACATAAGAATATTATGGATCAAATTACAAAAGAAAGAAATAAACAAGAGTTTATAGAGTTATTGAGAAGTACAAAAAGAGAAGGTATTGAAGATTTAATTAACTGGTTATCAGAGAAGTCTGATTTCTTTGAAGCTCCATCATCTACAATTTACCATTGTAATTATCCTGGAGGTCTCTGCCAACATTCACTTAACGTTTATTATGCAGCACGAGACTTCTATGAGACTTATAAGAAACTATCTCTGCCAGAGAAAAATGTAGAGTCCATCCCAATGGAATCTATTATCATAACTGCCCTTCTTCATGATTTATGTAAAGCAAATAACTATAAGATTGTTGAGAAGTTTAAGAAAGATGAATCAAATCAATGGTTCAAATACTATTCATATCAGATTGATGAAAAACTTCCACTCGGTCATGCTCCAAAATCTATTTTTATTGCACAAACATTTATCAGACTTTCAGGTGAAGAATTATGTGCTATTATGTGGCATATGGGAATGTCTGATATTGGTGCATGGATGAGTAATTACCAAAAACCTTCTATGCAAACATCATATACAAAAGTTCCACTTTCTGTATTAATTATGCAAGCAGACTTTTTCGCTTCATACTGTATGGAAAAAGAAGTAGATCAAACTGTTGAATGCAGAATTGGTTAAAAATAAAAGGGAGATTAAATTGTTGATATTTAATCTCTCTTTTTATATATTAAATTATAACCTCTTTCTTTCCAACGTTCTTCAATTGTATTTCTTCTTGTTATAATTTTATCATTAACATTATTTTCATTCTTATTCGCACATTCATTAGAACAATAATGTCTAAACCCTTCACTGAATCTATAAAACTTAACATATTTTCCACATGTAGGACATACAGGACTTTTATTAATATGATTCTTCATTCGATATAAAATCTCCTGTATAACTGATTTATTCCTCTATAAATCATCATATCTATTCATCATGTAATCATATATACCAAATTCCTTTAACTTTTTATTTTTACAATATTCAGATATTAATCTGTCATCTTTAATCATTAAATTCAATACATATTCATCATCAATATTTTCTTTCTACTTTACATCAGTTAATTTATGTATTTTATTCGGATCATTTAATGAACATTTATATGAACAATATTGATTATAACCATATAAAAATCCTCTGAATAATAAAGGAATCTCTTTACCACATGTTTTACAATATAAATGTAAATCATCTGGTAATTTATAATATATCCTATATATGATTTCCTGTATATTTTTTACAGACTTAAATCTATTCATTAAATATTCATATAAATTATGATCTTTCAACCATGATTCTTTTATTCTACATGTATTTAATTGAATTTTATTGTGTCTAAATACTGTTAATTTATCTATTATAATCTGATCTGTTACTTCCATATTTTTTATATTAATAAATGTTAAAAATGTTTTAATAAACAAATAACATATTTTACTATATAATTTAAAATTTGAATTAGAATTTAATTGAAAAACATGGAAGAAAAGAAATATAAATTTTGTCAGATAGATCCAAATAATTGCACTGTTGAAGAACTTGAAGAAGAAGTAGAAAGACTTAAAAACTTAGGTGATTTTTATGAAACTAAACAGTTAGCATTAAAAAAATTTATCAACTCGGTATACGGAGCTACCGCGAGCAAGTATTTCATTGCACATAACACAGCTGTTGCGGAATCTATTACACTTCAGGGACAGGATTTGAATCATTATTCAGAGAATTCTGTTAATGCATATTTTAGTGGGATATTTCAGAATGATACTGAATTGCATAAGAAACTAGGAATTAAGACAGAAGATGCGAAAAGATTTAATATTGCACTTGGAAAGACAACAGAAACAGGTACGTTAGATGGACCTGAGTTTTCATATCTTGACGGAAACCAATCATTAACCGTGGCTGGTGATACGGATTCTCAAACTGCTGATACTCAATTATTTATAGATAATAAAGAAATTTCAATGGAAGAATTCTTCAGAACTGCAAAATATGAAAATAATGATGTAGTTATAAAGTTACAAAATGGTTCTGAAGTTGTTCCTGTACATAATCACAATACATTATCATATAAAGACCATGATTATAAAACAATAGAACGACCTATTAATTATATAATGAGACATAAAGTAACTAAAGATAAATTTAGATTGAAAACCAAATCAGGTAAAGAACTCATAGTTACAGGTGATCATAGTATTATGGTTATACGAAATAATGAATTGGTTTCATTACCAGCAAGGGAAATAAAGAACACAGATAAAATTATAACATTGGATAAGTAATGAAATATTTAACAGAGGATGAGATAATTTAGTATTGTAAGAATCATAATATAGATCCGTCAATATGTTACTGTAAAGAATGTGGTAAATTTCTTGCATATGATAATGCTGTATTTCATATAAATTCAGTTACGAAGAAATTAGTATGTGATGATAACAAATTATCATTTTTAAGTACGAGAAATTATAATGGTAATGAATATCATTTATGTAGATGTTATGATTGTGTATGTGAGAAATTTCCAAATTTTAAAGATGTAAGATTTAAGTTTGCACATAAAGCTGCAAAATATACATAGTATGGATTTGGTGTTCCTGATGAAGATTTTAAACCTGTATCAAAAGCAAGACAATGTGTTACCAAAGAAAAGATGATTAAGAAATATGGTATTTCTGAAGGTACAGAAAGATGGAATTCATATTGTGAGAAACAATCTGTTACAAATACATATGAGTATAAACATGAAAAATATGGTATGTCTCAAGATGAATTTGATGAATATAATAAATCTCGAGCAGTAACAAAGGAAAATCTTATTAAAAAACATGGTAAAATAGAAGGATTAAAAATCTGGAAAGGTTATATTGAACGTCAGCGATATACATGTACATTAGATTATTTTATTGAAGAATATGGTAAAGAAGATGGAACGCAAAAATATAATGAATTTGTAGAAAAACGTTCTGAACAATATTATTTAATAGGTAATAAATCAAATATATCATTAGATTTATTTTCTAATTTAAAAGAATATTATAAAGATAATGATACTTATATAGAATATACAGTTAAATCATTAAATAATAATTTTTATCATGTAGATTATTATGATAAATCATTAAATATTGTTATAGAATTTTATGGAGATTTTTATCATTTTAATCCAAAGAAATATAATGGTAATGAAACAGATTATTTCATATTAGGGAAAGAACGAACAGTTAAAGATAAGTGGTAGCATGATAAAGAACGTATAGATGATATTCAACAAACATTAAATTGTAAGGTAATAATAGTTTGGGAATCTACATATAAAAATGATAAAAAAGGAACTATTAATTCATTAATATAGATGATTAATAATAAAGAACAATTAAATGACATAACTGAAATATGATACCATATCAATCTAAAATAACTATTATAAGAAACAGTAATTTTAAAAAGCATAATACTTTATTAAAGGATTTTTTGAAAATAATTAATTCAACATATAAAGATATATACTTTTCTTTGAATAATGATTTGAATTGTATTACAATGAATGATAAATCAGAGATAAATGATAATCAAATTATATATGCGAAATATTTAGGTATTGATATTATTGATGAGTGATTTGAAAGAATTAAAACGGTTAAACAGTAGTATTCTGAAAAATATTTTAATGAAGAAATTAATAAACTAATATTATAATATATTATATAAAATATATAATTAACGGAAGAAAAAATGAATTACGATATACAAATAGAAGATATTGATGTAATAGAGCAATTAGAAGATTTCAATGATGAGTATGTGTATGATATTGAAGTAGATGATACTCATACATTCTTTGCAAATGATATTCTTGCACATAATTCAATTTACGTGGAATTTGGTCGTCTTACAACTTTCCTAAATATACCGGAGTCTAAATGTGCACAGTTTGTTGTTGATCTTTGGAATTATGGTTGTGGTCCATATATGCAGCAGAAATATGAAGAGTATGCGAAGAAATATAATTGTGATGTAAATATTCAGAATTTGGAGTTAGAGAAAATTGCGGATACAACAATTTTAACATCAAAGAAACATTATGCAATGGCAGAATGTTTTAAGGAACCTAATATTTTCTTGGAACCAATGGAGGAAGTTGTTTATAAGGGTTTGGAAATTGTTCAAGGATCTACACCGCCATTTGCACGTGAATGTCAGAAAGATTTTACACGTTATATGTTGCAGTGGTTTCAGACACATAAAGAACGTCCACCTTATGAAGAAATTATATCTCGTATTAAGGGTTATAAACAGCAATTTTTATTTAAAGATCCTGCCGATATTTCAAAGGGAAGCTCGATAGGAAATTATCAGAAATTTGTATTGGATGATAAGAATAAGTTAGTGTTTGGTGAACATTGTCCTATTCAGGTTAAAGCTTCAGGAATTGCTAATTTTATTTTAAATCAGCCAAAGAATAAGAAATATAAGGTTAAATATAATCCTATTAAAACAGCAGATAAAGTAAAGTGGTATTATGCAAAAGATAGAACATATGATTGTTTTGCATTTTTGCCAGGTGCTTATCCGATTGAGTATGCGCCGGAGATTGATTATGATAAGCAGTTTGAGAAAATGATTCTTGAGCCTTGTAATCGTATTATTAAAATTATCGGTTATACGACATTAACATCTAATTTATGTTATACTGCTGCACTTTGGTAATTTTTATAATTAAAATATTTTAATAAAATGACGGAAAACGAAATAATAGATGCTATATCATTTATTAATGCACATAAAGATATAGTTGGATATAATATAGCAAGAAAAGCAACTGAGTTGATTTATAAATATGATGGTTATCCAGATTTGGATGATATTGAACATAAGAGATTATATGATTTTTATGAAAAACATAAAGAAGTATGTAAAGGTGGAGATTCATATAGATTAATTGAATTATATACATGTGGATTTACTAATACTTATGTATGTAATGTATGTAATGAATCATATGATTATACTAATTATGATAAAGAATGTTGGTCAGATGGAAAGGGAGAGAAATTACCATTTTCATTTATTGAAGTTGGTACAGGTATCGGACCATGTATAACTATAGTATGTACAGAAAATAATGATTCTAAAGATATTACAGATATTGATTCATGGTAATAAAAAATAAATTATTTAATATAAAGATATATGAGATTAATTAAGATTGGCGCTGAATGGTGTGGTCCATGCGGTGTAATGGATAAGAGATTGGAAAATTTCAATGCATGCGACTACGTTAAATATGATGTTGATAATGAAGACGAGGAAACACTTGCAGTAATAGATAAGTATAATGTAAGAAATGTTCCGGTTATTATTTTGGAAGGTGATAATGGTGATGAACTTAAAAAATGGGTTGGTCTTGTATCACTAAATGATATTAATGCGGAAGTTGAAAAAAATAAGTAATAAAATGGGAGAAGAACTCACTAATGAAAATAGTGTTATATGTCAGTATTGTAATAAACCATATTTTTTTCTTTCTATGAAATGTCCATTTTGTGGTAAGTATAGAAATGATGGTTATTTAATATTTACTGTACCTATTAAAGATAATGAAGGATATTAACCGTGTGTTAATATCCTTTTCTTATTTAATAAAACTTTTAATTTATTATCATGTATAATATGTGTAATAGAATTTTAATTAAACTTTAAATAATGAATATCTTAGACAATATTAATGAGAAAATAAATCCATGTGATGACTTTTATAATTATGCTACAGGAAATTGGATAAAGAATAATCCACAACCTGATGAATATCCAACATGGAATGTATTTACAAAAATAGAAGAAGATAATATCGATAGGATTAGAGATATTATTACATCATCAAAAACTGATTCATCTGTAATTAATCATAAGATTAATGATTGTTATAATATTATTATGAATTATGATAAAAGAAATAAAGATGGGAAGAAACCATTGATTTCTTATATCAATGAACATGTAAATAATCTTAAAACAAATATGGATGTAATTCTTGAATCTGCACGAAATAATATTGAAATGTTTTTTGATACAGGGTTACAACCAGATAGTAAGGGATCAGGTAAATATGAAGTTGCTATATATCAGGATGGATTAGGTTTAGGAAATAAAGATTACTATTTGAAAGATACTGAAGAAAATCAAAAATATATGAATGCATATTCACAATATATTATTGATTTATATGAATATCTGTATAATGATAATAATATTGCGTTAATGGAAAATAATAAGATATTATCAATAGAAAATTTATTGGCACCTGATTCATATTCAGTAGAAGAACTTCAAGATCCTATACTTAATTATAATAGAATATCTGTTAATGAATTATCAGAAAAAACATGTTTTGATTGGCGATTATATTTAGATACATTAGGTTATACAGAAACAAATGAAGTTATTGTAAGTAATATTGAATTTTTAAAGTGTGCATGTAAACTTCTCTTAACATTAGATACTTCTTATTTAAAGACTTTTTATGAATGGCAGGTAATTAATATTGCTGCAACAAAACTTGATGATAAAATATATGACTTAGTGTTTAAGTATAGTCAGGTATTTACAGGTGCAAAAGTACAGTATCCGAAAGAAAAAAGAGCAATTAATAAGATTAATAGTGTTTTTTCCGAAGTCATCGGACAAATTTATGTTAAAAAGTATTTTAATAAAGATTCAAAGAATGATGTTATTAATATTATTGAAAATTTAAAGTCATCATTTGAAACTATTATAAATAGTCAAACATGGATGAGTAATGAAACAAAAGAAAAAGCATTAGATAAATTACATGCAATGAAACTTAAAATAGGGTATCCAGATAAATTTGAAGATTTTTCTGATATTCCTATTGATATTAATTTAACATATTTTGAAAATTCATTAAATATTCAGGAATATTTTAGAAAGAAAAATATGGAAAAACATTATAATAAGGAAATTGATTATAATGAATGGTATATGGATCCACAGACTATTAATGCTTATTATGATTGTATTCAAAATGAGATTTGTTTTCCTGCTGGTATTCTTCAATATCCATTTTATGATCCTAATAGAGATCCTGAATATAATTATGGAGCAATAGGTACAATTATTGCACATGAAATGACACATGCTTTTGATAATCATGGACGACATTATGATAAACATGGTATACTGAATGACTGGTGGACTGAAAGTGATTCTAATAAATTCAATGAATTAACAGATATAACAAAAGAACGGTTTAATAATCTTGAAGCTTTACCAGGATTAAAATGTGATGGTTCTTTAACATTGGGCGAAAATATAGCAGATTATGGTGGATTGAAGATTGCATATTATGCATGTAAAAATATTATGAAACCAGGAATATGTACAACAAAAATTTGGGAACATAAATTCTTTTTAGCATATGCAAATAATTGGTCTGAAATTACAACTGATGAAGCTATTAAGAATCTGGTCGCAAATAATGAACATACTATTAATCGATTACGTGTAAATGGAACACTACCTATGTTTACACCATGGATAGATTATTATAAAGTAAAAAATATAAATAAATTGTATTTGGATATAGACAAACGTGCAAAAATCTGGTAAATAAAATAAAAACATATAATATGAGTACAATTATTACTTCAACGTTATTGGTACTATTTGTGTTGTTGTTTATTATGCTTATTGTAATTTCCGGTCGTATGATACGTGATTATGAAGATAAGTTACAGATGGAGGAACAGCAAGGGAAAGAAGCATTTAGTGCTGATGTTATAAAGGAACAAGAGAACTCACATACAATTAATATTTCTTCAGAAGAATTATCTAATGAAGTAGAGGATGCGAGTATTGTAAATTTTAAGATGAAGTAAAACGAGAATTATTAATAATAAAATAAGTTAGAAATTATGATGGAATCTGTTATTGCAATCAGTGTAGGTTTCTTTATTATGATGTGTATTATTATAAAGTTTATAGTAATTAATAATATTCATGATATTCCTGATATTGTAGATAATACAGATGATGATATTTAGAATACCTTGAAATAGGATGTTCAATATAAGAGTGTATAGGATGTTGATGGCATAGATGATATATCTATTAATAGTATTGATGTAAATATTGATACTGATATTATTAATCATGATTTAACATTTAATAATAATGATGATGAGACATCTGATGATGATATACAATAGTTAATGCTTTTAATAGAACCTATAGAAGATAATATTAAACAAGTTTCTGAGAATAATAGCAATATATTCTCAGAAACTTCTCGTATATTAAATTTTAGTGCAAAACATGAAAAAGAAATAGATTTATCAGGTACTACTTTAATTTCATTAAGATCTATTAAACAATAATAGTAATTTTTTGTATAATATTTAAATGAAAATCTAATTGAAATTAAATATGAGTTATACTTATAATGAAACACGTACAGATATGCCTGTATATGATGAAGGTACTCGTACACAAGAAGATAAGGATATTATCTTTGTAACAACTTAGTCTGATAAAGTAAAAGCAGATATTGAAGAAGATGAACCATTTGATGAACCTTGTGGTGATCCTGTAGATAAATCTTTTAATGTACCTATTAAAAAAAATAAGCTTTAGCCACTAAAACCAAATAAGATTGTATTTAAAGAACAAATGTAGATTTCTCATAAGAAAGAAGCAAATCCTATTTTTAATACAGATAATTTAAATGTGGTTGAGCATCCAAATCATTATGGTGCAGGAAACGGAGGTTTGCAATGTATTGAAGCAATGCTTTAGACTTTCGGTAAAAATGCAACAATGGATTTTTGTAAATTGAATGCATTTAAATATATTTGGAGATCTGATCATAAAGATAAGGAAGTTCAGGATATGGAGAAAGCAAAGAGATACCTTGAGTATTGGCATGTACTTGCAAAACTTAGTGGTAATTCAGATGATGGTTCATTCCATGCATATCTTAATGATTAAAAATATTTTTTAAATTGTTAATACTTTATTTTTTTATTTAGAAAATATAGTGTATCTTTGTATTATAAAAATAATGAATAAAGTATTAACAATTAAATATATAAAAATTATGATAACATTTCTTTTAGGATTTTTCGGTATTATTTTGTTGTTTGCATTTGCATGTGCAGTAATTCCAGTACTATTTAGTATTATTGGTATGGTATTACAATTCATTTGGGCAATTTTGACAGGTGATATACGATAAAAATAAAGTTTGTTTCAAACTATAAATGAAACTGGCGGCCTGTTATATTTCAAAAATATAACTTGTATAATTAATATAAAAATAAAAATATTTTAATTATGCGTACATGGCTTGATAAAAAAACGAATCAATGGGTATCAGAAAGACCTGAAATTACATGGACAGGTTTAGTAGATATTAATACTGGTGAAAAAATATTCGAAGATGATACAATTTCTATTATAGATATTTGTACATATCCTATAAAAAACAGAGGACGTAAAATTATTACATTAAAACCTAATGATAAACATTTTAATATTTGGGCATGTCCTGAATATTATCAAGATGAATGTAAACCAATATTAATTAAGAAAGGAGATACTAAATGACTGCAGAATATAATAAAGGTTCAGAATGGTTAAATACTATTTTTAATAAGATTCCTTTTAGCAAAGACTTAGAGAAGTTATGGGATTCAGAAGAGTATTCAAAACATTATAAAACAGATCATGATACTATAGATATTTCTAAATATGGTCCGTTTTTTGAGACTATTGAAGATGATATTTATAAGTTTTATGAACTTATGGAATATGGTTGTAATCATTTATGGATGTATTGGCCTTATAATAAAGAGATTGAAGATAACCTCATAAAGTTGGGTCTTATGTCTGGAAGAAATCGTAATACACGTTGGTATAATGATCTTACAGAAATTAAGTATGAATATGATTATGAGCCAGGATATATGGGAACTCTAATGAATACATTTGGTAATTATAATAAATGTTATTATGATGAAGATTCTATACGATTTTATCATTTTACATATAATAGTAATTGTCAGTCATTTGGTGGTGTTGTTTTATTTGTAGATAGATTACATCATGATATTTATATATTTGGTATAGGTGAAGATGATGGTTGGATGTTTCCAGAAACTACATGGTACTATGATTATGAAAAATATGGTATAAACAAATACGAATTGTGGCAACTTTGTGCAATGGTAAATGATGTACATGTAGATAATTTTGATAACCAATTGATTATAGAAAAATTGTACAACGAGTATACAAAATATGAACACAAAAACATTTGATGAATGGTCAAAGTCGTTGGAAACAATGGACTTTGACCATTATTCTTTAGAAATGAAAAACACTATTTTAAAAGGTAATCTTCCGAATAATGAAAAGAAACTTTTTGAAATTTGTTTTGATTATGTATATAAATTACATAAAGAAAATAAACCTTTAGATGTAAAATTACTGCAAATTCATCTTGAACAAATTCATGATTTTGAAGAAGTAAAAATGCAGGATTTTATACGTATAGTAATTTTATTAGGATATTGTGGTTTTAATATAACAATGTTGCATTAAAATATAAACTTTATTGTAATTTTATAATAAAATATACATAATAAATTAATTCAATTTTTAATGGACGTTACTAAAATAAAAACATATTTAGCAAGTAATAAAGTTTGTTTTGTTACAAACTCATTAGCAATGCCGAGTACGTTATTAGTTTCATCTCTAAAAACATATATAGAATATATTCCTATATAGAATTTCTGGTTAATTCCTGGTATAAGAGATAATAAACCATTTTATGGAATAGATGCATTTCTTTTAATGTTGAATTATTTCTTATCAAATAAGAATTTTGATTATGTTATCTATATAGATGAAGATTGTTTTATAACTGATTTTTATTCATTAGTAAATGAATTTATGAATTTTACAGAAAGTGGTTGTGTATTAGCAGGACCACAAGATGGTGGAGTTTTTTGCCATAGAAATCATAGTCGATTGATGATTAATACTTTCTTAAGTTTTTGGAATATAAAATTACTTAGAGATAAAAAAATAACATTTGATAATATTATTAATTATATTTCTAATGAATTTAAAAATAATTCCAATACTTTATATAAAAATTTTATACAGAAATTAATAATTAATAATGATAAATTATTATTTACGTATATGAATGAAAAATCAATGAATATGATAAACGATGTAAAAACATTTCGTGAAAGTAGAGTTGATTTACCAAATCATGAAACACCTTATTGTAAAATAGTAAGAGATGATCCTAACAACAAGATAGAGCCTCATCAAATTCCATATAGTTGGGATGACGATGTTGCAGAAATTAATTTTGAACCTTATTATATAATTGAACAAGCATTAGTAATATTATCTGATTCGCCGATATATTATTTGTTTGGAACAGACTTATATGATTCAGATTATATAAAGAGAAATGTAACATTTGATACATCAGGATTAACATCTGCAATTTTTTCTTATAAACCTGATAATGAGTTTTATGATAGAAAATTGATTGCTGTTCATACATGGTTTAGCAGAGCATATACAAAATGGCCTCAAACAGAAGAACAGTTAAATCATACAAAACGAATTAATTCAATTATTAAGAATTTTTCTAGAATTTAATATAAACTTTTTAATTAAATTCAACTATAATTAACATAATAAAAACATTTAATAAAGATTAATAATAATGAATTTAGTTTTTAAAAATAAAGGTACTACCGCTGGATTTGCTGCATGGCTTTCTGCTTTTAAGGAAATTCAAAGTTCACTTCTTATTGAATGTGATTTGAAAGAGCAATGCTTTGTTTCGAAAGGATTTACTGCAGATCATACAGTTGTAAAGTATTCTAAGATTTCATTTGATAATGCAGGTTTGGAAATTCTCAATATTAGAGATAATGATAATGTTGCATATTCAGTGGAGGAATGGAATGAAAAGTATAATGTACGTATTAAGATTGGTATCTTCATGATTCTACCTAAATTTATTTCTGTAATTGATATTTTTAAAGATACAGATTTTAATTTTACTGTAGATTTTGATGTATATAAATCACATACTGGTGATGAATTTCATGCACAGGCAATTAAGATTAAATCACGTACAAATAGTATGAAGGTAAAGGATTGTAATATCTCTGAGTTTGAACAGGTTTCAGATGATTTGTTCTTTACACGAATTAATGTGATTGATAAGCCGATGTCATTTGAGATTCCTATGAGTGTATTGAAGAATTTGACAAGTATTTCTGGTATTTTCGTAACAGATGCAAAGAAAGATATTATCAAATTTTATACAAAAATTGATGAAGGAACAAACAAATGGGGACTTTATGCGTATGATGATACAAATGAGTCTTATGATTATCTATTAGGCTTTTTGACAAATGGTGAAGGTGTAGAGAATAGTGTTCCTATTTATAGAAGTAATTTCTTTACAGCAATTAATTTAAAAGGTGGTGATGATAGTGTTATTATTACATTACCTGCAGATTCAAAACAGAAAGTACGTGTAGAATCAGTTGATGGTACTTCATATACAGTTTTATCAACTGTAACACAGTAATTAATAAATAACAATTTTAATATTTAATTTTATAATTTTATAAGTTTTTAAGTTTAATTTTTTAAAAATACTTTTTAATGGCAAAATTTAATGAATTGACTCAGCGTTATGAGTGGGACGAACCTAAAGATGGTTCATTTAATTGGACTCCATATGAAGATGGATGGAATGGTACTTCACTTAAGGTGAATAAGAATATTAAGACAAAGAATAATGAGAAGGTATTTAGTCATGAATCTTATGCACAGGAATTGTATGATGCATATGCAAATGTTCATGTAATTGGTAGTAAGGAACTTGTTAAGAATTCACTTGTTCATATTTCTGATATTGATACAATTGATGATGATACATTGATGCTTACTATTAATGGTGGTTCTAATAATGTAGTTGTTGACCTTAATAAGGAACATCAGTTCTTCAACCAGTTTAATGTTGGTGATGATAAGACAATGGATAAGGAAATGTTTGTAGAAGCATTGAAGGATCCTAAGTTTAAGGAACAACTTCTTGGTATGGATTTGAATGCTAAGATTACAGAGGGTGATGTTGAGAAGGCGTCTATCTGGAATGGTTATGTTGAAACACTTGAACGTGAGATGAAGGAGCAGATCACTAAGAAGTCTAAGGCATATTATGCAACAATTATGTCTACTAATAAGGGTGGATTTGTTGTTGATATTATGAATACCGTTAAGGCGTTTATGCCAGGTTCTATGGCTGCTGCAAACCGTGTTACTGATTTTGAGAGCATGGTTGGTAAGAAGTTTGAGGTTATGATTGAATCATATGATCCTAATTATGGATTTGTAGTAAGTCGTAAGAAGTTCTTGAAGACAATGCTTCCTGTTAAGCTTCGTGAACTTGAGGATATGTTGGAAACCGATAAGGACCATGTATTTGAGGGTAAGGTAACAGGTACTACATCATTTGGTGTATTCGTAGAGCTTGATGAATTTATTACAGGTATGTTGCATAAGACACTTGTAAAGGATGAGACACGTGAGGCTATGCGTAATAATGAGATTGTTGCTGGTTCAAATGTACAGGTATATGTACATAAGATTGAGAAGAATCGTGTAATTTTGTCAGATGTTCCATCTGATGAGCGTGATGCGGTTATTGCTCGCCGTGAGGCTGAAGAGGCAGCAGCAGATGCAGAAAAAGAAGAGAATAAAGTTAATTAATGGAAAATAATAAACTTTTTGGGAACACTGCAGGTAATGTTAATATGCCTGCAGTGAATCCTTTAGATTATCCATCTGAAGTATGTCCAAATTGCGGATGTGAAATATTCGTACCAGGTATTATATTTAAGAAAATTCCTGGTGTATTGATTGGACAAGGTTCAGATGATACACAAGTTCCTTTGAAGATTTTTTATTGTGCTAATTGTAGAGAATTAAGTCCGTATGATAAAAAAATTCTTGAAAAAGGAAAGAAGAAAGTAGAAGAATCAAAAAAATCAAATTTAATTGTTTAAATTAATATGGAAGATATAAAGGTAATGCAACCATCTGATGGTAATAAGTTCTATATGTGTACCGTTGTAATCGATGCAGAAAATCCTGATAATGGAAAACCTAAGAAGATGAAGGAAATTCATCTCGTTGAAAGTGTTTCACCGCAAGGTGTTTCATCAAAGATAAGTGAGCAGATGTCTGGTACAATGTTCTCATGGAGAATTACAAATATAGCAGAGTCAAAGATTCAATTTGTATATTAATATAAATTTTATTAACATAAGGATATTATCAAATTTAATTCTTTGATAATATCCTTTTTATTTTTATCTACTATGAAATTTAAAAATTTAGAAGATAGGATGTTATACCTAAGAAGTTTAACAGACTATAAACTTATTCCAAATGATTATGTTTTAATTATGCTTGATGGTAGATCTTTTTCATCTACAATTAAACGGTATTTCAAAAAACCATTTGATGATACATTTATTAATATTATGAATGAAACAGCATTATATTTGTGTAATAATGTACAAGGTTGTAAATTTGCATATGTACAATCTGATGAAATTTCATTAATATTAACAGATTTTGAAACACCAGAAACAGACTCATTTTTTGGATATAGATTAGAAAAAATTTTATCATTATGCGCATCTATTGCAACATCTAAATTTAATCAATTAATGACAATTGAAGCGATTAATCGTTGTAATAAAGACACATATAATAAAGATGAAATTTTCAATTTAATTATGGATATGAAATTGCATCAGTTTGATTGTAAAGCATGGAATGTTTCATCATATAATGATATATTTGCATGGCTACAATATCGTCAAAATGATTGTGAACGAAATAGTAAACAACAAACAGCAAGAGCATATCTATCTCATAAAGAATGTACAGGTAAACAAGCAGATGAACAAATTTCAGTACTAAAAGATAAGTATAATATTGATTGGAATTGTTTTGATGATGGAAAAAAATATGGACGCTTCATTTATAAAGAGGAAGTTCATATGAAATCAGAGCAGTTTGGAGAGTTTATCAGAGATAAATTTGTAGTTCACAATGCATGGTTACTGCGTGATGAAAATGGCAAGAAAAACTTCGAAAAACTATCAAAAATTCCACAAAAATGATATAAAAATTGAGAAATTTTTAACTTTTGATAAAAGACATATAAAATTTCTCAATTTTTTAATTGTTAATAAACTTTAATACTTTTATCTACTATAAATTAAAACAAATATAAGAATTCGTCTATGAATAATACGTATCTTGAAAACGTTATATTCTTTTATATAATTAAAAATTTAAATCTTGTTTAGTCATTTAAAGGAAGTTATTTTACTAATCCTTATTTAAAAACTTTATTTGATATTATTAAACCACATATATTAGATTACAGATCTGAACCAACAGAACAGCAAACAATAGATTTGGTAAAACTTGCAAATAAAGAAGATAAGGTAACAGAAGATCAAATACATGCTTTATGGCAAACAAGAGATATGGTTAGCCAATATACAGATGAATGGTTAAATCAGAATACATAGGCATTTGGTGAATGGCAAAACCTTATGAGTGGTCTTAGGCGTGTTATTGAATATGTAAAAACTATTCAAGCTGATGTTACATTTGAAAATTGTGCAGAGATTGTTCAGCATGCGAAATCAATGTTTCAATCAGATACTAATTTTACATTGAACAATTCAAAAGGACATGATTTCTTTGATCCTGCTAATCATAAGCAAACTGAACTTGAAACCAGAAAGACTGGTTATAATTTTGTTGATCAGTGTTTGAAAGGTGGTTGGGCAAATAAAACATTAAATGTATTTATGGGTTCACCAAAAGTAGGTAAGTCTATGTGGCTTTGTAATTTATGTGCTAATTCTGTAAGAAATGGAGAGAATTCTGCATATATTACATTGGAGATGGCGTATCAGCTTGTTGCACAACGTATCGGTTCAAATCTTTTTAATATTCCTATCGAAGAATATGAAAAAAGTGCTGCAGATGCAAATTTTATGCAACAGAAGATGAAAGAATTTTATATGAATTCACTTATCACGCCAGGTAAGTTTATCATAGAAGAATTCCCAACATCATCTGCAACTGTATATGATATAGAATCTTTCTTACTTAAATTAGAGGAAGAACTATCTACTGAAACAAAACCTTTTAAATTTAAGAACATTTTCATTGATTATGTTAATATCATGAAAGATGCGAAGAATCCTAATTCAGAAAGTACATATTTGAAAATTAAATCTATTTGTGAAGATGTTCGTGCGATGGCACAAAGAAATAACTGGTGTGTTATTTCTTTAACTCAGACAAATAGAACTGCATATGATTCAACTGATATTGGTATGAGTAATGTTTCTGAATCTGGTGGTTTGATTGCAACAGTTGATAGTTTATTCGGTATTATTCAATCTTCAATGATGCGTGTGGATAATACATATTATTTAAAAGCTGTTGCAATTCGAAATTCTGGACATATGGGAGATAAAAAGAAATTTGATTTTAATCCAACATATTTAAGAATTGAAGAAAATCTTGATGAAAATATTATTCCTGAAAATGTATCACTTGATGGTTTAGTAAAAGATAAACATAAGAATGATAATACAGGAAATAATAATTATCAGCAATATCCTACAAATGTTGGAGTTCGTCCAAATGTAATAGAATCACCTCAATTAGGATTAACAGAAACACAAATATAGGCACAAGATTTATTTAGCATGTAATAAACATTTTTTAATTTTTATTATATAATTAATATATATACTAAAAATATCAAACATTATAAAAAGCAATATGGCAAGAATTAACACTACAAAGATGCTTAGTAATGATGGGTATTTTTCAAGTAATGACTATAATCCTGATCTTTCTAATCAAACAATGACTGTATCACCTCTTGTGGCAGATTAGTATGACTACGCTATGACTGATGATATAGTCTTGTTACATGAAAGAAAAGATACAGAAGAAATATTATATAACATATGGATTAATTCACCATATGCTAAACAATATGAGGTAAATTCTTCTACTTTTGTCATACCAAAGATACCTAAAGAAGAAACAAGTAAAATCTTTTATTACATGAAAAATAAGCTTGCAGAAGTAAAAACGTTATCTGCATATGAAATGGTAATCGCTATAAATGAATTCTTTAATTTTAATTATGATTATGTGGTAAAGAAAGTATTATCACCTAAACTTAAAGCAGAGATATTAGCAGATTATTATAATAATGGAATGAAAGAGCGCATGGATAATAATGCATCTGTGAAATTATTTTAATATATTATTAATATAACACTATTATATGAATACAGAACTATTAGAAAAACTTAATAAATTACATGAACAAATTCAAACGACAAAAGGTCAAATTGAATCATGTAAAACATTAAAGCATTATCGTAATATAAGATGGATTATGAGAGGATATGATCATGATTATATCAATATGGTATTAAGTGATGAAGAAATGCGATTAATGGAAGATTTTCTTGATAAATTGATATATAAGAAAGAAAAAGAATTAAATGTTCTCAAAGAACAATTTTCTAAATATTAATAATTTTTGTTTATTTTTATAAAATAAACTGGTGAAACGTGATATTAAAGTGGAGATTCGAACTAAGATGACATCAGAAAAAATTAGTATTTTAAAGTAACAGAAGTTTATTATGAGATTTATTAAGTCAAAGGAAAGCGAATTACATTCTAATTATGTATCAAGAGTAATTCGCATTAAGGAAGAGGATTTTTCTCCACATCCTCATCCAGATGTAACAAAGTTAAAGTGTTGCAGAATTGGTGGAGATACTATATATAATGTTATTGTAAGTATAGATTCAAAACCTGGAAAATATGTATTTTTTCCTGCAAGTACAAAGATCAATCCTGAATTTTTACGATATGCTAACTTATATCGTGATCCTGAAATGAATAGTAATCCAAATAAGACGGGATTTTTTGAAGAGAATGGTAGGGTAAAGTCACTTAAATTAAAAGCATCCTATGAAAAAACAGATCCATTAACAGGAGTAAAGGAAAATATATTTTTACCTAATGGTGTTTCAGATGGATTCTTGATTGAATTACAAGTTGTTCTAAATTTTATATTAGATACGTTTAATATAGAAGTAAATGAAAATGATATACCTGATGATACATGGTTTGATACTATTGAACATGAAGGAAAGGTTTGCTGGTTATCTAAGAAGTTTATTCCTAAAGTATTTACTGCAAAGAATAAAACAGGTGGTGATCAATCAAGATATAAGAGACGTCAGAAGAAATTAAAGAGGTTTAATAGAGTTATACCTGAACAGTTTAGATTTCATTATGATTCAACATTGGTAAAGAAGGTACCATTTGTTGTACAACCTACCGATTATATTCATATTTCGGGTAAGATGCATGGTTCATCGGTAATTTTTTCTTACGTTTTATGTAAGCAACAGTTAAATTGGAAGCAGAAAATTGCAAAGTATTTAACTGGATATGAATTTAATAAGTATGATTATTTATATGCATCTAGAACTGTTATTAAGAATCAATATATCATGAAAGAAGCAGGAAAAACCGGTAATGTTTATCATGTTGGTTTTTATGGATGTGATATATGGGGTGAAGCATTTAAAATTGTTAAGCCACATCTTATTAAGGGAATGTCAGTTTATGCAGAAATTGTAGGATATACATCAACTAATAAGTATATACAACCAGATTATGATTATGGATGTGTTCCATTGAAGGATGGTGAAGATTATACATATGGAAAGCATTTTAAGATTTATGTATATCGTGTAACATTAACAAATGTTGATGGTGAAGTACATGAATTTTCACCAAGGGAAGTTCAAATATGGTGTAAGAATAATGATCTTATTGCAGTTCCTGAATATTATTATGGTAAAGCAAAAGATTTGTATCCAGATCTTGATATAACAAATCATTGGCATGAAAATTTCTGGAATCGTATGGCATCTGATAAAAATTTCTATATGGAAATGGATTCACCTGATTGTATAAATAAGGTTCCACATGAAGGTGTTGTTATTAAGATAGATGATATGATTCCTCGTGCATTCAAACTTAAGTGTTACCGCTTTTGCAATAAGGAAGAGAAAGAGTTAGATGCTGGTATAACAAATATTGAAGATGCACAATCTGAAAATATTGATAATGATGATTCAAATAGTTATATTGATGAACAATAATTAATAAATGATGATATTATATTGGAAAAATATAGTATCATCATTTTTTTGTTTTAAAAAATATGTGTATCTTTGTAATGTAATAATTCAATTATAAAAATAAGAAATATGAATACAACATTAATAGAAATGATTAAAAACGAATATAAGAATCGTTTTAATAAAGAATTGACAGATAATGATACATTAAATACATTAGCTGCAGAAGCATCATATATTCAGCAGGAAACATCTGATCTTATTGTTGATAAGGATGAGTTCACAAAGTTTTCTGTAATGTATGCATTTGATCGTGTATTTAATACAAATACGTGTATGGATTTTCTTCCATTTGATAATACTATTCTTGATGATGAACTTCCTTTTTAATTGATTGTTTAATAATTAATATATAAAAATGAGTAATATTAAATTTTTTCCTATGGACCATCCAGATTTTTGGAGTCGTCCACAATATTTGAAGACTGGTTATACATTTCGTAATGGTGGTGGTGAAGGTGATATTGTATTTACATTATTGGAAGATTTCGATGAAGAGAAATGTAATGATGTAAAAGTATTATGTCATAATATTCGTACTGGATTTACACATACAGAAACATGGGATGATACACAGTATTTAGAAGCATCATTTCGTAATGGTGAATATTTTCATTATAATAAAAAGTGCGATTGGTTAACAGAATATTATAAAAATTAAAAATAGAATGGAAACAATTATAATTTATATGCTGATAGCTATTATTATATCAGCTATTTGTTCTTTGTGTGAAGCTTGTTTGTCTTCAACACCAATGTCGTTTGTATCAACACTTAAGGGGAAATCAGGCGCTGATATTTTGCGAAATTTTAAAGAGAATATGGATAAACCTTTATCTGCTATTCTTATTATTAATACAATCGCAAATACAGTAGGTGCATCTATTGTTGGTTCTGCTGCTGTTTCTTATGCTGTTGAGCAAGGTATAGATGGTGCAACATTTATTGGTATTATATCTGCAATATTTACTGTTCTGATTCTTATGTTTGCAGAAATATTACCAAAAACTATTGGTGCAAATTATTGGAAATCACTTACATTGTATGTAACTCGTGTAATTAATGTAATGATTTATATTACATATCCATTAGTAAAATGTTTGAATTTTATTACACGTCTTATGAGTAATGAAAATGCTGTTTCAATTTCACGAGAAGAAATTATAGCGATGACTGATGAAGGTGCAAAAGAAGGTGTTATTGATAAGAAGGAAAATATGATTATTCAGCGTATATTGAAACTTAATCAATATAAAGCAGAAGATATTATGACACCTGCAAGTGTTGTATATTCAGTTGCCGATTATGCAAATCTTTCTAAGAATAGTAGTTTGTATGAGAGTCTTACTGATGGTAGTACATTTTCTCGTATTCCTGTAATGAATAAAAACAATTATTGTGTTGGATATATTCTTAAAGATGAGTTGGATTTGAATGATACAGATAATGTAAAGATTTCTGATATTACACATTCAATTCATAATTATATTGATTCTACAGATGTCGCAGATATATTTAATGATATGGTAAAAAATCATGAACATATTTCTGCAATTACAGATGAGTATGGAACATTTAGAGGTATTGTAACATTAGAAGATGTTATTGAAACAATTTTGAATATTGAAATTGTTGATGAAACTGATGATGTTCAGGATATGCAGGAATATGCAAAGGAACAGTATCATGAAGTAATGAAGGATAACATTTAATATAAACAAATAGTTACCTAACGAATATAATATAAAAATAATTTTATATATGAGTAATATTTTAATTATTCCAGATATACACGGACGTACATTTTGGAAAGAATGTATTAAGTGTTGTGAATATGATGAAATTATATTCTTAGGTGACTATTTGGATCCATATAGTTTTGAAGGAATATCAAAGCAAGAAGCATTAGATAATTTTAAGGAGATTTTAAAGTTTAAATCTGATAATTATGATAAGGTAACTTTATTATTAGGTAATCATGATATGGAATATATTTCATATAATTTACCACGGGATCGTTATGATAGTAAAAACGGAAAAGAAATAAGACAATTATTTTTAGATAATATTGATATGTTTAATCTTGTAACATATCGATATATTAAAAATAAATTTATATCATTTAGTCATTCAGTAATTGGTCAATGTTGGATTAATGATATTAAAAATATAGATAATAAGATTAATAGTATGAATATTATTGATTTTATTACATACCTTAATGATTTAGTTAAATCTGGTGATGAAAGAAAAATGGGAAATATTTTGAATCATATAGGATATTCAAGAGGTGGATATGATCCATATGGTTCTGTTATCTGGGCAGATGAATCAGAAGCAGTGGAATTTTGTTGGGAAGATAAAGAAAAAGTTAATAAACCAAAAGAAATTGATTATCAAATATTCGGACATTCACAACAATATAAATTACCGATTATAACTAAGTATTATGCATGTTTAGATTGTAGAGTAGGATTTTTACTTAATTCTGATGGTATAATTAAAAATATAACAAATGCAGAAGAAGAAATTAATGTTTCATTTAATTTAATTGATGATTAATAATGATTGATTATAGTATTAATTATAGACGATATTGTTGGCATAAACGTTATGCAATTGTTTTTGTTACTAAATTAAGTACGATTACTTGTACAGGTACTAAATATACTGAAGACTATGAAGAAGGTTTTCAAACTAATAGTGTTGATGTATATAAAGAATATTTAAAAACATTATTAGATAAAAATCTAAAATGTTGTGTTATTGATAGAAAATACAAAAAGCTTCTATTTAATAATATTAATAATGAATCAGATAATTATAATACATATTCTGATTATTGTATATTGGAAAAATATATTGGTGACAATAAAACAATTATAGATTTTATGGAGTTTAATTATAGTACTAATATATATTCAACATTATTAAATAGAGATAAAAATGATATGTATTTTCTAGCTAACATAAAATATAAGGAATACTTAAATAAAGTATGGAATAAACATTAAAATATAAAAATATACAAAAATACATATTTATTTAAACTTTTTATTGTTTTAATAATATATGAATATATAACATATTAATTTTAAAGATATTATAAATGGAAAATTCAAATGTAGCAATGTTTAATGATAAGGGTCAGGTAGAAACCCTTACTCAAAGTCAGTATAACTATGATCAGCGAATTGCTGTTATGTCTGCTGATGAGAAAGCAAAGTATTTACAGAAGACGGAGAAGCTGGACCGTCATGATATGACTACAGTGACTTCATATGGTAAAGAATTGAGTTCTGTTATTTCCCGTAATGGCGATAATCTTCTTAATTCTGTTCGTGGAGATAATTCGTCTGTGGTTGTACAGCTTACAAATGAACTTCTTAGTCAGCTTAATCTTATTGATATTGATGAGATTAATACTAATACTCGATGGAAGAAATTCTGGAGAAATTTTCCTATTATTGGAAAGATGATGACTTCTGTAGAGTCTATTATGACTAAGTATGATACTATTAAAGATAGTGTTACAAAGATTGGTGAAAAGATTGATACTGCACGTACAGTTGCATTACGTGATAATTCAACACTTAATCAGATTTTTGACGCTAATGTTTCATATATTGAGCAAATTCGTGAACTTATTCTTGCTGCAAAGATTCGTGAACAGACAGTTAAGGATGAACTTGAAAATATGAAGGCTCATGCTAATGATTATGAGATGTATGAGATTAATGATACACAAAATTTCGTTAATCAAATTCAGAAGAAGATTGTTGATATGGAAACAACTGAATATGTTTTGACACAGAATCTTCTTCAGATCCGTGCAACACAGCAGAATAATGTTGCAATCGCAGATAAGTCTGATAATATTGTAAATAATGTTTTGCCATTGTGGAAGAATCAGATTTCTATCAGTATTATTATGAATAATCAGAAGAATTCTATTGAGGCTCAGCAAAAGATTACTGATACAACTAATAAGATTTTGCGGGAGAATGCAAAGGCACTTCATATGAATTCTGTTAATGTTGCTAAGGCAAGTGAAGAGTCTGTTATTAAGCTTGATACACTTAAGGACACTACACAGGAACTTATTCAGACAATTCAGGAGGTTAAGAATATTCATGATCGTGGAGCAGAAGAGCGTAAGGAATATGAATCTCATTTGCGTGAGTTTGCACGTCAACTTGAAATTTCATTAACAGATAACGATAATAAGTAAATAGTATGGGATGGTTTTTAATGGAAGCAGAACCAAAGAAAACAGAACTTACTACAAATAAGGAACAAGAGCAAGAAGCATATATTGAGCCTTCTGTTGAAGTAACAAAACAGGATGCAAAAAATAATGCTAAAGCTCTTGTAAAAAAGAAGTTTGTTGTTGGTAAGAAATATATGCTTAGACAGAAATCTGTTTGTGGTTCTAGAGAGATTATAAAGAAATATGTATGTAAGAAATTTATTTATACAGTAAAAGATGAACTTCTTAATATACTTATTCTTAAGCAAGTAGAAGGACCAAAAGGAACAATTTTTACATTAAATCGTAATGATTGTAAGCGTTATCATATTAAATATGAACCAGGTCTTCAAGTATTTTCTATGGAATTTAATTGGATTCCATGTAAGTAAAAAATAAATTGAAATAATATAGACTTTATTTAAATTATAGAGTAATATATTTACAATTAAGTTAATCAAATAACAAATAAAGAAAATAATTTATGTCAAAAAATAAATTTATTAAGCTTCATTCAAAAGAAGATAATAGTGTTATTATTGCAAGAATTTCAAAGATTAGTCTTGTAACTACAGATAATGATTATTCTGGTAAAATGACAACTGTATATTTTGATGATGAAAATATTGACTCAATTACAGTTAATGAAACACCGGAGAAGATTTATCAAAATATTGTAGAGTTGGATAATACAGATTTCTTGAAACTTCATTCAAGTGATGATAATGCAGTTATGATTGTAAACACAGAGATTATTTCTGTTATTTCACAATCAGAAGAGGATGGAAAGAATGTAACTACAATGTATTTCAATAATGAATCTATTGAATCAGCTTCATTTAATGAATCTCCTGAACGTATTTATAAGATGATGGAGATTACTAATAATGATGTAGTTACATCGGATAATAATGAAACTAAGTAATTATAGTTAAAGATATACGTTTATAAAAAATAGTAGTATAACTGAATCTATAGGCTAAACCAATATGTTTTTATAAACATTCCCTTTATTAGATAAGTAGCAAATATATTAATAATGAGAATATAGCTATGAATGTATATATGTTTACAATTATAAATAGAATAATTTAGATAGAATATAAATAGAAATTATAAATAAAGTAACATATATATTTCTAATAATTTTTATGAATCTAATAAAAACATGAATTAGATACTATTTATTAGTTACTTCAGTTTATTATGAAGGTATTATTGAAACTTTAATTTAATAGTACGATGATATTATACCCTCGAAAGTTAATTTGAAGATTGTGAAATAATATATGGGAATTGAAAATGATAAGAATATTATTTATAAAGAATATTACATTGTAATATTTAATATCGATATTATAATTTGAAAATGATACGAAAATATATTATGGATCAGTTGGATGATTAATGAGTACAGAATGTCCCTGTATTGTGGGAGGTTATTTTAAAGTGGAGATTTTATTGGAATTTTAAATTTTGAATAATTATTAAAAACATACTATTAATTTTTAAAGGATATAACCCTAAAGGTTATATCCTTTTTTATTTAAAAATAAGTTAAACAATTAACATATATTTGAGTATAATAATTAAACAAAAATTTATTTTTTTAAATATGCAAAAAGGTAATATTGGAGTTACTAGTTAGGATATTTTTCCATTAATCAAGAAATTTATGTATAATGATCAGGATATTTTTATCCGTGAGATCGTAAGTAATGCAGTTGATGCATCAGAGAAGTTAATTAAAGTTATTAGTGCAAATGAGTATACAGCAAATCCAGATGATTTAAAAGTTACAGTTACTATTAATCATGAAGATAATACTATTACTGTTTCTGATATGGGTATTGGTATGACTGCTGATGAAATAGAAAAGTACATTAATCAGATTGCATTTTCAGGAGCAAATGACTTCTTAGAGAAATATAAGGATACACAGATTATTGGTCATTTTGGACTTGGATTTTATTCAAGCTTTATGGTAAGTTCAAAAGTTGAAATTGTATCAAAGTCATATAAAGAGAATTCAAAAGCATGTAGATGGACATGTGAAGGAACTACAGAGTTTACACTTAAGGATGATGATAAAGAATCTGTAGGTACCGATGTAATTATGCATATTTCTGATGAATATAAGGAGTATGTAAATGAAAGTAAACTTATGGAACTTTTAAAGAAGTACGCAGAATATTTACCTATTCAAATTTATCTTAAAGATGTTCCTGCACCAACTACTGATTCATCTACCGGTGAAGTTACATATCCAGAATCACATGAAACAAAAATTACACGAGATGAACCATTGTGGTTAAAATCTGCATCAGAACTTAAAGATGAAGATTATATTAAGTTCTATAAGGAAACATTCCCTAATAGACCTGATCCTCTTTTCTGGATACATATTAATATTGATACACCGTTTACATTTAAGGGAATTCTTTATTTCCCAGCATTTGATCAGAAACATCCTATTTTTGAGCGTAAGCATCTTAATTTGTATTGTAATCGTGTATTTGTGACAGATGATGTAGATGGAGTATTACCAGATTATTTGAGTCTTCTTCATGGCGTAATTGATTCTCCTGATATTCCATTGAATGTTTCTCGTTCAGTTCTTCAAAATGATGCTAATGTTAAGAAGATTAGTTCACATATTACAAATAAGGTTATGAGTTCACTTCGTACACTTATGAAGAAAGATAGAGAAACATATGAGAAAAAGTGGGAAACAATTAAAACCTTCATTAATCTAGGCGTTGTAACAGATCCTAATATTTTTGATAAAGCAAAGGATATTATTCTTCTTGTTGATACTGATAATAAGATGTATACTTTTGATGAATATTATGATAAGGTATCAGAAACTCAGAAAGATAAAGATGGTAAAATTGTATATTTGTATACATATGATACTGCTACACAATATACTTATATCGATGCTTTAAAGAAATACGGTTATAATATTCTGTTGTTTAATAGTCAATATGGAGCATTTGAAGTACATACATTCGAAATGAAATTGCAGGAAAAGAATGTAACATTTAAACGTATTGATGCAGATGTACCAGAAAACCTTATTAAGAAAGAAGATGATACAGCAAAGAAAGAAAAACCTGTATCTGAGAATATCAAGAGTATGTTGGTATCTATGTTTGATTGTATTGAGTTAAATCTTCCTAAAATTACACATCAGTATATTGTTCAGCAAGATGGTAAAGATGCATTACCTATTACTATTGTTGCTGATGAGTTCTTCCGTCGTATGAAGGAAATGTCTATGCTTAATAATGCAGGTATGTATTTGGAAAATAATGCATCTATTAAAATTATTATTAATGCAGATTCTAAAGTTGTAAAGAAGATTATTAAGATTGCAGAAAAAGAAATTGGTCAGCAAATTAATGATATTAATGAAAAAGTTAAAGATATTAATACAAGATTGGAAGCTGCTGATACGGATGATGCAAAGAATTCTATTAAAAAAGAACTTGATAATATTATTGCAGAGAAAAAAGAAATTATTAATAAACATGCACATGCAGATAGTCATATTCATGAATTAATTGATATTGGTTTGTTACAGTATGGATTATTATCAGGCGAAGATTTGGCAGCATTTGTTAAGAGATCTATAAAGATGATTGAAAAGTAATTCAATATATAAAAGAGAGTATGTTTTGTAAATAACTACTCTCTTTTTACTTTTTACAAAAGTAGACAAATAATAAATATTAATATATAAGAAATATATTAACAAATTAAAATTAAATTAACACAATGTATCGGTATCATAATCCCTTAAAGAATTTTAATCCATTTGTGATAACAAGTGTATTTATATTATTTTTAATTGTAATGTTTACATTTGCAATTCCTACATTGATAAATGCTGCATCTACAATGATGAATTTTATTGCCATTATTTTTATTTTATTTACAATTTATATATGTATTATTGTAATGAGATATTATAATGATTATTATATACGACATTATCAGAAATACAAGGAAGAAAGAGAAAAGAAAATTAAAGATTAATTTATCATTTTAATTATTAAATTATATGAAGAAAATCGTATTGAATTTGATTGTCATACTAATGACATGTATGAGTTTTGTATCTTGTGCTTATGAGAGAGTTGATGCAGGATGTGAAGGTATTTATGTAAATCTTTATGGTGATGATAAAGGTGTAGGTGAAGTTAGCCTATGTTCAGGAGCTGTGTGGTATTGTCCCCTAACGCATGATGTATTTGAATATCCTACATATATTCAGACTGTAGATTATCCATCATTTGAAGTTAATAGTAAAGACGGTACAAAATTTACTGTTGATCCTGCAGTTCTCGTAAAAATAGAAGATGGTAAATCACCACTTATTTTTAAAAAGTATAGAAAGCAGCTTGATGAAATTGTAAAGAATACTTTATATGTTTATATCAGAGATGCAGCACGTATTGAATTTAATAAGTATACAGCAGATCAGATTGTATCAAATCGAGAAGCAGTAGATAAATCATTTGAGGAACGTGTAAGAAAATCATTTGCGAAAGAACATTTTATTCTTCAACAATTAACACCTGGTATTGGTTATCCTAAATCATATGAAGAAGCTATTAACCAAAAGAATAAAGCAATTCAAGATGAAATGCGTGTCAGCAATGAGATACGTGTAGCTGAGGCAGAAGCAAAGAAAAAAATTGTTCTCGCAGAAGCAGAAGCGAAAGCAAACAAATTGAAAGAACAATCCCTTACACCATTGCTTATTCAGAAAATGGCAATTGAAAAGTGGTCAGGAAATCTGCCAAATACATATGTAGGTAGTCATGGTATTCCTAATTTGATTTTAGGAAAGTAATTTTTATATTTTAATCTCTAATAATTTTCATAATTATTAGAGATTTTTTATTTTTATAAAGTAAACAAAAAGTTGTTTATTCGATAATATATATAGATTAAATAACTTTTAAATATAATTAATTATGGATTTTACAATTAAAGGAAATAATAATGAAGTATCAGTTTCTAAGGATACTATTAAGAAGTTGATAGAGCTTTTACAACATGTAGATTGTACATGTGTATGGTCAGAACATGATAATCAATATATTAAGGTTAATGATATTCCTAATAATATTGTTGATGAACTTATTGTAAAATTGAAATTATCAAAATAATGGAAGATAATAAAGATATTGAAATTGTTGAACAACCAGTAAAGAAGAAGAGAGGACGACCACGTAAAGTACATCCTTATGAAGAATTCCAACCATATATTAAAGAAACATTTGCTAATTATCTTAATGATAATTATGATATGATATATTTGTTTATGAATGCAAATAAACGAATTGATAAAAGATTTTGGAATGCTATATATGAACATGTAAGAACATTGAATAATAAATTATATGAGGAATATTCATGTGGTTTTAAATTTAATGAATATACATATAGACCAGATGTACAATGGAGAGGTATTGATGAAGTTCGTGAAACTCAACGAAAAAATGCAGTAAAGCATTTTTATGAAAACGAAAATTTAGATCCTATATATAAAGCATATATGATATTTACTCATATGAAACTTTATATTAGCGAATCTAGTAAAGAAATGAAAGTATGAAAATCATATCAAAATATAAGGATTTCTATGACTCATATGGATTTATTCTTGGTAAACCAGATGAGAGTATAACTTATGTCCGTACAACAGAAGTTATAGATGATGATAATAAGCAATATAAGTCAATCATCAAGAAAATTTATGATTATGGACATTTGTATTTTCATGTTTATGGATTTAAAGAAGATTATGTTGCATGGGTAGAAAGTGTTGTATGTGGTATATATCCTTATATATACGTATGTCCTTTTTATGTGATTATGCAGCAATTAAATAAAGGTAGAACATTTATACCTATTGATTTAAAACCTATACCAATATCAGAAGAATTTGTACATGATAAAAGTAAAAGAGAGCATATTTATAATAAGGTACAAACGAAATTTGATGAGTATTGTGATAAAAATAATATAAAAGGAAAATTACATATACAAAAAATTAAGGAAACCAATTATTCATGGTCTAATGCAAAATTTAAATTTGAAACACAAAGTTGGAAGATAGAGGAACTGGATATATTTAGAGAATTAAATGTACCAACTTTTATGTATGTATGTAAAAATGATGATATTGCAAGATATGTTAAAGATTATGGATTAACACTTAATCCTATATTTGTTAAACAAAATTTTGATGTATTAGGTGCTAATAGAACCAGAATAATTAATGAACAAAATGTTTATATAGATATAGAAAATTTTTTGTGGGAAATGAAAAAGGAACCTGAATCAATTCCTGATAATAAAACAAAAATTATAAATGCAGGGTTTGATTTGAAAACATCATTTAGAAATATGTAATATTTTATTATGAGAATAGTAACAGTTAAAAATGATAAAGGTATATACATACCACCATTTATGTCTGACTTTACAAAAGAAGATTCAGACCTTATTGGTAAATTATGGGATATATCAACTAAACATGGATACATAGCAGATTCATTAGGTGGTACACAATGTTTAGCATTAATGTATGATGAACTTCCATGTTATTTTAAAATTTTATTTAAAAATGTAGAAAGAACGGAAGTATCATATGAAGATTATGAACGAGGTTTTTGGTAATTAATTTATGAAACAAGAAAGAAAAACAGTAGTAGCAGGTCCACATATATTAAAGTTTAATATATCAGATATTAATAGAATATTTTTTACTAGTGATATACATGCAAATCATGCGAATATTATAAAATACTGTAATAGACCATTTACAGATGTTAATGAGATGAATCAGGTTTTATTTAAGAATTTAAATGATTCATTATCAAGTATAGATAATGCTATACTTATAAATTGTGGTGATTTTATCTTTAGTAATGTAAGTACATATGATGAAATGGTTAATAATATTAAAGCTGAAAAAGTTTATAATATAATTGGTAATCATGATGTAAAAAACGTGTTACAGAGAAGAAATATAGTACCTTATAATGAAGAAAGTAAAGTATATTGGAGTACAGAACTTATTGTACAAATATATGATGATTATAAAGATAAAATACTTCTGCAATTTACAGTATCACATTATCCACATTGTGATGGACAATTCTTAGGTAAATTTAATATTCATGGTCATTTACATACACCAAAAAATATAGAAGATTATACAGGTACAGATGCGAATATTGCTAAAAAGTTAAAAGAAAAAGCAATGACATATGATGTTGGCGTAGATGGAAATGATTATAAACCAGTAAAGTTAACTGATATATTAACAGGAAATTTAATTCAATATCAACTTAGAGATATTGATTTTAATTATTGGAAAAATAAAATTAAAAATATTTAAAATATTTAAGTGCTAATAAAGTTTATTGCAAAACTTTATTAGCATTTTTTTGTATAATAATTAATTAATATTTTGATATTTCATAGTATCAAAGAATAAATAAAATACCTAAAATAAAATAGAAAGAAAACTAAATATGAAGGTAACAAAACGTGATGGTAGTTTTGAGAATTATAGTGTTTAGACAGTTAAACGCGCAGTTAGAGAAGCGTTTAAGTCAACAAAGACTAAATACTCAAAAGACACAATTTCGAATATTGTAAGTTCTATTACGCCATATGATGGCATTCCTGTAGAAGAAATACAGGATCAGATAGAAACAAGTTTGTATTCTCATGATCAGCCTAAAGTTGCAAAAGAATTCATTCTTTATCGCAATAAGAAAAAGGAAATCAGAGAATGGGTTGCTAATAAAGAAGCATTTATTGAAAGATATAAAAATGCATCAAATACTGCAAATAGTACAATTGATGATAATTCTAACGTATCATCTAAGAACATCGGTGTATTAAATGCAGAAATTCATAAAGGTGATAATATTCTTTTAAGTAGAGGAATGATTACAAGAAAATTAAAAGATTTATTCCCTGATTTTAAAGCAAAACAATATCAAAAAGATTTAAAAAATCATATTATCTATAAGAATGATGAATCAAGTTTTGCTGGCGCTATAAGTCCTTATTGTGTTAGTGTATCTATGTATCCATTCCTTAATCATGGATTGGAAAAGATTGGAGGATTGTCATGTCATCCACAAAATCTTGATTCCTATTGTGGTATGTATGTAAATCTTGTATTTGCAGTTGCAGCACAATTTGCAGGAGCAGTAGCAACATCAGAATTCTTAGTATATTTTGATTATTTTGCGCGAAAGGAATTTGGAGATGATTACTATTTACATAGTAAAGAATTCTATAAGATTGGCCCAAAATATCGTAAGTTACTTAATGAATCTAATTACTGGTGTAAAGATGTAGATACACTTAGAAAACATGATTTTGGTACAGATGAATTAAATAAATTGAGAGATGAACTTGTTTATAATTCGGAACGACCATTATCTGATGAAGAACTTAAAGAATATGAAACAGAACTTTCTAAATATGATGTAGAAGGATCAATAAAAGATTTTACAAATCCTATTAAGATTGGTGATGGTACAAGAACTATTGGTTCATGTATACAACAATTCTTCCAACAAGTAGTGTGAATTGAACGCACCCCTAATCGGTGACGATTAGGTAAACACCATGTGAATTGCAGGGACTCTAAAATAATGAAAATTCAGTTTTTTCATTATCATGAGAATCGTGCAGCCAAGCCTAATAATTAGGAAGGTTCAACGACTATCGAAAACATAGAATAAACAAATAAGAGTTTATTTGAAGAAGTGAGTAGAGTACATAACAAGTGTTATGGAAGTGCATGGCAACTTAATCTAATCAATTAAGTTGGAGAAATAGTCTAAACGAATTTTTAATTCCCTCTATTACTGAAATGTAATAGTTGTCTATAGAAATATAGAGCAGTTATAAACTGAATATAAATTAACGATTTATATTTAATATATTTGATTCAATTAACCAACCCGCAGCAAGTCGTGGTCTGCAATCTGCATTTGTAAATTTCTCTTATTTTGATAAGCCTTTCTTTGAAGGTATGTTTGGGGAATTTGTATTTCCAGATGAAGAAGGTACAAGACCTTGTTGGGAAAGTGTTTCATGGTTGCAGAAAGATTTTATGATTTGGTTTAATAAAGAGCGCCTTCGTACTATAATCACTTTCCCTGTTGAAAGTTTTGCATTGGTATATAAGGATGGAAAGTTTGTAGATGAAGATTCTGCAGATTTTGTTGCAGAAGAATATTCTCGTGGTCATTCATTCTTTACTTATATGTCAGATACTGTTGATTCATTATCAAGCTGCTGTTTCGATGGTGATACACCATTTATGTTTGTAGAACCTCTTAATATGGAAGAGCATGGTGGTAATAATGCATATATGGTTTCAACTATTAAAGATGCATATGAAAAATATAAAGATGATATAATTAATGTATATCATATGAATTTTAATGGTACTACAGGTAAATGTACAGGTGAATGGGTAAATGCAAAATTTGTAAAAGCACAAGCTATTCAGGAAGTACGAATTTATTTTAAACCAGATGATTTCAATCCAGATGAGTCAAGGAATGTAATGAGAGTTACGCCGGATCATATATTCCCTGTTATTGATGATAATGGATTTATTACAGATAAAAATGCATATTTGTTACAGACTGGAGATCAACTTATTTTTGAATATGCACAATATATGGGATTATTTAGAGATGAATTTCCTGATAGAGATCAAGATTTAGTAAAACGTGCTATTTCAAAAGTTGAAATTGTAAATCTTGATGAACCAAAGGATTATTATTGTGTAGAGTTATGTGATAAAAATATTGAACCATACTTTTTGTTACCTAATGGAAATATTACACATAACTGTCGCCTTAAGAATAAGATTCAAACAAAGGAATTTAATTTTACAAATGGAAATCTCGGAATTCAAACTGGGTCAAAATCTGTAATAACATTAAATCTTAGTCGTATAACACAAGATTGGTTTAATAGTGTTAAGAAAACAGGTGTAACAAAAGAAAATGTAGAAGAACATTATGATGAATTGTGTCATTATTTTGGTGACATTCTTGATAGAGTATACAAATATCATACTGCATATAATGAACTTCTATGGGATATGTATGATGCAGGTTTGCTTCCGGTATATAAAGCTGGATTTATTAGTTTGAATAAGCAATATTTAACAATTGGATTAAATGGTCTTAATCAAATGGCAGAATTTTTAGGAATTACATGCAATATAAATCCTCATTATGAAAAATTATGTCAAACAATATTTGGATATATTAAGCAGAAGAATCAAGAAGCGGCAGGTATGTTTAACGGACATAAGCTCACGTTTAATACCGAGTGCGTACCAGCGGAAAGTCTTGCAATAAAAAATTATAATTGGGATAAAGAAGATGGATATTGGGTAAGTGATGATACAAATCTTTATGCATCTTATATCTTTAAACCAAATGACAAGAGTTTATCAATTTTCGATAAAATTACATTACATGGTCGTGATTATATCGGAGATTTCTTGGATGGTAGAACAAAAAGAACTGCCTGTTAAATCTTTTCCGTCTTATCAACGGGGTATAATATTAGAGAATATTATGCTAACGGTGAAGTCTAAACATAAGTTGTGAAACTAAATGCATGATAATACCGTGGGAAAATAATTGAATAAATTATAAACCTGTATCGACTATCTCCGGATCGGGAGAGTAAGAATACTATTGATACGTATTTTGAAATGGATTTTGTTAAGTTATTTTATATACTTAATTAAGATATAGTCAGTGCCTATAGAAATATAGGATATGCGGCAACGGGTTCTGCTGCACATCTCAATTTATCAGAACACTTGTCTAAGAAACAAATAAAACATATCATGCAATTTGCAGCACAGGTAGGATGTCAGTATTGGACATTTAATGTACCTAATTGTAAGTGTGAAGATTGCGGATATATATCAAAAACTCCATTTGATAAGTGTCCAAAATGTGGATCAGGTCATATAAGTTTATATGACCGTATCATTGGATATTTAACTAAAATTTCGAACTGGTCAGATGGACGTCAACAAGAACAAAAGACACGTGTTTATCTACATAGTGAAAATATTTAAGTTTTTATAACCTATTTTATTTTTAATAAGTTATAACATATACTTTATGTTATAACTTATTTTTATTTAATAGTATTAAAGGTTTATCCTATTATTCAATTAGATAAATATTATAAATGAAAATATAATATATGAATTATAATAAAATTTATAATAATATTATTAATAATGCAAAAAATCGAAATAATATAAACAATCAATACTTTGAAATACATCATATTATTCCTAAATGTATAGGTGGAACTGATGATAATAAAAATTTAGTAAAACTTACATTACGTGAACATTTTATATGTCATGAATTATTAGTTAAAATATATCCAGATATACAATCATTAAAATGCGCATTATGGATTATTTGTATTACGACATTAGAAGCAAAAAAAGAATATATAACAAATAATATAAAATATAAAAATAATAAATTACCTATTAATCATAGAGTACAACATTTTTTAAATGATTTTGAAAAACATATTAATATATCTTCAAGAGATTATGAATATTGTAGAACATTATATTATATAGCAACAAAAGGAAAAAAACGAACTGTTGAGCAATGTAAAAAAATTTCAGATGCGACAAAGCATGCTATGAAAGATCCATCTAGAGTACAATTAAGAAGAAAAGGTGTATTGGGTAGTAAATTTTATTATGATTTAATAACAAATAAATCTTATAAATGGTTTCCGGGAGATCCAGATATTGATTTAAATAAGTATGCGTGGGGTAGAGGAAAGAAAATGAGTTTAAAATCAAAAACATTAATGTCTGAAAATTTATCAAAATATAAAAAAGTATATTATTATAATGATAATTTAAAATCATCTACATGCTTTTGTAAAGATTAGATAAAAATATTACCTGATAGTTGGCATTTAGGAAGAAAATTCGGCGGATATAATAAAATGAAAACATTTATTATACCATTATTAAGAAATGTACATTTTAAATTAGTATGTAATTAGCATTTTATTGATAATATATTTTATCATATTAATTTATTAAACAAATAGGAAATAAGTATAGGTATATTAACGATTAATGAAAAAATATTAAGTGACTTAATACAAAAAAATATTGATATTAATGATGAAAAATATATTACAATAATATATAACAATATATTAAATAATATAAACCAAATTAAAACTATTAATAATAGCATTTATTTAAATAGTGAAAATATTTAAGTTTAAAAACCTATTTTATTTTAATTTTTAATGATTCCAGTATACTACTACTGGAATCATTTTTTATTGATTTTTTCTAATAAAAATAGATGTTTTAATCAACTTTTTATATGTTTTTCTATATAATTTTTAAGAAAAAGATTAAATAGTATGAATTTATTTGATAACGAATTTGATGATATAATTGATTCAGAAACTACATCTTCATCTGTTTCTACAGAGATGAGAGTTAATGAATTTAAAAAATGGAAGCAAGAAGTATTAAGTTTAAAAAAGAGAAAAGATGATATATATAACCGTAGAAATATAGTTCATAATATAGATGATATAATATTAGAAGGAAATTCAGTTACTTTGATTTTTGATTCTAATGTTGAGAAAAATGTTATATTATGCCCTATTAATTATATTATATCATGTCCTCTACCGATCAATAATATTAATATAGAAAATAATACAGAAAATGATATACGATTAATTTTATATTCACCAAGAAAATATAATGATTCAAAATTAGAAGAAGATATTGTGAATAAAGATGATTTAGAAATGTTATCTCTTATTAACTTTAATAATATGAATATAACAGATATATTATTTAGAGGTACATTTTCTACATTTGATGATTATCATAAGTATCTAGATATTGTAAAGAACAAATTTAATTATGCTACAATATGGATGAATTATGAAACACGTATAGAACATCCTGATACTACTATAAAACCATTAAAAAGAAATAACTGTCATATATCAGCATTATTGAGATATGATGAATTAATAGATACTATTATTTACAATGATACTGTTAATATATCATATTGTAATTTTATTAATAGTGGAATATTGCAAAATTAATTAGTTAAGAATGGAAAATAAAAAAAATAAGTTATTTTACGTTATTATTATTGTACTTATAGGTGCTTGCATATATTTTGCAAGTGAAAAAACATATTATGAAATGAAGGTACATCAATTGCAAGAAACAGTAGATAGACAAGCTGGTGCAATAGAAAGTTTAGAAAGACAAAAGATTAATTATTAAAATATATGGATGACAAATATTTAATTATATATCATAAAGAAGATAATGATGGCTTATTTTCAATGGCTATCATTTATAATTATTTAACAGAAGAGAAACATATAAACAGAAATATGATTTCTTTATTTGGTGCAGATTATAATATGATGGAGAATATAAATATTCATACAGATATTATAGATCAATATGATTATGTATATATTACTGATATTTCATTTGATACTGCAGAAACAATGAGAGAACTTAAGAAAACATATGGCAATAAGCTTACATGGTTTGATCATCATGCACCTATGATTAATAAATCAGAAGAGTTACATTTTGATGATATTCCTGGTACAAGAACAACAAAACATTCTGCATTGTATAATGTATTTACATATCTATATAATTTTGTTGGTAGAATTCCTGATTTATTTAAGGTATTATCTGCATGGGATAGTTGGAGTTATGAAGCAGAAAATATTAATTTTGATTTTTGTAGATATGTAAATATTGGTGTAAATAACAAATATGATTTGAATACTAATAAAATTATTAATTATGTATATGATATTATATATACATATGAGCCTATTGAATTATCAGCTCAAATTAATGAACTTAAGGATTTAGGTAAACTTGAATGTAATATTATAGATAGAAATAATAAGAATCTTATTAAAACATATGGTGATTTTACATGGACAGTTGGACCTGATAATAGAAGTGCATGTGCATTGTTTATTCAGAAACCTACAAATTCACAAATATTTTCTTCATGTAAAGAGAGAGTTCAGAATGGTATTGTATTTAAGCGTCTAACTGATGGTATGTGGGCAATATCATTATATAATCCTATTGATACGCATGAATTTCATTGTGGTAAATTTTTACAGGAATATTATCATGGTGGTGGACATGAAGGTGCAGCAGGCGCACAAATAACAGAAGATGAATTTATTAAAATTTTAAAAGCTAAACATATTTAAATTAAATAGGAGAATAGTTTTTCGTATACTATTCTCCTATTTTTTATTTGTCATTATTGCTATTTTTATCTAATGTATTTTCATCTATATCATTATTATTCGAAAATTCTACTTGCTAATTTGTATTTTTAGTCATGTAATTTGTAAATGTTATTAATGTGCCTGGTATTCTATCTGAACCTAATATCGCTTTTACAGATTCCCAGAATTCTCTTTGTTTTATTGTATCTGTTCCTATATGATAATGTTTTGTTGTTGCACCTGTATCATCTCGTGCCTATTCTATATAAGCAGATACACCATAATCATAGAATAATTTTAATATAGTAGGACTTTTCATTATAATATTTGTCATAAGTTCAGTAAAATCCATACCGTTATTAATAATATCTATAGCTTCGCCATATAAATGTCGTGAATTATTCTTTTTAAAATACATTACTTCACCAATAGCATTCATACATTTATAATAATCATATTTTTTTATAAATGCATTACCATCAACTTTATTACCATATTCATCTACTGCCCATCTTCTTCCAGATACTAATTTACATTTATTATCAGATTCAGATAAAATTGTTTTATAAATATCTTTCATAAAAGATTTTAAACCAGTTAATGGTATAGTAGAACCAGCTACATAATCAGATTTCTTTACATATTGATCTATCATATCCATATTAAAATTAACTGCATCTACTGTTTCTTTTCCATGTGCATTATATATAGTACCGGCTTCTTCTTGTTCTTGCTATTGTTCATCAGTTGTAGAACTTATATTCTATTTTCTCTATGCAGTCACGACCGCATCTTCTGAAGTTATTGCGCCCTTAATATGTTCTTCTCCATATTGTTTTAATGCATCATAATATGCCATTCTAGTAAGTTTACCATTTCCAATATCTACTAATACAATAGTATTTGCTGTTTTTTTATCTATTGTTTTACCTGATTTATCTTTAATTTTAGATGGTACAGGCCATTCTCTTCTAACTAATTTGACATTTGTTCTCCAATTTGTACCCTAACCCTAATCATTTTCAGTATCAAATACCCATTCAATACCATCTATAATATACCAACCAGATTCTGCTTCATACATACATTCTTCTATTTTTGTACGTGCTTGACCAGTTCTAATAGCTTGTTCTGCTCTATTTAAATCCATTAAAACAATAGGCATTTTTTCACCACGAACAATACTTAAGTTTGCACCATTTAATTCAACAAGTAAATACTGTTTTTGTAACTATAATAAATTTCTCATATTATGTTCATATGCAACTTCATAAAATCTATGAGTATTTCCAGATGACATCATATTATTTCCAGTTCCTTCAAGATTTGCTGCATCTCCATCAGATTGTTGATTTGTAATTTTCTCAGGTTCATTTTTATTTGATGATTGAGTTTCTGAAGTAGCCATTGCAGAATCACCACTTGCATATGTCATATTTCTTCCAGGTCCTAATAATACGAAGAAATCGTTATCTGCTCGTGTTGGATCAAATTTTGTTCTATTTAAACATAATGAAAATTCAACACTATAATTAGGATTATTTGGATCTATTAAACCTGTGTTAACTGATGAATATTGCATTTTACAATTTAATCCAACAAAATCCTATATTTCTTGTGCATTATTAAGTAATCTCCAATTATTAACATGATATACTGTTGCTGCTTCATTATCATCTGTAATATTAGTAAATATCTTTGTCTATATATGTGGTTTTACTTTCTATTCTTCATCTGTTTTATTTGCAGCTTTACCATCAATGGCTCTATTATTAATAAATGTATTTGTCCAAAATGTCATATCTATTGATTCATCATAACCACTTTCACCTAATAATCTATTAATATTCATGAAAGATAAACCATATCTCGGATCTATCCATGATTCAAAAAATGAATTAGAATCTTTCCATGCATGTGTTGTCAAATCATGTAAAAACATTTCAGGCGATTTACAATTACACCAAACCATTACATCGTTTGTATCATCTGGATCACAAAAGAAGAAACTTAATCTTAAACGTTTTGCAAGATCCATCATAGCATCTCGTGATGAACCATTAAAATTATATCTAGATTCTTCATTTCTTAAATCTGGTACATATAATTCTCCGGTTATAATCTATGTCTAATATTTCTGATATTGCGTCTAATCCATCTAATCAGAAACAACATTTGTAATTCTGAAATCACATCTCATAGACTTAATCATTGCATGTCCACTCTGAAAAAATACACTGCATCTATCACCTTGCTTTACAAAATCCTTTTTTAATAAACCAGGGTCTGATGTAGTTATTATAAGCCTCATCGTAGGTAAAACGCCTGTTAATGGCATTTGATAAATTTCATACTCATTATAATTCTTATAATAACCGGTTTCCATAGAAAAATGCTATATTTCTGTAGATTCAAAATAATGATCATTTATACGAATTATAGGATATACGGCACCTTTATTATACCATTGATTCTCTTTAATATTAGGACTTGTTACATCCGGTACTGAAATACCAATTACATCAGGATTATTAATATCAGCGCCTAATGGTAATGAACTACGAGGATTATCTTTATCTTTATTTCCCATTGAATCCTCAAATATACCTTTATTTGAAGAATCTTTAGAACCTTTACCATTGCCATCAGAATCATTTGCGTTATCTCCAGTATTTGATGTATTCTTATTTGTTCCTGAAGAATCATTCTCTGACTCATCATTTGTATTAGAATTATCATCATTACTTCCATCAGAATTAGATGTATCTTTATTAGATGTATCGACCATATCTAATATTTTATCTTCATCTGATTTTGAATAACAAACACCACCATATTTTCCTGAACCATAATCAATAGTATAATTAAAAAAATCTTTCTTTATTATCTAATTTGTTGTTATATCTTTATATACTTTTGTTTCTGTATATAATTTTGCATTCTTACCTTTAAATATGATATTATAAGTATTATTTATTGTGTCAGTATAATAATAATGTGTTATAGTTTTATCTGATGATACTTCTCCTTTTTTTAAATATTTAATACCATTTATCGTTAACATAATTATTTAGATTTCTTTGTATTTTTATTTGTATTAGATTTATCTGTACTATTAGTTTTCTTATCTGGTTTACCGGTAGATGTATCTTTTTTACCAGTGGATGTATCTGCAGATTTTTTTGCTACGTCCTCTTTAGTAATACCTTGATTTGCATATTCTATAGCTGGATCATTTGAATTATATGGTATTTTTAATTCATCTAACACAATACAAGAATCATTTGTAGAATATATACGTGTATGACTACTTGCAAATTGATCTTTTGATGAAAACATTGTTTGTTTAGATGTAGCAGAAGCCATTTGAAATGCATTATCTTTTGAATTTTCAAATATATTACCACCTTGACCGGTAAATGTTTGATATTCATCATGTACAGGATATGCATTAGAATTTCCCATACCTGCACCACCGGTATCACCAAAACCACCACCATCTAAACCACCAGAAACTTCAGTACCTAATCCTGATAAGTCAGCTAAGTTTACAGAACCCATTTTACTTAATACTGCATTTGCCCATGATGTTCTGCATGTTAGTGCACCAATATATCCATCTTTAAATGTACGTCTGCTACCATCTGCCATATATGATGTTTTACACCATGTATATGATTTCATAGATTGCTATGAACGTAATCTTGTTCCTTTACCTGCAGAACCATTTTCATAACCGCGTAGCACAATATCAGTTGATTGTCCAACTGATGTAGTTTTTCTTAGTAAATTAATAAATGATTCAGAGCATCCTTGTGTTACAATAGCTATTTGCTAATCTAATGACCAATTTTCTATAGGTCTAGAATTATGAAATTGTCTCTATATTTGACGTTTCCATGCATTAGACCATTGTGCAAGTCCGGCACCATATCCGGAACCATTTGCAGATGAACCTTTAAATCTTCCAGATTTTTCAGCAGCGTTATATGCTCCAGGATCACAACCAGATTCTTCCATAAAACAGCCTGCAAATCCAGCAGCCTAAAAATCTTTAAGATGCCATGTATCCATTATTTTCTTTGTTATATAAACACCATTTAATAATTTTTTACCTGCCATAAATCATTAACAATTAGTTTTAACTGAACTATTTACTATATTTAATGTTGTCGTATTTGATGAAACACTAGAATCCCAAGGATTTATTGGAATTGATAATTCGTCTAATACGATAGAAGAATCATTTGTTGAATATATACGAGTTGTTTTTAAATTCATTACTGAAGAATCATTCATCTATTTATATGCAGTAGAATCTGTATATGTTAATCTTAATTTATTTTCACCAACTATTTCAAATACAGATTTTGAACCATTACCTGATGCAATAGTTTCATATTCATCATGTACAGGATATGTATTTGAAGTATAATTAAATTGTGAACCTGCACGACCATTAAATGTACCACCTGTACCATATCCTGTATTCATTTGTTGTTGCATTGTATTTCCATTAATAGAAGAAAAATCTAATGGTGTATCAATACTTACGCCTGCATTTCGCCATATAATAGAATAACCTCCACGTGTTGATGTATAACATGGCATACCTGCTCGTTTTTTACCATTTGGTCCAACTCTTCCATCATGTATATTTCCCCAACCGTATGACATAAAAGAAGAACCATTTTTTCCATAAAATACTTCAACATGACCATTTTTTGCAATTATATCAAATGGCTATAATAGTGTAAATCCTGAAAATCGTAATGGAGAAAAACCTGCTTTTTTAAGATACCTTGCAGTTGTACTTGTAGTGGATGCAAATTCATGTGAAGATACAAGATAAGATTTTGGAAACGCACCAAATAACTATAAACATGCTGATGTAAAGCCTGAACAATCATCTCCTACACTATTACCTAATAAAGGGCATGAATACATACGTCTTGATCCTGTTGCATGTCCAGAAACACCACCCTAATATGTATGAATATTATGAAAGTAAAAAGTACCCATAGATTGAACAGCTTGATTCCATGTTGCCATATATTATTAATTCAGTTAAATAAATTTTAAATATTTATTAAATAAAAAGGAGTGTATCAAATAAACTGGATATTTGATACACTCCTAAAATTAGTTTAATATAAACCAATATATGTTTATATTTTTAATTACACAAAATTCTTATTTAAAGTTTGTCTTATAAATTACATAGGACAAACTGTAGAATCTGCTACTGTAGAATCAGCAGCTACTGAATCAACAACTGTAGTATCTGTTGCTGTAGAATCAGCACCAGCACCATAACCAACAGTCTTGTTACCGCATGATGCAAAACTCAATGTTACAACAGCAGCAAGTACGAATAAAATCTTTTTCATATTCTTCTTTACTTAAAATTTATTTTTTAAACTTTATTATTTATCTCAATTATTTAAAAAGTTCTTATATTATAGTGAAAAAATATATTTTTGTCTATAATTTATTATCTATAATTTTGAAGATAAATAAATAAAATATAAACAAAATATACTTTGATAATAATATGGCAGTAACAAATGGACCTACATTACCTAAGAAATCCCCAGGTTTGTTAGGATTATCACATTTTAGAAATAGCCGTGTAGCAACATCTCTTTGGGAACCAATATATTTGAATTTATTTACTGTTCAATTAACATGTCCTCAAGGTATGGTAGATACTACAGATGATGAGCGCTTAAATATTATTCTTGAAGGTGTATCGTCAGTTGGTTAGATTTCTACTTCATTTGGTGCAAATGCAACAGAGCAGAAGTATAAATTTGCACAGCGTTCATTCGCAGGCGCAAAACCTGATAGAACAAACGTTGATTTGACATTACACTTTAATCTTAACCTTTCTTATGATAACGGTTCACCAGAGAACTATACATATAAGTTCCTTCGTGAATGGGTTGACCTTATTTATGATCCTCTTACAGGTCGTGAAGGTCTTAAGAAAGATTATGTTGCGCCTTCAATGACTATTACTATGCAAGACCGTGCAGGTAATCCTTATTGGCAATGGGTATTCTATTACATTTTCCCTACAACCGGTGTACCTGGTCCTACACTTAATTATGATAGTACAGACCTTATGTCATGTGATATGACATTCCGTGCTGACTGGTGGGATGAATGTATGCTTTAATATTCATATATTTTATAGTAATATGAAATTAAAAAGTTTATATAAAATAAAGAGACTTAGAATTAAAAATTATTCTAAGTCTCTTTTACATTATAAAATATATTTAATCTTCTTTCTTTCTACGTCCACCTCTATTAACGCGTCTACGTCCGCGTATAGGTTTTTCTTCTTCAATTACTGGTTCGACTTCTTTTAATTCAGGTTCTTCAACTGGTGATTCTGCAATAATTTCATGTGAATCTGTATCCATAAGTTTTGCAGTTGACCATGTATCATCATCTGAACCAAATGTTTCTATTAATTCATCTACAGCATTATCAGAATCTTCATTCTATTTTTCAAAAATATCATTAGATTCTGTATTTAAATTTGAATCATCTACATCATTTAATATGGAATCTACATCATCTGATGTTTCCACTGGTTCAATCTCATCGGGAATACTATCTACTAATGGCATACCATAACAAGAGGTTGTGTCTATTGATGAATCTTCATTTTTATCTGTATTATTTCCTATATTATCTGGAATTGGATTTGGTATATAATTTTCAGGTACTTTATGTATTAAATCACCTTCTACAAATCCATCTCCATCTGTATCTATTGGAAATAAATGTGGATCATGACAATCACAATGATGATGTGGTGGACATGGTGGTATTGGTTGACAACAATGATCATGTTTACAATGTTCACAATGACAATCACAATGATGTTTACAGTGTTCACACTCACAATGATGTTTACAGTGTTCACAATCACAATGATGCTCACAACAATCACAATAATGTTCACAGCAATCACAATGATCGCATTTACTGCATGAATCTGTAAATTCACAATCAACACAATGATGATGGTGATGACAATGATGACAATGACAGAAACAATAAGTTCCGACTGGTCTAATATTCATAATCTTATCACCCAAATTCCAATCATTCCAATTATCATATGATACTTTACTTGATGTTTGCATATATCTATTTTATTATTAATTAATTTTCATTTTATAGTGTTACTTCATCCTCAATTTCATCCTTAGAATCATCTGCAGGTTCTACTGGTCTAACATTAATAGTTCCATGAGGACCATGTGAACAACCGTTTTCATCAATAACTTCTTCAAACATCATAGGTTTACGATTTTTTGAATGGAATTTATGCCAATCTGGTCTATCATCATCTTCGAATGGTGGTATAAGTCTTGTTGTTGCAATACCATATGGTTTATGCTAATTAAAACAAGGCATATTCATATGACTATATTTATTAGGATGACATGGATCACATATATTACAACCATCTGCAGGACATGTATACATTGATGGATTCTTATGTTTAATAATAAACTGTGTTTTATGAGGTCCACAAGGACGCATAATAGGTTCTGGACAAACAGGAGGTCTCCAAGGTTTACTAACTTCTACAGAAGGCGTGTATTTGTTAACTTGCTATTCAAAATAACCAACCCATGCATCTGGGATATTACTTATATTTGTAGTTATCATTTGTTATATTAATTTATTTTTATTTTATTTGATTATCTAAGATAATTTCTAAACTTCTTTAACATCGCCTTCCAATTAACTTGAGGATTGTTTTTATTAGATGTTATCTTCAAAACATTTTTCTGAATTATCATTAGGAAATCAATTATATTATCTAATCTTTTAAATACAAGATTTGAACTGACGGTATAAGATACACCATTATCTAATAATTTTATACCATTATTAGGATATTCTTTATTAATACGAGAAATAAGTTTCTATACTTTTTCAATACCAACTTCATTATCCATTGGCCTCATTTTAATATTATTTTCAGGAAACAAATAATAAAAGTCTTCAAATGTTAAATGTAATGCAGAAAGTGGAATAGGTGCAAACATTCCCTTATTTGTATACTTATTATATGTTACTTTACCTAATATTGATTTTAAAAATTCTTGTCTTTGATCATATGCTTTACTTGCTTTCTTCTACTCTTTAGAATAATTTTTTAATAACATATCCATTTGTTCAGTATTATTAAAATAATCTTCAAGCAAAACTTTTATTGAATTTACCATCCTATCTTTTCGCTTTAATTTATTATATTTATCATTAAAGATAGTTTCATATAATTTTATAGCTACATCAAAACCATATGATTCATTAATATTTTTATTATATTTTAATGAATTATAATTTAATGTTAATTTATTTCGAGTTTTATTATCAATAACATAAACTAAATATGGGACTTGTGTGGTAGAACTAAATAAAATATTTGTAATTCTACCTGAATGATATTTCTAATCATCTATACATAAACCTTTTACATTATCGCCGATATTAAATTTACATTTATTATATTTCTTTGTCTTCACATCATTTCCTCTCTATTGTAAATTAAAAGATAAAGGCATGATTTTATATAAGAATCCATTATTTCTCGTACTACCATTAATATTATAATTTCTCTAAGATGGTTGATTTATTGGATTCATAATTTATAGTATATTAAAATTTTACTGCATATGCATTATTTACTCCACAAAGACCAGCATCAGGATTAGGTAATTTCTAATCTTGACCATAATCAGCAGTAGAGCATTTATCTAATCTAAAAAGGTATACATACTTATGAATAACTGAAAGAAAACTACTTGTTAATGAACGAGCGCCTTCATATTCAATATCATCTGCATGTAAGGTAAACCAATTTTGTACACATTGTTTTAACTCATTAATAATTTCAAGAGGATTATCACTAATAGGTAATTCAATTTTAGTAATATCAGAACCTTGTAATACTCCAATTATTGACTACACTACTTCAAATATATCTTCTTTATATTGTTGTAGTCTCCACATAAAATCTTGAATATGCATCTTATATTGATTATTAGGTGTTACACTTGCTAAATTATTAAATTTAGTATAAAATGCTATAATTTTTGTTAAATAAATAACATCATCACATTTCTATGGTTCACACTTTGAATCATCAATAGTAGATTTAATTCCTGCTACATATTCTGTTTCTTCTGGTGTAATATTCTGTGTAATATATCTTACTGTATCTTTGTCCATTAACGGTAACATTGTTGGCATAATATAATATGTTTATTTTCATATTTATTCAACATTTATTTCTTGTTTCACAGACACGCTACTTTTTAGTATAGTTAAATAATTTAACTTCTTTCATCCATAGTTGGTATCTCCGCAAGCGTAAATTCGGGTATGTTCATCCCTATTTAATATCTTATATTAATATTTGTTTTAAACCATTATCTAATATATTTAATGATGCATTATAATCTCTATCAATTTCTTTACCACAATGAGGACATATCCATTCACGATTACTTAATTTTAAGTCTTTATAAATATAACCACAATTATGACATGTTTTAGATGATGGATAGAATCTATCTATTATAATTAACTATCTTCCATACCATCTACATTTATATTCTAACTAACGTCTAAATTCATATAAAGATAATTCTTGAATAGATTTTGCTAATTTATGATTAGACATCATACCTTTCACATTCAAATCTTCAATACAGATAATTTGGTTTTCATTAACTAATTTTGAAGTGATTTGATGTAAATACGTATTACGTTGATTACTTATCTTTTCATGAACTTTTGCTAATTTAATTTTTAATTTATTTCTATTGTTACTTCCTTTTTGCTTTTTACTTAATTGCCGTTGTAGTTTCTTTAATTTCTTTTCTTGATTTTTATAGAAATGCTTATTCTCATATCTATTTCTATTAGAATCTACAATAAAATCTTTAATTCCTAAATCCAACCCTATTACTGTATCTAATTTTTCTTTCTAAATTATATTATAATCAATAAGAATCGATAAGTAATATTTGTTTGTAGATGTTTTAGTAAGAGTAACAGAATGAATATATTTTTCATTATGATTTAAATAGATTTCCTCTTTTCTTGAACATTTAAATAATATATTTGTTAACTATTTTATTAAAGTTATTCTATTACCATTAATTTTCTTCTTCCCTCTAAAAATTAAATTTGTAAATCTACAACTCTATTTTGTATCTTTTTTAGATTTAAATTTAGGATAACCTTTATGTAATTTAAAGAAATTATCATATGCTTTTAATAAATCCTGCATCGTTTGTGCTAAACACATTGCATATACATCATTAAGAAATAGATATTCATCTTGTTTCTTTAAATTAGTTAAATATTTACCTAACTAAGATAAAGATGTATTTTGCTTATATTCTTTATACTATGTTTTCTTATAATCTAATAATTTATTATATATAAGTCTACAACAACCTAACTGTTTAGAAATAAAATCTTTCTAAACAGAATCAGGATATATTCTTATTTTAATTGCTTTTAACATAATATAATAAAAAATCGTTTATATTTTTAATTTGTATAAAAATTGGCCGGTTAATACAAATTATTAATATAAACGATCTATAAATATCTTTAATTATATAGTATATTCAAAATTATAAAAATAGTCTAAATTAACCGGCCAAAGTTTTTAAACATATTTCTTATATTATTTATCTAAATTATTTTAAAAATTATTGTAAATTAATAAATATTTTTTATATTTATTTAAAATAAAAAAGAGACTTGTAAACTAAATACAAGTCTCTTTTATTATTAAATTTTTTTCTTTAAAATAGAATCTCTATATTTAACTACCTCATCTTTTGTATAAAAAAGATTATTGGTTAATGCTCTCCATGAATCAGCAGCTGGATCTTTTCCAATATAAGATGATGAAATCTGACCAGCGGAATTAATAAAATAATAGAATGTTACTGGTTTCAAACGATGATACCCAACTCTGGAAATCTCCTTATTTGCATATACCTCATGAAGGCTGCAGATACCAGTTATATAATTAATATCTGTGATTCTATACAATCTTGTCTCATATAATACTATATCATCAATACTAAAAGAAATATCTACACATTTCTTTACAAACTTTGAATTTGAAATATCAAAATCAGAAATTTGTACACCATTTGGAAATGATGCAACTTTAGTTATTGCATTATAAGTAAAGATTGTATCCTTTTTCAGATTACCGAATGGAAGATCAGCACTAAGGATATATTTCTTCTCTGTTGTCTTATTTTTCTTTGTATTCATAATCTTTATTTTTTAATTGTTTATTATTTCATTAACAATACAAAGATACATATTTTATTTGAAATAAAAAAATTAATTAGGTAATTTCATAGGTAATTGTATAGCAGATGGGATATTCCATGCATTTGCTTTAATACCATTTGAATAACCAAATTTTATAATTCTATCATTTGCAATCTGCTCTTGTAATGATGATGATATATATCCATCTTTTGTTATATAATAAAGAAATGTTCTATTATCAGATATAACTACATCCTTTTTATTGGATATTGCTTTATTTAATTCACCAGGTTCAGATTGATTTGGAAATTCTTGTGATTTAGAAATTAGTGATTGTGGATGTCCTGGATCACATATTTTTTTATAACCTGTATTTATATTAATTTCCATAAAATCATACATATATGGTAAATAAGACGGTAACCACAATTTCCAAGCAGCATTTTCATTATTAAGCATAATAAAATCTTGTATCAATACAGATTTACCATCAGGTGATATGATTGATTTTAATGCTCTAACATTATTATTAATTATATCAGATTTACTATATGAATTAGGAAGTTCATTAAACCATTCTGGAACAATTTTTAATCTATCATATCTTGTACCTTCATATCTAAATATATTTTTAACTACAAATTTTCCATTTTCATCTTTATCCGGTAAATCATATGAAATAGTATAAGGTGATTTATAATTATTTTTTATACATTCATGATCCGGTACAAATTTATCTACAATATTTGACAAATTATGCCAGAAATCAAATGAGTATGAAGATAAACTAAATCTATGTAAATAATCATTTACTTTTTCTTTTGAAAAATAATCTTGCTGTATTTCTGCAATTATACTAGATACTGATTTAAATACAAGACAATCACTATAATCTCGATTGTTATCATTATCATTATTAGCTATATAATTATGACAATTATATAACCATGCATCTTCATCAACAGAAACAAATGCAAGTTTACTTACATATTTCTTATCAAACTCAGTGGATAATTTTACTTTACCAATATATACGACATTACTATTACCTTTACATCTATATAACGTACCTGGTACTAAATCTTTTTCTTTAAATGAATTCTTAGTAAACATCTTTTCAGACATTTCATTTGATTCAATATAATCAGTAGAATTTACAGGAAGCAGTACAAGTTCAGTACCATAATAACTATATACTAATTTACCTTTAATTTCTTTTTTATCAGTATTACACCAATTTAATATATACAGTAAATTATCTATTGATATTTCGATTTCAAATCCACGCGGATCAAATATACGTGCGAATGTCATACGTTGTGACCATCTTTCACCACCTACTCGCTTATTTAATACAAAACCATCAATAGGTTCATTATCTATATATAACGGATCTATTTTCTGATCTCTCCATGAATTCCATGAAGCTTCTTTCCGTAATTTATTCATTGCATCATAATAAATTACATAACCAATTTTTCCTGTATATGTATCAGATCTTTTATTAAATCCAACTGCTAGTTTTTTAGGAATAAAAAAACTATCTTCTTTTTTACCATTCATATCTAATTAAATTTTATTCTGTTCTCGTAATCGGTCTAATTGCTTATATGGTGAATCTGTTGAATATGATGTACCATGCTTTTGAATTTTAAAGCATTTACAATCTAATGATGGTGTATATACATAATTTTTCTGTATACTTTTTTCTATATTATATAAATCGCAGTTACTTTCATAAATTTGTCGTCTGCAAAATATAATGTCTGTTACAACAAATAATTTTGGTGATAATCCAAAATTATTTGGATACTTATCTAAATGTAAATACCATGGCTGACCATAAAATGTTAATCGTTTAAAATCATCATACCATAAACCAGTATTTGTATCATAATTTGCATCAAATTCAGTTCTACATATTAACATTAAAAAATACCTATCGTACTTATCAACCATAACAATGCCATTTGTAAAACGATATTCGGAATTGTTACTAGTACAACTTGTTAATACTTTACATTTAAATAACATCCCTGGATGAATATCAATTTTTTTAATATCCGGTAATATCGTTTCTGTATAATTACTCATAATCATATTTAAATTCTCTAAGAAAAATAGGAGTTAATTCATACTTTTTCCATCCATATAATTTATATTGATTACATCGTTTTTTGTTATCTAATGTAGTAATAGGTCTATCATATATAGCAACAATTTCTAAATATTTTTTATCAAACCCGAAGTTTAACGTTGTTATATCAAGATTATTAGGATTATAATTATACCATATATTTTCTTTATTTACATTAATTGTAAATATTCTTCCTGATATTGGATTAGTAAGGGAACTAAAACATATCATAAGTTCTCCTTTATTATCAGTATATTTACTTAATACAAAAGTTTCGAAAGAAATGTATATATCACTAAATCGATTTGATGAAAATTTTATAACAATAATAGAACCATTAGGTATATGACATAATGTAAATGTACGTCCATCATGAATAGCAACATAACTATCAATAATTTTCCTATTTGTTTTTTCCATAATTTTATATATAAAAATAATGCAAAATATAACAAATTTAAATCCACATCATCTTATATTCACTTCAATCCATGTTTCAATCTATAGGGACATTTGTTACATTTTTGAACGCAACAGGTATGATAAACATCCGCACTTCAATCAGATCCTATAAAACTTCGACGATAAACGTTATATCTTGCATTTATAACTATTCAACTTTTCATAATATAGTTTAAAGGATTCGAACCTTTTTCTCTGCTTTCACAGTGTGTTGCCACATACACCATTAAACTATACATTATAAATGTCATTGATATAGTTATATAAACATTAATTCTTAATATTATTAAAGTCAGATTCGAACTGACACCTCAGCAAGGAGATAATACCACTATGGGGTAACAGAGCATCCCAAGGCACTGACCAACAAATTATGCCTATTTAACAACAAACTAATGTATTAATTAATAATTATATATTTTATATGTATATTACTACATAAAGTTTTAATGCTTCAAGTTAAATTTTTCAAATATAGGCAATAAATCATCACTGAAATCAGTAAATAACTTCTGATATGTTTCCCATGCATCCATGGGTTTATCAGGTTTCGTAAATCTTGCAGATTCCCAATCGAGAATCGCCTCGTCAAAATGCATATGTTTTTTATATTTACGCAAATGATGTTTTGCAAATCTTGTATGTATTTTTTGTATTACTTTAGTTCCTAAAAATGGGAAAAATATATACATAAAAATTTTATCTAAATCATGAAAAGGATATTTATAATAACCTATATATTTCTTTTCTAATTTCATTACCATAATATAATGTTTAAAACTATATGGTATATGTTTATATGATTTTTTTATATTTGTTATAATGTTCATTGTTAATTAAATTATTAATTACTTATTAAATTGTTATATACAAAGATACATATTTTATTTGAAATAAAAAAGTCACCAATAGGAATTTGACTTCTTATTAGTGACTTTATTTTTATTTCAAATATTTAAATATCTCGTGATATTTCTTTATATTTTCTTTAAAATGTTCAGTCGATATATTAGAATAATCTACATAATCACCTTCTACGTAATAAAGATTATCATCAGATGAAAAATGTTTAAATCCATATTTATTAGCTTCATTTAATGCTTCATCATCATCTTTTGCTTCAAATCTATGATGGAAAAAGTGTCCATGATAATCTTCTAACTCTACTTCATATTTTCTCATAATGAAATTATTATTGTGTAATCATTTTATAAAGTAAATTCCACTTTTCCAATACTTGATCTGATGAACCTCCTGCACGCCATACATCTTTATCAAGACTTCCAAGATCATAATGTCTATATCGTCCGCAATCTGGTGAAATTTCGCCATATACAGTTTTACCATCTTCTGATATAAACAAACATAAGTCATATATTACAATATCTTTTTCTGCAAGAAAATCAGATAATACAGAAAATGTCATAGCTGCTGTTTTTTTTGCTTCTTTTACATCAATATAATAATCTGCTTGAGCATCACACATAACTTCATCTGCTAACATCTTATGTGTATCTGGTTCCCAAAATGGATTTCTCCAATCAAAACGTACAATTGGTTCAGGATATGGTTCCATATCTTTAATTTCCATACCTGCATAATAAGGATGCGTTTTTCTTACGTGTGATTTACCCATACCAAAATATCGGTGTTTACTTGTACCTGTATGATTTGCTTTAACTACAACTTCAATATTTGGTGCATCTTTAATTATACGAGCTAATACAAATTCATCGCCATAATCAAGATATGCATGTTTAATACCATGTTCTTTAAGCAATTCACATAATACTTTACTTACATGTACACGAGGAATATTACTACCTTCTACTATACCTGTTCTATTATATGTAAATGAATAAATTGTAGGTTTAAAATAGATAATACAATATTCGTCATCTAATGCACGTATTTCTTTACTTTCACCTTCTACAACTAAAGGCATTTTTCTAAATGTTTCAAAATCAATAGAAAATAAGTCTTTAATATTCCATTTAGGATATAATACTGTTTTACAATATTCTATTGATTTCAAATCTTCTTCTATTATTTTATTCATAAATTATTACCACGTTAAATTATTATCATTAATATATTTCTCAACAACAGGTGGTACAAACTCTCCAATAGGAAGTTTATAATGTACTAACTCTCTTACAAATGTAGATGAAATATCAATATTATAAGGTTCACAAAAGCCCATTACCAACATTGTTTCTACACCTGCTAAATAATGATTAGTTGCAGCCAAAGACTTTTCATATGTAAAATCTTCTGAATTTCTAATACCTCTAACAATATATGAAACATTATTTTTCTTACAATAATCAGAAATTAATGTATCAGTCATATCAATTACTGTTACATTAGGATAATCCTTGAAAATTTCTTTAATTAACTTAATTCGCTCTGAACGTTTAATAAGCCCTTCACCTTTCTTTAAATTTGTTGCTAATGCAATAATAAATTCATCACATAATTTATATGTCTGATCTACAATTGCCTTATGCCCATTTGTAAATGGATCAAATGATCCAGGAAATATAAATTTCTTCATCTTTTAATTTTCAATATTTTGTGAAACCCAAAGTCCTAATTGCTTTAATGCTTGCTTTCGATGACTCTTCAAATTTTTTCTTGCTGAATCTAATTCAGCATATGTTTTACCAAATGTATTATCTCCTACAAATATAGGATCATATCCAAATCCATTTGTACCTCTTAATTCATCTAATATATATCCATATGAATATCCGCTAAACGTTTTTTCGATAATACCATTTTTTGCTATTGCAAAACATACTTCAAAATATGCAGATCGTTCATTAAATGGAATCTTTTTGATATATTGTAACAATTTCTCATTGTTAAGTCTATCATGTTCTGACTTATCTGTTGTAAACTCTTCATGCGGTACATTAGTAACATTTAATTCATTATCTATTGTAACTTCATGAAAACGAGCTGAATATGGTCCCGGTAAATTATTCAATCCAGGAACAACTAAACCACTATCTTCTGCAATAACATATGTATCAGGATATTCTTTACTATATGCAGTTGCTTTAAGTATGGCATTATCTTTAATTGTTTTACCAGTCTCTTGAACATCTAATGCATGTGGTTCAATTTCATATCCTAATGGACTTAAAATTGATGCAATCTCTCTAATTTTACCAGGATTACTTGTACCTACAATAATTTTACTCATGATTTATTCATTATTTGTTTCTTAATAAAATCTCTTATAATTTCTATAATAGTTCCTGTACTATCATATGGTATTCTTGAAACTAAATATACATTACTATATTTTTTTTCTTTACAATGATTATATAGTAACATAAATGATTTTCTATAATACTCTAAATCTTCTAATGTATGAAATTCTTCGTCTAATGAATCTCCTCTTTTTTGTATTCTTTGTTGACAATGTTCTGGAAAATCATCTAAAATAATATATAAAGTATCACTATCAATATTATTATCGATGTAATCATACATTTTTTCTTCTGACTCTTTATTTAGTAATGTAGCTTTACTGAAAATACCTCTATCTTTAAATATACAATTATTAAAAAATTGTTTAATAAGATTAATTATATAAGTTTTACCAGTACCATCATTACCGTCAAATTCAATATTAAACGTTAATTGTTTTTCTGTTTGCATAAATTATAAACTTTTTGTATATTTGTTGGTAACCAGCAATCCATTAAACTAGCATGCTCAAATATACATGTATCAGTATTAATAATATTACTTAGTATCTTTATGCCATTTGCTTTTAATGTTGCACCTGTTTCAACAACATCTATAATACAATCAGCACCAATATCGATATATCCTTCTGTTGAACCTGATGTATTCAATGTATAATATGGACAATGCATTTTATTTGTAAAATAATGCTTTGCTATTGTTTCAAATTCAGTTGCACATATGATAGGATGTTTCAATGATGTTAATTCATCTAATGTCATTTTTGATGCTAAACATATTTGTACCTTATTTAAACCTGTATGTGATACTAATTCTAATTCATTTTCATACTCGCTATTATTAACCATATCATAACCACATATACCAAATTCACAAAACTTACTTGCAATTAATTCTGGTATTGCTTTTGGTTTAGCTATAAATAATGCGCAGTCATCTGACCAATCAGGAAAATAATATTTACGAGTATTTTCATCTGGCATATCAATATTACATTCATTAAATAATGATTTAACTCCTGTATATAATCTACCTTTTGGTACAACTAATATTGGTTTATTATTCATAATTATTTTTCTTTAAAATTCTTAGATTATCTCTATCTTTTAAAATAAAATTTGTAATCTCTTCAATTAAATATTTGTTATTAGTAGTCATATAGAAACATGTAGTTGAATCATCTCCTCTATGCTTATCCCAACCCTTTCTACCAAATTCAATTTTCAAATTATCTTTCTTAAATAAAAATCCAGGAAACCAATAATATACAAAACCTGAAAATGAATTTGTTTTCTTTACTTCACCATTAGTTAGCAATGCTAGTTCATTTAAAAATTTCCTATATTGATAACCAAACATTCTCGCTGTATATGATGTAGTATTCCTAAAAATTAAATCATAATAATTTTCATGACCAGTTGCATAAGATTTTCCTGATAAACTTACACATTCTATATGTTTCCCAAATATATTAATAATTTGCTTTACTATTTCATCTAATTCTGCATTTACCATAATTACTCTAATATTTTACATTCCTCTTCTGTATATCTCTTATGTAATTCAGTTAACCACCATTTTGTTTTAACTTTTACTTTAGGCATTCGTTGTCCCTTTAATAATGTTGATCGTCTAATTACTACACCTTCTTTTATATATGGATATTTACAATTAGTTTCAGTCCAATCATTATTTTGTATATCTTTAATAAAGTCATTAACTAATGGTCCTGTATAAACTAATTGAGGTAATTCAATACCACAATCTTTAAATAAATCCATATAAATTTTTGGTTCAATATATCCTTTCTTTTTTATAAATACATCAATTAATGCAAGATGCATATTATCTTTATCTTCTAATGAATGAAATCCTGCGAAACTATGTTCTCCATACCATTCAAAGAAAAATGTAATTTCATCAACGCCAGAGAATACATCTTTCTTACCTCTATGTTGTTCAACAATATTAGATAATATAGTTTCATAATTATGTGATTTAAAATAACGTACAGCATCACCAAATTGTTCAGATGACTCATCTACCATACATTTTCTTGAACCAAAATTTGTGAACATCTTTTTCTTAACAGAATATTTTGCACAGAAATTTTGTCCATCTAATTTATTAAATGCCCATACTTGTTCACCTAGTAATTCAGTATTATATTTTATATTATCTATTGAATCGTAATGTTTCATGTAATTATTTTAGTTTAACTTATTTTTTAACTTATTTTAGCAGAAACATTTTTACATATATCAATGTGTTCTCCTTTATTATCTGTTATTAAATTTAATCCTTTATTATCTGTTATTAAATTTAAAATATATGACCACATCTCTTTATCTTCTAACCCATCTGTAATTATATCTATATCATAATTATCTGGTAATTCAAACTGTAAATGAATATCTAACTTTCTTTTCATAATTAACTCATTATTAAATATTATCTAATTTACTACAATTATATCCTTGATCGTATGATAATTTTAAAAGTTCTGTAACTAACTTAATATCTTTTGTATTAGAATCTCTATATTTCTTAATTATTTGTTCAATGAAATAATTTCGTTTATTTGTATATTCAAGTAATGTTTTTGCATCATCAATTACATCTTTTGTACTTTCTAACTGATTTTTATCTGTATAAACATTATTATACTCTTTACATTCTATAATACTACAATTTTCATCTTCATCTATATTATCAATATCATAATCTCCAATTACTGGAACCTTATAACATGTATAAAATATAGTATGATTAAAAAGAGTTATTTCATACAAATATGAAATATCTCTTGCAACTTTATCATCTTCTTGTATATCATCATATGAATCAAGAATTTGTTTTGTTAATGATTCATAATCATATTCTTCTACATTTTTTGAATATTTTTCTAATACTGCTTTTAAATCATCACCAGTACCACTGTCTGGATAACCATCACAATGTCTATATAAAATATTGCGTCCTGTTATACCACTTTGAACTATAATATTACAACGTGTCGGCATAATTTTATAATACTTCTATTTTAATCTACTTGTTATATAACTTTTATTTTAAAATGTTTATAAAACAAATAAATAATAAAAATAAAATTTTAATTTTTTAACATGAATAAAAAGGCATTATATGAAGCTATAATGAAAGATATTAGCAAAATTGTTAAGAAAAAAATTAACGAAAATATGGAAGAAAATACAATTAATATTCCATCTCAATATTATGATGAAGATGGTAATATTGATTTAAGTGATCTTTCGGTATTACCACAAAATATTATCAATGCATTGGCAAAGGATCTTCTTACAAATGGTGATTTCCAAGAAGATGATAGAGATGATAATTGTCTCATGTGTAGTATATTACCATATATTGATTCAAAAAATGAAAATGCTACTATTTTAACACGTTCATTAGAAGATTATGATATGTGTTTATCATTCAATGTAGAAGTTGATTATGAAAATATTGATCATTCAGCATATCCATCAAATGATAGGGACGTACCTGATGATCCGGCATATAGAGAATGTATAGTTAACGATGTTATTATTTCTGGATTAATGCTAACAGACGGTGACCAAGAAATTATGATTAATGATCCAGATATTATTGAAAATGTAAAGGATGAGACATTATCATCTAAAGTTATAGATAATTTCACTGTTGAATAGGAAGAAGAGTTTGATCCATATGATATGGATGATTATTATTATGAAGAATAATTATTAAAAATAATAAAGGTTAATAAGCATAAACACTTATTAACCTTTAATTTTTTATATGATAATAAAAATGAAAAAATGTTGGGATAACAGGATTCGAACCTATGATTACTGATCCAGAGTCAGTCGTATTACCACTATACTATATCCCAATAAAATCTATAAGCTTACTATACTATATATTTATTATATATCGTTTTGGATTTATGAGTTAATAAGATTTATTATACCAAAAACATTATTTTCATAAACAACCACATTTATTATTTACCGGCATGTGTTTCATTCACCTATTAATATATATATGTAATATATTAATAACATCTGGTTACTCTTTATTACTAATAAACAATGTTCCTATTTTATCATCTTAATAGAAGTAAATATGAAATTATTTTAATTATCTTCATATAACAATAAAACAGAAGATATTTTCAAATCATTAAAATAATCTATTTACTAATGTCAATTGCATTTTTTATTTGTGCACTATTTATAATGCAATAATCTCTCATTAAGGAACGAACTTATAGACCACTACATCTTTAAATCTGTTGTGGATTTTTGCGGAGAGCAGTGGTACCGACCCACATTCACATACATGAACGAGCAATTTAGCAGATTGTCCCTAACCCCGTTAGGTTTACTCTCCAAATTGATTAATAAATTATATCAATCAATTTTATTTACTATATTTATAGTATATTATAATCAAAAAGTTTACTTTTTATCACTAAAAATATAATATAATTTTATTATCAGTTGATTCCTGACGATATTCACATCTATAACCATATGTATAGATAAGTAATGATATAAATCGTTGAATCCATTGTTTATAACAATCTTCTGCTGGTATACTATGTTTTTTTGTTAACATTGCAACCATAGTTAATTCTGATATGACACAATACGTACTTCCTTTTGCTACAGCATCTTTAAGCTTTTCATTTACATAATCAATAATAACATCACCACGTCTTAAAAATGATTGATTTACTTCATATGCAATAGAATTACGTAATTCTGTAGCTTTTGGAATTATAATATCACTTTTCTTCTGTTTAAATTTTATCATTGAAAATTTTCATATTTATCCTTTAATTGTTGAAGCCTTCTATAATTCGTATACAATACATTTGCATCACCACTGGTAGGATTATTCACTAATTTATAATAATCTAACTCTGCCTGTAAATATTCAGATTTTGCTATTTGGTAATCTGCTTCTTTATAAGCATTGAATAAATCTGGTTCATATTGTTCAAGTGATTCACCATATTTTTCTTCTGTTACATTATTAATTAATGAAACTCTCGAATCATTAAATATATGGTGTTGAAAATCTTCTGTTATATTTGAAGATTCTTTTTTTATTATTTCATCCTTTTTATTAATTACATATATAACATACTATTTAGATGAAAAAAGTAATTTAATTAATTTAAAAATGTTCATCTTCATTTAAAATAAATTTCGTACAATCTCGCGTTTTATATAGAAATTCTTTTGCTGCTTCATATGATAAAAAATAATTTGAAACTAATTCTTTATCAATTCCAGTACATACTATCTGGTTATCAGTTTTCATTAAAAAATTGCGAAAAAATGGTAAAATACTGAAGTAATTCCAGTAAATTTTGTAATATTTTATATGTTTTCCTAAACCTATATCAAATTCATCAACATATTTAATAGTATACTCAATTGGACCAAAAATATTAAATATTTTCTTAATTTGTATATCTCTATCATATGTTAATGATATTAGGTACATATAAAAAAATGTGAATATTAATATATTTGTAATCATCACAATTCATTTTCTAAATTTTCTAATTTTATCTCTAACAACCTTATCCTGTTCTCTTGTGTTAAAATAATAGTTTTTAACTTATTAATAGAATCAATAATTTCATTTATCTTATCATATAATTGCTTTTCTTGTTCATTACTCATATTATTATCTTATCATTTAAAATATCATCAACTATATTAACTAATATAGGACAAACACAATTATAATAATCAAAGTCTTTTTCAAAAGAAATATCATTATTAGAAAAATCCTTATATAATTGTAAAAGAATAAATGCAACATATTTATTAAATGGACGATCAGTGATATTATATGATGAAATATTACGTAATATTTCATATACACTTTCTGCATCCATATAAGTATCCAACTCTTTTACGTATTTAACTATATTATTTTGAATCTGAATAATATAATTATTTATATTTGAATTATTTATAATTATCATATTTCTTACTCTTCAATAAATTTTTTAATTGTTTTTGCCATATCAATAATTCTATCAAATTCATATCGGTCTCTATTAGCCTTCTCTGAATTTGCCCAATACATTGTATAAATCAATGCACGATCAGCTGCAGGTAACTTACCAAAGTTATCGTCATTGATTAATTCATCAAATTTATTGTTCTTAAACTTAATATTTTTAGTTTCATTTGTATTCATATAATTTATATATCAATTTATATTATTTGTTTTCATTATTATTATTAATAACTTTAAACTTATCAGTATCAGGAATAATGGCTAAACTACCCCATGTTCCATGAAGCTGTCCAATACTATCGATAAATTGAATAACACCTTCACGTCCAATATATGAGTTTACAACTGTATCATAACCACAATCATCAACCCATAAAATTTTAATAGTATCTCCTATCTTTACGTTTTCTTGTTCCATAACAAATCTTATTTAAACATTATATAACAAAGATACATATTTTATATTAAAAAAGAAAGGATACTAACTTAAATTAGTATCCTTAATATATTTTCCACTATTCAAAATGATTTCTTGTATCTAAATAAAATAAATTAGTTTCATTCTTATATGCTTCCTGTTCAAATGATATATTTCTATATGCTTTATGCGAAAATCTATCTTTTGTAAATAATACACGCCATAACCATTCAAAGAAATATATTATATAGAATATAATACCACCTATATACTATTGAAGACACAATGGTAAAAAACATGCAAAATCTTTCATTTGTTCAGTATGTATAGACTCATGATTTAATATTTTTTCTTTATATCTAGGAATCTATAATTTATATGCATATTCTTTTCTGACAAATAATGTACCGAAAAGATTAATAGCAATAAAACCCTATACAGGTATAATACTATTATAAACAATTTTCATTTTATTAACTTATTCTTTTAAGTATTTATTTAATCATTATTAATACGTTCTGTTTTTAACTCAATAATTATATCTTCTTTTATAAATAAAACAGTATTATTATCAATATTTCTATATTCAATATTTTTAATTACATTCACAAAATTATGAACAAAAGTATTTAATATAGATATATCTGTATCTTCTATTCTAAATATAAATTTAGATAATTCTGGATATGCTAATGATATTTCTTTCTTTGTAAAATATTCATCTCCATTTATTAAACCTAAACATTGTCCAGATTGAAATGCAATTAATTTTAATATATCTTCTTTTGACATATTATTATTTAATGTTGTGAAATCTATTGTTGTTAAATCAATATTTAATAATGTATTTAATCTACAATCAAAGTCACTACGTAATGCGAGTTTTACTTCTGATCTATATTGAGATCTAGATAAATGAGATAAAATAGAACGTATAGAGCGTACTATCTTTAATGGTATATTGCGTTTTACATTTTTTGTAATTAATAAAGGAGTATTCTGATGATGTAAAGAATATGTATTTTTAATGGCATTATTTAATTCATCTTTTGTTCCTTTATAACAATTAGAAATAATACCATCATCAATAGTTATTAAATTTCTATTTTCATTTTTATCAGATGAACAAAATATCTTACATTCATTTAATGACGGTAATTTATCTACAATATATGCTATGTCTATATCAGTTGAATCAGATGAACCATATATATAATTTCCATATATTTCCATTTTAATTATTCTAAATTAATTTGCTTAAATATTAAATAATTCTCTAAATCTATAAGAGTCTGTAACGATTCATCAAAATATTGATGATCATAATTTTCATCATTTCTTGCATGCAAATCTATTAAAGCTTCATGAAATCTTGAATCAGGATATTTCTCAAAATATTTTTTCAAAATTTCCAAAATTTTCATATTACTTTCATAACGTTTACTTCTGTAATACTCAAACATCTTCTGCTCTGACTCATTTCTTTTTATATCATTCTCTACCATAATTTATAAAATTAAATTAATAGTTATATACTTATATCTTTTATTTCTCTATCTAATGATATACATTTAGGATCTATATTTTCATATGTAAAAACACTATTCTATCCTTTTGGATCATCAAAGAATCTATACATAGTTGCTTTATTTCCTTCAATATAAGAACCTCTTGTTTTTAAATCTATCTTTAATATTACTGCATTATTTATATTTTGTTTATTCTTAAATAAATCTTTTGCATAACTTTCCAATTTATTATAATTATATTTTAAATAAAAATAAACTCTATCTGGATAATTATCACCATTAAATTGTTTAGATCTCGGTATTAACCCATTTTTCTATATTTTCTAATATGTTTTATAATCAGTTATATGGTATAAAATACCATCACATTCCTTATATACATAATCAGTTAATTCATATATAAATTTTGGATGTAACATAAATACATAGTTATCATTCTATCGTTTTTTTACCGCAATAAAATATCCTAAATTATAAATAATAGATTCTAGATTTATTAATGTATCTTTATTATATTCATCATCATAATCATCACAATATATATAAAAATATAATAATGGTGTTTTATCTTTCTATAATGGATTATAATCAATTCCAGCATGATGAATAAAACCATCAAAATATTTTTTTAGTTTAGATAATGCTTTATTCGGATCCATTGTATGTAATAAACCTTCATACAAATAATTTTGTTCACATTTTTTTAAGTAACTATATTGACATGTATCTTCTATACCATATTTTAGTTGATTATATGACTAAAACCATATATTATCTTTTGAATATTCTCTTAATGCATTATCATAATAATTAAATTTCATTTCAAATAAGGTTTTGCCTATCAATCTATCATAACTATCCATAAAATTAAATATTTATAAAAATTTAATTATTTATTACATTTATCGAATATATGAAACAAAAAATTAGTAGATTACTAATAGTTTTCAAAATTATTAATATAAAAAAATAAGTTATAGAATCCGATATTCTATAACTTATTAATACTTCCTGCGGAAAGAAGAGGTGTCGATCCCCATACATTTCACTGTACGACTTGTTTTCAAGACAAGCTTGCAGGCCGCTGCAATTTTCTTTCCAAATAAAAATTAGGATTTATATTCTGTGAGAATCCTTTAACTCAGTACCAATACGATGGTCTCCAAGGCTTTCCATTAAATAAATTTAATGTTCTTGTAGTTACGATTCTATATCATAATAATATAGACTATTAATAATTGTTGCAACTAACGGAATCGAACCGCTTACTCTCTCGCATGATGAGAATGTGATACCATTTCACCAAGATGCATGCAGAGTTTTATCGATCGCTTATTATCTCTGTCATTCATATTTCCCCATTTATAATATTACTTTATAGATACACAATCGCGAACAGTTATCTATATTCATAAAATAAACGTATCATACTAGTTGCGCACTCCTGAACTCGAATCAGGGACCTCCAGGTTATGAGCCTGGCGAGCTACCAACTGCTCCAAGGCGCGATATATAAAAACATAAAAATAATAATGAATTCATAGATGGATTCCTGACTACCATCAAACCTCATTACATATTAAGCACATTATTCAGTCACTACAAGTTAGTTCATGACGCTAACTTTTTATGTAGGAAGGATTGATTACCTTCAAAGGCTACAGACATCATTCCATTAAAACGATTTGACCTTTCTTACGTCACTCACAGTTGGCCAACTGTGGCTATTTTAACCTTATGCTTCTTAATATTGATTACTCTAAATCATATCTTTTCAGATATAACCTAAATGCCTTATTTGCTGTCCACAAATTATTCAGCAATATAAAAACATTATTAAGTTATGTTATTGAGCTCCGAGTCGGATTCGAACCAACGACCTGCTCATTACAAGTGAGCTGCACTACCACTGTGCTATCGGAGCATAAATTTTATTAACTTATTATTTATCTAATTTACTTTAAAAATTAATAATAAATCAAAAAAATATTTCATAATTATTTGTACTCCTACTCGGACTCGAACCGAGACGTAATTAAACCTAGATCCTTAATCTAGTGGCTAGACCAATTCGCCTATAGGAGTATTTAAAATTAGTTTCATAAAGAAACTTTTTATTTAATAACGTAAATTTAAAATAATTTATATTTAACTATATTTCTTAATTTATACAAAAGTTTTTCTTCCCCTTATATAACCATTATTTATATATTCATCATATAATTCTGTTTTAATCATATGATTCTCTTTTTCATTATGAACCCATACATAAGTATAATTTTTCAAATCTAATTTTGGATTATAACCATCATATAATTTAATAAAATCAGTACCATATGTATTTATTACATAATCTAAATATAATTTCATATCATCTTTGTAAAGAACCATTACATCAGGATTCTATTCTTCTTTTGATTTCCACTAATCTGTAGAATATCCTTTTATTTCAATTATACCATCATGTGTAATAAAATCTGGATAATATGTATGCTATTTATTATTCCAAACATACTAACGTTTTTCTTTACAGCGTTCTATATATAAATTATGATCTAAATGATATACAAGATATGCTAATTCCCATGAACTATCACAATGAATTCCTTTATACCATCCCTATTTACCTCTACCAGAACCTTCTCGATAACCACCTGTATGTTCTGATAAATATTTATGTTTACATTCTTTAGAACAATAAGTTCTACCTCTTATATTTCGTATATCAAATATCGTAAATTCATTTCCACAGTATTTACAATTATATGTTTTTCTAGAACGTAATGATGCAATCTAACATTTAATAGAATTCTTTACACTTATTGATGTTTTCTTTTTCGATTCAGCAGAACGTTGTGGTCTATGTGTATTACCATAAATAGTTGCACATTGCCTATTACAAAATCTTCCAGAACCATAAGAACCATCTATTATCTTACCACAATTTTCACAATATAAAATTATACTATCTTTTAATTGTTTCTATTGTAATAAATATTCTTCTTTAATCTTATTATAATCTATATTACGTTTTCTAAATAATCGTAATAAAGTATTTCCAGATTTATTATATTTCTTATCAACAGCTTTTAAAGAATAATTACAATTTCTATATTCCTATATTAATTGCTCATTTGTTAAATTATTTAGGTCTTGATTCATATATTATATAGTATTGGGTAGGAGAGTCGAACTCCTGTTTAGAGAATGAAAATCTCTAGTACTAACCGCTATACGAACCCAACGTTTTAATTTACATATCTTAAATTCAAATTATAATATTTAAATTCAAAATACATAATATTATATATAATAGTGGTTAAAAAGTCTATATATTTATTAAAAATATTTTCAAAATATTTGTGGGAACAACAGGATTCGAACACTGTGACGTAAGATCATTTCAACCGGTTTGCAAATACAACCCACTTACCATGGGTCTCTCACACCAACGAGAAGGTATTCCCAAATATTATAATTTATTTATATATTCCTTTAATTCTTTCGCTTTATATGGTAATTCATATTTTTTACACCATTTCTTTATAGCATTACCAGAAATACCATATAATCTTCCAATATTTTCAAATGTAATATATTTCCTAAATAATTCTATTAACTCTTCTTTTGAAGGAATAATATAATTTTTATTGGTTTTTATATTATCAGATATTTTATTATACTAACTAATTATAGAATTGTCTTTAAATTTATATATTAAATTATTAACAGCATTATCATCTTTTATAATTTCTGTTGGACATTCTAGTAAATTACTATGTATTTCTCGATGGCAATTAGAACATACTAATACACATTTATCTAATTCAGTTTTTACTTTATTCCAACTTCTAGTATAACCTCTACTTCCTATTGCAAAATCTTTCTATTCAGGATTAATATGATGAAATTCTAATGCTGAAACACATTTATTATAACCACAACATTGACATCTATTCCCTTTATATGCTAATGCTAATAGTTTTATATGATCTCTTCGTTTCTAAACATATTCAGACTAACATTTCATGCATTTCCAATGAATTGAATTATCATAAAAATACTATTTAAATAAAGTATTCCCATGCTTTTTGCATATACGATATTCTTTTATATCACTCATATTGCGCTTCGGAATGGACTCGAACCATTGACTTTCTGATTAACAGTCAGACGTTCTAACCAACTGAACTACCGAAGCAAATATTGAATAGTTTATCTTCGGACACTATTCATAATTATTAAAATTCAGTCATATACTTACCGAGAATTATATATGCACTATATCATGAAAGTTTATTCGTAATGGCACTACTTATCATGATTAAAACCATATTCAACTTTGGTAACTAATATTCATATAGGAAAAATATCTTACCATCTCATCTTAAATATATGGTTGAATAACATATATTCATAATTATTTTTTAGAACCTATATTAAAATCAAAAAAATGCATATCATTATTATAAGAAATAATTAAAACTTATAATAAAGTCTCGAGCTATGCGCAATATCTTTATAAAAAATGTAAATATAAAACAGATAATATTGAATAACAAATTCTTTTTATAACTGTTTCATTATTTAAATCTACATCTTTTGTCCTATCTCTCTATATATGTAAATCATAAAGAAGATTATGTGAACGCCATTCATTTATTAAACTATACATACTTCTTTTATGAATTATATAACTATTATCACATCTCTATTTAATACTATTAATAACATATTTCATGTTCTTAATAGATTTTATTTGGTAACTATCAATAATACATATATTATCTTTACTAATAATTACTTCTGGATTAATCATAAATATATTTTTAACTATTTCATATATTTATTCATAATCAACATTATTGTGACTCTGGTAAGATTCAAACTTACGACTCACTCCTTAGAAGGGAGTTGCTCTATTCACTGAGCTACAGAGCCAAATAACAACATAGATATGTTAAATAAGTTGCGGTACGTACGAGATTCGAACTCGTGACTTCTACAGTGACAGTGTAGCGCTCTGACCAACTGAACTAACGCACCAAATTAAAAAACAGAAGTCATTTATATATTAAGTATTTGAGTTATTAAATATATTCCAAAAATATATTAATCACTTTGTAAACATTATTATTATAAAAATAAGTTTGCTGTATTGACTTCCATATTCATAAACAAATCTCATTAAACACTTACATTTCTTACTAATAAAAGTCTCATTGTAAGTCAAATACTTCAATTATTATTTATGAATTATTATATTATTTAAATTTGTGGGGAAGTACAGGCTTGAACTGTAGACCTTCTGATTATGCACAAATAAAATATATTAATCAGATTAATATTTTATGTGTGGACTATGCATTCGCCATATTATATCAATAATATAACTTAGGCAGGTGATTATAGTCTCTGCACGTCTCTTATAAAAGATTTCGCTCAACATTGGAATTTATGTCACCATAAACCGTTCATTGAATTTACACCATTCTGATATATAGTTTCCTATATACCGACCCATTGTTATTAATTACATTATAAATAATGCTGATTAATTAATAACAGTTAAGTCAGCTGCTCTAACCGACTGAGCTACAACCCCAAATAATATATTTTTCATTATATAAAAATATATAATTAAATGTCTATATTATTTTCTTTAATATAATCATTAATTAGTTTCCTTGTATATGGTAATTTATCTTGTTTTAACCATTTTATTATAGTTCTATCAGATACATTACATAATTTTGCAACTTTTGAAAAACTATTATGAATTATTAGATTTAATAATTCATCTTTATCTGGTCTATTAATATTTCTATATGATTTTCGTAAACATACAGCACATAAACCTGTTGTATTAGTTTTACTTAATTCCTTACCACATATATTACAATACTTAATTTCCTTTTGTATTTTACATCTATTTCTTCCTGTATAATTATCTGTTTGACTATGACAATTAGGACATAAATATTGTAAATTTTCTGGATCATTATTATAATGATTTCCATCTTTATGGTGAATCTATAATATTAATGGTTTATTATTCCATATAGTAGTTAAACCACATAATTCACATTTATATTCTCTTTCTCCTTTAGAAACTAATTCACTTAATATATCTTTAGGATTTTTAGAAACAAAATGACTATTATATTTCATATCATTTGTATACTTATAATGACTTATATCTAAATCATATTTAATAACCAACTAATGAAACATATTATAAAATCCACCTTCTGGTTTCCAACCAATTTTAATACAAAAATCTTTAATAGTATTTGTATTATTAATAATATCCTATAACTAATCTTTTGTATACTTCATATAATTATTAACTATTATAGTGTCTCCTATGGAACTCGAATCCATGACCCACGCATTAAAAGTGCGTTGCTCTGCCAACTGAGCTAAGGAGACCTCTATCTTAATTTACATAACTATTTTTTATTTCTATTCAAAGATACATCTTTTATTTGAAATAAAAAAGTATTTAATAAATTATTTTATCAATATTTCAAAGAACTAAATACATAATATTATATGTAAAACTTAAAATAAAGTCTATTTTTAATAGATTATTTTTTAAATTATTTTGTTGGGTGGGTGAGACTTGAACTCACGACCTCTTGCTTATCAGGCAAGCTATCTAACCAGCTGATATACCACCCAAAATTAAAACAAGTAGATTTACGAGACACAGCTTCTTCACCCTTTATAAAGGAAACTCGCTATTAGGCACTTGCGCTGTTTTACGAAGTTGTTGTGTGTCAACTTATGGCTTCTCACGAAATTTGCTGCTCTTCACATCTATGATCGAAATCAAACCAATTCTTTTCAATAATTGACCTGTAACCCTTATCAGTTCTTCAGTATATAACATAAGCTAGCATTACTATACACTTACTCATTATTATAATCAGAAGTCTATACTTGTTTTTAGTAGAGATAAAGGGACTCGAACCCTTACACTTTAACAGTATATGCTCCTAAGGCATACGTGGCTACCAATTACACCATATCTCTAAAATGTGGACCCTCGTGGAATCGAACCACGACCTCTGGATTGTCTCTATAAATGGAATCGAACCATTAATAATAACCATTAATATTATAGAGATTGATTTAATACAGTTTACTCTGTTAATTCAGTCCAGCGTACAGGCACCAGCCATACGCAAGGTCCATTTATGTGTTGCGGGAGTGTGACTTGAACACACGACCTCTAGATTATGAGTCTAGCAAGCTACCAACTGCTCCATCCCGCAATATTATAATTTATTATTTTTTAAATAGGCAATTTTCACTGGTTATATTTAAACTATTCCATTGTCCTCAGCTATCTAACGTTCTTTTTCTTTCTAACCCAAATGATTAATTTTAAGGTAATTACGCTATTTAATAGAGTTACTGAGAGTTGTTTAGAACCTATACTTTATTTGTCAGATTTAGAGATTCGAACTCCTTAGACTTATTCCCGTGCGTCCTATTCGTCAATCTACCCATCTGTAGAAATACAGTTCCCACACTGTAAGTCACCTGTAATTGTTGGACTAGTAGGATTCGAACCTACTCAAATAGCGTCAAAGGCTATTGTGCTACCATTACACCATAGTCCAGTATTTTAATAAACATATTAAATAATTATTTCATAGCGGTTGTAATTGGATTCGAACCAATAATCTACCCACGACCTTGGGCCATTCTACGAGTAAACGATAATTTTTTTATTCATTATAAGCAAATAATTATAAAATCAATAACGGTATAAGAGCTTAAGATTAATACCATTCGATCCGCAAACATCTCATATTAATTATTATAATATTCGAAATAAATATTCATTTTAATTACCAGTTTTTACTACTCCACCTGTTTTGAACTATACAACCATATTATTAAAAAATAGACGTTCCTATCTGATTTGCACAGCACCCTATACCATAATGATATAGATTCTAACTATTAAACTATCAGAACATTAAATATACTTAATAACTAGTATATAAAAATATATTCTCTATTTTTATTTCTTAATTTGATGGATGATAATAATCTTTCCAATTATTAAATGTATTCTTTATTGATAAATTTTGTAAATATTCAACAGAATAACATTTATTAGTATGTATTATTCTATGATGATTTGGACATACAATAATTAAATTTGAAACATCATCAGTTCCACCATTACATTTCTCAATTATATGATGAATATCACATGTTGATTCATTCCAACCACATATTGCACAACCTATTTTAGAACGATTTAAAATCTTTGATATTGTTCTTTTTGAACAATCTAATATAGAATTTATTTCTTGTTCTTTTGAATGTTTTCTATGTTGTTTACATTCATCACATCTTATATGTCTATCTTTACGGATTGTCTTATTAGTTAAAAAAGATTTTCCACATATTTCACATATATACTAATATTCCATAATAATGTGGGTGAGGCAGGACTCGAACCTGCGAAGTCAAATGACAGCTGATTTACAGTCAGCCCCCTTTGCCACTCGGGACACTCACCCAAATTAATGAAATATTTCGAAGAAATTGCATCTTCTAATAATCTTACAGCTTACCTTTTAGGTTTTTTAATAGCATGCCTGTTACTTCACAGGAACAAAATATTTCATTAAAAATTACCCGAAACATTCAATGTCGTCACAGTCACATCTATAGGATTTAAAAATAGATTCTAACCAGGAAGAGTTTGCTCTACATCATCAGATTTATTTTATATTTAGACTTAATAATAAATCCTACATACTTACCATATAACTCTTTTATTTAATAGTCATATAAATACACTGCCTAATAATATAAGTATACAACTATTACTGTAATGTTTCGCACAAGACGTTCCTTTTATATTATTTTTTAAATATTATATCAAATTTTGAAAATATATCATAATTTATTTTATTTGGATATTCTCCATATTTCTATGTCCATATATTAATCTTATTTTTTAATTCATCTAATGATATATCACATTTTATACTTTTTGATGCATTTAAGCTATGCTACATTAACTAACAATTTGCTGGATGTGATATTAAATAAGGATCTATTAATTCTTTATATCCTTCATTACGTGAAAATATATGATCTCTAGAAACACCATTTAAATTATTACCTGCATTTTTTGGTTTATACCAGTCATATAATGTTATTTGATTAAAATCAAATTCTTTTGGATAACTATTTAATGCAAATTTAAATTTACACTAATTATTATATAACTATTTTAAAGTTTTATTTTCAACACGATAACGGCTATTATGTGCACATGAATTACTACAAAATTTCTATTTTCTTCTCTTACTTTCAAATACTTTTCCGCAATATTCACATATATGAATATGTGTTGCATGTATTGCACATGTTGTATTTGTTACATGTTTTGTATATTTTATATTATTACATTTATTTGATAATGTTTTAGAAATTTTCTAATTTTTCTAATTTAAATTTGTATGTGCATTCGTTAATTTTCTTGCGCACTATGTTGAACATGTCTACTTATACTTATTTAATGCATACATATTTGGAGTAACATATACTTTATATTCATTATTACATATAACACAATTACATGTATATTCTTTATGTTTACGGTGATTATGCATTTTTTCTTTTGTATTCTAAAGTATTTCTTCATACTTTGGATTTTTATTACACCAACGTACATGATTTGCATATGACTTTATATTCATATACTAAGTTTCTCCACAATAAGGACACTTCTTTTCAATTTTTAATAATTCCATATTTTTTAACTTTATTTTTAAAAGGTGACTGGAATCACCTTTATATTATATTATTTATTAATAATTAAATAAAGTTAGATAAACCTGGAATTCGTTTATCAAATGGTTCCAGCCATCTGTCCTTTATTTAATGTATTAAATATTTCTCTGTTTTAAGAGTAATTTTTTATAATCAAATAATGGAGGTCCTGCACTTTTATTCGCATTTCAACTTCACTACTCTCTTCTTTTACCTCCATCAGCATTCAGTTTTACCATAGCTAAACTATATGTGAACACATGGTAGGTTATGAGGAACTCGAATCCCCGACCCTCTCCTTGTAAGGGAGATGCTCTAAACCGACTGAGCTAATAACCTAAAGTAGTATACTGCTTTCCCAAGTGGTATACTATGAAATAATTCACAAATCCGATTTTATGAATTTAAAAATTAAATAGTTAATTAGGGTGGATTTGCACTTCCCTTACTCCATAGCTAAATGTTAATGATGGACCCTTCTTACTAATGAATAAAAGAAAATTGCGCAAGTTTTTATTCATTAATATGTTTAGTTCTACATAACGTAGCTCTCTACTTACCGTTAAACTTCGTTACTATTTAATTAAAAACGTTTAAAAATATATTCAGAAATTTAATATATATTCGCCTCGACGATACTATCTGAATATAGAAGGTCATAACCTTTATACATACTAAATCATATTTTTAAATTGCGGGAATAGAGGGAATCGAACCCACGCCCAGAGATTAACAGTCTCTTGCTCGACCTTCGAGCTATATTCCCAACTTTTGCATTAAGGTTAGCAAACCACACATCTCGCCGTCATATAAGTATCCACGATTACTATCGTTCCATGTATACAACCATATCCAGCCTGTGCGAATATTTGTTCTATTTGGCTCGTGGCGATATTCTTTTCGAAAGCAATAGCAAATATTAAAAGGACTTTAATATTCTATAATATCGCCTGATGCACTTTGGACAAGCAGTATAATATAAGAAATCTTATATATAGCCTGATATATTTCAATCATATTTTTCTTTGGCAGCATCATTCTATAAATTCATATAATTATTGTTTTCTTCCTCACATAAGTAAAATACTTATGAAGTTACTTTTCAATAAAGTTCATAGTATATCTGATTAACTTTTCAGTAACAGAAACATTTATTATATGAATAACTTTTATATTTGTCTATCAAAATTTCAAAGAACAATATATTTTTTAATTAACAATACAAAGATACATCTTTATTTTGAATTAAAAAAATATTCATTGAAATTTTTGAAATATTTTTTTGTTTATTATCAATATGTCAAAGAACTAAATGTTTGTTATTTTATTAACAACACAAAGATACATTATATATTTCAAATAAAAAAATAAGTCTATAAAAAAATGATATTTTTATTTAAGTTTTATAATTGTATCTTCTTTAATAGAACGTCTAATCCATCTCATTAGAATTATTGCTCTATCATAATGTGGTAAGAATGAAGCAGTTTCACCTACATCATGTTTATCTGATAAATCGATTTCAAACTAATATACATGATTATCAGTTGATGTAATATTATAAACTGCAATTCCTCCTGCATTCATACAAACAAGGTCTGCTGCACCTTTAACTAAAATTTTTAAATCAATGTTTTCCATTTTTAATTAATTTTCTTTTTTTAGTTGGGGTGATGGGAGTTGAACCCACTACCAGAATTTTATAAGAATTCCACTCTAACCGTTGAGTTACACCCCAATATGGGATGTTCCTAAATATAATACAACATTATATCATTAAACATATAGGAACATAATTTCTATTGTTAATCCTATATATAATAATGTATATAAGATCAACAATTATAATATTCGATGCTTATGTATATGTCGTATTAAATTTGTCATAACTTTATTCTTATAAAATTTGTTTGTATTTTTTAAAAATTCGCACACAGAGAAGGATTCGAACCCTCGAACAGACTGTTAAATCCGTTATTGGTTTTGGAGACCAACTGCATCAACCACTCGCACATCTGTGTATTATTAAATGAAAAAATCTTGAAACTCTCTGATTATGCAGAATGTTTCAAGATTTTAATATATTAATCGTTATTTATATTACACTATTCAACGTATTAACTATTCACAATATCTCTTAACATACATGCACAACGTACTTGTTCATACCAATTAAATGAATCGGCATAAATATCCACGTTATTTTTATATATGTTATTAAATTGTCTCATAGTTTTTTGTCTTTTAAAATTATTTTCTTTATTAGATATTTAACTTAATAACATATATTTTATAATATATGTGAAGTTAACCTAAGAAAACTATATATTAATATAGAAAGATAATTATCTAAATCTTATCTTTTTTATAAATATAAATCAATTAAATTTTTATATATTAATTATAACTTAAATTCTTCCGATGACTTAAAATATAACTTATTAAACATACTTAAATTTAACTTCACTATATTCTTTTTAATTTATATAAATTATTATCAATAATCTATATATTATATATATCTAAATTTTTTTCAAAAGTCTTCATTTTTGAGAACTTTTTTTTCAAAAAATATTAATTTTTTTTAATTTTCTTTATAGTAATCTTTATTTTCTCTATTAATGATTCTAATTTATGAATACGATCACCTGTATAAAAAGCAATATAATCATCCAATAGTTTCTTTTCTGTAGACATTACCATAATTCGATTTTTAAAAAATTCTCCATAATTTCTATTTGGTTCAAATTCTGTACAATGTTCTACACTATAATTATGATCATATATTTTATATGTTGATTCTGTTCTACCTGCACATATTTTTGGTTCCCATTCATATATAGATTTATGAATTAAACAACACTGATATGGTTTTACATCTTTATCATCAGATATACAGCGCCAATATGTTCTAAAATTATTATATAAACTTCTTTGCATACCTGCTGCATAATGTCTAGATTTATATGCAATACCTCTATCTACAATAATCTTGTTATCTTTATATTCTGATTCTGAATTTCTTTCTAATACCACATAATAAACTGGAATATCTTTATAATTCACATTATAATTATGACTTATTAATGATAGCTCTTTATCACCTGCATAACATTCTGGTGATAATAATCCATCTAATTTATATTCATTAAAATAATCTGGATAACTATTTTTAAGTTCATCCAGATTATTTGAATATATAAAATCAAGAGAATCAAATCGATTATGTAATTTATCATTTACAAATAAACAGAATCTCCATCTATATAATTCGTTAATATCCATATAAAATATTCATTTAATCCATATTTAACTTATCTACAATAATACCACACTCTTCAAGAAGTTTGATACCAGCATCACTTTTATAGTTATTTAAATAAACAACACGTGATACTTCTGACTGTACCAAAAGTTTTGCACAATGAATACATGGAGATAATGTTACATATACAGTTCCACCTTTTGCAGATGAATTATATTTTGCAAGTTTTGTAATTGCATTACTTTCTGCATGCAATGTAATATCTTTTGTAATAAGTCTAAAACCAGGCATCATACCTTTATTGATATTACGATACTGTACAAGAATCTCTTCCTGTTTTTTCTTATCATGATAAGATTCAGAAGTTTCAAGTGTTGTATGTTCACCTGTATTAATATTATAGATTTCTTCACAAATATTCGGCATACCTATAGGCATACCATTAAAGCCCTGTGAAATAACCTGATCATCCTTTGAAACAACAATACAACCTACCTGTTTCTTAATAGCATATGATAAATTACTCATAGCAATAGCCATATTCATATATGCAACATCAAATTCATGCTGTCTTTCTTTAGATGATTTCTGTACCATATCTTTATATTTTTAATTGTTTATTACTAAATTAACAATACAAAGATACATATTATTTTTGGATTAAAAAAATAATTTAAAACTTATTTTCAATACATTATTAAATAAAATGTGGTCCAACCAATTTTCACAAACAGACTGGACCCGATAGTTAAAAATAAATTTTAAATTACGTTATTGATTATATTATTTATTATTAAAAACATCAAAAGTTTAAGTTTTTAATAATTATTTTTTATAAATATTTCATTTTTTAATAAAGTAATTCTATATCTATATGAATATAATATACTTCATTAGTTTCGCAATCTTCCCATTTAAGCTTTGAAACTTTCTTTACTTTAACTGAATGATTATCCTTCAGTCTCAATGCATTCATTACTTCATCCATGGTAAAATCAAATTATTATTATCATCAATAAAACCATTAAGTTTAAAATATTTTATTTCATCTTCATTAGTACATGTTTTCAATTGGAAAACTAACATATCCTTTGCAAATGAAATACATTCATTAAGCTTGTTTATTTCGTCTGTATCGTCCGATTTTATTCCAGATAGAAAATTATATAGGCGTAAAGAAAATGTCTTGTTACAGAGAAATCTACCATCTTTTAACAATGATGTTTTATCATCAGAATTGATATATGATGTGATAACATAAATAAACATATCTCTTTCTTCTTCTGATATAAAATCATTTACTTTAGTGTCTTCAATAATAGATAATATATTTTTTAATAGTGAGTCTGTATAAAATCTATTATATGGATCAAGAATACGTCTATAAATAAATTTTTTATTATCTATATCACAATGATACCCATTACAAGCTAACCAACAATTTCCAAGATTACCACAAAAACTACAATAATCACAAATCTTTCCGTCATTATCGAGTACTTCATAATACTCATTTTTCGATAACTTTAATATTTTATTCATATTATTCTTAATAATTAAGGTAATTCATTTTCTATTTCATTTATTAATGAAGCATTATCTTTATCAGGTACATGCTCTTCACAATATGGACATATCCATCCTCGTGTCATATACTTTGCATCTTTACCGCAAACAATGCAAGTCTTATATGAAATATCTTCATATTTGTTTATTATATTAAATATTTCTTGCGTATCACCTTCTGAATACCATCTCAAAGACCCAAATTTCTCCTTAATTTGCATTATTCTATAATTAAATAATAACTTAATACCTTTAATATATGCTATTAAATATTTTATAGAATACTTATGAATATCTTTTGTATATTCATGTAATAAAGCTGTTTTTATTTCTCTACATATATCTTCCCCAAACTTTATACGCCAACCAGTTTCCATTGCATCTAATTCTGTATAAGTCGGCAATATATGAAATATTCCTAAAAATGTATTTAGTTTACGTAACAAATATATTTTCGTATGAGCAAATTTTGTAAGATTTACAGATATATTATTAAGTTTATACTTTACATTATCATTTTCTATATCATCTACTGTTTTAACAGAAACATAAATATACGGTTTAATAATTTCACCACCTAATGTCTTATATTTAGTTATATAAAATAAAGCATTATTTACTATATGATACTTATCTAAATTATATACAGTATTTGAAATTATCTTATTATTTGCTTTATTTCTAACTTCAATCTCTATAGAACAGTTTGGAATATTATGATGTCTAAGAATAATTGTAGTTTCCTGATATTCAAATATAGGTGTTAATTTCCGCTCTTTATTATCCTTAATATCTAATACTTTCTTACATTCTTCCGTGAACTTATCATTTTCCATTATATTTAAAGGAATTGATAATATACCAAATGTTCTTAATTCATGTATTTTATTTGATATTATTCTATTTGTATAATGTTCATCTGTAAATCTATTACGAGGATATAAGAATGGATATTTAATACACAACCATGTATTTTTTAATATCTATTTAAAATTAGTTTTCATAATAGTTTATTTTTTATATTATTTACTTAATGTTGTTAGTAAGGTATTCTTCTAAATTATTATATAATGGTACTGCATAACGATCACATGTAATTTCTACATTACCATATCTATAAAAATCTTTTTCACAAATAACAACAAGCTTTTTAGTTCTCGCGAATAATCCTAATTCCATCAAGGTAATAGGTGATTTACTTGTACCTAATATATTCATTACAATAATATCAGATTCTTCCAAATGATCTAATTCCCAATTAACTTGATATGAAAATTCATCTGAATTATTATCAGGCCATGTATTTCTACGAGGATTAAATATTACGCATTTCTTATTATATTCATCTAATACTTTACAAAGGTATGTTTGCCAATCAACTGAATTTCCCATATCAATAGTTCCTGCAAGAAATATTTTAGGAACGTAGTAAAAATTAGATGGAATATTCTGTTCTTTACTATCTGGTTTTATTTCTAATATATTTTTGTATTCAAACATATCATCATTTGTTGTTTCATTAATCTTTCCATTAAGATAATCTGCAATTTCTTCCAAATTATTCAAAACAATTCCGCCATTTTTCTGCACTAATTCAACTGTTGCCTTTAATGACTTAACCTGAAACTTTTCCATTCCATCATATAATACGCAAAATAATGTCTATGATGGTTTCTTATTTGATAAATCAACCACTTCTGCAATAGAAAAACAACCTTGCATTTCTTTAGTGATTACAAACAAATTATAATCATCATTTTCTTTATGCCAGTTTTCTATTACCTAACAATCTTCAGTCCAATCATCAACAACAGGATTAAAATATGTTATATTAAACTTATCCAACATAGGCATTAACTATTCTCTCCATGTTGATTCTGCACATGTTCCTCCAAGGAATACATTATATTTTTCCATATTAATTTAAACTATATAATTTTACATATATTATACATGTAAAATCAATTAAAGTTTTTCATTACTCTATCAAGATTTCTCTTATTATCTTTTTCCTTAATAGATTCTCTTTTATCATATTCTTTTTTACCTTTGCATAAAGCGATTTCTACCTTACAAAGACCTCTATCATTAATAAACATTCTTATAGGTACAATAGTTATACCGGGAATTTTTGATTCCTTTCCAAGACGTTTAATTTCATTTTTATTAAGAAGAAGTTTTCGCGGACGACGTTCTTCCTGTTTAATATACCATCCTTTATCATAAGGAGCAACATATGAATTGTTAATCCATACTTCATTATTATTCTTTACATAACAAAATGTATCAACAAGAGAAGCTTTACCAGCACGTATTGACTTGATTTCTGTTCCTGTTAAAATAATACCTGCCGTAAATGTTTCTATAAATGAATAATCAAAATATGCTTTCTTATTCTTAATGTTTATATTTGTTTTCATAACAACTTCATTTTAATTAATTACACTATATATTATTTAATTAAATATAGATATTGTTTAAAATAATAATAGAGATTAACAATTTTTAATGAAATTAATTGTTAATCTCTATTATTATTTTAATCTAATGTTATCGTCGCAATAGGAATAATATAACAATCTAATGTTTCAACTTGTGAATCTTTTATATCTTTCCATGTTTTTATATTATTCCATGTATCATTTCTGTTTTCTAATCTTATATCACTTATAGTTTTATCAATATTATAATTATCTTTTAAACTATATGTAAATTCCAAAGATTTCTTATTATCAAATACAATTATATCATTTGATATAATTTCTTGTATATCTTTATCTTTTGGAATATTTATATTATTAAAATATTCTATTCCGTTTAATACTTTATCTGAATTATCTATTAATAATTGTAAATCATCTGCAGTTGCCATATTAAATTTCATATCATCAAGTTCTTCATTAAATAACTATTTCGTATATGAATGGACAAATGATTTAAGTTCCTTTATAATATTCTTTTCTGATATTTTTTCATTCATATCAAATGAAACTTTAATTAAATATGGTGTTATCAATTTTAATGTTTTACAATTAGTTGATATATCTGCAATAATTCCAATAGGAATGAATCTTAAATTTATAAATCTATCATCTCCAACTTCCTAAATAATTGCCTGTTTATCTATTGTGTCATAATATAATATATCTCCTATACATGGAATCATAATACCACGCATATCATATTCTCGTTTCTTATTAAAAAGATTTTTATGTATATTATTCTAAAGTTCTTCCATCTTATGTTAATTATATTGTAATGTGAATACTGGTAAAAATTCAACTCTTGTTAATGCTAATATATTCTCTATTTTTCTTTTTGAATTAATAACTGGTAACCATCTATAATACTTACCTTTATGTATAGAAAATAAGCCGCTTTTATACAATCTTTCAGTAAACTGTATAGATCTTTCTTCACCCCATATAGTCTTAATAACATCAACTAATGTAGTTAAATTTTTATTAACAAAATCTAATAAAGCTATCTACGGTACCTAATATTTAAATGTTGTTAAATCTATTACAGATGTTCTCTAATATTTATTACAATATCTATCAAACATATCTTTTAAATATGCTGATATAAAAGTCGGTTTTTCCATATAACGATATGGTATTAATAAAGATTCACTTGTAAGGTAATTCTTCATTAATACATCAACTGTCATATCATTATTAACCTATACAACAATACCTACTATTGCTTTATCATCTTCTTTCCCACATCTATCTTTAGGTATAATATCAAAATTCTAATTACTATAATTAAATACAACAAGATCACCAAATTTAGGTTTCATTATGTTGTATAATGTATCATCATAACTTTCATCTATGATATTATAAAATTCATCATCGAATACTTCATTAAACTTATGCACAATTTATTCAATATAATAAATTTAATTTATTTATTAATCGAATATTGTTTCTTGCATATCTTTTTCTGCAATAATAGATACATTTTTAATATCATTCTTATGTGCATTTGCCCATGGAGTATCAATAAGTTCTATATTACCGCCAACTGTAATATTTTCTAATACACTTATATCACTAATAGGATTATTTGATGCAATAAAATTATTGTTAATTTTAGGAGCAATACCAGATATATCAGAAATGTTACAATGATCACATATAAGAGAACCATAAATTTCTTTTGGACATCCATCTAATGATGTTAATTTTGGATTATTAAAAATATATACATTTCCTGTTACAATATCAGGGAAATTCTTTAAACTCTTTAATGATCCATAAGGTTCATCTGAAATATGACCATACCAATTTATAGATCCATTTACTTTATGAATCTTCACAGGAAATTCATCATATTCCTTATCAAATATAATAATAGTTCCATCCACTATTATATTATTATACTCATCTTTGTACACATGTACATTCTTATCATTGAGCATGTTTACTAATGTTAAAACTTCTTTATCCATAACGTATCATTTATTTAGTTTATTATTTATATATACAAAAATAGTCATAAGCAATAGAAAGAATCTATCACCTATGACTATCGTGAAATTATTAATATGTTATTTTATTACTCACTCTTTGCTTCATCTAGAAACTTCTGACGAAAATTAGTAGGACTCTTTGTTACACGAATACCTGCAGCATGTGTCGTAACATCAGTATCTGGGGCAAATGCAGTAGTGTCCTCAGTTTCTTTCTTTGATGCATCCTCAATCTCTGTTTCAGTCATCTCAACCTCTGCAATCTTACCATCCTTTGCATAACGTGCCTTTGCCTCATTATATCCTGCAAGATATGAACCTGGGTCCTTCTTAAAATGTTCTGCCTCCTGCTCAAGCAATGCCTTAACCATCTTAGTATTAATCATACCAGGATGTGAAACATACAATGAATGATCCAAAAGTTTCAAAGCCTTACCATATGCAATTCTAACACCCAAATCTGCATCATGTGTATCACGTACACAACGTGTAGCAACACCAACAGAAAGCATCTTTGTAATAGGTGCAAGAACCTCATCAACCTCATCAATAAACTTTTCTGTACTTGCAGGTACATACTCAATCTGTCCATTCTCTTCATTCAACACATTCTTTGCAGGAATCTCATACTCATCCTCTACCATAACTGGACGTGTTACAACTGCATCATCATACTTCATTGGAATTGATACTGCTACCATTGTAAAATCACGAACCATTCCACGATAATCTGTAAACTTGCCTGTAAGCGTTTCGTACTTATACTCAGGCTTAAACTCTTTCTTATTTGCCATTACAAAATTACATTAAATATTTAAAATAAAAAAATGTTTTATCTAAAAAACTTTATTATATATTAAAAAATAATAGATTTGTCTATGATTTAATCAAAAAAACTTTTAATTTTCTCAATTAATGTACGTTTCTTTTTGAAATATACATATGATGAAAAACTGGTATAAAACTTCCAACCTATTTTTTCATATTGTAGAACAAAATCTAAAAATTCAGCTCTTGTACATCCACTTATATTACATAATTTAAAAATGTCTACTACAAGAAACTCACGTTTATTTCTTTTTATTAAACGAACAACACCATTTGGAAAATTTGTAAAATTATTAGTCTTGATTTCCTCAAGCTGTTGCGATGTCATTTTTAATTGTGTTGCCATATTTCTTACTATTTAAATCAAGACCTAATTGTCTACGAGTTGTTTGAATAATTGCCTTTATAATACATGCAATATAACTTAACAAATCTGATGAATATAAACGATTTGTATGTGGATTGATTTCCTGATCAATAACATCATAACAATATGTAGTAAAATTATTAAAATCACTATATGTTGTTACAAAATCAACATTCAAAATCTTTGCACGAAGTTTCAATGAACATGATTTACTATCATTAATAAGATTAAACCAATGTGTCATAAATGAACCCATATCATGAATAAATTTATTCTTCAACATAGGATATTTCTTATCTACTTCTGTAATTATATCAACTAAAACAGGTAATGCTGAACTATCACCATCGATATGTTTATTAATTGTATTTACAAGCTCATTAAAAGCATTTTCATTATAATTCTTTACCATAAAATCAATTTTTAAATCAAATTTATATTATATACTCTATATAAACTATTTTGTTTATAATAGAAATATTAATAATTACTAAACAAAATAACAGGGAGATTAAAATATAGTTAATTTCAATCTCCCATTATTTAACAATTTAAAAATATATTATGAACACATCGATTCTTTGAGCTTCATCAATGCAGGATTATCTGACATAACACATGAAGTTGAATTAACAGGTGTTTCTACACGTTTTGGGAATTTATCCTTATTCATCTCATTACGTTGGTTCTTATAATAATCACGAGAATGTGATTTCTTATCAGAACCAAACATATTATTAATTGCATTAATACGGTTTTTAACCAATTTCATTGCATCAAGTCCTGTACAATTCAACAACTTCTGAATTTTTTCAATAGTTTCCGAAAGAACTGCTGCATAACTCAACTGCTTAATATCTGGAACAGAATTTTGCATAATGAAATATGCAGTTGTTGCTGTATCAATAAGTTCATCAAGCTGAGTCATTTGTTCAACCATTTTATCATTCATTACTGCATAAACATTATCTACAATATTATATCCAGCATTAAATTCATCCCATGAAAACTTTACGGATGTACCATTTTCCTTAATAGTAATACCATCCTTTTCCTTCTTTACAATACGAAGTTTCTTATTTTTAAAATCCATAGTTAAATATTTTTAAATGATTAGTAAATAATTCTACATGCATGAAGTAACATACACCAAGTCATTTCCATTGCATCGTCAAAAGACAAGTACATATCAGGTGGACATGATTGCTTAACAGTATTTAAGAACCAGATTTTGAAATTGATTTCATCTTTATCATTATTATATGAATATGATTTCTTCAATACATTATTATTTGTACCAAGTGGAAGAATAAACTGTGTACTCATCACCTTTCGTACATCTGAAACTGACATACTATCAATAAACTCAGATACAGCACGAAGACGAACTGTAAAATTATGCACTGCGTTTGAACTAATCTCTTTCATATTTCTATTTTTAATTAATATTATTTGTTTCATTAACAATACAAAGATACACATAAGTTTTGAAATAAAAAAATAAATATAAGAAAAAGAACTTAAATAAAATGGAAAATAATAATTATACACAACGTTTTTGTAAAAATTGTATTCACTATAATCCAAATGAAAATTGGAATGAATGTAAATCTGGTTTTTTTGGACATACATATGCAAATGATCATGGATGTTGGTGTTGGAAACTTAAAGATATAGAAAAATAAAAATTAAATACATTATTATATTATGAAACTAAGTAAAAACTTTTCTTTAGAAGAACTCATAAAATCAAATACAGCAAATGAATGTGGAATTAAAAATTCTCCAAATTCATTAGAATTGAAAAACTTAACAAATCTTACTACTAAAATATTACAACCAATAAGAGATGCATTTGGTAAACCTATTATAATTAGTTCTGGATTTAGATGTGTTCAATTAAATAAGAAAGTAGGAGGTGCAAGTAATTCAGATCATTTATTTGGTGCTGCTGCTGATATACATACATCTTCAAATACATATGAAGATAATAAAAAACTTTATGATACTATTATATCTTTAAAAAATAAAGGTAAAATATCATGTAGACAAATAATATGGGAATATGGCAAGAAAAATGCAGGACCTAAATGGATTCATATAAGTGTAAACCATACAAAAAATTCATATAAGAAAAATCAATTAGTTTATGTAGGTATATAAACTATTAAAGGTTAGAGAAGTAATATCTCTAACCTTTATTTTTATTGTATAAAATTATCGTAATTATTATTATAATATAATATAGCAGAAATTAAACTCCATAATATATTTTGAATTTCTTTCATATCTATACGTAAATCACCATCATCTAACATATTATAAGAACCAATAAATGATGCAGGTGATTGATGTTGACCGCATGAATATGATGATATATATCCATCTGTTGTTTTACTTTCTGAATTTATATATTTAACATGAATTTTTGGAGATGGATCATAATCATAACCGGTAATATAAAATTTTTTATTACTATTAAAAAATTTACCTTCATATATAGGTTCATTTAATTCAAATGACATATCATTATTCTTATTACCTAACTTATTCTTATATAATAATATTTCCAAACATGTTAAACATTTTTTAATTGTCGGATATTTTCTTATAACCTTTGGCATTATTTTTTCTATCTCATGAGAATCAATTTCTTCATTAAAGTCTCTCTTTTTATTACCGAATTTACCTAATGTATTATTAATGACTTTATTTTTTGGTAAAAATGGATTATTATATTGTCTCTATGATGAATAACTTAATTTTGCTAATGCAATTTGACATAATTCATATAATTGTTCATATGTAATAAATGTATTATCATCTAATTCTATCTTATCACCAATAGGCTCATCATTAATTGTCATATTATTTTCTAAAATACAGAATGTTCCTTCATATACACGTTTTTTCTATGTTTTCACCCATGATATATATATACAATGTTTATCATTGAAATATATTTTCTAATCTTCATCAGTTGTTACAGTTCTAAAATATAATTTATATGTAGGTTCTTCTATTTTATAAAATGATTTCTATATAGTATAATATGTTTTATCTAATATATTATAAATACATTCACACACTTCAGATAAACTATCATAACCGCGTTTTACAAACTTTAATGTATCTTCATATGACTTTATGTCATCAGGTAATTTCTTCTATACTATTGTTGGTTGTTTAATAACTTTTTTCTATTCAGTATCATCTACTTTTACCTATGTATCAGATTTAACTTCTGTATTTAATTTCTGATCAACTTGTTTTGGTTGTACATTAATAGTATTTGTTACCAATTTACCACCATTATTTATGTATTCCTGTTTGATTTCATCTATTGTACATCCTAACTATAAAAGGCGTTTACCAACCAATTTGAATGTTTTAATATCATCAATATCCTGTTCAGATTCTGGACATTGTTTTTTCATTATAAGGAGTGCTGCAACATATCTTGGTAATAATTCTTCTTTAGACTATGATGCTCTTGGTTTAACATTTTCTGCTTCTGTCGCCTTATTTCTTGAACATGTAGATGCAATACTTAACCATAATTTTTTATCTATTGTTCTTGAAACTCTTGCTTCATTTATACAATTTAACAATGATTCATATAGTGATTTAATTATCATATCTTATCTAAACAAAAATAATATTTAAATATTTATTTTTAAGAATATAAACTATTAAAAAAATATCCATAAGTATTAAAATATTCTATATCATATTTTAATAATTCTAATATTAAATAGATACTTGTATTTTTAATACCACCACTTTGATATTCTTCGAAATCAAGAGATAATGATATTTTATTATCACATGTATTGACATGCAATTTTGTTGTTACATTACCACCTGTACTATTATAAACATAATAATATATTCTCTGATTTATTTCTTCTATTAAATTATATGTAGATTGTGTCATAGGCATACAATACAATTCTTTAGTTAACTTAATTAAATAATCTCTAATTGTATTGTATGATTCTTTTGCTTCTTTTAATTTATATGACATTAATTTTGCTGATGGTTCAAACCGTTCATAATCAGATATATTTCGTTTATAATCATTTGAAACTACATAAACACAAAACATTAATGTTAAATCATCATTTCTATATGTTTTTTGATTCGATGTAATATTAAAAAACTCTAATATTCTATTCTGCTCAGGTTCTTTCCATGCATTAGGATAAAAATAACTTTTATCAGTAGATGTATATAATAACCATCCCTTAATCAAATCTGATATATTTCTATCTTTTGTATACTTCTCTATATACTTTTTTGATCTTAATAACGAAAGATTATATGAAACCTCATCATAATCAATACGTTTAATAATAAAAGCATCATATACAAGATTTTTAATTTTATCATGAAAATCCGTTGTTATATCTTCATCTGTTAAATCCAACTTATCTAACAGTTCTGACCATAAATTTATATCAATTGGTCTATTCGAAAATGAATAATGAATTACATTCTTTAATTCATCCTCTGTTAACTCCGTTGTTAACATATATTTTATTTTTTCTGATTGTCGCATTTTTCTGATAATGTTTTCATTAATTTAAATTTTTGATTTCCAAAATCAATAAATGTATTTAATCTATTTACATCAAAATCAAAATTTTGTTTAAACAATTTAAAATTTAATCCTTGTTCATTCGGTTGTCTAAGCAAATTACATACATATACACTTATCCTATCATACGAAGATAAACCATATGTTTCTACCAATGCTTTCTTATAAACATGTAATTGAATTGTATATGTATTCATATCACACTCATCTAACATATATGCAGGTCCTTGTAATTTCTTACCATATCTTGATGATGTTGTTATATCATCAGTTGTCTTCCAATCTATTATAATATAAGCATCTGTATTCTCATCATAAAATAAACAATCAAAACGCCCATTAATATGACCATCTTTTGGTGTTTTACAATATAATGGTAATTCTCTCGCTACATACTTATAATTTGTTTTAGTTGATATAAAATTATAGAAATCATCAAATCCTTTACAAATTGATTTTAATCTATCATCATAATCATAACCGTTATCTAACTTCCATAATTCTAATTTTTCTGTTTCATTATTAAGATTCATACCGGCATAATCATCCAATAAAGAACCATATCTTTTTGATTCTGACGATTTTGCGTGCCATTGTTCAAGAATCTGATTTGCAGTCATACCTGCATATTTATAATTAGGATCATTCAAACCTTTCTTTGAACATACTTCTGCTTGAACTACATCATCAAACTTTACTTTAATATAATCATTACATAACTTTGAAACAGATACACAACCTTTATATTCTGCCTTTATCTAATTATTAATATTTTCAATTAATTCTTTAATATTCTTCATATTAATTTTATATATAATTTATCATTAATTTATAGTAAAAATAATATATAAAGTTTATATAAAAATTAAGGGAAATAACACTTACAAAAATGTTATTTCCAATAATTTATATATTATTTAAAATGTATTAATGCAATAGATAATTTAATAAAAAAGAGGATATATCAAAAATATATCCTCTTTGTATATAAAAGTTATAAAAATTATTCAATTGTTGCTTCTGCTATAGGATCATCTTCATCTGTATCATCAACACCCATTGTTTGTTCAATCTCTTTAATATCAGCAAATGAGTTTTGATCAGGTAATTGAAATAAAGGATGAATTACTTTTTCATTAAGTTCTTCAAGATATTCTTGCGTAAATACTTTGTCTGACCAAAAATCAATAAATGAAACTTGTTTACCTAATCTTTTTACAATTATACCTCTTGCTGTTGAACGTTCTTCAGCATACATTGTTTCACCATTAAAATCAAAAACATGAATCTTTGCTTTTTCTGAATCACTTAATTTATTATACTCTTTTTCTGTTAATAGATTTCCTCTACATACACCTGCATTTTCCCAATTCATAAATTGTTCAAGTCCTAAATACTTATTCATAGCTTTATGGTAGCAAATCTAAAATTTTACCTTTATCGGAATACAGAATCTTGTTTTCACAGGCTTTGCTGTAACTAATACACCTGTTTTTGTAGCTAATTCACTTCCTTGCTTTTTCTTAGCTGCTGCATCATTCTCTTTATCTTCCAACTTTGCAGCTGTTAATTCAATTGTAGTAGATGCGTTATACACTGCACCAGATCCCATTGCTTGGATTGTCTGGGGTATGAAAGACATAGAATCATATACATGATTACATACAATCATAATACATTGTAATTTCGCAATTGGCGTTGCGCAAACTCTAAACATCGCTTTTGTATCTTTTGCCTTAGTAAAGTCTGCTTTTTGAGAACCTGATAATGTATCTTCACGTTCTTTCTCAGATGTTAAGTTTCCTAGAGAATCAAGAATAAACATTACTTTATCATGTTTACCATACTTATCTTGTTGTTCTTGCAATTTATCACATACACTTGCAATAAATTGACTTGTCTCTAAAATTGTATTTACCTTTTTAACAATCATACGTTTTGGGTCTACACCAAGTCTACTAACGAATGCACTATCATATGCACCTTCTGAATCCAAAACAATAGGTATATAATCCATATTCTAACCTTCCCTTGCAAAAGAACATGCTAAAAATGATTTACCAACACCAGATTTACCAATTAATGAAACTATACGTCCAGATGGCAAGGCCTTAAACATGTCACCACTCATACAACAATTTAATATGTAATTACCACTCGGTACCCATTCCTAAATATTAGAATAATATGAATCTGCAATAATTTCTGCCTAATCATCTATACTACTTACCATTGACATTAATGAACCAATACCACCTTCAAAATCTTCACTTGACTACTTTTTCTTTGCCATAATATTAAATTACGTTAATTTTATATTTTATATATATTATATTCATATTTTTATAATTTGTTTAGAAAATAATAGCATCTAAAATACTAAATCTTAGATGCTATTAATATATGTTAAATTAAAAATTACATAATTCCTGTAAGAACGTCATCAAGACTCATATTTGATGCAGGATTAGTTGGAGCTGCTGCAGGAACTCCACCATTAAGAATGGAATCAAGTTCACCATTTCCAACACCTGGAATATTAGCGGCATTAAAACCACCTGGTGTTGTCTGATTCATTGATGTTGCATCTGCACCCATCTCAAGACCGGTAACTGGTGCAGTAGGCATTGATGTCGGCATTACTGGTTGTGCAGGAGCTGCTGGAGATACCTGAGGCTGCATAGCTGGTTGCATATATGGATTTGCTGCTGGCATTGCTGCTGCCTGCATTCCTGTTGCTGCTTGCATTGAAGCCTGTGGATTTGTATAAATCTTAATACAAGAATTTACAAAATTAGTAGTCTCTGATGTCCATGCATGATATTCATATGGTGCAAGTGAAGGACAATTTTCTTTCAGATAATTAAGAACAAGTGGTTTAACATCAGGATTCTGTGCAATAACTTCCTGTGTAATAACTTGCCAATTTTCCTGTCCCTGCGCATTCTTAACCTGAATACGAAGAGCACCATCCTGTGGTTGAAGATCAATAAACTGAGAATCATCAAAATTATTGAAATTTGATACCAACTTACACTTTACATATAAAGGACGACCAACAAACATATTAAATGGATTTCTTGGTGTACCCATTGGTGGATTCATTTCATTATAAATCTTCTCATGGATCTTAATACCATAACGCCAAACAAGAATCTTTCCAACTAGTTGAGGCTCTGCCTTACATGAAAGAATCTGAATAAGCGATGCATAACGCTGACGACGTGAAAAATGCTTTGAATTTTCCTTAAGAACTGGATTATCACTATTACGAAGTGCAAAGAATGTGTCCTGAAGAATATCAGGTTGACCAACTGTAGATGGACAATCAACCTCCATCTGAGCATTTGTCAAAGGATTCTTAAGGAATACTGTATTCTTTGAAACGATAGATTTGTTAGAAGGATCTTCTGGATTTGGAATAAAGCGAATTACTGCATCATAAACCTGTCCCTGACCCTTCTTTGCTGCTGGTTTCCATTCAGTAATTTGCTGTTGCTCTACCTAAATTGTAGGAGCTGCGTTAAACAATTCATCGAGTAAATCTTTTTTAGCCATAACTTTAAATACTTTAATTTTTTCTTTTTCTTTTTGTTAAATTTTTAAAACTTTAATTACTTTAAATCTTTTGTGCACTTAAACTTAAAAAATAAATAAATCTTAAAATATTATAAATTGAACTGGCACTCATTGAATTATTTAATTCATGTGCCTTAATGTTCTAATTTATATCTTATATATTATTTATCTAAATTTGTTTTATTTTTTGTTAAAAATTATATAAAATATTTTATTAAAATTCAATAATACTATTAAATATATTATGAAGATATTCCTTATATTCTGTTTTACCATTATTTACATTAATAAGTTCCTTATTTGTTAATAAAGACATACAAAAAGCCTATTGAAATAAAATACATTCTTTATTAATAAGTTCTTTATTTGAATTTGATAATGATAAATTATCTTCATGTTCTAACAAAAATTCCGGATCACCAACTAGTACATATAGAAATATGTTTTCTTTGCCGAATATTTTAGAAGTCTTATAATCCAATACAATATTGTCCTCCGTTATTTCTTGATATGTTCTATTTCTATATAATGAACCATAAACATATTCAGAAATCCAGCCTCTATCTAATATGATGTAATCATACATATCAGAATTATATAATGTATTAAGTTGTTTTACTAATATATCTGTATAATACATATGTGAATAATGTGGAATATCTTCTTTCTTTATTTCCTTCGGTGGTTTTTCAAGATGAATAATATTCACATTCATATCTAACTAATCCTACAAAACCGATGTGATCCGGTTAATTAATGTAGTTTTACCGGTATTATCCATACCGTCTATTATAATAAGTTTTGTATCTTTCTATCTCATATTTTTATGAAAAATAATAATTTATACGTATATTGTCCGATGATATATAACCATAAATTTCATCTACTAATCGATGAATAATGACAATTTCATCATTTAATGTTTGAATATCATTAAACGGTTCATCAAATAATGAATCTATGTTTTCTTCATAATCATAACCTTCTGTATCATAATCTGTGTCATCCGACATTTCATTTACTTCCGGTTCTGGTTCCATTTCAGATTCAACTTCTGGTTCTGCATCTTCACCATTTAATTTACTATATATTTTATCTATTTTTTTATCTATAGTCTTAAGTTGATCATTAAGAATTGTTGTCTTAATCTTATTCTTGAAATCCTCAATCTCCCTATTATGAATATAGTAGAGCTCTGATAATAAAACATATGTTCTATTATAGATATAATTGTCATCTAAACATAATTCTTTCCTTGTTTCTTCAGAACAATCTTCTGGAATACCTCGATTAATGATATTATACTTATCTTCATACCATCTTGAAAGATAAACATCTCTGATTGAACCACCGTTATCACAATATTCAGAAATCTTTTTTACTTCTTCCTGTTTCCCATTATTATTTGAAATTATTTCAAATTTATCAGTATGTGAATGAGGATTATTTAATACCCAATATTTTACCAAATGCCATTTATAATCACATGTTTTCATTTTCTCCCAATATTCTGGAATACCATCAATTTCATGTGCAATATGAAATTTTCTATATGGATATTCATTATCTGAATTAACTCTATAAACATCATATGGTAATAATGTTTTCTTATCTATCTTATTTAGACTTTCTTCATTCCATACATATCCTTTAACACATGGTAATTTTACCTCTATAACTCTTGTTACGTATGTACTCATTATACTTTAAATCTATTTTTTCTATAGTTTATATTAAAAGAAATATATATTGTTTGAAAACAATATTTTTAATAATAAATATATTAGTAAAAAATATAAAATTTATTATGAATAAAAATAGCAAACGCGCATTATATGAATCTATAATGAAAGATGTTTCAAAAACAATAAAAAGAAAGATTAACGAAAATGTTGAAGATTTTGAAGCTGATGAATTACTTGATACATTAACAGATGATGATGTATTCTATATTATGCATGACGAAACAGCTCGTAAACTTCGTAATCAAGTAACTGATAGAGGACAATGTTTTACAATCGATGGTATGGTTGTTTTTGTTCCTTCTATTGATGACCAATATTTCTATGTTCAACTTAATGAACAATTAATTAAAATGGGTGATTATAATTTCTTTACAGTTGCAACATGTGCATCAGATGGAGATGACCTTATTGGAAATATTCGTATGTATTGTAATGATTTACTTTAATTAATAATTAAATATGGAGATTAATAAAACTAGTCTCCATATTTTCATTTTAAATAAATATTTAAAACATATATTTCTCTTAATCATGGAAATTAATGAAGTAAATACTATTATAGATAAAATATATCCAAATCAAATAAACCTGAAATCTTTTAATTTTAAAAAAGAGTTGAATCCTAAAATATGGAAAAATGGAAAATTAAAAGATAACATAAGAAAACGCTTAATAAAAATAGCAAAAGAATTTATTGATTCTACTGAATTAGATTTCATTCCAGTTGATATTGTTATCGTTGGCTCTATTGCATCATTTAATTGGTCAAAATATTCTGATATTGATTTACATATAATTACAGATTTCAAATAGTTAAATGATAATGTAGATTTAGTAAAAAATTATTTATATGCAAAAAAATGTGAATGGAATAATAAACATAATAATATAAAAATATATGGTTATGACGTAGAATTATATGCATAGGATATATCAGAACAAAATGAAAGTAATGGTATATATTCTGTTAAATATAGTCATTGGTTAAAAATTCCTGCATATAAACATAAAAAATTAGATAAAGATGCGATAAAAGAAATTGCTTCTATGTATATTAATAAAATAGAATATTATAACAGAAAATATGATGAATTAAATAGTGATAAATCTATTTTATTATTATAGTCTAAAGTTGATTATTTATATGATTCTATTATATAGGGTAGAAAAAAATCATTACCAATTGATGGTGAACAAGCAACAGGGAATATTGTATTTAAAGTACTAAGAAGAAGTGGACATTTAGAAATGTTAAATAATCTAAAAACAAAAATATTTGACAGATTGAATTCTATTGAAGAAACATTTAAAGTTGATGATGATAAATTAATAATATAAAAATAAGGGATTTAAATATACCAAATATTTAAATCCCTTATTTATTAAGATGTTCTAATAACATTATAAACCCACCCTATGTTGCTGAAATCTATGTAGACCTGTGAATTTCCATTACTTTCTATTCGTAATCGCACAATTCCCTTATCATAATCCTGATCAATAACATAGAATGTTACTTGTCTACCTCCTTTATTATCAGTAAAAACATTACCTGTTTTATAAACCTTATATATCTGAGTTTTTGGACTATAAATTGTTATAACATCAGTATTAAGATTAATTGTTAAAACCATATCAGATGATTGCCAATCACCCCAGTAGTATTTACCATTATAAATCTTTGCTTCTGCAAATGATGTTGTTTTATAATATTGAATTTGTGCATGTGAAGAAATTACAAATCCAAATATCATTAAAAAAATAAAAATAAATTTCTTCATAATAAAATTAATTAAAAAATTAGAAGCTTAGATGGGAATCGAACCCATAAAGTTTTTAATAACTTACCACACTTATTCACATAAGCAATACTTGAGTAAACTAGCAGCTCATCTGTATTTGACTACTGATTTTGATATTATCTCATGGTTACTGACTTTTACTCTCACTACTATTAACCATTTTTCATTTTTAAGTATTTTGTGGTCTGAACTTTTTTTACCATATTTAAGTATGCGCGCTCCTTATTGTAATACCTAATGCTCAATGATTAGGTGATAGTCTGCAAATTAACTATACTTCGTGTACTTAAACGTAGGTATCTCCTATAAAGTCTCATCACAATTTATGCTGTAACACTACAATTTACATTTAAAATAGATTCACGTTCTATTACAATTTAGTGGAATATAATCTATTTTTGATAATAGATTATATTCATTAGGGAGATTTTTATCACTATGTATTTCTAACATGTGTAAATACTTTTTAAACTTATTCCAAATCTAAGCTTAACCATAATAATTATTATATATTGTTAATATATCAATGTCTACCAAACAAAGACAAAAACTTTTTAATTAATGAATTATTAGATTTATTTAGATTATTATCTGTTTTAATTACACTAATTATATTTGATATATTTGTACCTATTAGCATATCTTGGCCATCAATTTTTAATGTTATATTATTATACATAATACCTTGATATGTATTATCATCATTTAAAAATGGTATTAATGCTTTACTATACTTATTTTCTTCTTTGTTTACAGTTTTCTGATAATTAATATATGCATTGCTTTCTAATTTAACAATCAATGCATCCTTATCACTTATATTGGTTCTTACTTTATCTCCTATATGTAAGTTTTCAATCTTTAACATAATTTTTAATAAAAATAATTTCTTTTAATAAAGATTCAGTTAAACAGGAAATATATAATTCTTTATTTGAATCATCTAACCAATTTACTATAGCTTTATTTATATAAGATATGATGTCTAATATTTTATCTTTATGTCGTTTATCATTTAAGTATTCTTTTAATACATTAAATATTACAGTATTATCATATTTGTAATTTTTACTGAATACGAAATCGATTAATGTTTCAAATGAATTAGTATCTGTAAATGTAGCAGTTTCTCCTAATATAAATTTAATAATTTCGTTAATATCATTTGTAATAAATTTATCATCTTCTTTTACAGTAACTGGATTCTTCAATAATCCTCTTTTTCCTTTATATGTTTTATGTCTTAAAAATAAACCTTTATCATATGTTAATGTATATTTCCAGAAATCAGTTAATACATGATCATCATTATATACATCAGGTATATTAGTAGGAATAAAACTTGCTAAATCAATTAACAAATTTGTTCTATATAAACCTTTGAAGTTTGATTCGTTATTTCTGTAATCTGGTGAATGATACATGAATTTTGAATATTCTATATCATTAGAAAACATTAAATCTACCTGAACAACATCACTAACCCACTTAACACCAAAAGAAATGATATGGAAACCAGAACTAACTTTTATTTGAGGTTTATTATCAGAAAACGCTGGACAAATCTTATTACGAATACAATTTTCTATTGCATTAATATTATTATCAGAGAATTCAAGCTCAACTGCAATATCAATATCACCTGAATATTCATCATCTTTTTTCTTCCCTGTTGAACCTAATGTGCATGCATTAAAATTCATTATATTTCCGTCAGTATCTTTACAATTATGTGTTAAATTATCTATTACCATACTTGCTATATATACTGCATCAAAATTTCTAACAGGCACAGAGCCTTTAATTGCCATACCACTCATATTATATTAATTAAATATATTCATATTTTGTAATTTATAATAAACTTAATGAGAAAAGTCTTTTATAATAATAAAGAAAAAAAATAAATTTTAGCAAACTTATATATGAATGTAAATTTAATTGTTGCTGTAGATAAAAACACACATGGTATAGGTAAAAACGGCAGAATTCCTTGGAATAATAAAGATGATATGAAATGGTTAAAAAATGTAACAACAGGAGATGGAAATAATTCTGTTATTATGGGTAGAACCACATATGAATCAATAGGAAAACCATTACCGAATAGAATTAATATTGTAATTACACATAAAGATATTGAAATTGATGGTTGTATAGTATGTCATTCTATTGAAGATGCTATCAGTTATTCAAAAGAAATTAAAATGGATTCTGCATTCATTCTTGGTGGTGGATCTATTTATAAAGAAGCAATTAACAAAGATCTTGTTGATATTTTATATATTGATTTTTTAAATACAGGTTTATCCGATGAAGATTTTGATACTTATTTTGAATTTCCTCCTGTTGAACAAACATATCGTACATGTGAAAATTTAACAGATTATAATTCAAATTCAAATATTAATCCTGTTATTTCATACAGAGAACGTACATTTGTTACAACTGATTATGATTATTTGTCATTAATGAATAAAATTATTAAAAATGGAAAAACAAAACATACACGTGCAGGTGAAACATTATCTATTTTCGGTGAAATGCTTTCATTTGATTTAAGGAAAGGTTTACCTATTCTCACAACAAAGAAAGTGTATTCAAAAGGTTGTATTCATGAATTGTTATGGATTTTACATGGTGATACAAATATAAAGTATCTTATTGAAAATAATACTCATATATGGGATGATGATGCATACAGATATTATTTGCAGAAATTTGAATCTGATAAAGATGTAAAGACAACAAAAGAACAGTTTATTAACCGTGTAATTAAACAGGATATTATTCATTATGTTGAAGATGGTGATATGAATAGTAAAACATATACATTTGGTGATCTTGGACCTGTATATGGAAAACAATGGGTTAATTGGAATGGTATTAACCAGGTTAAAGAACTTATTCATAAACTGAAAACAAATCCTGATGACAGACGTTTAATGATTTCTGCATGGAATGTCGGCGAAATTAAAGATATGGCATTACCTCCTTGTCATTACTTATCTCAATGGTATGTAACTGAAATGAATAACTATGAAAGAAATGAAGAATATCATAAAAGATATAATATCAATGTAGATGATAATAAACTATTATCTGATGAAGAATTAGATAAATTAGGAATTCCACATCAATATTTAAGCTGTATGTGGATGCAGAGATCTGTTGATACATGTTTAGGATTACCATATGATTTATTGAGTTATTCTATATTAACTCATCTTATTGCACAGATTTGTAATATGGTTCCTTATGAAGTTAAATGTTCACTTGGTGATTGTCATATATATAAGAATCAGTTATCTGGTGCAATTAAACAAATTCAGAGAAATCCGTTTAAATATGAACCAGCACAACTTGTGCTTAATAAAGAAATCAAAGATATTAATGATTTTAAATATGATGATATTAAAATTGTAAATTATAATTCATATTCAACAATTAAATATCCACTTTCTGTTGGACTTTAAAAATAAAGGTTGAAACATTCTGAAATGTTTCAACCTTTTTATATTTAAATATATATTATACTTCTAAAGCTAAGAAAGCTAAAGAAATACACCTATAATCCTTATTACTACCACCAATTGAAGTATAAGATATAGAAGCAGAAGCTTCATAAGAATTACTTAATTCTAAACATGTCCAATAATTAAAATAATCAGAAAACTCATTACCAACTAATACTGTACGTTTTTTATTTAATACTGCTTTATTTTCAATTATTTGATAAAATTCTCCTGGAGTTGGTAAATACCAGTCACCAGATTTTGTACCAGGTGTAGAATATGCAACACAACAACATGCAGGCGCACAATAACCAATTTCAGGTGAATTTGATACACCATTTGTTAAATCTTTATTTTCTTTAGTACATGCATCTAAACACTTCTATGTGTTCCACTTACCACCTACATAAGATGTTTTATTCATACTACCTTTTACATTACCTACTGTAATTCTATTATTACCAAAATACATCATCTAATGATAACCACGCATGTCTTCTTCTTTATCCGAAAAAAAATCACCTTCATCATATGTTATTGAACCAGTTGTTGGTGTTTCCCAACACATATAATTTATAGAAACAAACCTCGCGGTTTTTATAGAACCAGTAGATTCATCACCTTCACTGAAATTCTCCATTACTTCTGGAATTACACAAATTGCGATAGGAGTATTATTTACACTGTTTGTTTGAGCATCAAGAGTTAACTTACTATTTGCAGTTGAATAAAGAACGTCGCCTACAACAGGATTCTTTTTTATTGATGTTGAATCCAACTTAACAGGAGACATATTTACTGAATATACAGATTCATCAGGTACAGGTTTATTAGGAATATATACTACATTCTATTTCTATGATACCTAATTAGTTGTAAATATATATATTTCACCACTATCTTTAATCTATGATATTGCATCATTCATTTCAGTGTCAGATGAAAATTTTCTAATGAATTTCATAAATAATATATTTTTTATTATATTTATATAGATAGAGAATACTTTTTATGAAATCATATAACTTAATAAACATAACTAAAAATAGATATTTCATAATTAAGTATGTTTTCATAAAACTTAATATTTTTATCAATTTTATATCAATTTAATCTAATTTTATTTAATTTTTCATATAAATTTTGATAAAATTTTTCAACAAGTATAATATATCTTGAATTACCATTTTCATCTATAATTTCATTAAAATAATCAGAATATTTTTCAACAATTTGTTTTACATATTTACTTTCATTATTTTTATAAATTAAATATTGTGCATCAACTTCTTGCTTAGCATTTCTTGGGCAATTAGTCTTTGTATAGTGTGAACATTCCCAATCGATAATAGTTGCTTCATAATCATAATTATCACATTTATGATATTTTCCCATTTGTAAAAAATAATATTCTGGATGATGTTTATTATGAAATCTATGAAATTTCTGTAATGTTTTATATGGTACTATTAATTTAAGAAATGGTTTTTCCATATCATGAAATAGATATTTAAATTTCCAGCATTTTTGATTTAATGCAACCATATTAAATGAACACCAGTGTGCAAACCAATATTTAAATGAACTTCTTTCTGTTTTATCAAACATAGTTTTATATTTTATTTTTAAAAATTAAAAGGAAGATTCCAAATATATTACAATATTAGAATCTTCCTTTTATTATAAGTTAATAAACTTTTTCATTTGTTATATCAGATAATTTAGCATCTGTTACAACAATATAAATTTTAGAATTAATTTCTTGTTCTGGATCCTCTATGAAATCATATCTAATTACCTTATATGGAATTAAATTTGTTTGTGTTTCATTTGGACACCATATAATAGAATCTTGATTAGGAAGAGTATCAACATGAAAATCACAGATATGTATAATATCTGGTATATCATTATCTTCTGTTACTTTATATTTAATAATACATATATTTGTCTTATTTTGTATGCTTATATTATTATCAATAACTTCTTTTTCTATTTCTTCTTCCTGTTCTAATTCAGTTTTTTTATTATTAAATAGTTGTTTAAAAATATTCATTTAATTAATCAACTGGTTCCCAAAGGATACTTTGTTTATTTTGATCTTCAATAATTTCCATAAGAGGTCTTGCATGTTTGAAGTCAAGATTTGCAATAAATGAAACAATCTTATCCATTTCTTCAATAGGCATTCTATCATACTTCTGTTCAATATATTTAACCAAATCAATAAGCTTAATCTGATCATTATTTGAATTCTTTAAAATAGTTGCATATGGAAGTGTATCAACAGTTTCATGGAAAAGTTGCATAAACTTATTTGTACATTTGATAAGTTTTTCATATGACTTTGTTTCAGGTTCTGGCATATCTGAATCATCATCCATGACAATCATTTCTGGATCAATAGTATTATCTAATTTTGCAGACTTTACTTCTTCTGCTTCAATGATTTTATCTTTACTCATTTTCTTTATATTATTTAGATTTTTGGTATATTAAAATTTGGGGTTGGTATATTAGGTGGTTGATAACTATTTGTTAAACCTGATGGATTACTCATTTGATTTTTTAAATCATTCATGTTATAACGACTTTGCATATTATTCATTTGTTTTTCCATACGCTGATTTTCTTCTTTATTTTGTTTTTCTTGCTCTTCCATATTTTCTTTATAAACATCTAATATATCAAGAATTTCAAAGAAAGACATTTCTTTAATATCTTGAAAACTTAGATTCATTTCTTTTGAAAGAACATAAACAATATGCATTAAATCATCGTATGGAATTTTAAATAATCTGTGAATATCTGAGAAATCCGTACATTCCCAATATAATCCCCATATATCTGTATTCTTTAAAAATTTATAATTCCAAGAATTAAAAATCGAATTCCTCGTCCAAATTGAGGTTGAATATCGCTTTGATTCCGCCTTGAAAGTTAAGCGGTGTTTCTGCCTCCGCGCCGCTTTCATCAGTATACATTAATTTTGGAGTAATAGCTTCCTGAAGAATACTCTTAACTTTTGAAACAAGTGACCATTCATATGGACCCCAATTCATAGTATCACGAAGAATAGATGCATAACTTGAATCATTCAACTTTCTATAATCAGGAATAAGCATAGGTGCAATTGTAATAAAATCCTGGTCAAACTGCTCCTGACGCTGTTGCTTCTTTCTCATATAATCTTTCAACCACTGAGTAACACCAACGCATGGCATGTAAATATCAATAGAACCAACTTGTGGATTTTTAACAGGGAATGTAAAACAACGCTTTTCTGGATTATAATATCTCATCATCTTATCACTAATATCGATGAATGTAATATCATCCTTATGAACTGCAATATCTTTATTCTCTGAAATCTTAATCTTCAATTCATTATTTCCTTCTGTAAAAGTAAAATCACGAATTGCAAGAATAATATAAAATCTGTCAATTTCTTTAAGGTCTTTCCATGTTGCCTGACCAGATGGAAATGAAATCTTCATACAACGTTCAATGATATAACTTAATGCATCATCAATTGCACTTACATCTGTTTCATCTGTCATAGACCAGTGTCTAATATCACCACCTGATGCTGCACGTACAAAAATTCGTGTTCCTTCCGGATAGAAAATACCACCAGTTGGAAGAGACTCTAATGGTAATTCAAGAAATCCCATACCGCTGTCATGAATTTCTTTCTTCAATTCATCCTGACGTATTGCATGTGCTTCTCTCATACTTGGACGCGCTTTTGCATCTGCAACTTGCTCTGCAAAATGTTCCTGTGCTGTTTGTACATTTTCTACACTTGGTGCTTTCTTTGTGTTTGCTTTTGTCTTTCCTTGTTCAATCTCTGCAAGATGTGCTGCACCTTCTGCTGTCTATGCATACTGTGCAAGAACATCTTCTACTGTATGTTTCTAATCTGACATAATTTCGAAATTATTGTTTGTTTTATTTTATACTAAATTATTTAACTTTTGTTTACTTTATTTTATTAAGACTAGTATTCCACTTTTCCTTCATAAAGAGTTGATTGATTTGAATCATTATTATCACTATCAGTTACTATTGCAAAATATCTATCTGTTGATGATACATTCATAATTCTCCTAACATTTTCTTCTGATATATAAAATACTATCTAACCTATTCCTAAATTAAGTGCATTACTATCTGCATTTGGTTTAATCTTTACTTTATTACCGTCATTAGATGGAAATACAAGATAGTATCTATATGGACCTGTTAAATCATATGGAATTCGTATATTATCTTCATTTAAATTATATAATCTGAATACATAATTTGTAGACGAATGTTTTAATTTTAATGTCATCTAACCTTGTGTATAGATATTACTATCATTCATATCTTTAATGGTGATATTTGTGGCATCATAGTAACTTCTTATAATCTTTGGTTGTGCTTCTTTATATGTTACTGTTTGTTTAACATCTTCTTTCTTTATTTGATTAACAACTTTATATGTTACAATACTATTTATAACTGATTTTCTTGAAGAATACCTAATAACTGATTGTTGAGGAATAGTCATTGTTGCAGTTCTAATAGCTTCAACACTTGTTAATCTGTTTATTAATCTACATGTATATGAAATACAAATAGATTTACAATACATATTATTTCTTATTTGTGGTTTAGGTGTATATTTACATTTCCAAAATGAACCTTCTATATCTTTATTATGTTTTGAATAATCGATTATATTAGTAAAGCTTTCAATTGATTCAATTGCATCAGTTTCTCCATCACTTTCTAATAATCTTGTATTTGGAACATAATTATATGTAACTGCAACTTCATTATAAATAATCCATTTTGCTGCATCATTACCATATGTCTATACAAATGAATCAATATCTGTATTAGATAAATTATCATAAAAAGCTTCAGAAACCAATGGAATCTCATTATTTTCTATTCTTCTCATAATGTCATCTGAAAGTTCAACTACATTATTTCCTTCACCATATACTGGATAATATACAATTTCTTTATTATCTGTATCTTCATATATTCTTACATTAAAGTAATCAGAATTCGACTTATATTTTATAGCAATCTGATTTATTGGATCTTGATGGAATGTACTTGCATATATATTAGGATCTGTTGATGTAAGATTACCTTCTGAAACTGTCGCAAAATTTACAATTAATGTTGGATCACTCAATATCTAATATTCTAATTTACGTTGTGTATTATCATTTGGTATTTTGCCATAATATTGAATATTAGTTTTTTGAACATCATTTTTATCTGTAACAGTATTTTCTGTTCTGATTAATTCACCATGTCCATATTTACTGTTTACTGATAAATTTAAATTACCATTTAATGACATATAATATGCAGATGGTACTAAAAATTCTATATATCTATCATAAAAACAACCATTCTGATATATTGGAGATTTATGCCATTTAACAACATTATGAAGAATCAAACATTCTTTAGGGAAAAATATATCAAGAAGATAAAAATCTGTATAATCAAATGATAATTTTTCAACCTCAGTTTGTTTTGCATTGTTCTAATATGCAGACTATACTGCAGTTGGATTATCATTTGTAGTTGCAACATTATTATCATCTATCAATATATATTCTGTTTCGAATATAGGATTATGATATTCATCATACATTTTATATGTATTACTATTAGGGTACATTTTCTAAGAAGGTGTTAAATATCTTGCATTCGTTTTTACTTGTAATGTTATACCAGCTAATCTATCTAATGTAAAACCATATATAAAATGTAATCTAATTTTATCATAATGCATTTTACCGCCTTTATGTTCTGTAAATGTATCAACATTATCTTTAATATTCAATAAAGATTCGTTACTATATACTTTACTACCATGTTTATCTATTACATGTTTATCTAATATTGAACTATCAACATTTAATGTATTTTGTTTTGTTAATCCAACAAATGTATATTCTGACATTGATTCATCTGGAAACTTAATAAAATACTAAGCATTAGAATATCTGTCATTATCTATATCCTATGGTTTTTCTGTATAATATACATTACCATCTTTACCTATATATACTGTGTAATCTGTTGTTTTTTCATCAGGCGTATCATTTGCATCATACTAATTAGCTACATATTCTAACATTATCTGATTAGTCACCTAATAAAACTTTGATAATTCTGCCATCTTTCTTTATTTCTATTAATTGTAAATTATTTATTAATAATATTTCACCATATCAATTTTAGAATTGAATTATTCCATATGAAATGCCAATACCTACATATGGTGTTAACTTTAAATCTTTACTTAAACCATATCCTATTGTAGGACCTATAGACCATTTTTTTTGTTTATAATATTTCTTTAAATATTTAGATTTTGACGGATCAAACATAACACCATCCATATTACTGATAGAAATATAAGGATTATCTGTTCTACCTATTAATCTAATTCCAGATTTATCTTCAATAATATCTAATGTTAAATTTGTATTCATAGTAAATTGATCTATATGTGCAGAGAATGATGAAAAGTCTTTTCTGACATCTGTTCCACCTGTAACCGCATAATATCCTTTTGGTTCATCAATATGCCATTTTAAATTATATATAGAATCACCATGTATAATTGTATCAGACTATGCATATACAGTATCAATTTTTGTATGCATCTTTGTCTATGTAATTACCAAAGGATTATCTTTTAATGATTTTAATTCCTATGCTAATTCACAATTCTGATTTTGTAAATCTTTTATATTCTGTACATAGATTTTTTTTGATACATATAAATTCTTTAATTTATTCTTGTAAATTTCTAATGAATCACTATTATATATTACCAGTGGTGGTTTAATTGATTTTGATTCATAATGTCGATATTTCATGTAACATACACATGAAATCATTACAAATAAGATAATAACATAATCTTTAAATGTTAATTTCTTATATAACCATATAAAAATATTTTTTATGGTATCTAATATCTTGGTTATCATAATATTATAAATTATTTTTAAATTTACTAAAAAATATTTCTCAAAAATGTAGACTTTTTCTGAAAAGCCCAGTATAATAAATATGTTAGTATTTAAG
>ENA-ORMS01000062-ORMS01000062.1-human-gut-metagenome-genome-assembly--contig:-NODE-62-length-119683-cov-15.771107_pt1 | contig 119683 bp, 99 predicted proteins | sample MGYA00242104_ERZ508997 | MGnify/ENA primary metagenome ERZ508997 (study PRJEB26280, sample SAMEA2338704) | human gut metagenome | biome: human gut; feature: human-associated habitat; material: faeces...
CTGCTCTTCCGGTGCAGATGCATTATCGACCGGAATTATGCTGATCAACAGTGGTGAAGCAGATGTTGTTCTCTGTGTTGGTGCAGAGGCAGCCACCTCTCCTCTTACGATTATGGGACTGGCATCTGCCCATGCGTTATCAACACAGAATAATTCACCGGAAACAGCCAGCTGCCCGTTTGATGTAAATCGTGACGGCTTCGTTATGGGTGAAGGAGGCGGTTGTATCGTCATTGAGACCGAGGATCATGCCAAAGCAAGAAATGCACACATCCACGCATCCGTGATCGGCTGGGCCAACAGTACCGATGGCTATCATGTTACCTCTCCTCATCCGGAAGGAATCGGTGCAGTCTTCTGTATGAAGCGTTGCCTGGAAAAGGCAGGCATTCAGCCGGAGGAGGTCGATTATATCAATACCCACGGAACCTCTACTCCAAAAGGTGATATTATTGAAACCACTGCGATCAAGACTCTGTTCGGTGATTATGCAAAGAAGATGGCGATCTCTTCTACCAAGGGTTCTACCGGTCACATGATGGGTGCCGGCGGTATTACCGAGACGATTGCCTGTGTAAAGGCCATTCAGGAAGGTATCGTACCTCCGACATTAAACCTGACGAATCCGGATCCGGAATGTGATCTCGATTATGTACCGAATCAGGCAAGGAAACAAGAAGTACAGATTGCCATGTCCAATGCGTTCGGCTTCGGCGGTCAGAATTCCAGTATCTTACTGAAGAAATATCTGTAAAGTTTAATTCAGCAATAAACATACATACACACAATAAACAATACTAAACAACGTCCGGCAATATGGATGCCTGTTTCCGCAGGTTCATTCCTATCACCGGACGTTGTTTAGTATGTATCTTATACTATTTCTATTATGTGACTTTCCTTCATGATCACATCAGGGTCTTCAGCTGTTCAAACAATTCCAGATCCGACTGGGTAACCTTGATGTTCGTCTTCATGACTTCCCCATCCGGCTGTGTGATCTGAACCTCCAGAATACTGCCCTCTGATATACCGGAATTTTTTACCGCATTTAAAAACATAGGAAACTTTGGATGATTCTGAACAAATGTATCCCACATTCCTTTTATCTTAAATAACGCTGCCGGATTCTTCATCTTACTCTTCCTTTCTACTGCTCTGCGCCTGTATCTTCCGTAATGCTCTTAGCCTCTGCCTTTGCAGCTGTTCCCGGCTCCTCGCCGAAATGCTTTTCAACCATCTTAGTCACGATCGGAAGCTTTACAACCTCACCCTTGAATGCTGCAATAACCGCATAAATCATGATCACGAACTCGGCAATACCGCAGATTGTCTTTAACCAGCTGCAGAAATCAAGCTTGCTTAATACATTGTATACACCGTAAGCGCCACTGAACAATCCGATAAAGTCCATATAGCCGCTGCTGCATGCACCGAATACCATTGTCAGAATACTGAAGAATACTGATATGATCATTGCCTGTGTGACATTCTTCTTTGCTACAGACTCAATATCTGTATACAATGCGAAAATAAACAATAATACAATCGGTACAATTCCCACATAACCTGCAAAATATGCAACCGCACTGATCAATGCTACTGATACACCAAACTTCGTTAACTTCATTTCTTTTCCTCCATAATATATAACCTCCGTATCTCCAAACGTTCCTCTCGTCTCTGTTCTGCAAAGTACGGATAATGTATCGCTGAAATGTCTAATTTCATGCGACCATTGTCAGTATATCATATTTCCGATATTTTTTGTCAAAATCTTGTCGACATTTTAAAATTTTATAGATTCTTCATTCTGACTGTTTCGACAATATCTGCTGCATGCTCACAGGTATCCAGACATGTCTCTACGCATTCATAAATCGTCCTCCATGTAAGAATCATCTTTCCATCTGCTTCTCCATGAAGCCGGTACATATTCTCCATATACAGCCGGTCTCCCTGCTCCTCAAGATCATTGACCCGGATAATATAGTTCTCCAGCTTTTTGGAATGTTTAAAATTCTCCAGTTCCCCTACCAGATTCTCCAGTGTCCGTACACTTTCAAGCAGTATCTCCAACACCGGGAACAGATCCTCCCGGACAGCTTCTACCCGGCACATATAGATCTGCAGCAGAATTTCTTCTATAGAATCTGTCGTATCATCCAGTGCATTGCTTAATGCGATCAGATCCTCCCTCTCAATCGGTGTGATAAATGCCTGGTTCAGAACCGCCATCATCTTATGCCGTTTGGTATCACCCTGTTGTTCCAGCTCATGTACCTGTTCCATCTTTTCCTGCAGGGCCGTCTGATCAAATTCCTTTAATGTTTCCTGTAGAACTTCTGCTGCCCGGCATGCATATCCTGCACACTGATTCAGATTCTTATAATAGAACTCATCTTTTTTCTTTTTCATTTTCATTCTCCTCCGCCACTATATTAAACTTCTTATTTCAACAATAACATCAGCTTCGCCATTCCAAAGCCGATCACGCCGCATCCCGGGAAGGTCAGTACCCATGCCAAGAGCATATCCTTAACCACACTGAAATTAATGGACGATTTTCTCTTTACGGCTCCAACTCCCATGATCGCAGTTGTCTTTACATGTGTTGTACTGACGGGTAAGCCGAACAATGTTGAGACCAGAATACTGACAGAGGCCGCAACATCCGCAGAAAAGCCCTGATATTTCTCAAGCTTTACCATATCCATTCCTACGGACTTAATAATCTTCTTACCACCGATGGAAGTTCCGACACCCATAACTGCGGAACAAAGTATCATCATCCAGATTGGAATTACCGCCCCCTGCGTATCCTCCATGCCATTCGTCAGAAACAATCCAAGAAGCAGGACTCCCATAAACTTCTGTCCATCCTGTGCCCCATGCACAAATGCCATTGCCGCACCACCTGCCACCTGTCCGGCTTGCAAAAAACGGTTCATTTTCTCCCGGTCACAATTATAAAAGAGTACTGTCATTGCCTTACAGATCACAAATCCAAGCACAAATCCACCAATCGTAGATAAGACCAGGCCATAAATAACCTTCAGCCATTCTACACCGTTAACTCCGTCCATTCCGCCCTGAAGCGCAATAGCCGCACCGGTCAGCCCCGCAATCAACGCATGGCTCTCGCTCGTCGGTATTCCGAAGTACCAGGCTCCGACCGCCCAGATTACAATTGCAGCCATCGCAGCACATAGAGCAATCATCGCATCCTGATTATTTCCGTTAAAATTCACCATGTTCTTAATCGTCATCGCAACCTTGGAATTAAACATGGTCATTACCAATACTCCGAAGAAATTACAAACAGCCGCCATAATAATGGCTCGTCTGACACCGATACACCGTGTAGCTACGCAGGTAGCGATTGCATTGGGGGCATCAGTCCAGCCATTTACAAATATGACTCCCAGCGTCAGCAGTACCGATATCAATAAGATTGGATGTTCCCCCATTTGCTGCAAAAAATATCCGAATGATATCTCATATTTCATAGTATTCCTGTATCCTCCAAGTTTTTATCTTTCCCTACTTCCTATTTTCTCTGCTGTCTTTCCACTCCCGCACCATTTTTATCATCTGAATGCAAACGGTTGGCAGGATTGCCAGTCCTGTAATCTTCAAAAGCACCCATCCTGTAATACCGGATATGCTGAACAATCCCTGCAGCGGCGGAATTGTCAATACAAGTCCAAGCAACAGCACTCCCGCTGCAAATGCACCAATACTATATGGATTTGAAGCAAATCCAACTCGTAGAATAGACTGTCGGGTTCTGCAATTAAAGCCGTGGAATAACCGTGCTAATGTCAGTGTTGCAAATGCATAAGTCATTGCAACTCCCGGTGTCTGCATCGGGCTACCCATATAATAAGCCGCCATGACTACCAGTGCGATCAGGATGCCCTGCAGGAAAATACGCCCAAAAAAGGTCCGGTTCAGAATACTTTCCGATGGATCTCTCGGTTTTTCATCCAGTAAAGTCGGATCCGCCGATTCCATACCGATTGCAATTGCCGGCAGAGAATCCGTCAACAGATTAATAAACAGTAAGTGCACCGGTGCAAACGGAACCGGGAGTCCCAATATAGATGTATAGAGAACTGTCAGAATTGCAGCCATGTTACCGGATAGCAGGAACAGAATCGCATTTCTTATATTCCGATATACATTTCTCCCGTTCAATACTGCTTTCATGATCGTAGCGAAATTATCGTCAGCCAGAATCATAGCTGCTGCATCCTTGGATACTGCTGTTCCCGTGATGCCCATTGCTACTCCGATATCAGCCTGTTTCAATGCCGGTGCATCGTTGACACCATCTCCGGTCATAGATACGATCCTTCCCTTTTTCTGCCAGCTTTTAACAATGCGGATCTTATTCTCCGGCGACACTCTGGCATATACCGATATCCGTTCGATTTTTTGATCCAGCTCTTCTTCCGACATGGCATCCAGCTCCATTCCGGTCACTGCCAGATCTCCCTCTTCAAATATTCCTATTTCTTTAGCAATTGCCGTTGCTGTAATCTTATGATCTCCAGTTATCATAACCGGACGGATTCCGGCATGCTTGGCATCTGCTACAGCCGTGATTGCTTCCGGCCGAGGAGGATCCATCATGGAAATCAGTCCAAGGAAGATATAACCTTTCTCCTCCTCCATGGTCAATGGCTGATCCAGTTCCCGGTAGGCAAAAGCCAGAACCCGGAGCCCCTGCTCCGAGAAATGACGGTTTTCCTCCCGGATTTTCTTCCGCCGGCTTTCATCCATAGGCAGAATTCCTTCTGATGTCCGGATACTGACACAGCGATCCAGCAACACATCTACCGCTCCTTTGGTCAGAAGCGTAGGCACACCATGCAGACAGTATTTGGTAGACATCAGCTTCCGGTCGGAATCAAAAGGAAGTTCTTCCATCCGTACCATTGTCTGCCGAAGCAGATTCTCATGAAATCCATCTGCTAAAACTGCATCATCTGCTGCTACCGGAACCTTCCGAACCATTTCAAGTAATGCATATTCCGTCGGGTCGCCGATTCCCTTCCCATCTATCAGACTGGAATCATTGGTCAATACCGCATCATAGAGCAAATACCGATGAAGCTGGTCATGAAGATCTATCTCCTCCGGCTTCCACTCTCTGTCGTCTATATATAGCTTCTGTACCGTCATCTTATTCTGTGTCAGTGTTCCGGTCTTATCGGAACAGATTACAGATACGCAGCCTAGGCTCTCTACCGCTTTTAAATCCTTTATAATAGCCTGCTCCTTTGCCATTTTCTGCGTACCCATTGCCTGGACGATCGTTACTATGGAACTTAATGCCTCCGGAATTGCAGCAACGGCAAGCGCCACTGCAAACATTAAAGAATCTATAATCGGCATTTTCCGTAAAATACAAAGTCCGAATACAACCGCTGAAATAATCATGATCAGAGTTGCCAGATGTTTACTGAATTGATCCAGACTGACCTGTAACGGTGTCTTCCGCTCCTGAATATCATTCATCATTCCTGCGATCTTACCGATTTCTGTTTCCATCCCGGTCGCAGTCACCAGAATTTCCGCTCTTCCGTACGTAACCAGTCCGCCGGAATAAACCATGTTTATCCGATCAGCCAGTGCCACATTCTCGGGCAATACGATATCATCTTTATCAACATTGGTTGATTCACCGGTTAATGCACTCTCATTTACCTGTAAAGAGTAGTTGTGTAAGATCCTTCCGTCAGCAACTATCATATCTCCGGCTTCCAGCATAATAAGATCTCCCGGAACTACTTCTCTGGATGGAATCTCCTCCATTCTTCCATTTCGGATAACTTTTGCAACCGGTGAAGATAACTGCTTTAGGCTGTCCAGCGATTTCTGCGCTTTTACATGCTGAACCGTTCCGAGCACGGCATTCATCAGCAGAACCGCTACAATTACGATCGTACTTTCCATATTGCCGGAAAACATGGAAATCCCGGCAGCAATCAACAAGATCACGATCAACAGATCACAGAATTGGCTCAAAAACACCATCAATATGCTTTTTTTCTTCCCTTCTGCCAATACATTTTCACCGGAAGTTTCCCGAATTTTTCTAACCCGGGCATCCTGTAATCCATCCGGCCCGGTCCCGAATTCTTCTCTGACATCTTCTGCCGGCTGATTCCAATACTCCATACTCATTACCTCCATATTAATGTTTTATAATAATGTATAAAAAAAGACTTTTATCGCACACAAATAACATGTGCAATAAAAGTCTCGTTCCTGTTGCAATGCACAGCCCGGTCAGACCTACTCTGACGTGATGACGAACTGTACAACATCCTTTCGATGCGAACTACTCCCTAATATCAACTTGACTGAATTCTAACACAGCTCAAACTTTCCGGTCAAGACTTTTTCCTGCTATCTTTACCATTTCTTAACTGATTCCGGCCGGTTCCCGCCTTGTGATTTTCTACTGCGTTTGTTAAAATACGCTTGGAGGCGATTGATATGTGGCAAAGACATTCTATGATATATAATTTCATAAGTACACTGCTTCTGGCAGCCATGTTTTTGTCCGGCATCTGCATGACACAGATCACTGAGGATTCTCATTTTGCATATCAGACCTCACAGCCGGTCAGTACAACACTGACAATCTTAAGGACACAACCGGATTCCGCTGTTTTGAGCAATGATGGTTCTATGAGCCGGCACGAATCTCTGATCCGTACCCGCAGGAACCGACGTTTAGACGAACGGACACGTCTGCGCTTTTTGCCCATTATCGGCTTGGGTTCCTCTGTTTTTCTTCCTATGGCTTTTGTCTCTATATACGGCTATGGCACACTTTGTGAAGAAATCTACAGCCTGACTGTAACCATTCGTTACATTCAATGCCAGGATGGTCAGAAACCGTCACTCATGTTCTAATCTACAGTATGGCTTTTCATGCCATGATTATTCCATTTCCTGTAATGTTACAGGTCTTATTTGAGTACGTAAAATATAATATTAGAACAGGAGTGTTAATTATGAATATTGGTTATCTTATTTTAATGATTATTGGTGGTTCTGTAGGCGTGCTGGCAACCGGATATCTGGTTGTCTCCATGATCATCGTTTTATTCCAGAAAATCTACGGAGTGATCCGGTATCATAAATCTTTATTTGACTAAATCAGAAAAGACCGCAGGCAGCATATCAACACTGCCTGCGGTCTTTCCCGCTTATGCTATTCCGTGATCGTCCCCTCGATTGGAAGTGTATACATATTGTCATCTGTCACTGTCTTAAACCGTGTTCCATCATATCCGTCCAGCCATCCGAGCGGTGCCCGATAAATCCCATTGGTCTCAGTATCATAGACCCGGTCATAGTCCAGGATTGCATCACTCTGTTTCTGGCGCATGATCTCATCACTGGTATTTCTGGCCTCCCAGGATGCCATAATTCCATCCGAAATTTCACTCAGTGTATTCCGTATCTCCATAGCATTTGCAACTACGGCATCGCTCTGCGCATTTGCATTACTGATAAACGCATCCGTATATTGGATGGAACCGATACACTGATACAGAAGATCCTGCCACTCGATCAGTTCATTTTCCGCTGCTGTGATCGCCATAATATTATATACCATGTAATATCCGGCATCAATTCCAAATGCCGAATTCAGATTTCCGGAAAAATCCACAACATCTGCTGTAAACATCCCTTCTCCTCGATTTCCGTATGCATCTGTAAATGTAGCATGAACAATTGCCGGATTTAAGGCTGCATCCTTCAGGGATGTAGTACTCTCGAAGCTTTCTAATGTTGTAAACTCATTAAACCGCGGAAATGTATACCCACTATACTCCGGTTCATCTTTTTCTGCAAAAGATGCATATTCCGGAAAAATCCGGAAGAAATTCTCTGTAGATGGTTCCGCTAAAACCGGCGCATCTGCCATAATATAATACGTACCGCCATAAGCCTCATATGACTGACGATAATATTCTTTACCGGTCTCGCTGTGCATCAGCGGCATCGCCTTTAACAGCAAAAACACCTGATTGACCGGTTCCTCCGGATCATACACATGAATGGAATGAAACATACCGTCTGCTCCTGTCTCCACTGTCCAGCCACTTGGAATCTGCATACTGAATGCATCTGACTGGTATAACTCCAGGGTTGTCTGTGACGCCTTGGTCGGAACGATCTGTATCTGCTCATCCGCCGTCTGTTTTATATCCTTCCCAACGGCCCAGTCAACAGCTTCTGTAGCTTCCTGTGTATTCCGGGCATCATATGTAGATACATCTTTTCCGGAAAATTGTCCTTCCGTCCCTTTTCCCCATCTGCCGCAGGCACTCATAACCGGCACTGTGATCAATAAAAGACTGATTGCTACTCCTATCCGGCTTCCTCGTTTTTTCCGTTTTCCGCTCATATAAATTCCTCCCTCTCTTATGGCATTCAGGTTATCCCTGAATAAAACAACTCACCTATAGTATAATTATATAATATTTTCTCGATTTTTATAAGCCTGTATTTTTTAATTGAATTATAATTGAAAAAGCCGATCGGATCTTACGATCCGACCGGCTTCGGCTTATTGTCCGTTACTGAATATCTGTCACCTTATAATCCTGATCCTCAACAGCCTTCTTCAGCACTTCATCTGTAACCGTTTCTTTCAAAGTCACTACTGCGGATCCCTTCTCATGACTTACTTCCGCCTGTTCTACCTGATCCAGTGCCTCTAATGCTTTCTTTACCCGTGCTTCACAATGTCCGCACATCATTCCTTCAATCTTCATTGTCTTTGTCATTTTATTTTCCTCCGATTCTTTTTTATTTTTTTCTGTTATTCCGTTCTCATTTGTTGCTTCATTTTCATTTAATATTGCATTCTTATCACCGGCTGCTGCATCTATATGCTTTCTCCGGTTCCGGTCTCTTCCGGAGTTATGGATTTTCACCAGATTCAGCCGCAACGCATTCGTTACCACACAGAAGCTGGAAAGACTCATCGCTGCCGCACCGAACATCGGATTTAACTGCCAGCCAAACAGCGGGATCCAGACACCTGCTGCCAGCGGAATTCCGATGATGTTATAAATAAATGCCCAGAACAGGTTCTCATGAATGTTCCGGAGTGTCCGTCTGCTTAACCGGATAGCCGCCGGTACATCACTTAACCGGCTCTTCATCAGTACGACATCCGCCGCATCAATTGCAATATCCGTTCCGGCACCGATTGCAATACCGATATCTGCTCTGGTCAGTGCCGGTGCATCATTGATACCGTCACCTACCATGGCTACCTTGCCTTTTTTCTTCAACTGCCGGATCACCGCTTCCTTACCATCCGGTAATACGCCTGCAATGACTTCGTCCACACCGACCTGAGCTCCGATTGCCTGTGCGGTCTGCTCATTGTCACCGGTCAGCATTACCACATGGACACCCATGTTTTTCAGCTCCCGAATCGCCTGTGGACTGTCTTCCTTTATTACGTCCGCAACCGCTATCACACCCAGCAGCTCCCGGTTGCCATCTGCCTTCTGTCTTGCGAAATAAAGCGGTGTCTTACCTTCTTTCGCCAGCCGGTCTGCCCGCATCTTGATATCCATCTCCGCATTCAACTGCGTTCCGATATACACCGCATTTCCACCCCAGATAGTTTCTGTGCCGATCGTACCGGATAATCCATTGCCCGGCAGCACCCGGAAATCCTGCACCTCCAGACTCTGTACCGGATAGTCTTCACAATATGCCAGTACCGCCTTCGCCAACGGATGCTCACTCTGCTTCTCCAATGCGCAGGCAAAGGTCAGCAGTTCTTCCTCCGACAATCCGTCTCCCGGCAGAATATCCGTAACTCTCGGTTTGCCCCCGGTGATCGTACCGGTCTTATCAAGAGCTACGATCTCCGTCTTACCGGTTTCCTCCAGCGAGACTGCAGTCTTAAACAGGATCCCGTTCTTTGCACCGACGCCGTTACCTACCATGATTGCGACCGGAGTTGCCAGTCCCAATGCACATGGACAGCTGATAACCAGTACCGAGATGCCCCGCGCCAGAGCAAATCCAAAGCTTTCTCCTACAAATATCCACACCAGAATCGTAATCAATGCGATGCCGATGACTACCGGTACAAATACGCCGGACACCTTATCTGCTACCTTGGCGATCGGCGCCTTCGTCGCCGCTGCATCACTGACCATCCGGATGATCTGTGCCAGTGTCGTATCCTCGCCCACATGTATTGCCCGGCATTTCAGGAAGCCGGACTGATTACTCGTAGCCGCCGATACGGTACTACCCGGCTCTTTATCGACCGGTATGCTTTCTCCTGTCAGTGCAGACTCATTTACCGCACTGTTACCTTCTATTACAACACCATCTACCGGTATGTTCTCACCCGGACGTACCACAAACAGATCTCCCTGCTTTACCTGACTTATTTCCACAACTACTTCCTGCCCATCCCGCAGAATCGTAGCTGTCTTCGGTGCCAGCCGCATCAGACTCTTGATTGCATCCGTGGTCCTTCCCTTCGACTTCGCCTCCAGCATCTTTCCGACCGTGATCAGCGTCAGGATCATAGCCGCCGATTCAAAATAGAAATCATGCATATAGGACATGACACGTTCCATATCCCCGTTCATCTGTGCATCCGTCATTGCAAATAATGCATAGGTACTGTATCCGAACGCTGCAGTCGCACCGAGTGCTACCAGTGTATCCATATTCGGTGCGCGGTGAAGCAGCCCCCGGAATCCACTGATAAAGAACTTCTGGTTGATCACCATAATGATGATGGTCAGCAGCATCTGGAACAATCCCATTGCCACATGATTGTCTGCCATAAATGCAGGCAACGGCCAGCCCCACATCATATGCCCCATCGATACATACATCAGAATGATCAGAAATCCAACAGATGCGATCAGCCGCTTTTTCAGTGCAGGTGTCGCTTTATCCTTCAATGACTCCTCCATTGCCCGGATGGAATCATATCCGTTATGACCGGAGGAAGCCTCCGATCCGGCTGCGCCCTTTCTGCTTGCGCCGTATCCGGCTGCCTCAACTGCCCGGATAACGTCATCTGCCGCCGCCGTTCCTTCTACTCCCATGGAATTCGTCAGCAGACTGACAGAACAGGATGTAACTCCCGGAACCTTGGAAACTGCTTTTTCCACTCTGGAACTGCATGCTGCACAGCTCATTCCGGTTACATGATACTGCTCCACGATTATCACCAACCTTCTGTTTTATTTTTATTTTCATTTTCAATTTCGATTTTTCTATTCTTGTTTTCCGGTTCTTGTTTCCCGGTTCTTATTTCATCAATTTCTGAAGAACCGTTACCAGCTCGTCAACCGTTTCTTCTTTTCCCTCTTTAATATCCCTTGTTACACAGGTTTTTATGTGGTTTGCCAGAAGAACTTTATTAAAACTGTTCAATGCCGCATTGACCGCCGACACCTGAACCAGAATGTCTGTACAATATGCATCCCGTTCTACCATTCCACGAATCCCGCGTATCTGGCCCTCGATCCGGTTCAACCGATGGATCAGATCCTTATATTCCTGTTCGTCCCGCTCCTTTGTCTTGTGGGAACAACAACAGTTATTCTCTTCCTGCATGATGCGCCTCGCTTTCTGTTGCTATGTGTTATCTCATTACAGTTGCTATTATATACCCCCTGTGGGTATATAGCAAGTGGTGAAACAGAATAAATTTTATCAAAAAGAAACATCGTCATATGTGTCTAGAAAATGATGTTTCACGCCATCCTTTTTGTAAGCAATGATCGTACTTAAATTTACATTCTCAACGCTCCGGAAAATGTTCTTCTCGATCACCGGATTCTGTTCTGCCAGCGTCCGGATCAGCTCCTTGATTTCTGCACGTTTGGAGCCCTTCTCCGTTCCGCCGCAGGAAGCACAGCTCTCCGTAAATCGGCAGGCACATTGTATAAACTGCAAATGATTGTAATCCCGCCAGTGCTTGATGGCATCCTCGCGAACAAGATACAGCGGCCGGATCAGCTCCATGCCTTCAAAGTTCGTACTGTGCAGCTTCGGCATCATGGTCTGCACCTGTCCACCATAAAGCATTCCCATAAGAATCGTTTCAATCACATCATCATAATGGTGTCCGAGTGCGATCTTATTACAGCCCAGCTCTTTGGCCTTACTGTATAAATACCCCCGCCGCATTCTGGCGCAGAGATAGCACGGAGAATCACCCACGTCTGCCACCGTATCAAAGATTTCTGTCTTAAACACCGTAATCGGCACATGAAGCAGCTTCGCATTGGTTAAAATCCGCTGATAATTCACATCATTATATCCCGGATTCATAACCAGATATACAACCTCGAAATTCTTTCTGCCATGGCGCTCCAGCTCCTGAAACAGCTTCGCCATAAGCATGGAATCCTTACCGCCGGAAATGCAGACCGCAATCTTATCCCCATCCTGTATCATCTCATATTCATTGATACCCTGCGTAAACTTCCGCCAGATGTCTTTCCGGAATTTCTTCACAATGCTCCGCTCCACATCCTTGCAGATCGTATCGGTATCTAACTGTTCCTGCTCCAACCGGCCCATCATTTCATTCAGATGAATCCGCAGATATTCCACAAATCCTCCCTGAATGCTATATGCCTCACAGCCACGCTGCTCCAGTTCCTCTGCCCATTCGTCACTCCGGCTGCCGGTATAACATAATAAATAAATCGGTTTATCCTTCGGAAACTCCGGTACTTCGTCCCCAAACGGTTCATAAAACAGATTCTCCGCTCCCGGACAGGTCTCCTGAGCAAAATCCTCGGGTTTTCGCATATCGATCAGGCGTTTTTCCCGACGATCCTGCATATATTCTTCTATGGTTCTTTTATACATAATGACTCCTCTTACATCTTACATGCCTGCTACTTTCATTTTTTCATTGCTTATCCTACCATTTTTCCATGCATTTGAAAATAGAAAAAGAGGAATTCCTTTGGGTTTCAGGAATTCCCCTTCTGCTTCTTGTTTCAACTTCTTAGGAAATAGGTTTTTCGTTTTCTTACTGTTTACTGAATAGCTTTGAATGCCTCATCCAGATCTTCGATAATATCATCAATGTTTTCTGTTCCGATTGAAAGACGGATGGTGTTTGGCTTAATACCCTGATCTAACAGTTCCTCCTCATTTAACTGAGAGTGTGTGGTAGATGCCGGATGGATTACCAGCGACTTTACATCCGCAACGTTAGCCAGCAGAGAGAACAGCTCCAGATTATCGATAAAGTCCTTTGCCTTCTGTGCATCGCCCTTGATCTCAAATGTAAAGATGGAACCGCCACCATTCGGGAAGTATTTCTTATAGAGTTCCTGCTGTTCCGGATCCGTAGAAATCGACGGATGATGAACGGCCTCAACCTGTGGATGATTCTTCAGATATTCAACAACCTTCAATGCATTCTCTACATGGCGTTCCACACGGAGGGAGAGTGTTTCCAGGCCCTGCAGGAAGATGAATGCATGGAATGGTGACAGGGTAGCACCGGTATCACGAAGAAGGATTGCGCGAATTTTGGTTACGAAGGCTGCCGGTCCGACTGCTTTCGTAAAGCTGATACCATGGTAGCTTGGATTTGGCTCGGTGAGAGATGCGAACTTGCCGCTTGCTTCCCAGTCAAACTTACCACTGTCTACGATTACGCCACCGATGGTCGTTCCATGACCACCAATGAACTTTGTTGCCGAATGCACTACGATATCTGCACCATACTCAATCGGACGAACCAGGTATGGAGTTGCAAATGTATTATCAATTACCAACGGAATCTTGTGTGCATGTGCGATTCCTGCTATTTTCTCAATATCAACGACATCGGAATTCGGATTACCAAGAGTCTCAATGAATACTGCCTTTGTGTTATCCTGAATTGCCTGCTCGATCTCATCATAATTGAACGGATCTACGAATGTGGTATGAATGCCATACTGTGGGAGGGTATGCTCCAACAGGTTGTAAGTACCACCGTAAATGTTCTTAGCTGCTACAATATGATCACCGTTCTGTGCCAGATTCTCAATCGTATATGCGATAGCTGCTGCACCGGATGCAACCGCAAGTGCTGCCACACCGCCTTCCAATGCTGCGATTCTCTGCTCGAAAACATCCTCGGTCGGATTGGTCAAACGTCCGTAAATATTACCTGCATCTGTCAGGCCAAATCTTGCTGCTGCATGTTCGCAGTTACGGAACACATAAGAAGATGTCTGATAGATCGGAACGGCTCTGGAGTCAGTAACCGGATCCGGCTGTTCCTGTCCAACGTGTAACTGTAATGTTTCAAATTTCAAATTTCTTTCTGCATATGATTTCTTTCCCATAATTTTACCTCTTTCTGCAGGCTCGTTCCTGCTATATATTTCTGTTTTATTTTCGTTTTTTTAATCGTTCTATATCTTTTTCTGATGTCTTTATTTCTGCGTTCATTCCAATCTATTATCCTTAGCGGCAACACATTCGGTTGTAATTAGCGACTCCGTATCTTATTTTGATCTGTCTCATAAGCATCAACCTCATTTCTATGTATCTCATGTTGTAGTAGTTTTATTTCCTACCTGATTACAAGGATATATTACCATGCCGATCCCGGGTTGTCTAATACAGGAAATCAAGAGCCGGTTATAGGGACAGGCTATAGCTGTTTCACAACTATTTTTCATAACCGGTTTTCACCGTCATATGCTTCAATCTGTGCGATGACTCTCTTCTGAAACCGGTTCAAATATTCATTCTTCTCCCGCCCCTGTGCAAACCAGACATTCGACTGTCCAAACCCATAGGATGCACTCTTCGACTTGCGCGGTACCTTCCACAGATTTGCTTTCCGTCCGGTAGCCCTGGGCAGTAATCCACAGTCCTCTGCCCTGGTAATCGCATTATATGCCTGATAATAATACCCCTCGATTTTCTCAATGTTTAACTGATTTCTGGTTGCACCATTGGTGGATTTCGTCTCCACAAAGCCGAGACAATAAATAATCCTCTTCCGGATAGCCCGACTCCGCCGTCAGATGAACGGCTGCAAAGTTATATTTCTCATGTGCATCTGCATGCTCTCTGACGTAAGCACCGCCGCCCTGTGGCTCATCCTCTTCTGTGATGCCTTTGTATTCGTTCATCCATGCAATGTTGCAAAATAAGATTTTCATTGGCTTCGCCTTTCTAATAAATCATTAATTATATGCACCTCTATATCATAATCCATTTTCTTTTTCACACTTTCAACCTTTTTACTTACTTCTCTCTTCTCGCCATATATACATACCCGTTTAATACATGACAGTTCAAAATATATTTTTATATAACAATATTTATTAGGTTCTACTCCTCCCTCTAATATTTCTGGCAATTCCATTATTTTCTTTTGTTCATCACTCTTCAAATCTACTAATATTCTTAACTCTTCTTCATCTACTGACACCTTATCTCCAGGGACTTTAAAATATGTTCCCAAAAAATATATTTTTCTTAATAAATATTCTACTGCTACTTCATCTGGCAAACTATCCTCAACTAGCAATGGCCATAGGGCTTTTATCTCTTGTCTAATTATTTCTTCCTGCCTAACAATATCATAAATCACCCTTCCTTTATGAACACAATAGTGCTTATTATTTTCCTTATCTAAAATATACATCTCATCCAAAAATTTTTTAGCATCAAATACTATTTCAAAATTTCTTCCTCTCTCTTTTTCATTCATGGCATCGCTTTGAAATTTTTTTTGCATATAATTTGAATCTATATTTAGTGAAAAGCACGCCACATAACTTGGACAGTTCTTAATATACTCTTCTATTCTTTCTGATGTTCCAATATATCTATCAAGAAACTCTAATTGATTTTTAGTAAGTGTTACTACATTTTCCTTTTTTAATAACTTATAGCATTTCTTTAAACTAACCCGTCCTTCATTTTCATCAATTTTAAAATCTTCCATTCGCCTAGCATATATACATTTACTATCAAGTATACCCTCCCCTCCTTGAAAACTCGTATAATGTGCCATTTCACTTTCACAAATTTCTTCATATATTGCACTATAGTCATTAAATTGTTTTAAAAATTTCATTTTCTTCCTCTTTCCTATATCATTTACATTCATTTTTTCTAATCAGTTTGGTAAAAACTTATTTTCTTGTACTACTTCTGCATCCCATGTAGTCAATATATTAGAAGTTAATCTTTGCATTTTTTTAATTTCTCTTGAAACCCTATATATATCTGTTTTAAGATATTCTTGTGGCAATATCCCTATCTCTTTCTTCTCTTTTATAAGAGCAAATGGATTTTCTTTATCTAGTAACTGCAGATAATTTTCATAAATATCAGGACATTCTATTTGCAACATCGTTGGTACATCTGGATACACATACTTATTAACCATATCCATTGCACAATATCCCGTAACTGCTAAATCTACTGGATTTACATAAATATGAGTATACCAATCAATATCAACTATACATCCATGTATTGTTCCATCACCACCAATCTTTTTAATTGCTTCAGAAATTTTTTGCTGTATATGCGTATATTTCTCAAGTGGTCCTTCAATGTTCATTACCATCTCATCCATATGTTCATAGTAATACTTTACATCTTTTTTATCCAAATGTTTTAGGCTTCCACCATGTAAAATAGAAAGTACACCAGTTTTTGTTTTATGAATAAAGCAGTAATATCCTTTTTTCTTAAGCATATATAACACATTCACTTTGCGAGTAAAATTCATATATATATTTTTTCCCCGATAAAAATCATTATATTGTTCACCCGTAATCTCATAAATGCCATCATCATAATCAGAAAAGAAATCATATTTATTGCCTATCAAAAATTTTTTCAGATGGATACCTACATTTTTATATCCTACTTGATTATCAGAATATATCCTATAAGTGCCGTCATCATAAAATTCATTTCTATGATTATGACCACTTACATATACAAAGTCCTTATATCTCTTTTCATTCACTGACCAATCCTTCTTTGGCATATGTGTAACTATAATAGTATTCTTATCATATATGACCGGTGCAACTTTATCATATAATTTTTCAAACTTTGCAGTTTCGGCTATTTCCCTAGCTCTATCTAGAACCATACGATATATTCCTTGATCAGCATTAAAATCCTTATTATATCCAGAAAACCCTATACCTCCTAATATTGCCAGTCTAGCACTTTGAGTTTCTTGCCTTAATTCCTTTTCCGTTAATGACATCAACTTTTTATATGGTATTTTACAAATTCTATTATATGAATCCATATAGAGCAGTTCATTATGAACCAAATACATTCCATTTTCTTCAATTACTTTTCTATATATTTCTACAATTTCATCAATGCTTTTCCCTGGGAACTCCCATAACTCATGATTTCCTAGGACAAAAACAACCCTTGCTTTATACTCCATTTTCTTTCCTAATAATTTTACAAACAACTTAAATATTGAGAAATCCGAAGAAACATCACCTCCAATCAATAAAAAATTATCACCCTCATCTACTATGCTATCTATAATTTTTTGAAGAACATATATTATATCTACTCTGGATCTACAATTCATCGCTTCCAACCTATGCATTAAATGAATATCCGTTATATAATAAATTTTCTGATTATTTTTGTCACATTTATCTGATTCATAAATACTATACTCATTTGCATTATTGAATGTTATTCCTGCTGCTTTTCCTTTAATGGCAGGGACTGTTTTACTTTCATTTTTTTCTGCATCTATAAAGGATTCAATCATACTTTCATTTATATTATATCTCTCATATGGCAATCCAAATTTTTCACATAATTTACTAGTCAACATAACGCCTGAAAAATCTAAGTCATCATAATCTTTTAGATTTTCTAATCCATCACAAAACAACAAGAATGCATTTGACAAATCTCCATCAAGATAATAAACAAAATCAAAAAAATAATTTGTAGTAAAATTTACTGCCTTTATTATTTCATCTTTCTGATTCACCCATTTCTTTACAACAACAAACTTTTCCTTTTCATATTTTTTTTCACTCTTGCATACTAAATCATTCATCAGACATATTGGTAATTTAGTTTTTTCATCTATTTCATATAATGAAATATCGACTTTTAACATTTTTGCTTCTGAAATATCTACTCCCCTTAAGTTTCCCTTTCTATATGCAATAAAGCTTTCAAATGTGTCAAAATATCTATGATACGAAACTATACCTTCTCTTTCGCCATCTTTAATCCCCTCAACTTCCTCACAATAAAAATGTATTCTTTTATCATAATAATATCTAGTTAAAAAATGCACTTTTTTACTATCTAATATCGTAATATAATCTTTAACCTTTTTTATGTGATTATAATTCGTCCGTTTTGTACCTCCCGAATAATTAAATTTTTCAATAACAGTTTCTGTCCCGTATATTAAACATAGCACTTTTACTATTCTATATTCCGGATACTTTCCCATACACATATATTCCATTAGTGCATTAAATCTATTTATATCTTTAATGTCTTCGAAAATATAATAATAAAAGAAAAATGAAACCTCTAAAAAATCTTTCAGTTCTGATTTTTCGTACCGCTTTACAATTTCATCAAAATCGTCCCCCGACTTACAACCATCAAATTCCTTAATCCATATTTTTATTAATTTCTTAATTCTTTCTGCTTTATCATAGGCCTCTCTTTCTTCCTCTGAAATATCCAATGTCACTTCTTTAATCGTTTTATTCAAAAAAGTATTTCTTGCCTTAAGCCGATTTATATCTATATTTTTATCTTTAATAAATTCCTTGTATTTGTCAAAGTCACAGTATTTATAACATGCATAATCGTAAATATCACCATTAAGATAATCATAATATTCCTCAATAGAATCAAATATTAGTCTGTTTCTGTACGTTTCCGATTTTCCAAAAGCCTTTTCATCGCGAATTTCTTCTTCTATAAAAAAGAAATCATGAATTGCATCATATCCTCGATTCAATTCCTTCCTTAGCCCATATTTTCTCTCTGCAATTACTATATCCTTTTGATACTTTACTTCTTCCGGCACTTCTCCTATACTTAATTCTTTATTTCCAAGTTTATATATAATTTCACTTATTTCATTTCTCATCATGCAAATCTCCCCTTAATAACACTTCTTACAAGCTGTAAACCCTCTTCCGATTGCCGTATTTAACGTTACCTGTTCCGGATTTTTCATACCGCTGCAGTTTGGATTGCTATGGTACTTTGTCCCTCCGTTGGTTGGTATCCAGACATAAACATCTGCGGAGGTTTCCGGCGCCGGTGCAATTGCAGTTGTTGCCTCCGTACTGGCTACTACATATGCAGTTGTCCCGGCAGCCTGCTCCGTTGCAGTTGCCTGTGCTTCGGCAGATGTCTGTTCTTCGGCATTTGCCTGTGCCACCTCTGTATCCGCTACCCAGCTCTCTCCGGTCGCATAATCAATTCCGATACCCGGTTGCACATTATAGCAAAATACACAGAATTTCACTCCGGTGCCCTGATCTTCCACAGACTCAGCTTCTATCAATACCCCGGATGCAACCAGATTCCCCCCTTCAAATACCGGTGTCACCCGATAAAGCACATGGTGATCGGTTTCCTTCACATAATCTGCTACCTCGTTCTCAAATGGTACCATACCGGTTGCATTCATGTACCGGGTACCGGTAATCAGATTCTTCTCGTTTGCATTCTCGCCTGCCAGCTGATAAGCAATCAGGTGGCAACGATTATACAGATATTTCTCTGTTATCTGCTCCGGATATTTCACCGTATGCCAGCCACTCGGCTTGATCTGTCCAATCTCGCCCCGCTTCTCCGTCGGCATAATCTCCTGACATATATTGGCATACGCGGTTCCGCAGCGTCCCAGATCATCCAGATCACTGTAGATTTCAAATGCATCTGTCGTCAGCTCTTCATCTTCAAAATATGGGTTATTATCATTCACCTCAACATACGGGGCATCCGAATAAGCCGGCAGATCCGCATATGTAAACGCTGATTCCGTAACCTCCCTTTCAAGAGCCTCCGTTGTGCTTGCAATATCCGCTTCACTGTCTTTAACTTCTGTTTTCTGTTCTTCTGCAACTGTTTGTGACTCATTCAGTGAAGCCGGTGAAAATATAGCTATAATTACTCCTACCATCAGCCAAAATGCCATTGACACTGCCATAAATCCACCAATAATCAGTATTGCAACACCCATCCCACTTTTTTTCTTCTTCATAATCTACTTTTTCTCCCCATTTAGCAGTTTCCTGACTTCATCCGCATCTGTATTCCTCATTTCCGCACATATTTTCCCATAAAAATCCCTAACATCGATATCCTGCAAAATACTTTTTACCTGACTATTTCCAAGGGCTATCCGTAATAACTTTTCTTTCTGTTTTTCAGACCATTCTGTTATCTTTGTCAATTGCCCAATTATCGTGTGTGTATTAGCAAAACTTCCGCTATCCTCCAGCTTATTGATCAGATCTTCCTTCTGCAGTTCCTCTTCACTTTGATTCTTTCTCTCTTTTTTTTCCTCTGCCAGACATTCAAAGTACACACTTTCCAGCTTTTCATTTGATATTGTTCGATCAATAATCTTTTTCACTAATATTTCCAGTTTTGAATCTTCTGTATAGTCTGCCGGTACAAAATATTTAATCCTATTTTCTTCCAGCATCCGAAATACCTTTGATTTATCCTTTGTCGCAGAGTTATAAACACCTATGGAATGTCCCCCATTTACATTCACCAGTTTCATACAGGGAATATCCGTATCACTGTCACCTATATATATCATATTTCTAAATGGGACTCTATACTGATCAGCACTGAAATATGCATTTACCCTTTGATCATTTATATCTAAAACCCCTTTTTCTATTCGAAACAAAAATTGTGTTTTATTTGTATAATTAACCACCTGCGCCGGCCATACCGCTACTCCGGTTTTATCATAATAAAAAGAACTGGCATATATCTTTTTTAATTTATCCGCAATCTCCGTTCCTTCGATCATCTCTTTCAGTCCAGATGAAATAATATAATGCTCGACCTGAACGCCCTTATCCTCCCCATATTTATTTATCCGGTCAAACCATGTACTAACTCCAGGAAACAACTTCACCTTAGATCCATCGTTTTTTAGATTTTTCCTTGTAAACACTACTTTTCCCCTTGATTTTTCTACCATCATATACATATATGCCAGATTTTGATCCATTTCATTTTGTGCTGCCAATTCATTGGATTCTCTCCAAAAATCTACAACTTCACAGTCAACGGATTGAATATAACCCTGTGCCTGCATATCATCCGGTGACAGCGTTTTATCAAAATCATAACAGATAGCCAGAATTGGTTTCTCCATTTCGCATTCCCCTTCCTGTATTCCTAAATTATTCAATTTGTATCATTTTTATTGGATTCTCTATGATTTTATCATGTTTTATTTTCATTCTCAATATGCATAGAACATTTTTTCTGTAAAAAAATAAAATAATTCCGGTTGCAGCATTTCTGTTGCAACCGGAACTTATCTATATATCTTATCTTTTTCTATCCATCGCCCGCAGTCGTTCCACCACATTTTTTAAAATCTCAACTGTTTGGTCTATTTCTTCCATACTTGTCTGATGGGATACCGTGAGCCTTAATGCTCCCCGTGCATCTTCCTTTGTGACGCCGATGCTAAGCAGGACATGCGACGGATCCAGCGAGCCCGATGCACAGGCCGAGCCTGCCGATCCACAGACTCCATTCTGATCCAGCAGGATCAGCAGCGAGTTTCCGTCAATCCCCTGAAATGACAGATTGGCATTGTTTGGCAATCTTCTTTCCGAATCTCCGTTCAACCGGCTGCCCGGAATCTCCTCCAGCACACGTCTGATCAGATGATCCCGCAGACCGCTCTCATATGTCATCCGTGACTCCATCTGTGAGAATGCCAGCTCAGCAGCTTTGCCAAAACCTACAATCCCCGGTACATTTAAGGTGCCGGCCCGTCGGCCGCGTTCCTGTGCCCCACCATGAATAAAGGACATCAGCTTCACAGTCTTCCTGACATAAAGCAATCCGATTCCCTTTGGCCCATTCAGCTTATGTCCGCTGGCACTTAGCAGATCTATATTCATCTCATTCACATCAATCGGTATATGCCCGAATGCCTGTACCGCATCCGTATGGAACAGAACTCCATGTGCTCCGGCGATTGCTCCGATCTCCTTTAACGGTTCGATCGTTCCGATCTCATTATTCGCTGCCATCACGGAAATCAGAATCGTATCCGGCCGGATTGCCATCTCCAGTTCCTCCGGCTTTACGAGTCCGTGCTCATCTACATCCAGATAAGTCACTTCATATCCGTGCTTTTCCAGCCATTCACAGGTATGCAGGATGGCATGATGCTCGATCTTCGTTGTAATAAGATGCCTGCCCTTTTCCCGATATGCCTCTGCCACAGCCTTCAGTGTCCAGTTATCCGATTCACTGCCGCCTCCGGTAAAATAAATCTCCCGCGTCATCGCATGTATATTCTTTGCCAATATCTCCCGTGCCTGCTCTACAGCAGCCTTTGACGTACCTGCAAAGCTATAAATTGCTGCCGGGTTCCCGTAATTTTCTGTAAAAAACGGAAGCATTGCTTCTACCACCTGGGGATCCGTCTGTGTTGTTGCTGCATTATCCAAATATATCAACCGGTCCATTCTTCTCTACCTCTGTGATTCTTCTCTATCTGAGCTTTTTATCTTATACTTGTATTATCTTCTCCTGTTTTCGGAATATCATTCGTACTTTTCACATTCCGGTCTTGCAGGTACAGTCTCACCCTTGCGAGTCGTACTCCTTGCTATCTTCGTAGTCCTGTTTTATAAATCCTCGGACAAATCCTTGATAACCTCTCCCGCTATAATCAATCCCACCACCGATGGAACAAATGCAATTGATCCCGGAATTGCCCGTCGCTGTGTGCATTTATGTGCCGTTCCCGGCGGACAGACACAATGCTCCCGGCAGCTGATCGCCATGTCCTCAATCGGCTGTCTGGCTTCCTCTTTGGAATACACCACTTTCAGATGATCCACACCACGCTTCCTTAACTCTCTCCGCATTACCTTTGCCAGCGGACATACGGAAGTCTTATAAATATCCGCCACCTCAAATGCAGCCGGATCTAATTTATTTCCGGCTCCCATGCTGCTGATGATCGGTACCTGATGTTCCTTTGCTTCCATAACTAGCTGGATTTTCGCAGTTACCGTATCAACCGCATCAACTATATAGGAATACTGGGAAAAATCAAACTGATTTTTCGTCTCCGGGAGATAAAAGCATTTGTGAACCTCTACCTTGCACTCCGGATTGATGTCCAGAATCCGCTCCTTCATCACATCTACCTTGTATTTTCCCACTGTTTTATGGGTCGCTATAATCTGACGATTCAGGTTGGTCAGACATACCTTATCATCATCGATCAGATCAATCGCACCGATACCGCTGCGCACCAATGCTTCTACCGTATAACCGCCAACACCGCCTATTCCGAAAACCGCAACACGGGCCTCCGAAAGGCGGTTCATATTCTCTTTTCCAAGTAGTAATTCTGTTCTCGAAAATTGATTTAACATAGGTTCATCCCTTTCGCTTTAGATTTCATTTGCTTTAACTCTGGTGAATAAAGACCGGCGTACGATTTCTCTCAGATCACTTCCGCTTCGGATATAAGTATCCAGATTCATCGGCTGAAAATATGTATCATCCCTTGACCGCAGTGAACAATAATCCAATAGATTTCCCTGAAACCAGATTTCTGCCGCAAACAGCTCCAGCAGTTCATCCGGTGTATACTGATAGGCCGGCTTAGTTAAAGTATAATCCACCTTTTTCATCATATTCATTACAAACTCAATGCAGGAATATGCCTTATATACAGCGAATCCCTTCGTGATCGGAAATGTCAGCACGGAAAACAGGTTATACTTATATTCCTGATCCTGCTTGATTCCCTCAATTTCCTGTTTGATCTGTAAATACTGTTCTGCAGATACCGGAATCCGGAAAACGGTCACCGGGATCTCCGTCTGCTTTCTGAGCGTATAACGCTCCACTGTTTCCTCCACCAGTCCACCGATCAACGCTGCATGATACTGCTTTCTGGCAAATGAATAAAGCTCCTTCAGTTCTTCGTCCAGTGCGATTGCAGCATGATTATAATGGACTCCCCCTACCCGTCTTAGTACATAGCCAAATCTTGTGGCTGTCTTTGAAATCACTACATATACGTACCGTTGTGTCATCATAACTCCCTGTTACTCCTTATATATCCTGTCCGATATTTCCGGACATTATTACCATACTGAATTAATGCATTCCCTTATCCTTATACTTTGCAAGTTCTTCCAGATATTTTTCGCCCAGTTTACTGATTGCAACGCCTTTTCTGGTCAGGTATCCGATCGTCATAATCTCATCGGATTTCAGCTTCACCGCACAATAATCCGAGCCATTCAACTCCTCACAGATAATACCGGAACACATCGTATATCCGTTCAGACCCACCATCAGATTCAGCAATGTTGCACGGTCATCCGCCTTGATCAATTGCTTATAATCATAGGTACTCAGCACTTCTTCTGCAAAATAAAATGAATTATAAGTACCCTGCTCAAAAGACAGACACGGATATTCATCCAATTCCTCTAAGGCAATCTCCTTCCGACCAGCCAGCGGATGTCCCTTCCACATATAGACATAGATTCCACATTCCAGCAATGGATGAAACTCCAGATTGTACTCATGAAACATCTTGGTCAACACCTTATGATTGAAATCATTCAGATATAAAATACCGATCTCACTCTTGAAATTCCGCACATCTTCAATCACTTCATACGTCTTGGTCTCATGAATCGCAAACTCATACTTATCCATGCCAAACTGCTTCACCATCTCCACAAACGCATCAACTGCAAAGGTATAATGCTGGGTAGAGACACCAAACTTCTTCTTGACCTGCTCTTTATTAATATATTTATTCTCCATCAGCTGATATTGTTCTACCACCTGTCTGGCATATCCTACAAACTCTTCACCCTCCGGAGTCACGGAGATTCCCCGGTTAGTCCGGCGGAACAGCTCAATGCCAACCTCCTCTTCCAGATCCTTGATAGCTGATGACAGACTCGGTTGTGAAATAAACAGCTCCCGTGCTGCTTCATTCATGGACTTGGCATTTGCAACTGTTATTGCATAATTTAACTGTGTCAGTGTCATAATTTCTATCACTCCATTGCGCATATTTCTTATATTCTAACATACCGGCCCAAGGAAGACCAGCCTAAGTGTTGTTTTCGGCAAAGAAAAAGAGCTAAGAACATTGATTTTTCAACATTCTTGGCTCTTAAGTTCCATGCGGGCAACAGGACTTGAACCTGCACGTCGGGGACACTAGAACCTAAATCTAGCGCGTCTGCCAATTCCGCCATGCCCGCTTAGCAAGTTCGATTATAACAAGTTTTTCTCTCTATGACAAGCTGTTTTTCTTCATTTTATGCCTCCCGGCATCTGTATCTGCGTTCCTGTTTTTTGTGCTTCTTCATATAAATGAACCGATGTCTGTCTGGATTCCACTGCCTGCGAAGACCACTCCAGCCGCTGCATTTCGTTTGTATAAAGCTTTACTGCAACAATTACCATCAGAATTCCGCAGATCAATCCCATCAGGCATCCCAACCAGACTGCTGTTACATTCCGGCGTTTTATCTGCTGCTTCCGGCTCAGCCGCTGTTCCACTTGTTTCTGATTTATATATTCCTGATTCATCCGGTTCCGCCCCCTGTTTTTGATAATTTCAGAGTAGCATATCAGCTTATCCTATCAGCAACATACCGGCATCATAACAGCATCATTTTTCTTAATTCATTCCCAGTATAATTTCTCCGTAATTTTCAGCGAAGTGACAGTAGATTTCGGTACTGTCTGCGCCATCCTTTATCTGATATATTCCAATTCCCATTGTTTCATCATCCCAACCGCTGTCATATAACTGATCCCGTTCCGTAATCTGATCTGCCAGTTCGATCGTATCTATCTCATAATAGCTTTGGAATACCTCCGGAAGCTTCTCAATCCATGCCTCTGCTGTTTCTATATCCAGATGTTTCTGTGGTTGATACACATCCTGCGAGCAATAATAATGGTAAATAAGTACCTTACCTGTCGCATCATCAATGGTCATATTATAACTGACACCATCTGCCTCCATGTATATCTGCCACACGATAAAATTCAGGTTCTCTTTTGAAAAAACAAGCAATTGTGCCTCTGCACTCCAGTCTGACAGTTCACCTCTTAACGGTCCGACTCCGTTTCTTTTATTCCGGATCCATGGAGTAAATATCTTTACGGTTTTTATTACAATCTCCTTAATCTCTTTCTCTGAACGCTCCGGCTCCATGCCGTTATACAGATCCGTAATCAGATACTGCTGCTCCATTACATTTGCCTTCTGAATCAGCTGATTTGCCACATGAAAGGAACCGTTTTCCATGGTAAATGTCTCTACATTTGTCTGCATTTTCCGATTCTGTATTCCGAATACCCATTCCGGCAGAAAGAACCCGCCAACCAACAGTACAAATGCTGCCAGTATAATCAGAACATTCCGCTTTTCAAGCTTCCTTATCCGCTTCATTCTTCTTTTCTCCCTCCATGCATGTATGCCGTCACTTCAAATCCGTGAGGTTCCACCCTCTGAAACTGCAGTTCTCCCTGATGTAGTTCCACTATCCGGTCACATAGCGTCAGCCCGAGACCTGCGCCTCCCATTTTTCTGGATCGTGCTTTATCTTCCCGGTAAAAAGCCTCCGTCAGATGCCGCAGTGCCTCCTCGGATACTCCGCTTCCGTTATCCGATACCGTAAGACAGCATCCATCTACAAGCATGGTCAGAAATACCTGAATCCTTCCCCCCTGTGGCATTGCCTTCCGACTGTTATCCATCAGATTTAAAAGCAATGACCGAAACAGATCCGGCTCGAGCAGGCAGCTTCCCTGCTGACATTCACAGCTGACCTCTATCTGATTCTTCTGATATACCGGTGCAATATGCCGGACCATATCCTCAACAATCTGTCCCGGATTCCCTTCCACCAGCTGGATTCCCGTCTTCTCCATAGAGAAAATATCCAACATTTTAAAGGAAAGCCGCTCCAACCGCTTTCCTTCTGTATAGATATAATTTGCCGCCTCTGCCTCTTCCACCGGAGACAGCGTCTGCCTCCGGATCAGATCCGCATATCCGATAATAGAGGTCATCGGTGTTTTCAGTTCATGTGCAAATCCACCCATAAACTGCTCTTTTGCTTCCATGGTATCCTGCATCTGCTTCATGCCGGTCTCAATCTGTTCTGCCATATGATTGAAATTCTTTGCCAGAATCCCGAACTCGTCCCTGGTCCGCACATTGGCACGATAGGACAGATCTCCGGCTGCTAATTGCTTCGTTGCATTGGACAGCTTTGACAACGGTCTCGTCAGGATATAGGCGATCAGCCACACCAGTATCAGACAGGCGATCTGCATAACTAGATAGACTCGTTTATATACCTTTTCCTGCGTCTCCCGACCGGCATAGATCGGAGTTATATCGTAGGCGGCAGCCAGTGTCATATGCTGTTCACCTACGATCAACACTCCGTTAATCCGCAGATAATGCCTGCCCGAAGGATCCTGAAATCCACTCAGCACTGCCGTTCCGCTTTGCATATCGGCAGAAACCTCCGGCTGATCCCCATTCAGATATTGCAACACATTTCCTTCTTTGTACAAAATCTCTGTTCCGTCTTTTAGACAAAGTGCTGCCCATGATGCACTGCCCTGCAGGGATAATCGTTCCAGGATATCGGAGATCACCTTCTCATCATTCCAGCTATCTATACCGTTCACCAGCTGGAGTGTGTTCAGAATAGTCTGGTAAGACTGCTTCGCATTCGTCTTCTCCTGCTCCAGTGCAGAACGAAAGGACCCGGAAATCAACATAGTACCTCCGATTCCATAAAAAACTGCCAGCAGGCAGCTGATGCATAATGTAATCTTATAACGAAACCTCATTCCTTTACCTCAAAACGATAGCCTACCTTGTTCACTGCCTGAAGCTCTTCTCCCAGTCCCAGCTTCTTCCGCAGACGCTGCACATGCAGGTCTACCGTTTTACTTCCGTATTCCAGCTCGCCGCCCCATACACGTTCATAAATAGTCTCTCTGTATAATGCAGTGTTAGGATTTCGTATGAACAGTAGGAGCAGTTCATATTCTTTTCTGGTCAGTGAAATCTCTACTCCCGCCTTGGTCACCTGCATAGACCGGGTGTCCACTTCAATGTCCTGGACATGCAGCACTTCTTCCGTTTTTTTATAACGGCGCAGGACAACCTCTACTCTCGCCTGCAGTTCCATAACATCAAACGGTTTCACAATATAATCCTCGGCACCCAGCCGGAGCCCTTTTACACGATCCTGTACACCGCCTTTGGCCGTCAGAAATATCACCGGCACCTCTTTGGGTGCCAGATATTCCATCAGAGAAAATCCGTCTATCTCCGGAAGCATCACATCCAACAGGATCAGATCATAATTGACCTGCTCTGCCTTCTCCAGGGCCGTCATCCCATCAAACGCACAGTCCACCCAGTACCCTGCCTGTTTCAATGTCAGCTTAATATAATTTGCAATTGGTTTTTCGTCATCTACTACTAATATCCGAATCATAATCCTACTTCATATCTGCTGTAATTGGTTCGAAGGTCCGTTTTTCCTCTCCGGACTTCTGTTCTTTCTTTGCCGCTGCGATAGCTTCTTCGCAGAATACATCCTGCGCACAGATCTTTGCTTTTCCACGCAGATCCTGTTTCTCATAGGTTCCATCCGGCTGCAGAATATATGCTTTCATGGTATCTGCAAGCTGTACATCCAGTATATGCTTTGCCTGTGCTTTTGCCTGTGGATCTTCTACCGGGAACATGATTTCTACACGTTTATCCAGATTTCGCGGCATCCAGTCTGCACTTCCCATATAAATATCTTCAAATCCATCATTGTAGCAATAAAGGATCCGGGCATGCTCCAGGAAATTACCGACGATGGAACGCACCGTGATATTCTCGCTCAAACCCGGCACTCCGGCACGCAGGCAGCAGATGCCCCGGACGATCAGTTCAATCTTCACTCCGGCTGCCGATGCCTCATATAAGGCTGCCATAACCTTCGGATCGCACAGGGAGTTCATCTTTGCAATAATATGCGCCGGTTTTCCGGCTCTGGCATTCTCTGCCTCCCGATTGATCAGATCCAGTACGGTATCCTTCAGCCAGATCGGTGCAACTGCCAGCTTATTCCAGCTCGCCGGCTCAGAGTATCCGGACAACATATTAAATACTGCGGTTGCATCCTCTCCGATAGAATCGGATGCTGTCAGAATACCGGTATCTGTATACAGTCTTGCCGTTACATCATTGTAGTTACCAGTTCCCAGATGTACATAACGCTTGATTCCGTCTTCTTCCCGGCGGACTACCAGTGCGATCTTGGAATGTGTCTTTAATCCCACCAGTCCATAGATAACATGACAGCCGGTCTTCTCTAACATCTTTGCCCAGTTAATATTATTCTCTTCATCAAATCTGGCCTTTAACTCTACCAGTACCGTAACCTGTTTTCCATTCTCAGCCGCCTGTGCCAGTGCCGCAATAATCGGCGAATGACTGGATACACGGTAAAGTGTCTGCTTGATCGCCAGTACATCCGGATCAACAGCCGCCTGGCTGATAAACTGTACGACCGGATCAAAGGTCTCATACGGATGGTTAAGGAATATATCCTTTTTCTTAATCTGGTCAAAAATCGGCTCCTCGCTATTTAACTCCGGTACCGGCTGCGGTGTATACTTCGGATTCTTCAGATGATCGAAGCCATCCAATCCGCTCAGTTTACTCAGGAAGGTCAGATCCAGAGGTCCGTTGATTGCAAAGATATTCTCTTTTGCAACCTCCAGCTGTTTTACCAGCTGATTCAGCAGCTCTTTATCAATGCTGTCCTCAACCTCCAGCCGGATTACCTCGCCCCACTGACGCTGTTTGATCTGTCGCTCGATCTCCTTTAAAAGATCGGCCGCATCATCTTCGTCAATCGTCAGATCTGCATTTCTCATGATCCGGTATGGATGTGCACAGGTCACTTCATAGTTTAAGAACAGCTTTGCAATATTCTTCTCAATTACTTCCTCCAGAAGGATAATCTCCTGTACACCATCCTGTTCACTCGGAACATGTACGATTCTCGGAAGTACGGATGGTACCTGTACCGTTGCGATTTCCACTTCTTTGGAATCCTTCTTCCGGATCAATGCACCGATATTCAATGTTTTATTCCGGATTAACGGAAACGGACGCGATGCATCCACTGCCATCGGTGTCAGCACCGGATATACATCTTTATCAAAAAAGTCATCTACATAACTGCTCTGCGCTTCTGTCAGATTCTCATGATGTGTGATCACATGCAATCCATTCTTCTCCAGCAAAGGAAGTAAGGAACGATTATAGGTCGTATACTGACTGTTCATAAATTCCTTTGTCTTTGGAATGATCTTCTCCAGCTGCTGCCCCGGGGTCATTCCGGCAATATCCGTCTTCTCATATCCCGCATGTACCATATCGATCAAGGATGCCACACGCACCATAAAAAATTCATCCAGGTTGGATGCTGTGATTCCCAGAAACTTAATCCGTTCAAACGGCCGAATCGTACGATCCTTTGCCTCCCCCAGAATTCTGCAGTTAAACTCCAACCAGGACAATTCACGGTTTACATAATAGGAAGGCTTCTTCCATTCCTTTTCTGCTTCTTTATTTGATTTCTTATCTGCCATTATACGTTCCTCCTCTGCTTTAATATCGGACGAATTCCGAAAATCTGTTCAAAGAAGTCTGCCTTCTGCTTAAACAGGGCAGCCTCCAGCGTAATATTATTTACCGTATCAACTACGATCACAAGCTTCCGCTCCTTCACCTGGATCGTAAATTTCTCCACCTTCTGCTTATGCGAGCGGTCCAATGCGTTCGCAACACGCAGGATTGCCGCCAGCTTCGCAACGGTTGTATAGGATGCATCTCCCAGAGAATCTTTCACCTGCGGATAAGCCGGCAGATACAATGTATTGTACCGCACCGCATTTGCAACCTCTTCCCGCTCCTTATGAGACAGTCCCATCATCTCGGTGGACATGATGATACTGTAGGAATTATTCGCTACATTCTGCATATTAATAAACTTGCCGCAATCATGCAGAATGCAGGCGATCTGAAGCTGTAACCGTTCTGTCCGGTCCATACCATGCAGTTTCCTGGTCGCATCAAAGATTGCCAATGCCAGATTGGTAATGTAAGAGATATGTGTTTTATTACATTTATACCGCTTCGCCATTGCCATCGCAGAAGCCAGAATGTCTTCCTCAAAGGCTCTTCCGATACTGTACTTCTTCGCCTGATCCACATAATCCGCCACAATACCGTCTGTCAGATTAATATCATGCAGGAAAATAGCATCTGCCTTTGTAGTCTCTACCAGTGTCCGGTAAATAATGATTGCTGGCCGGATCAGAGTTGCTCGTTCAAACGGTACCCCATAATGTAATGCCATCTCCTGCGGCGAAGCATCCATGATCTTCTTGTAAATATAATCTATCTGATCCTTACTCATCAGATTCTTTAGCTTCAGCTCCGGTGCGATCTTCTGTAATGCCTGGATCTCATCTCCGATGGCAATTACGTTCTTAATATTCTTATCACCCAGATACATGGTATTGAATGTACTTAACTCATTCTGAACAAACTCCTCCAGAACCTCCTCACCATTGGATACTCTGGATTCAATGCCGGACATCATATCACGCACCCGGACAGAACCGATCTTGATGTTCTGGGTTGCTGTCAGCAGTTGTTTCTCAAAAAGGGAAATCTGAATACTGCCGGCCCCCATATCCAAAAGTGCTGTATTTTTACCGGTGATCTCGTCAAATTCCTTCATAGTAGATGCACAGCCCTTTAACATCATGAACCGATGCTCTGAATTACTTAAAATAGATACCCGGAAACCGGTCCGCTGCTCGATCATCTCGATGATCATCAGACTGTTACCGGCCTCACGGATCGCACTGGTTGCATATGCCCGATATTCCTTACAGTCATACTCCTTCATCTTGTCCTTGAACTTCATCAGACAGTCACACAATTCATTGACCTTCTCATTGCTTACATATCCCAGCCGATAGGTGTCACTTCCCAGCTCCAGAATATAACTGATGCAATCCAGCTCTTTAAACCCCTGCTTTGTAGTGATCTCAAAGATTTTCATTGATATATCATTGGATCCTACATTGATCGCAGCAAATACCTGATATGCCATACTTACTCCTCCGTTTCTGTTCTATCTATTGATTTTCATCTGCATGCTATGCTTCAGATTCTTTCGTATAATAATTTCCAAGTATTTTAAAATCTCCGGACTCACTCCGGACACCGGTTATCGCATTGCGGACTGCCGCATTTGACAGATTGCCCTCAAATGTAATAAAGAACCGATATTCCCACTGTCTGTCCGGCAGCGGTTCTGATTCAATGCTTGTCATATTCAGATCATTGAATATAAAATGACCTAATGCATTATAAAGACTTCCACTCTCATGTGGCAGTGAAAAGCTGATACTGATCCGGTTTGCCTCTTTTGTATAAATGCGGCGTTTGGATACGACTACAAAACGCGTTGTATTATTCTTCTGTGTATTGATCTCCGGCTCCAGAACTTCCAATCCATAAATCTGTGCCGCACGGATACCGGCAACTGCTGCCTGCGTTTTATCTCCGTCCTGCTTTACCTTAGATGCACTGACTGCCGTATTGGCAAGCGGTATCTGCTTCCAGTCGTGCGCATCCAGATATGGTTTCGTCTGCAGCAGCCCCTGTAGATGTGAATACACAGTCTGAATATCTGAGATCATTGCTCCCGGCACTGCCAGTAATGCCTGTGACACTGCCAGATCAATGCTGCCTACGATTGCCACCTCATGCTCCTGCAGCAAATGATAAATCCCGGAAACAAAGCCGGCAGAAGAATTCTCGATCGGTAGTACTCCGTACTCTGCGTGATTCTCTTCCAGTGCCTGAATGACATCCTCGAACCGCTCTACATGAAAATTCTCCACCTGATCACCAAAGAACCGAAGCATTGCCTGCTCGCTGAATGCTCCCGGAACGCCCTGATAGACTACCTGGCTGCCCGGTTCCATATCCAGGCTGTCGACTGCCGTATATTCTGACTCTATGTACCGATCCCGGTCTCCTAATATCTTATACTGATACCGTCTGCTGATCGACATGATCTGCAGGAACAGCTCCTCTATGCTGTGGCGGTTAAACTCACTGTCTGCCAGATCCCCTAACTTCTTAAGTTTCTCCAGCTCCCGCTGTCTGTCATAGATTGCTTTACCGGTTTCACGCTTGTTCTCTGCCACCTCACCGGCCAGAAGCATCCGCTTTTGAAACAGCTCTACCATCTGTTTATCTACAATATCTATTTCCTGTCGTATCTGATTTAAATCCACGTTCCAGCCTCTTTTCTATCGCTTATTTGCCTGCAAAGCCTGCAGCATCTGTGTAACGGTCTTTCCGGTAATCGGATGTCTGAGATATGGGGCCAGCTCCGCAAGCGGCTCCAACACAAATGTCCGCAGCGGCATTTCCGGATGCGGAATACACAGGGTCGGACTGTCAATTATCTCCCGGTCATATAATAAAATATCTACATCCAGAGTTCGCGGTCCCCAGTGAATCTCTCTGGTCCGGTTCCGTCCCTGCTCGATCTCATGTGCAAACTCAAGCACTTCCTCCGGTGTCATCAATGTCCGGCAGGCAATGCAGGCATTCAGAAAGAGATCCTGCTCTGTATAGCCATAAGGCTCTGTCTCCAGATAAGAAGATACCCGCACATCCTTGTAGTCCGGATTCTCCTTTAACATCTCTACTGCATAATCCAGATGTGCCTTCCGATCACCCATATTGGACCCAATACTGAAATAAACCGTATGCCAGCTCCGTTCAATCGCCACTGATACCGTATCGATCGGAAGCATGATCGGTGCCCATGGCTTCTTGATCTCCAGTTCAATCTTCTGCAATGTCGGATACCCCTTTAATAAACGGTCTGCGAGTGTCTCAGCAACTGCCTCGATCAGCTTATAATTCCGTTCCTCCATGATCTTCTTGATGTCATGGCAGACCTCTCCGTAATTAATCGATTGCTCCAGAGAATCTGCCCGTCCGGCAGCTCTGGTATCTGTAAACAGGGTAGCCGATACCAGAAACTTCTGCCCTAATGTATTCTCTTCCTCGTATACCCCATGGTGGCAGAATACTTCCAGATTTCTGATTCGTATTTCGTCCATAGTACTTCCTTCCTTATTCTGCCCGCAGCATTGCCAGTGTCATCTTCGCTGCCCGCAGATTTTTCTCTACATCATGTACCCGGATGATCGAGCATCCCTTCATAATGCCCAGCACAGTCGTTGCCATTGTCCCTTCCTCGCGCTGATCTACCGGCAGATCCAGTGTCAGACCGATCATGGACTTTCTGGAGGTTCCCAATAATACCGGATACTTCAGACTCTGTAATTCCTCCAGATGATTCATCAGGATGAGATTCTGTTCCAGATTTTTAGCAAATCCGATTCCCGGATCAATGCATACCTGCTCCATATCCATACCGGCTGCTTTCGCCATGTCAAGACTCTCCTGAAGATCAGTAACAACATCCTTTAAATAATTATCATAAACGGGTTCCTTCCGGTTATGCATCAGGCAGGAAGCTACGCCTCCCTCTGCAATAACTGCTGCCATGGTACCGTCCCATTTCAGTCCCCAGATATCATTGATCATATCTGCGCCGGCAGCAATCCCTGCCTTGGCCACATCGGACTTATAGGTATCCAGAGAGACCGGAATATCCATCCGACTCTTAATGGCCTCAATGATCGGGCATACCCGTTCGATTTCCTCTTCGCTTGTGATCTTGATGTGGTTCGGTCTGGTAGACTCGCCTCCGATATCCAGAATATCCGTTCCCTGCTTCACCAGTTCCTCCGCATGGAACAATGCCCGGTCCATATGATCATAACGTCCGCCATCCGAAAAAGAATCCGGTGTCACATTCAGGATTCCCATCATATATACCTGGTTTTCTGTATCAAACTGCCATTTTCCGATTCTCATAATTTCTCCTTTTTTCAATCCTCATAATCCGCTATGTTTTACAAGTCTTCTTATGTTTTACAAGTCTTCTATATTATAATTCCATGATTCCGTTTCTCCATCGGCCAGTAACAGGTATCTGCTGCCGGACAGTCGAAACAGTTTCTGGACAGCTTATCTGCCCGATATAAGATACTGCGGTACCGGTCGCCAATGCTCCCCGGTTCTTCCGGAACCGTCTCTGTCTCTGCATATTTATGTGCCGCTATTGCCCCTGTAATCCATGCATTCTCTGTCTCAGTGAACCCACAATCACGGAGAATTTCTCCCGCAATCTCCACACCGGCCTCATGGTGCGACTGTCCGTTCCGATACTCCATGCTCCGTCCCAGATCATGAAGCAATGCCATGGCATAGATGATCTCTTTCTCCAATGCCTGTCCTTCCTCATTGTTCTCCAAGCTCAGAATATAAGCAATCCTTGCCACATCCATCGAATGCTCCAGTCCATGCTTGCAATAGATTCTATGTACTTCTGCCTGCATAATCTGCTGTCTGCATTCCTGAAACCGCTTATGCTGCAGGATTCTATCGATCCGTTCCATTTCTGTCTCCGATTCTTCCTATATAATATAAGGAACCAAATGCCACGATCACATCCTCCGGCTCCGCGTCCTGCTTCGCCAGTATATATGCCTGCTCCGGTGTCTCCGTGACCACTACCTCCGGGCAAAACTGACGTACTTCCTCTGCCAGCTCCTCCGCCGGAAGTGCTCTCGGATTATCCGGCACCGTCAGTACATAGACCTTATCTGCCAACGGAACCAGCTTCCGAAACATCTCATAATGTGCCTTATCCCTTAATACACCTATTATATAAAGAATCCGTTTCTTTGTAAAATGCTTTCTCAGCTGCTCATACAACCGATTCGCCGCATCCAGATTGTGCGCGCCATCCCGGATCACATACGGATGCTCCTCCAAAATCTCAAACCGACCCTTCCATCCGGTATGCTGAAGGCCATTTTGTATATTCACATTTTTCAAACCATTCGTTTTATATTCTGATTCTGTATCAATCAGTGCAGAACTTATTGTATTCAAGGCCTCAATTGCCGTAATTGCATTATAGATCTGATGCTTTCCCAAAAGACTTGATTTATAAATCACGTTTTTATAAGCAAATGTTTCGTACAACAAATCTTCTTTTTGTATAGTCAATTCATCCAGGTCTGGTACAATCGGCTGAATATTATGCTTCTCACATGCATCCAATAACACCGGCATTGCTTCCTCATTCACCGGATAGATCACACACGGAACCTGATCCCGCAGAATCCCTGCTTTCTCTGCGGCAATCTCCGGAATGGTACTGCCGAGAATCGCTGTATGATCCAGACTGATGGAGGCAATGATCGTACAGAGCGGTCGCTCTACCACATTCGTAGCATCCAGTCTGCCACCCATGCCGGTCTCCAACAGCACAACATCGACCTGTTCCTCATAGAAGTACTGAAATGCGATTGCCGTCTCCAACTCGAATGCGGTTACGGTTCCCTCTCCGTCCGCCTCCATTGCAGAGACATGGGAAGCCACCCGGCTGAGCAGATCGGCAAATCGTTCCTCCGACATATAGGTATCATTGATCTGAAATCGCTCCAGATATGTAAAGATCGTCGGAGAACTGTACCGACCGACCCGGTAACCGGCATCCTGTAATGCCGCATCCATAAAGGAAAGAATCGATCCCTTTCCGTTCGTTCCTGCGATATGCACAACTTTGCAGCGGTTCTGGGGATTGCCCATCCGCTGCAATAGCTTTCTGATCTGTGTCAGTCCCAGTTCACTACCCAACCGGTTCTTCTCTTCTATATAGGTCATTGCTTCCTGATAATTCATGTCTTCTAATCTGCCGCCTCTCCAAATCCTGTGTCATACGGAACATGCTGAATCAATGGTGTATTCTCATCAATCGGTAACAGCTCATACCCTTCTTCCTTCAACGTATCGATCAACTGCTGCAGGCTCTCGACCGTCGTATGTCTTGACTGCATATCATGCATCAGAACAATGGATGTATTATTCTGTCTGACACTGGTCATAATATTCTCAACCAGTTTATCCGGTGTCAGCTCTGCCGATACCGCATCTCCATTTAATGCATTCCAGTCATAGTACCGGATGCCCCGCTCATTCAGATAGGCGATACATTCCTGCATCGGAACCTTCGCAACTGTATTACTGCTGCCACCCGGGAAACGGTAGATCTTCACTTCTTCTCCGGTTCTGTCATATAAAAACCGAGACAGGCTGTCTACATCCTCTTCGAACGCATCCAGCGATGCATACACCTGATTGTAATCATGGGTATACGAATGCATCCCCAATGTATGTCCTTCTTCTACAATCCGGGAATAATACGGCCAGTAGGACTCATCCTCTCGCGCAATCACAAAAAACGTAGCCTTCACGTCATTGGCCGCCAGTATATCCAGAATCTGCCCGGTATATACACTCGGTCCGTCATCAAAGGTCAGGTACACCCGCTTCTCCGCCTGAGTGCCTGTCCCATCACCATCCGCCGAATCCCCGGTCTCGTCATCCGGATCCTGAAGCTCTGTCGTATCCGCCGGAGCTTCCTGTGTATCTCCGGTCAAGCTGTCCACATCTACATTGGGATTGGACATCAGTGCTTCTTTACTGGACAGGATCGTAGTCTGTGCGTCCGGCTGCATACCTGCCACTGCCATAACCTGCTTTTCCAATCTTCCTACCTGTACCAGCATAACGATACAGGCAATCGACGGCAGGATCGTCGCCAATAAAAATAGCCTTACGATCCACATCTTATAGCACTGAATCCGCTTCCTGCGTGCGTCATCTATATTCATTTTCGTTAATGCCGTAGATCCGCTACTTTCTCTTGCTTCATTCACAAAATTCTATCCATTCCTTTTCCTGCATATTTTTACTCTTAGTATACCGCACTTTTCACAATCTATACAGTCCTAACTTTACATATTTCACAAAAAAATCAGGCATGACAAGTCATACCTGATTTTCATTCATTTATACGGGAGGCAGACATCGGAATGCCCGCTTCTGTTTATACGATTCCGGCCTCTACTGCTCAAATAACAGATCACCGTAGGTTGGGAATGGCCATGCTTCCTTCGCTACCAGAAGCTCCAGTGCATCTGCAGGCTCTCTGACCGTACCCATAGAAAGGAATACTTCATCATGATAATACTTAGCCCATGCGCTGATATCATCCTCATAATCTGCTGCCTTATTTACAATCTCTGTAAATTTCGCAGTTGCTGCCTTTAATTCCAGAAGCTTCGCATCAATCTGACCGATCAACTCCTTCTGTGCTGCAGGCTCAATGCCAATCAGCTGGATATTCTTTGCTTCGATCGCAAGCTTACCTTCATAATCCATAACAGCCGGAATGATCTGCTTATTAGACATCTCGATCATGGTCCGTGCTTCGATATTGATCTTCTTTGCATAGTTCTCAAGCATAACCTCTGCTCTTGCCTCTAACTCGGTCTTGCTCATAACACCCATACGCTTGAATACTTCGATGGTCTTATCGGTTGTCAGATATGGCACTGCATCTACCAGACACTTGATGTTCGGCAGACCACGTTTCTCAGCCTCGGCTACCCATTCATCAGAATAACCGTTACCGTTGAAGATGATTCTCTGATGCTTGGTCAGCAGGTCACGGATCAATGTCTTAATGCATGCATCCTTATCCTCTGCAGCATCCAGCTGATCTGCGATCAGGGATAACTCATATGCAACAATTGTATTTAACATCATAGTCGGCTGTGAAATCGGCTGTGTAGAACCTACCATACGGAACTCAAAACGGTTACCGGTAAATGCGAATGGTGAAGTTCTGTTACGATCAGTTGCATCCATAGTAAAGCTTGGCAGGGTAGAAACACCGGACTCATATACCTTTGCAGGCTTACTGTGTTCTGCGGAACCGGTTGCAATGATCTGCTCTACAACACCCTCCAGCTGCTCGCCTAAGAATGCGGAAATGATTGCCGGAGGTGCCTCGTTTGCACCTAATCTGTGGTCATTACCTGCAGAGGATGCTGACAGTCTCAAAATCTCTGCATTGTTATCAACTGCGGCTAATACAGCTGCCAGGAATAACTGGAACTGCAGATTGTCTTCCGGATTCTTACCGGGATCCATCAGATTCTCTCCATCACTGGTGCTGAAGGACCAGTTGTTATGCTTACCGGAACCATTGACACCTGCGAATGGCTTCTCATATAACAGACATGCCAGATCATCCCGGAGTGCTACCTTCTGCAATGTCTCCATTAACAGGTAGTTGTTATCACTTGCTACGTTTGTTGTACCGAAGATAGGTGCGATCTCATGCTGTGCCGGTGCAACCTCGTTATGCTGTGTCTTGGCTGTGATACCGTATTTCCAAAGCTCTGCATTCAGGTCATTCATGAATGTAGAAACCTTTTCCTTAATGTTACCGAAGTACTGATCATCCAGTTCCTGTCCCTTTGGTGCCGGTGCACCGAATAAGGTACGTCCGGTCAGCTTCAGATCTTCACGCTGCATATACTTGGCCTTGTCTACCAGGAAATACTCCTGCTCAGGTCCTACATTGGCTGTAACCTTTGTCGGCTCCTTGCCAAAATATTTCAATACCCTCTTTGCTTCTCTGCTTAATGCATCCATAGAACGAAGCAACGGAGTCTTAAAGTCAAGGGAATCACCTGTGTAAGAGGTGAATGCTGTCGGAATACATAATACAGAGCAGCCATCTAAGCTGGTCTTTACATATGCCGGTGATGTACAATCCCATGCTGTATAACCTCTGGCTGCACAGGTGGCACGGATACCACCGGATGGGAATGAGGATGCATCCGGCTCAGCCTTGATCAACTCCTTACCGGTAAATTCCATCATAACTTTGCCGCCGCCTACCGGAGTAATAAATGAATCGTGCTTCTCAGCACTGGTCTCTGTCAATGGGAAAAATACATGTGTATAATGGGTTGCTCCTAATTCAATCGCCCAATCCTTCATCGCCAATGCAACATCATCTGCCACATCGCTGTTTAATGGTTCTCCAAAATCAATGGTCTTTCTCAACTCGCGGTATGTAGACTTTGGAAGACGCTCCTTCATGGTCGCATCATCAAATACATAAGAGCCAAAAATTTCTGATACTTTTTGCATAATTTCTACTTCCTTTCTATTACTTCATACCCGCGCCATTCCGTGATGGGAAATAACTATTCGATGTACCTTCGCCAAATCCAGTTCCGTTCGGATATAACGTCTGCATTTCGTTCATCATACACAAAAAGGGTGCTCTCAATAAAGAGAACACCCTTGTTCCATACACATTCCGTACGCTTGTTATAATTAAAATAAACCCATTATCTGAAAAAAGCAAGACCTTTTTTCGAATTAATTTATCAATATCTCTTTTTTTCAATAATGGATTTCTAAGGAAGCACCTGATTTTTCAGTTCAGTGCCCTCCTCTACCGCACGGGCATTCTCCATAGTCACTTTAGCAATGGCTTCCATGGCATCTCTGGTAAAGAATGCCTGATGTGAGGTCAGAATAACATTCCGGAAGCTGGTCAGCCGGATCAGATCTTCATCTGTGATAATATCGTTTGATTTATCTTCAAAGAAATATTCGTCCTCTTCTTCATATACATCCAGACCTACACCGGCAAATTTCCGTGCCATTAATGCCTCGATCAGATCACCCGTATTGATCAATCCACCTCTCGAGGTATTCACCAGCAGCACGCCATCCTTCATTTTCTCAATATTCTTCTTATTAATGATGTGTCTGGTATCCTTCGTCAGCGGACAATGAAGGGAGATCACATCCGACTCCCGGAACAGGCGATCCAGATCTACATACTCCACATCCAATCCTTTCACCGGATATGGATCATAGGCCAGAATGTGCATTTTAAAGCCTTTCAGGATGTCGATCATCATCTGCCCGATCTTACCGGTTCCGATCACCCCGACTGTCTTTCCGACCAGATCAATGCCCATTAATCCATTAATATTATAGTTAAAATCTCTGGTCCGCACATATGCCCGATGAATGTTCCGGTTCACAGTAAGCAGAAGTCCCATCGCATATTCCGCTACCGCCTCCGGTGAATAACTCGGCACCCGCAGCACCTTAATATCTGCCTCTTTCGCCGCCTTCAGATCTACATTATTAAAACCTGCACACCGAAGCAGGATGGTCCCGACTCCCAGCTCCTTCAGTGCCTTGATCGTCTCCTTCCCTGCGTCATCATTCACAAAAATACAGACTGCATCATAGTTTTTTGCAAGGATGGCTGTATCCTCATTCAGCTTCACTTCCTGGAACTTGATCTTATATCCCATCTCCTCACCAAGCGGCTGAAACCAGATCTTATCATAAGGCTTTGTATCATAAAACATGATTTTCATCTTAAACTACCTCATTTCATCAATCCTGACAGTTCAGACTGTCTGCTTCTTAGTATCGGATACTTTTCGGAAACCTATACTCGATTTATCATTGTAAGTGCGATCTGTAATTTTTTAAAAAAAGAAAAGAAACAAACCGCTGTTTGTTTCCTCCTTCACCCTTATTCACTGTTATGAGTTATTCAACAATATATGGCTTGATTGCTTCCATGATGTCAGAAACATCGCCATCCTTATGGATAATCATATCCAATGGCTGGGATAAATCCAAACTAAAAATTCCCATAATAGACTTGGCATCGATTGTGTATCTGCTGGAGCTGATATCAAAATCGCAGTCAAACTTGATCAATGTGTTTACAAAGTTCTTTACTTTGTCAATGGAATCCAATAAAATCTTTACCTTTGTCATAGCAATAACTCCTTTCACTGATTTTCACTGGTATCACTACCATAAGTCTTATTATAACCCATTATTTTGATTTCGACAATACCTTTAACAATGCTTCCAGTGTAAGTTTTACATCTTCCATGTTTGCGTTCTCGCCCATATGGCCGATGCGAATCAGTTTTCCGGCAAACACATCAAAGGAACCGGCCAGCATAATCCCGGCTTCTTTCGCCACACCATCCAGAATCTCCTGCGCTGTAAAACCATCCGGAACTACCATTGCCGTTACGGTATCCGCAAATCCGTTTTTACCGTAAATCTCATAGCCTGCATCCTGCAGTGTCTTACGCACATACTCCGCAATCTCTTTATGTCTGTTGTAAATCTCTGTATCCGCCTTTACATTTTCCAGTGCGGTACGCAGACCGTAAATATCGCTGATCGGCATGGTATAAGGGAACCATTTATCTTCATAGTAATGTTCAAAGGTTGTCAGATTCGCATAAAATGATGCTATCGGCACCTTCCTCTCATCCATTGCCTTTCTGGCATCCGGACTTACGGTTACAAAGGTCAGACCCACCGGTGCAGACAATGCCTTCTGCGAACCGCCGCAGACAATATCGATCTTCCAGTCATCTACATAAACCGGATCACCAAACATCGATGCTACGGCATCTGTCACAGTTAAGATACCGTAAGACTTTAACAATGGACAGATATCCTGAATCGGATTCAGTCTGCCACTCGGTGTATCACAATGTACAACGGTCGCATACTTAAAATCATGATCCTTCTCCAGATACTGCTTCAGCGCCTCTGCATCAACCTCGGTCTCATAATCAACCGTATAAAGAACCGGTTCGCCGCCGTAGATGCGGACAAAGTCCGCAAATCCACGACCGAACACACCATTATCAATGACCAGCACCCGGTCACCCGGTTCTGTCAGGGAAGCACAGGCTGCCTCCAGTCCCAGAATACCTTCCCCGCTTAAAATATATGCAGGATTCTTAGTATGCAGAAGCTCTGCAAGCAGGTCACAGGTATCTTTATAATAATCATAGAACTCCGGATCCAGATCCGGGTTTGTCGTCTCCAGACTTCTCGCCATTCTGACATTCTCACGTACTCTGGTTGGTCCGGGTGTCATTAATTTCAACATGGTACACACCTCTTCTTTCTATACTTGCTGTTATTCTACTGTTCTGCTTTCTTAGCAAATAACAGACCGGTCTTATTCAGTACCTTTTCCAATGGTACGATCAGAAGCAGTACCGGTATAGCTGCCAGCACTACCTGAAGAATATTTCCGGGGAATGATGCAAGCGGTGTTACAAGACTATGATAGAAGATTGCTTCAAAAATATAGTAACCGGCCAGCTTGATCAGTAACGCAGCACCAACTGCCAGCACCTTAAATCTGAAGCCGCTCTTCTTCTCTACGATCAGACCTACAACGAAGCCCATAAGACCGCAGGTAATGAAGGTACATGGTGCATAAATCGCCCAGCTCGACATGATATCAAAGATTGCCATGCCGAAGGCTCCGGCAAAGAATCCGGTCCGCTTTCCATAAAGCATTGCTGCTAACAAAAGAGGTATGTTTCCAAGATGAATCAGCCCACCATAACCAAATGGCAGCTTGATATTAACACAGGCAGTAAACACCAGTGTCAGTGCAATAAACAAACCGGTCACCGTAATTGCTTTTACGGTTTCTCTGTTCTTTGTATTCTTTCCTGTTTCTTTTCCCGTTAAATCAGATGTTACAGTTTCTTCTACGGAAGTTGAAACTGTTTTTGTGTTTTCACTCATAGTAAACCCTCGCTTCCTTTATATTGTTTCGCATAGCATTTATTCTCTCTGCCTGCTTTCATTGGCTTAGTTTACTATGAGTGTGGTATGATTAAAATATCCAGTTTTGAACTTTTTTATAGTACCAGTTGTAGTTTGTTTGTAGTTTCCACTATAGGCCAAAGCTTGAAACGATCTTCTATGACATCAATAACCCAAGCCAAATAATGGCTGCAATAATTCCTATACTCATTCCTGCAATATTAAGTCCCATTGCCCAACCGCGTTTTGTACTCCTTTCATTTACCAGGACTGCAAAAATCAGGCCGATCAGTCCAAGGATACCTCCAAGAATTCCACAAGGTGTCATAGCCACAGATATGATTCCCAGCGTCAACGCTACCGTTGCATAGGCTTTATCATTTCTGTTCTGCACCATTTGTATTGCAGGCGAAACTTTTCTATCTCATGCTTTTTGTTCAACCGCCCACGGATTCTCGCCCACTGGCTCCGGCGGAACTGCAATTCTGCCCGACACAGAACCAGATTATAACAATCCGGATAGAAACGTCCGATTCCCTGTTGCTTACACGGAAAATAAATCAGCCGGTCCGGATGATCCGCTAGGATCGTCATTGCATACTCCATATATCGAAACACTTCCACTCCTCCGTCAATGGCAGCTTCATCTTCTGCCGGCCAGGTATGAAATGCCCACATATGCTCAATAAAAGGAAATTCTATCACTTTATATTCCCGATTTTTTTCATATATTTCATATTGTGAAAACTTCCGGATAATTCTACCCTGTTCTTTCGTTGACATTTATCCTATTCTCCTGTTGATACTTGTTCCGTTATAACGCCATACTATTTCCATACATTACCAAATATCATTACGCTTATTATAGAATCAGGCAATGACACATATTGTCTGTTTTCATTTTTATTTTAAAATCATTTAAAACGAAAAAACAGCAACCATTCAGTCACTGCTTTCTCTTCGCCCGCCTCTCCTCTGGATATAATCTCCTGAAATAGGAAATCATCAATCAAACTGAGTTCTTCCAGACTCCGTTTCCTCGGCTTCATCCTCAAAGCTTCTGTATTCTTTTTTATGTGGTTTGTGTCAAGCGCTTTTATTCATCCATAAATTCTACCGCATGCTTCCGCATCCGGATTGGCATCAGATTCCTCTGACATTTCGGATTCCTTCGCTGTTCAATACCAATCGTATCAAAAAATGTTTTCCAGAGTCCCCTGTATGCATCCGGATATTCCTCTGTCTGCTTTAACTTCTGTAATTCAGCAGGCTCCAGCTGCCGGATTGAGAGCTTATGGTATGCCTCTGTATCTTTCAGATCATGAATCACCGCATAGCTCCGGTTATCATCAATAATCATAAAATACTCTGACGGCATACGATCTGCAAAATGCTCCGCCACCAGTGTGATCACATCATTCTTCGGTTCCAGATGGCAGACATATACCTGATTATCAATGGAATGAAACCGGGCAAACTCCCGGAAATAGTGTGTCTCATTTCCTACATTCCGACGAATCTCCATCATGCGGAGTACCTCCGGCACAGAAAGCGCCTGCATTACAGGTTTTCCCATCCGGAATCCCACCCGTAGAAACCGATAAATATCATCCAGAGTATCCTCCTTTGACAGACAGGCATAATAGATATGAATATATGCATCCATCCCTATCTTGCTCTGAATGGACCGGGTCACCTTCTTTACTTTCTCCTCATCTGCATCAATATGAACATACTCTTCAAACAATGACGGCTGATAAACCGGCTCCGGCATCAGTCTTACATTCTCATGCCCGGCAGACAAAGCATAGCTCCACGCATCATAAATACAGGTCATCATTGCTTCATATTGGCGTTCACAGGTAAATATTCTCATAACCTCTCACCTACATTCATCTGGCAATCCCGAAGTCATCAAAGAGCGACATCTGCCGATGATCCTCCTGCTGATGCTGGATCTGCCAGTTCTCCCGTGTATTCACACTGGTCAGCTGTCTGGTTATATACTGCTCCTCGATTGGAGTCCGATACATCATCTTACCACCGCAGGTGATAAAATAATGTGCCCGTTTCAGAACCACACCCATCTTCTTCAGATGTTCAAAGGATATACTGCCATATCGTCTGGCATTTACGATCCGGCCGGCCGACTTTGGCCCGATCCCCGGTACCCGAAGCAATACATCATACGATGCTGTTCGGACCTCAACCGGAAACTCTCCGAGATGCCGCAATGCCCAATCACATTTCGGATCCAGCTGAACATTGAAATTCGGTCTGGTCTCTGAAAGCAGTTCGTCTGCCTGAAACCCATAGAATCGTAGCAACCAGTCTGCCTGATACAGTCTGTGTTCCCGAAGCAGTGGCACCGGAGTATCCAGTCCCGGAAGTGCCTGATCCTCATTTATCGGTATATAGGCAGAATAAAAGACCCGCTTCAGATCATAGGTCTGATACAGTCTCTGTGTCGTCTGCAATAAGGTATAATCATTCTCATCGGTTGCCCCGATGATCATCTGCGTACTCTGACCGGCAGGCGCAAACTCCCGGATTTGTCCCCGCTCGGATACGATCGCCGGAACCGCCGTTGAATGTGCATACTCCCACAGTGAAGAATTTCCCTGACTATATCGTTCCTGCTGTGCCAGCCGCATCCGATTCTTTTCAAAAATACTCCCCGGCAGATAGGCATTCCCACTGCTTCGCTCCATGTAGCCGCTCTTTCCGATTGCCTGACGGCTCTCTGCAATCGTCGCACTCACCCGCTTCATCGGCTTCAAAATGGTCTGAAAGCTCTTATTCGGTGCCAGCCTCTTTAATCCTTCCGCTGTCGGGAGCTCCAGATTCACACTGATACGGTCAGCCAGAAATCCGGCCGCTGCCAGCAGTTCATCCGATGCGCCCGGAATCGTCTTAACATGGATATATCCGTTAAATGCATACTTCGTGCGCAATAATGACAGTGTCTCACACATCTTCTCCATGGTATAGGTCGGATCCTTCAGCACACCGGAGCTTAAAAACAGGCCCTCAATATAATTCCGCTTATAAAACTCCACCGTCAACTCACAGATCTCTTCCGGGGTAAAGGTCGCCCTCGGCACATCATTGGACACCCGGTTCACACAATACTTACAATCATAGATACAATGATTCGTCATCAGAATCTTAAGCAGTGAAATACACCTGCCATCCGATGCAAAGCTATGACAGATTCCACATGATTCTGCGTTCCCCAGCATACCTTCCTGACCCTTCCGTTTCACTCCGCTGGATGTACATGCGACATCATACTTCGCTGCATCGGCTAATATATGCAATTTTTCCTGAATATCAAAACCGCCTGCTATTTCGAACATGTGTTTATTATACAAACATTCGTTCTGAAATGCAAGCGGTAATTTTAACTATTTATTTTCCCGGAACCGGATATCTCCGGTCTCAGCATTCATTTCTTCTACAATTGCAAGTGACTCCAGATGGTATCCAAGGTTCCGGATGATCTGTCCGCCCTGTTGGAAGCCCTTCTCAATGACGATGCCGATTCCTGCAACATTGGCTCCTGCGGAGGACACGATTGAAATCAGTCCCTGCAAGGCACATCCGTTTGCCAGAAAATCATCAATGATCAGAACATTTTCGCCCGGTTTTAAGAATTTCTTCGATACCATGATCTGATTCTTACATTTATGTGTAAAGGACTCAACCTCTGTCACAAACACATCTCCATCAATATTTACACTCTTTGATTTCTTTGCAAAAATAACCGGGACATCAAAGTGTCTCGCAACCATACATGCAATTCCGATTCCGGAGGCCTCGATGGTCAGGATCTTATCTACCTGTACACCGTCAAACCGGCGTTTGAACTCTGCACCGATCTCATCAAACAACTTCACATCCATCTGATGATTCAGAAAGCTGTCCACCTTCAGTACATTTCCTTCTTTTACAATTCCATCCTTTAATATGCGTTCTTCTAAAAAGTTCACGTCCTCTTCCTCCTATGTTGTCCATTCCTGCTCTTTCATCTTCACTTTATTTCATCTATATAATTATATAATGCTCTCATTCGCCTTTCCGGCAGTATGCTTTGTCTGCTTGGCCAGCTTCTTCAGTTCTTCCACATTCTCCCGCTTCAGTATGAAATGGATCCGTCCGTCAATCTCGCCAAAAACACGAGGTCGAAAGCACATCGCACCTACACAATACCCGTCATCCATCCATTCTTCGTCCAGTCGCTCATTCCAGTCTACCTCATTATCCCGCTCATCATCCGGGAAATAATCATAAAACAGATCCGGCTCCTGAAAGCCTCTGCCACCACGAATGGGATCTCGCAGGTCATCATTAAACCATGCCGGATCAAACGATAGATTCATACCTGCTGCCAAGGCTCCCATATCCTCCCGGTAAGCATCAATATCATCAGATGCCCCCAGTTCCATTGCAATTCCCTTTTCAAGCATGTATTCCATGAGTGCCCGCCAGCACATTTCATTCGTATCCTTCGGAGAAATCTTCTTCTCCTTCAATTCTTTCTCCCGTCCCTGATAATACCCCATCGGATCCTGCACGATTCGTCTCATGCCTTCCCGGATCGCCTCATCGCCAGTTATCAGTTCTATGATCCGATTGTATATAACCGGATCTGCCGGTAATTCCTTCCACCAGTTTGTAAATAAACCCATTTGACTTCCTCCGCTTTCTTCCACACTTCTTATCCGATTCATAGTCCACCTGCTATATATTATATACAGAAAAAGACAAGTCCTGAATACCATTATTATAAGCATTCTGATTTCGTTATGCAATGGCTCGTTAACTATATGCTACACATTCTTTTTCCGAAATTTATCCACCGGCATCTGTGCTAACAGAATTGCGGCAAATATCAATGCACAGCCTCCCAGCTGTCTGAGTTCCATTTTCTCCTGCAAAATCAGCCAGCCTGCCAGCACGGAAAATACAGACTCCAAACTCATCAGTATGGATGCCAGTGTCGGATTCAATCCGTTCTGTCCTATAATCTGCAGGGTATATCCGACTCCGCAGGATAATATTCCGGCATACAGGATCGGAATCCATGCATCCAGGCTCTGAAGATTCTGTGCCCAGACCACGATCCCAGACAGAGAATGCTGCATTTCCACGAAAAACATCGGAATCATGCTTAAGATTCCACACACCAGGAACTGAATGCACGATAGCCGGACACCATCCACCAGCGGCGAAAAATAATCGATCACCAGAATATGAATGGCGAATAATAACGCACATAATAAAACCATCAGATCACTCGCCTGAAACCGTAGGGAATCCGTCATACACAGAAGATATAATCCAATCACTGTGATTCCCATGCCGACCCAGATATTCCAGCCGCATTTCTTCTTCAGAAACAGACTTATGATCGGCACCAGCAGGATATAACAGGCTGTCAGAAATCCCGCCTTTCCGGCAGAGGTTCCCATATACATTCCAAGCTGCTGTGCTGAGCTTGCCAGAAACAATATCGCACCGCAACAGATTCCTCCAACCCATAGGACCGTTTTCTCTGCCGGCGTTTTCGGAGTCTTCTCCGATGGTTTCACCCTGTTCAGCACCAGAATTACGGGAACCAGAACTGCACTTCCGATGAATGACCGGATCCCGTTAAAGGTAAACGGTCCGACCACATCTCCGCCTTTTCTCTGTGCTACGAATGCACTTCCCCATATCAGTGCCGTCAATACCAGCAATAATGAATTTCTTATCTGCCTGTTCTTCATGTCATAAATCCTCTGTCGTCTTTCCGCTTCAAGTCACTTCCAGTCTGCCATCCCATTCTATTTATCCCGGCACATCAGAGCTGAATTTATTCAAATAATTTCTGCACCTGCTCGGCTCCAAATGTCACCTGCGGTACATGGTCTACCTCGATCTGATACAACGCATTCGCTGCCAGATGCTCTGCTGCCTGCTCCAGATTCCGGATACCGGATGTATTCTTAAACTGATCTATCACTGCATCCAGTCCTTCTTCTGTAATAATACATTCATTTTCCTGCAAACCGATCCGCTTCAGTACCTTCGGCATTACAAAGTTGGAGAAAATCAGCTTCTTCTCTTCAAAGGTATAGTCCGGAATATCGATCACCGCAAATCTGGACATCAGCGGTGCGCTGATCTGCTCCTTATTATTCGCTGTTGCGATTGGATAAACACCGACCGTCGGCACCATACACTCCATATAATTATCCGTAAAGCCCAGATTATCCAGCAGGGTCAGCAATACATCCGCCGGATTTCCATTACCCTTTCCGGATGCCGCCTTATCCAGCTCATTGATAATAAATACCAGATTAGACTCTCCGGCAATCGAAAATGCCTCCATAATAATACCCGGTTTTGCATTCGCATAGATTCTGGAGCTTCCTGTCAGCTGCTCCGGATCGTTAATAGAACTCATATCCAGGGTTGTCCACGGCAGCTTCAGGATCCTGGCTACCGCATAAGCGATCTGGGACTTACCGGTTCCGGCAGGTCCGACCAGTAACAATCCATACGCCGGAAGTGTATGTGTCCGGTTGATCTGGATGATCGTCTCCATGATCCTCTGCTTTACCCGTTCCATTCCGTATAATTCTTCATCCAGAATCCGGCGTGCCTCTACCGGATCAATCGCTTCAAAATAATTACTCTTCCACTGCACATTCATCATAATGGAAAGTGCCCGCTGTGCATGTCTCCGTTCCTCCGGTGATACCTCATGGGAACGTGCCACTGCCAGATTTCTTCTTGCCCACAGACGGATATTATCCGGCATGGTTCTTCCTGCGCAGGTCATGAAATCAGAGATACTCTGGAGACTGGTCAGCTTCATCTCGTCTCCCTCTTCCTCTGCATCATCATCTTCTTCCACTTCCTCTGCCGCACTGCTGGCCAGCAGACGTTCGATCATAAACTGCAGGAATCCATCCTGGGCTGACAGCTTGGTACCGCCGCCAAATGCCGTCTCACGGATCCGGTACACTGCATAGCCATCCTCACGATTCTGACCGGATAACCGGATACTGATATGATTCTCACCCAGCCACTTGATCAGACTGACAAACCGGGCATCTACCTTTAAGATATCTGCCGTGCTGACAGCTCCTTCTTCCTTAAACTCAAATGCGGTCTGCTGACTCTGGTTGGTAAACAGTCCCATACTATGATGCGGCCACTGTCTCTCCCGGTTATCCAATACCAGGATCGGTTCCTCCGGGGTTTTCTCCTTTGCGGTACTGTAAAATGTAGTATATGTGCAGACAACATCCGTCTTTTCTTCCGGTGTTCCATTAAAATCAAATACTGGCATTGATTTCTCCTCCTTAAATCTCTTCCCGTCCGGTCTTCATCCGGATCACAAATAATACTGCAAGCAGCAGCACAATGCTTACCGGTAATGCAATCCATGAGATTGTACCAAGTCCGACTGCCTGCAGGATTCCGATCAGAAGATATCCTACCAGACAGACTGCCGCTACTGTCAATGCATACGGAAGCTGTGTTGCTACATGATTCACATGCTCACAATGTCCGCCTGCAGATGCCATGATCGTAGTATCTGAAATCGGAGAGCAATGATCTCCGCAGACTGCTCCTGCCAGACAGGACGCAATGGAAATCACCATCATCTGTCCGGATGGGAATACACCCAGAACAATCGGGATCAGAATGCTGAATGTTCCCCAGGATGTTCCGGTTGCAAACGCCAGAAATGCCGCAACAAGGAAAATGATCATTGGCAGGAAGCCCTGCATAGCCGTTGCTGAATTTTCCACTACATCTGCCACAAAGATCTTTGCGCCGAGCAGATTGGTCATACCGGATAAGGTCCATGCCATTGTCAGAATCAGGATCGGAGCGATCATAGACTTAAAGCCTTCCGGAATACACTCCGTAAACTCCTGGAACGATAATACATCCCGCAGCATGAAATAAATAAATGTAAATACCAATGTCACAGCTCCGCCAAGCACCAGACCTACGGATGCATCTGAGGATGCGAATGCCTCTACGAAAGAGGTGCCGCTAAAGAATCCACCGGTATATACCATCGCCGTGATACAACTGATGATCAGCACCGCTACTGGAAGGATCAAATCCAGCACATGTGCATTCTCCTTTACAACCTCTTCCTCATTGTCTTCATACGGCCGTCCCGGTGTCGTAAACAGATCTCCCGCGATTGCATTCATCTCATGCTTCTTCATCGGGCCGAAATCCACCCGCAGCAGGGTTACTGCAAGCACCATGACAAGTGTTAATATTGCATAATAATTATATGGAATTGTCTGAATAAAGACTGCGAATCCGTTAATCCCGGCATCCTCCGGTACGGAAGACGTTACCGCTGCCGCCCAGGAGCTGATCGGTGCAATAATGCAGACCGGAGCAGCTGTCGCATCAATAATATAAGACAGCTTTGCCCTCGATACCTTATGACGGTCCGTAACCGGTCGTAATACACTGCCGACGGTCAGACAGTTAAAATAATCGTCTACGAAAATCAGAATACCCAGAATCATAACCGAGATCTGTGCACCGATTCTGGTCTTGATATGTTTGGAGGCCCATTTGCCAAATGCCGCCGAGCCGCCTGCTTTATTTAACAGTGATACTAAGATTCCGAGCATTACCAGAAATACCAGAATACCTACATTCCAGGCATCTGCCAGCTTATAGATCATACCGCCTTCTTCCTGAAAGAAGATTGTATTGATCATCAGCTCAAGATTAAAGTTCGAATATAAAAGACCACCTGCAATAATTCCTGCCAGAAGTGATGTATATACCTCCTTAGTGATCAGTGCCAGTCCGATAGCGATTACCGGCGGCAGCAGGGATAGGATCGTCGCATAGCTTCCGCACTGATAGTTCTCCGGATCTGCGATCGTTCCCGGTGTTTTGCAGGAAATAACTGCAAGTACGATGATGATTGCAATGAACACGATCATTCCAATCTGTTTTCTTTTGATTTTCAATGTATTCTCCACCCTTTTCGTAAATAGTCCAACGGGCGATATTCCGTTTCTTTTCTTCGCCCGTGGCATTTACTTTTGAGTATAGCGGACTTTTCATCAGAAGTCAAAATCTATCTCAATTCCTTTTTAATCATCTTCCGAAAGATATTTTTCTTCTATAACCTTATAGATCTGTTCCGCCTTCTGCTGCGGCTCCTCCCGCTGCGGCCGCTAATGTCGTTTCCGCAGAGACAATCTCCGGACCACTGCCGGCTTCCGAATTATCAGCGACCTCCATCGGGTCTGTCTGATCCTTTTTCTCCTCATCCTCCCACAGGGATTTATACTCTTTCCGTTTCCGGACCTTTGCCATCGCTCCTATGCTCTTTGCCATCTGATACAGCTTGCTGTCAAACTCCATCAGCTTCCGTTCATCACTGCTAGGTACCTTAGCCCCTTTCATGATTCGTCTGGCAACCTCCATCAGCTTTCCGAGATCCTCTCCGGCCTTCTTGGCTGCTTCACCCTGCTGCTTCGTCGATTCCATCTCCTGAATCGCCGTCCACTGTTCATTCAGCTGCTTCATATAATCCTCATACTGGCTTTCTTTGTCATTCAGTGCATCATATGTAAGCTGCAGGATGACGGCCTGGTCAGCAAACAGCTCTTCTCCGTCCGCTGTCTCTGCCATCTGTTTCTTCAATGCTTCCTGCTTCTTATATATCGCATTCTTCTGCGTCTGATATGCCTGTATCTGTGCCTGGTATGTCTGCCTTGCTTCCTTTATCTTCATACTCTGTCACATCCTCTCTCCCACCTATACCGATTGATCAAACCTCTGTCCGGTTATCTGTTCTTCTTTCGTTAAGATTGTTTTCTCTGTATCCGGATTCTGTTCCTTGATTTTCTGTATCAGTTCTTCTATGGAAGATGCTTTCACTGTGATGGTTTCTTTCTTTGTCTTTCCGGATTCCTCGAGCCTCTCCTGCTGTTCCTTCTTCTTCGCTTTCTTTGCGGCGTCCTTCTTTGCCTGCCTGTTCTTTTCTGCTTTCTTCTCGATCCGTTCCTTCTGGGCGGCACTGCTCTTTTCCAGCACGGCAAAATAGCTTGCCATCCCCTTATCATCGATCTGCATGCCATATCCTTTAACCATCTGACCAGAGGTTGTCAACTGACTGCTCATCTGTGCCAGCTCACCGGATGCGTTTGCGATTACACCCTCATACTGTGTCCGATAGGCTTCATCCGTTGCCATACGCTCGATCTTATCTTCATCGATCAGAACCACCATCTTATCCGGACTGGCGTAGCTTGCCGCATTGGCCTGTGCCTGCTGCTTCTGCTCCCGGCTCACAAGGACAAAGCTCATGCCCGAAAACTTCTTCTTCAATTCCTCATAATACTGGGATGCCTGTTCACTTAACTGTGGATTTCCGATTGTCTGTTCCTTATGATACTCTCCATACCTGCGACTGGTTGCTGTACTGGCATAACTTGCCGTATTCATACTTGTAGATACCTGATCCATATGCATTCCTCCTTGAATGTCCTGAAAGGCCGAACTCCTTTTCAGCCTTTTACTATATATCTCTGATAATTATATCGGTTATCCGCCATATAAACTTTAGCCCTTCCGTCTCCTGTATAATTTCTTTTCTTTTACAAAACACTATGCTAAAATGATACTGCTTACAGAGTAGAAATGAGGTGTTTCTTTATGATTAAAATAGATTTAATAACCGGATTCCTCGGCTCCGGTAAAACAACCTTCATCCGGAATTATGCCCGCCACCTGTTGAAACAGGGTGCAAATATCGGCATTCTGGAGAATGATTTCGGTGCTGTTAATGTAGATGCCATGCTCCTGCAGGATATTCTCGGTGACCACTGTACACTGGAAATGGTAGCCGGCGGCTGCGATGCTGACTGTCACAGGCGCCGCTTCAAAACAAAGCTGATCGCCATGGGTATGTGCGGATATGACCGGATCCTGGTCGAGCCTTCCGGTATCTTTGATATGGACGAATTCTTTGATGCACTCCATGAGGAGCCGCTGGATCGCTGGTATGAGATTGGGAATGTGATCACGATCATTGATGCGAATCTGGAGCAGAACCTGTCAGAAGCCTCCCGCTACCTGCTTGCCTCTCAGGCCATTCAGGCCGGTACCATTCTTTTCAGTCACACGCAGGAGGTTACAGAAGCACAATTACAATCCACCATCCAATATGTCAAAGACTCTATGGACAGCCTGCACTGTAAACAGCTGCCAAAGCAGCTGATTTTGCAAAAGAACTGGAATGATCTGATGGATGATGACTATGACGCCATTCTCACCTCCGGTTATCATACTGCAGACTATACCAAGCTCTGGTTTGACGACCGGCAGACCTATGACAGTCTGTATTTTATGAACATGGATTTTACGGAAGATTTCTTAAAGCAGTCCTGTGCCAAAATCCTGAAGGATCCTGCCTGTGGAAAGGTCTTCCGGATCAAGGGCTTCCAGCACCTTTCGGACGGCAGCTGGATTTCTGTCAATGTCACCCATCAGAAAACAGAGATCCGGTCGATTCCGAATGGACAGGCGATCCTGATCGTCATTGGAGAGGGATTAAATCAGGAAGCCATTGAACAGTATTGGGGGAAGTCCAGACCTTAGGACTCCCCCCAAAAATCCTTACTTCTCCAGCTCCTGATCTAAGAGACTATCCCCACATGGAACCCCCTCCGCATGCATGGCCTTATTTACCCAGCCTGCTGCCATTCCCGCTTCATCTGTCGGCACCTTCATCTGATTGAACACATAATTGCCATCCGCATCAAACAATAATTCTATCCAGCCGACATCCTCTGCGGTTCCTCCGACAAAGATCACACTCCTGCTGCCATCCGCATTCACCTGCTCATATCGGTAGTAGGAATCCTCTCCACAGGCCTCTGTTACATCGATCTTCTCCTCTCCGACGTTCAGATAGATCCGGTCATTCTCGATTCTGACATATTCTCTGTCCCCGGTTGCAATCGAAAACCTCAGTTCATTCCCGGTGGACTCATATTCTACACCGCCTCCATCTGCCGTATGGAATATCTGCCTTACATAATCCGCTGCATGCACGATTGCCTGCCGTGTAGCCGGTACTCCAAGCAAAATTGCCATGCACGCCGCAGCCCCTGCCACACACTTTAGCCACGTATAATTTCTCTTTCTGCTCTCTCCGATTGCTGCCCGGATCTCCTCTTTCTTCGTTTCATCCATGGTAATCTTATGAAATGTATCCTGTACTCTGCGTTCCATCGCTATACCTCCATTCTCTTTCTTAATGCTTCCTTCCCCCGGCTGATCCTCATTGCCACCGCCGATTCCGATATCTGAAGAATCCCGGCAATCTCACGATAGGTATATCCTTCATAGTAATGAAGATAGATCGGTTCCCGGAACGCTTCCTCCAGTTCCATCAGGGAAGCATATACCAGTCGATCTTCCCCCGTCACTGTCACATCTGCACCCAGATAATCCTCCAGTGCATCATAGGAAGCGGTCTGCGTGACCCTGCCGGCTTTCAGATAATCCTTACACAGATTTGCCGTCATTTTCATAAGGTATGCTTTCTCATAGCTCTTTCCCAATATTATGTTTTTGGAAATGATCTTCAGAAACAGATCCTGCACAATATCCTCTGCCTCCTGCTTTGAACCTGTATAAGAAACCGCAAACCGGTATAAATCATCTGCGTATGTGTCAAATAAGTTTAATATCCGTTCATTCTTCACTTCACGCTCCTCCTTGTCTTTTGAGATCTCATATATATAACGATTCACAGCTCCGTTTTCTCACCACAATCATTATAATAATAAAACCTGTATTTCGCAGACCGCTGCCGGAAGTCCGGCGGAGCAGCCTGTAAAATACAGGTCAACTTTTATCCTGAATGGTTAAATATCAAAGTTAAAATACATAGCACCGCAATATCGCAAATGTCATATATAATGCATAGAGTATAATATATATAAATCCTTCCGGCCGGCTGACACGCTTGCCGCTGCTGCTACAGATGAGCATCAGTACTGACACACCCGCCAGAATCCCGGTATCCGTCAGACTCTCCACCCCACCGGTACCGGTAAGTGTGATCGGAGACAGGACAGATGACATACCCAGAATGAACAAAATATTAAAGAGACAGGAGCCTACTGCGTTTCCAAGTGCCAGGCCGCTTTCACCCTTTCTGGATGCTACGATAGAAGTCACCAGCTCCGGCAGGGAGGTTCCCATTGCCACGATTGTAAGTCCGACCAGCATCGGACTCATGCCGAATGACAACGCAATTCTCTGTGCATTATCTACAACCAGATCACCACCCCACACAATTGCAAGCAGTCCGCCTAAAATATACAGAATGATCATAGGGATTGACAGTTGCTTTTTTTCTCCTTCTTCTGCATCTGCTTTTTCAATCTCGGTCCGGTTCTTTAATGCAGAGCGTACTACCACAATCAGATATATCACCAGTCCAATCAGTAATACAATTCCTTCAATGCGGCTTAACTTGCCATCCAATAAAAACAGAAATAACAGCACCGTTACTCCGATATTAATCGGCATATCCCGCTTCAGAATCTCCATGTCGGTAGCAAATGCCTTAATTGCCGCACAGACACCAATCACCACCAGCAGGTTAAATATGTTCGAGCCTATTACATTACTGATTGCGATCTCATTACTTCCTGTAAGTCCTGCAGTGATACTGACTGCCGCCTCCGGCGCACTTGTTCCCATTGCAACGATCGTAAGACCGATCACCACAGACGGAACCCGCAACAATCGTGCCACCGCCGATGCACCATCCACAAAAAAATCCGCACCCTTAATCAATAAAACAAATCCCACGATCAGATATACATATACCAGAACAGGAATCCGCTCCGGTAATTCCATGATCATATTCCAGTTATTCGCAATTGCCTGCATGCTTCTACTGCCATCCCTTCGCCTTATATTTATTTCTCATTGCTTTATATTCCTTCAAAGTGCCTATCATTGTATACTATTCGAAATCGTCTGTCAATCATCCGGCTACCAGTTCCGGTCTTCCTTTTTCCGCAGCAGCTCTTCCATATCCAGTGCAGCCTCAGTCTCGGCAGGTTCGCCTGTCTGCTTCTTTTTGCGGGAAGCCTTCGCCTCCTGTCTGGCCTGCTTCTGTGCCTGTCTGAGTGCCTGCTTCTGTGCCTTTTGCTCTGCTTTTTCTGCTGCCTTCTTCTGCTTTTCATCTAATACATCCGTACCTGCCGTTTTCTTTTCTGTGCCTGTCGTTTTCTTTTCCGCACCTGCCGTTTTCTTTTCTGCGCCAGCCGTTTTCTTTTTGGTGCCGGCTGCTTCCGGATGCTCCTTCTTCCATTTGCGTCTCTGCTTCCACTGTGTGAACCAGTCCAGATAATCCATACCCATTCGTCTTGCTGCAATATCAAGCAGGAACAATACCAGCGCTGTGATCAGGAACGGAACTGCCAGATTGGTTCTTGCTCGTACAGTCTCCAGCTTGTCATCGAATACCGGATCCTCATAGGTGATATAGGCTCCGTTTACCTGTGAGACAAATGCCTCCAGACCATCCGCTGTCTGGTCAAATCGGTACTCCGGAGAATACTGCATAGCCGTAGCTGTAACCATACTTCCCTGTATCTCACTGCCTTTCTGATTCTTCAGTGCAATCGTATATACACCGGTATCTTCCATGGCAAGACTTGCCTCATATTCGCCCGGTGCCACTGGATCCAGTGTAATCTCCTGCTGTTCACCGGCTGCATTCGTACAGACTGCCGTCACCTTGGTCTCCTTATCATACTTATCGGTTGTATAATGGATCACAGCCGAATTTCCTTCCTGTGTGATTTCTACCTGATCCCCATCCAGACTAGTATTGGACACCACATAATTGATCATGTTATCCCATAGCTGCGTATAATTCTCCCAGTTGGCCCAGTTACCGGTCCACTCATTGGTCGCATCCGTATTCCATGCAATAGTGCGTCCCAGTCCGTATTGCCAGGTGGAAAGAATCGGATCCCCTTCCTCTGACTGCAGGATCACCGTTGCCTGTGATTTCGCCGTTGACCCGATATAACCCAGCAATGTCGGTACACCGTCATTCATAACACCCTCAATAATCGATGAATTAGCAGTTATTACCGGAGTAAATTCCTCATTGATCAGATAACTCTTGGATGATAAAAATATTTCCTGCACAAAAATCTTTGGAATCCCACTATTAATATCTGTATAGTAAAAGCGTCCGTTACATTGATTCGCCAGTTTCTGCAGCAGCACCTGGTCCGAATCCGGTCCCACTGCAACGGTTGACAGCGTGATTCCACCATCGTTGATCTTCTTTACCACATCCTCATAGCCGGTATAATAATCCTGTCCATCCGTCAGCAGAATAATATGTTTTATCTGTGCATCCGTATTGATCAATTGTTTTGCTGCCGCATCCAGCGCCGGATAAATACTGGTTCCACCACCGGAGCCGATCTGTCCGATTCCACCGTTGATTTCCGACTGATTGCCTGCCGACTGCATCGGCACTACCCAGTCATAGGAATCATCAAATGCCAACACACCTACCTGATCGGTCGGTTTCAGACTTTTCACACCCTCCACGGCTGCCTCTTTTGCCAGATCCAGACAGGTTGCTCCATTACTGCCATTGGCAGATACCTCCATACTGCCGGAATGGTCAATTACCATAGCAATTGCCATCGTCGGAACTTCCCGTTCTCCTTCCAGGAACATATTAACCGGAAGTACAGTCTCCAATGGCGTATCCTGATAAGCTCCCATGGCAAAACTGTTGTCACCGCCGGTACAGATCAGTCCTCCGGCATAATCTCTGACATAACTTTCCAGAATATCCATGAATCCGTTGCGCAGATCCATGGCATTTACATTCACCATTACCACTGCCTTGTACTGGATCAGCTTTGACATCTCATCCGGCACACCGGTCGGTGTGATCTGATCGTACTGAACACCGCAGGCATCCAGGATCCCGGCCAGTGCATTGCCCTCTCCGGCGGTACCCTCCACCAGCAGCAGCTTCGGTTCTGCCTCTACCTGTGTAAATGCACTATATTCATTATTCATACTCATAGTGTCATTCACCGGCTCCACCATCACCCGGTAATCCTGTGTTCCGTTACTTTCTCCGACATCCTGAAATACAAACTGATTCTCACCGGCTGTCAGATTGACATTCGACTGTCCCTTTAATGTTCTTCCACAATAAAGACTGACCACTGCCTGTGTTTCCACATTACTTTCGATTGTCACCTTTACATTAAAAGTATCTCCGACATGTACATATTCCGGCAGTTCCAGATTACTTACATAGACTTCATTTCCGACATTCTGTTCCAGCTTTATTACTTTCACATCCACGTTCTGGGAACTGACCGTACCTGCCATCTTGGCAATGCTTCCTGCATTTTCCAATCCATCTGTGATCAGCACCAGTCGTTTCGCTGTATCCTCCGGAAATACCGTCATAGCTGTAGAAACCGCCTTTTCCAGATTTGTTGCGGTTGCCACCGGCTGGGAAGATAACTCCGTAAAGATCTTCTTCCCCGTCACGAACTGATCTACCAGCACATTATCACCGAATACCACAACACCTGCCTGATTCTTCTTCGGCATATCCGCAATTGCATTCCGAATATACTCTGAGATATCATCCAGATTCTTTTCGTTACTGTCTGACATATCTACAAGGAAGATCGTCGTCACTTCCTTCGATGTAATTCGAAAGCTCAGACCGCACAGAGTCAGGATCAGAAGCAGAGCCACCACTCCACGCATGACCAGATATTCTATTTTCTTCCTGTGGCTCTGTATCCGCAGAAAACGACCGGAATAAATCAGTCCGGCCACCACCACCGGAATTAACAATAACCACCAGGGATTACTTACCTCTATGCTCATAGCTTTCCTCCACCTCTAATGCTGTCTAATATAAATAAACCATTCCACACCCAGTGCCAATAGCAGAATCAGAATGATCCAGTTACGAAGCTCTCTTCCACCGGTCAGGTTCTTATTATCTTCACCGGCTGTTTCTCCAACTTCTACTGCCGCTTCCTCCAGATGCGACTCTGCTTCCACCGGAAAGCGCACTACAAACTGCTCCTGCCGTTCCTCACCGTTTACTGTCTGTGCCACGGAATATACACCGGCCTGCGCCGTATCTGTATATGCATTTGTAGTAACGGCTGTCGGCAGCGTCACCACTGCTCCTGCCGGTGAAGTTACCGTCAGATCGGAACCGTTCAGATTGCCGTTAAAAACGATCTTATCGCCGGTCTCATAGTCATTCTGAGGAACCATTCCGCTCACCATCATATATTCCGTCAGATTGGAGATCAGAATCGGAAACTCTGCCTGAAGTGCCAGATCCGAATCATGCAGGTCAAATCCAAGTACTGCAATTCTCCTGCCTCCGGCTTCTCCGTAATATCCAACGCAATGATCTCCGCTTGTAAGAAAGCTGTCTGCCCAAAGCGGCCGCTCCAGGCTCTCTGCTGCCGTTGCTCCGAAGCTGAAGCCTGCCACATACTGTGTCACCTCTGTATCGGTAAATGCCAGACTCACATTGCTTAGCTTCTCTTTTACCGTCACCTGGGTACCATCCGGCGGATTCACATATAATATATTTCCCTGCTCCGGCAGTTCCTCAGGAATCACGCCGTCAAAAATATAAAAATCATAGGATTCTGTTTTTCCCACCGCACTCAACTGGCTGGTCTTATACAGATCCACCCAGTCCATATTGGAGATTGCCTTTTCCAGAAACATATTATCTTCTGTTACCAGCAATGCCGTTTTCCTGCTTTCTGCACTGACCACCGCATAGGCACGGTTATCGGCTGACAGATCATCCTGATTGTTCAGCTCTGCCATCAGAATATCTCCCTGAAAATCAATCTGCTCAAAGAAAAAGTTCTGAGAAGACTTCGCCGGAATCGTAACACTCTGCACCTTGAGCAGGGTATTGTCTCCATAAAGATTCACATCCGTTGTGACCGATTCATCTGTATCATTCGTAATCTTTCCGATCACAGTCGTACTCCGTCCGCCATTCTCATCCTGCTGGGAGCCATAGCTTAAATAGTCCATCGACAGATTCTTATAATCCGTATAAAGGTTCACCACAGTTGCATCCAGATTTCCAAGCTCCAGCGGTGCATCTGTAAAGAATACTGCTTCATATTTATCCAGCTGGCTTACCATGGATGTCACTACGCTGACTGCGGGCGTTGCATCACCGCTCAGATCCGTAACTGCCAGCTGTTTTAACTGTTTTTTCAATGCCTGCTTATCCTCGGCATTGGTCTTTAAGATTCCTGCCTCCTGATTGGATGTCAGGACCGTGATCTGGGCCGTCTCGCTTAGGGAATCAATATAATTACAGGCCCGCTCGACTGCTTCTTCCATCCGGGTCCGTTTCTCATTATAACGGATGCCCATACTGGCACTGGTATCCAGCACCAGAATCACGTTATTATACATCTTTCCTCCAGTCTTTAAATACGGAGCCATTAATGCAACGATCAGCAAACACACTGTCAGGATCTGAAGAATCATCAGAATATTCTTCTTCAGTTTCTCCCACGGTTTGGTCGCCTCGACACTATGATAGATTTCCTTCCATAAAATACTCGAAGAAAACGGATATTCCTTTGCTTTCTGCTTTAACATATAAAGCAGGATAATGACCGGTATCAGAAGCAGAAACGCTAACGGCCACCAGTTTGTTATTTCCATATTATATGTCTCCCTTATTTGCGAACAATCATTCCCTGATTGCATATCGTATCAAACAGAAATCGATCCAGCGGTTCATCTGCTGCCATCTGTATATAGGAGGCCTCGTATTTTTTCGCCAGCTCTTTCAAACGATTCTGCATATTCTGCAATGCGATTTCATATTGTTCCACGGTACTTCGGTTCAGCGTCAGCCGCACCTCTTCTCCGGTCTCCATATCCAGAAGATTGACTACTCCTTCCCCTTCTATGGCAAGCTCCTGTCTTGCCAGAATCTGGATCAGGATGATCTGCTGTTTCTTATAGCGGAGATATTTCAGGGCCGGTTCGATACCATTCTCATCCAGAAAATCACTGATCACGATTGATACTCCGCTGCCCGGATATTGCCTCGCCATGATTGCCCGGTTCAGATCGGTCCCACCGTCAAACTCCATCCGCTCCAGCTCGTCCATGATCCGCTGAAAAGCCTGTCTGCCTGCCAATCCTTTACCCAGCTGCAGAGTACCCTCCTGCATCTGACTGACATAGACGCGGTCCAGATTATTTAACACCAGATACGCCAGTGCACCCGCCAGCTGCAGTGCCTGTCTGGTCTTTGGCGGCTCTCCGAATGCCATGGACTTCGATGCATCCACAAATATCTGGAACACGCCTTCCTTCTCTTCCATAAACTGCTTGATATATAATCTGTCCAGTCTCCCATATGCGCTCCAGTCGATCCTGCGGATATCATCTCCCGGAATATATTCCCGGTAATCCGAAAATTCCACAGAGGAACCCTTGGCACTGGACTTTCGTCCACCGCTCATTCCGTAGGACATTCTGGCATTCATTGCGATTGCAAGGTTATTTAATTTATTAAAAAAATCCTGGTCAAAAATCCGCTCTGCCATTCATGCTTCTCCACTCTGCTACTGTTGCTGCTTTAATAACTGTGCAATAATCTTATCCGGTGTCACACCATCTGAGATTGCTTCAAAATTACAGATAATACGATGGCGCAGTACCGGAAATGCCACATACTGGATATCCTCAAACGACACGTTATACCGGTTCTCCATCAATGCTCTTGCCTTGGCAGTCTTAATGATTGCCTGTGCCGCACGCGGGCTGGCACCGTTTGTCACATATTTTTTCGTTACTTCCGGTGCATCTGCGACCTCCGGATGTGTATTGTAAACCAGATTCATCGCATAATCCATAACTGCATCCGCAATCGGCATATCATAGATCACCTGACGGATTCTTAAGATATCCTCAGCTGTCATTACCGGATTCATCACCGCTTCTTCCCGATTGACCGTCAGATTTACGATTTCCTTCAGTTCTTCTTTGGATGGGAACCGCACATTTAACTTAAACAGGAAACGGTCCAACTGTGCTTCCGGCAGTGGATATGTGCCCTCATTCTCAATCGGGTTCTGCGTTGCCAGTACCATAAACGGCTTCGGTAATAAATACGTCTGCTTACCGACCGTGACGGTCTTTTCCTGCATGGCCTCCAACAGGGCGGACTGTGTCTTCGGTGTTGCACGGTTGATCTCATCCGCCAGAACGATATTGGAGAAAACCGGTCCCGGCTCGAACTGGAATTTATTCTGATTCTCTTCCCGGATGATCAGGTTCGTACCTGTCACATCGGCCGGCATCAGATCCGGTGTAAACTGGATTCTTGAAAATGCCAGATTCATGGCTTTGGAAACAGCCTTTACCATCTGCGTTTTACCAAGTCCCGGAACACCTTCCAGTAATACATTTCCATCTGTCAGGATTGCGATCAGCATCTGTCTTATGATTGCCTTCTGTCCGATGATCGCTTTTCCTATTTCCTCTTCACAGCTCTGGATCTGATAAATGATCTGCTGCATTTCCTGTTCATTCTGTACCATAGTAACTCTCCTTACTCATTATTTAAGTCCTTGAAATAAGACTTTACTATATCCTGAACTCCACTCGGATAGTTGGAGCCTTCTACCTTGTTGTACGCATTCTTTGAATAATTTCCGATCACCTGCTGATAATCAATGGAGGTGCCGGACCATGCCTCACCACCCCGCTGGGTCAGACTGCCGGAGGAATCATTGACCTTTCCATCCAGACGGCCATTCTCCTGGAACTGCCGGTTCGGAATCGTGATCATCTTTCCGTTTCTGGCAGATGTCCGTTCTGTACCGTCCTTGCTTCCGGTATTATAACCACCACCCTGACCGTTTCCGTTCTGTCCGTTTCCGGTAGAAGCCTGTCCGCTCTGGCCATTCTGACCGCCTTGACCATTCTGACCGTTCTGACCGTTTTGGCCATTCTGACCGTTTTGATTGTTTTGGCCATTCTGACCATTCTGATTGTTCTGGCCATTCTGACCGTTCTGATTGTTCTGGTTATTATTGGCGGTCTGGCTTCCCTGTGTAGACTGGTTTGCATTGGCTATTGCCTGCTTAGCACTCTGTAACTGCTGCTGAGATAATGTTCCGTTCCGCATGGCCTGTGCTGCCTGCTGCATGGACTGTGCCGCCTGCTGCATATTGGAATCCCCGGTCTGGTCTGCCTGCTGCTTTGCCTGTTCTGCCAGCTGCTGCATCTCGTCTGCAATCGCCTGCTTTTCGGCATCACCGGTCGTATCATCCATATTTTCCAGATCCTTCTGAAGATCCTGCAATCCCTGTGCCAGTTGTTTTGATGCGCTCTGATTTTCTCCCTGCATAGAATCCGCCAGAGAACGCAGCTCCTGTCTGGCAGCTCGTGTATCCGTCTGATCTGCCTGCTGATCTACCTTGACTGCAATCCGTTCCTTAGCCTTTTCCAGTGCTTCTGCCGTGTCCACATCACTTAACTCCTTGCGGGACTGTTGTAACAGGGAGAGCAGTTCCTCTTTTTCCTGTTGGGAAAGCTCTTCCATCTTCTCGATTTTCTCGATTGCATCGTCTACCTTAGCAACTTCATCCTTTACCTGTTGTGCAATTGCATGCTGTTCCTGTGCCCGATCCTTTGCGGCTGTTGGTACAAAGCTCAGTCCCAGAAATACAGCCGCCAGGCCAAACATCATTGCCAGCTGCTTTCCCTTAGGCTTTAACGGAAACAGCTTCCGGATGTTTACCAGCTTCAGCCTTGCCAACGTATCACGTTTCTGAATTATACTGATACTATCTTCTTTCCCGGCAAGCTCATAAGATGTGATCAAACGTTCCTGAAATCCCTGTGCATCCAGCCTCAAAGCCGCCTGCTTCATATCCGGCCGTTTCAGAATACCGAGAACCATACCGGCCACGACTCCGGCCGCCACTGCGATCAGTGCATACTGCACTGCGAAATACCATGGTACGAATAATGAGATCAGCGATATGACTACCGCAGCTCCAAACCCGGCAAGCATGCCGAAAAGAAGCATCTGCAGTACTGCCTTTTCACTCAGTCTTCTCCGTACCCGTTTCACATATTTTTTTATCTCTGCATCTAATCCATTCATATGTCAGCCTCCTGTCTACGGCTCATAACATCTTTCATCTAATCCTGTAGTGTCTGCTGAGGGACTTCTCCCACCTGCTGTACCGGTTCTACATTCTGCACCGGTGACACCGGTGGTACTGCTGCTACCTGCTGTACCGGCTCCACATTCTGCACCGGTGGCACTGCTGCTGCCTGCTGCATTGGCTGTGGAGGTGCATATATCGGCTGCGGAGGCATCTGCTCCTGCATCTGCGGCTGTCCCTGCATCATCTGCGGCTGATACCGCTGTGGCTGTGGTGCAACCGGCATTCCCTGTAACTTCTGTGCCTCCATCTGCTTTGGTGCCTTTTTCTTCTTATGTTTTTTAATCGGATTCAGCTTACTTGCCGCCATTCGTAAGAAAAAGAAACTAAGCAATCCACTGATGATCACATTCACCGGAATCCATGCATATGACAGAATCGGCGTGATTACTCCAAACATATCTGCTTCTCTTAAAATCTCCGCTATAGATGGCAGATTCATCACCCGCATCATATAATCAAAAAATCCGGTCAACGGTGTCAGGATCATAATAAACGGCGTTGGTCCGAAGTTCGGATCCGGCGGGTTCATCATCTGGTCTGTCACAGCCGCATAAGCAATCGCCTCGACTCCCAGGACTCCGCCGCAGATAATCAACGGAAGAAACAGAACTCCAAACTCGATCAGAAATGTCATTACTATAGATGATATTGTCTTCTTAAACGCACTGGAGCAGAACACACCGATACTGCCTACTAATATTGCCACTACCAAAATCATCACAATAAATCCAAGCAGTGCGAACCAGTTCAGACCGCCAAGCACGAAAGAAATCGCCATGATCGGTATACTTGTAACAATAAACATAATAAAATTTGACAGGGATGCCAGAAGCTTTCCCCATACAATAGCAAACGGTTTCTCCGGTGTCGTCAGCATGATCTCCAGAGTCTGTTTCTCACGTTCTCCGGATATCGAACCTGCTGATAAAATCGGAACGATCAGAAGTGTGATTGCAAGCTGTGTCCATCCGATCACCGGAAAGATATACAGGTAACCGGAAAAGTCAATCGCATCACCGTTGCTGCTGAACGCACCGGATATTCCACCAACCGCATTTACACTGAAGATCATAACAACTGCGATCAGCGCCAGTACAATATTATAAAACATCAGTGCCAGAGGAATCTTAATACTTCTGGAGCCTAAGCGTAATTCCTTTCTTAAAATCGGATTCATTTTCTTTTTTGTATGACTCATCGTTTTTCACCCCCTGTAATCTCAAGGAAGAGTGTTTCCAGATTGCCTTCCTCTCTGTGGAATCCGCTGACTTTCACGCCACTTAAGATCAGATTACTCAAAAGCTGCGCCATATCTGCTTCTTCACCGCAGAATGCAATAATGATCTCGTTATCACGGATTGATAATTTCTGTACCTGCGGAGTCTGCCTTAAGATCTGGATTGCCTGATCCTTATTCTCCAGGATCTGAATGGTAAGCGGATTCGCCTGTCTGGACTGTTTGGTGATCTCCTCTACCTTTCCGTTTGCGATCAGGTTGCCTTTCTCCATCACACCAATGCTGGTACACATCTCTCCCAGCTCCGGCAGAATATGGGAACTGATAATAATGGTCTTTCCCATAGAGCCTAAGTTCTTCATAATCTCTTTCAATTCGAATCTGGCTCTCGGATCCAGACCGGATGCCGGCTCGTCCAGAATCAGAAGCTGTGGATTGTGAATCAGCGCTCTTGCTACACATAACCGCTGCTTCATACCTCTTGACAGTCCATCCACATAGGAATCCGCCTTATCCGATAAATTCACCAGATCCAGCAGTCCCAGTGATGTTTTACGGACAGTTTCTCCGTCAATCCCATACATGGAACCGTAAAAGTCCATATATTCCATCACCTTAAAATTATCATAAACACCGAAGAAGTCCGGTACATAACCTACTTTCCGTTTGATCAGTTCATTATGGTTCAGGGAGTCGATTCCATCCACGTATACCTCTCCCCAGTCTGCCTGAAGCAGACCGCAGATAATTCGCATAGTTGTTGTCTTTCCTGCTCCGTTCGGCCCTACAAAGCCGAATATCTCGCCCTTGTCAATGTGGAGGTTTAAGTTATTCAGTGCACGATATTTACCATATGTCTTTGTCAGATTTCGAATCTCAACCATTATTTTTCACCCCCAATCAGAGAAATTACAGGTGCATGACAGTTACTATTGCCGCTTCCGTCTACATATCGAATCTTCATCCAACCGTTTTCATCAATATAAGGTACCAGATCCGTTACCTCATCTGTATTTATAAATACCTGTTCATACTGACTGCTCTCGCAATTATACAGCCATACCTCTGCCTCTTCATCTGAGTAATAATCAGCGTATAATTCATCATCGGAGGATCCGGTATCTGTAGAATCCGTATGTTTCCGAAGCAATGCGCCGTTCAGGTTCAGCTTACCGAAATCATACAAGACGTTCATTTCCGTTTCACCATACATATACCGTTCATTATCATCATAAAGGATATCATATCCATCCGGATATATGTTCCGGTCATAGGAAATGTTATTACCGCCCACCATATACTGGTTAATATCCGAAATAAAGGTCGTATAGCCCCGATACTCCTCCGGTACTTCTGTAAAATAGGAAACCGCTACCTGGGAAGAATAGACCTTTCCGGCCTTCTCCGATAACAGATCCTCAGAATACCCTTCTACCATACCGAATACCATGCCCTGATTCAGATCCAGCGTGTTCTGCTTCTCATTCATGATTTTATAAACATTCTGATTCTGAACTGCTTTCTTATAGTTTTCGTTTCCCTGAAAGAACCACCGTTCTGACGGTGGATTTTTCATCCATTCCTCACAGTCATAGGAAAGAGAACCGATTCCTTTATTATCTGCTTTCTCAATAGTCTTGGTCTCGCCGTTCTTCATATCTCCCAGGACACAGTAGATATCGTTATAACAAAAGACAACATTCTTCAGATCATACCCGGTCTGGTTTGTAACATCACCTTCCACATCGGACAGAGTGCAATTCAGATTCAGGGCAAACCCCTCTGCCTGAATCGGCTCACTCTTCTTTATCAATACATTATAGGATGTAAATGGCTGTCCCTTATTTACGTTTATGGAAAGTCTGTCCGCATCCTCCAGAACTGCGTAATTATAATTGGTCGTTCCAAGACTGGAGTAGTCATAATTACTGTCCCCCCAGGTTGTAACACTGCTATATCCTTCTGCCAGCGGCATGCTGTAGCTTGCCGCTTTCGGACTTTGCATGGTCACATACGCCCGTGTTTCCAGCGTACTTCCGCTATACTCCAGAATCTCTACAGCATCCATAAACGGACGATGGATCCGATATATCATACTCGTTCCGAATACAACTACCGTGAATCCGGCAGCTATGATCGGAATTATAATCCACATCTTTTCCCGCTTGTCCTTCGCTTTCAGTATCAGATATACGATCGGACCAATTGCAAGTACATAAACAAGGAAAATTGCCGCATATAATAACGGATTCGGTCGTTTGTTGCCATCCGAACTGTTTACTGCAGTCTGCATCTTCCACTCACTGTATGGTTCTGAATCTCCCTGTATCATATCTTCATAGTTTTCTGAATTTCCGGCCTTTGCGAGAATATTCGATGCCAGAATTCCCCGGTCCCGCATACTGACAATCGGCTCCATTGCCAGATCATAATCCAGCATTACAATCGTTCCCTTAGAGCCGTAACCGGTCTTCCACGCAGATGCTCCCGGTGCAATATTGTTCTGAATATCTTCCCAGCCACAGCTGCTTAAATCCGCTGCATCCACCTGCACTGCATCGTCTTCGCTGCTTCCGGCAACAAACAATCTCTTCTTGCTCAAGCTGCCGATCGTTACCGGACAGGCATTACCTTGAAATGCTTCCAGAACCGTAGATGCTTTCGATCCGGTTCCCAATATCAGGATCCCACCATCGTTCACCCAGCTTAAAATCGCCTGCACCTGCTTATCGGACAGCTGTGATGTATTGTAATTATCGATCAGGATATAATGACAAGTCGATAATCCTTCTCCGTTTTCCGGAAGAGTCGAAGCATTTAATTGAATCATTTTAGAGGAAACAATGCCGCTTCCGGTGCTGACAGATACTGCATCAAAATAATTCAGTCCTGTATAATCATCACTCAATACACCAATAATTGCCTCATTTCCTACCTGGATCGTAGTAACCTTTTCCTGCGCCGAATACAGGATTTTATCTTTGTCATTTACCAGTTCTACTCGCAGAAATGTAGCATTGGAAATATTCGGGATCAGTATGGATGCAGTCTTGGCACCGCCACTCGGAATTACTATAGAATGCTCATATGCAACGGCCTCCTGATCATAGTCACACGGAACGATCACTCGGATCTTACCGCTGAAATCTTTACCGGAATTAGAGGCATTCACTGTGATCGGAACTGATTTTCCCTGAAAAACAACCCCATCCAGCCCGGTTTCTACCGTTACATTAAAATCCGGATTACTGACATCCTTATCCTTCTCTTCTTCTGCAGCTGCCGTGCCTGCCGGAATCAAAACTACCATCAGTACTGCCAGAAGAATACTTAACCATAGTCGTTTCTTTTTCATCCTTGCTTCCATCCTTTCTATACTGTCGGGAGCAGAACTTCAAATACAGTTCCGCCTTCATCGGAACGAACGCGAATCATTCCGTTATGCATATCAAATATATTTTTAGCTATCGCCAGTCCCAGACCGGTACCGCCTTCTTTGCTGGATCTGGAGGTGTCTCCGCGGTAAAACTTATCAAATATCTTGTCTAAATCCTTCGGAGCGATCAGTCTTCCGTAATTAATGATTGAAACTCTTACCCTATGCGTCTCCGGATAATTCTGAATCTCAATCTGAATCTGCTTCCCTTCCGCGCCATACTTGATCGCATTTCCCATCAGATTGCCGAAAGCTCTGGCAAGCAGTTCCCCATCACCATCAATATAAATCTTTTCCGGAGGAAATACCGTATAGCACTCCAGATGCGCCTCCATAAGACTCGGATAAAATTCATCCAGGATCTGTTCCATAAACTGCTTTAAATCTAACCGGCTTTTTGTAATTACCATCTTGTTTTTCTCATATCTGGTAAAATCAAACAGATCCGTAACCAGTCCTTCCATCCGCACTGCCTTATCATATGCAATATGGAGATATTTCTTTTCCGTTTCTTTATCCAACTGTTCCGGATTCTGTAAAAGATTCAGATACCCGAGAATAGAAGTCAGCGGTGTCCGCAGATCATGCGCCACATTGGTGATCAGTTCATCCTTTACATGTTCTGCCTCCCGTTCCTTAGCTATCGTTGTCTTTAATTCCATCTGCATAGCATTCACGGCAATTGCAAGATCTTCCAGCTCACCAAACGGCCGGATCGGAATCTTGGTTTCCAGATCTCCGTTTTTAATTCGTTGCACACCGCTGATGATTTCCCGGAAATAATTAACCATGGGAGCTGTCATTACAATGTAATATACAAAAAAACAAAATACCGTTATAATTGCCAGAAGCCACCAGATACCCGGCTCTGTCTGTCTCATGATCGTAAAAATATCTTCCGGTGTCCCTACCAATGATCTTTTTAATGTAATCCTTGCCAGATTCCATTTCACCAGCTGAATAAATGCTATCACACTGATATCTGACAGAAACGTAAGTATACAGCTGATGATGGCATATCCTGCCAATTGTACCCGAAAACTTTTTAAAATATTAAGCTTCAATTTTATATCCAACTCCCCATACGGTTTTTATCAGAGATGGATTCTTCGGGTCATCTTCTATCTTCTCCCGCAGTCTCCGAATATGCACCATCACGGTATTGTTCACCTCGTAAACCTGTTCCTTCCATACCTGTTCAAAAATCTCATCCGTGCTATATACCCGGTTCGGATGTCCGGCCAGCAGGCAGAGGATCTCGAACTCAATCGGTGTCAGCGCCAGTTCTTCATCTCTGCGCTTTACCCGGTGAGAGGACTTGTTGATTTCCAGATCCCGGACTGTGATCATATCCGGACTTGCCGAAACTCCCTGAATCGCCTGATAACGCTTCAGCTGTGATTTTACACGTGCCGTCAGCTCCAGCGGATTAAACGGCTTCGTTACATAATCATCTACACCGGTACCAAATCCCAGAATTTTATCCATGTCCGCAGTCTTCGCACTCAGCATGATGATTGGAATATTACTGGTTCTCCGAATCCGTCTGCAGGTCTCCATTCCATCCATCTTCGGCATCATGACATCCAGAATGATCACCCGGATTTCCGGATGTTCCTTTAACTTCTCTAAGCACTCCTCGCCATCATAAGCCTTAATCACATCAAACCCATCATTATTCAGGTAGATTTCTACCAGATCTGCGATTTCCTGTTCATCATCTACTACTAAAATTGTCGCCATTTCTATTCCCCCGAAAATATGATTCTTTCCTCTGTTATCGTATCACAAAAGAATCTGCCGTACCTTACGAACTTCTTACGATTTCTTAATGTATCCCTTATTGTATCCGGTCATTTTATATACGGAAGATGCTGTTTCCGATAAATTCACGCAGGATGGAATTATTCGGGACAGCCTGACCATCGATTCCAAGGAAATAATCCAGAAACTTTAAAAGCCTCTTTGCCTCCTGATACTCCGGTGCATCATGCGAGATTGCGAACAACAGTGGTTCCGCATACTGCTTGATAACACTCAGCTCATAGATCAGCGCAGAATTAAACATTACATCCGCTTCCTCCTGATATGGGAAAATATTATTCTCTTCTCCGCGTCGTACAGAATGCCACATTGCGATCGTATCCTGTGCGGAGTTGCCTCTGGTACGTGCATCTCTTACGATCCGGCGAATCAGCCGTCCATCGGTGGTCGAGATCCGGTTATGCTGGTCGATGTTTAAACTCGTCAGTGCACTGATATAAATCTTAAACTTACTTTCATCCGGAAGCTGTGCCGACATCTTCGGATTCAATCCATGGATTCCTTCTATAACCAATACATCTCCGGTCCGGAGCTGCTTATAATCTCCCTTATACTCCCGTCTTCCGGTATGGAAATTAAACCGCGGCAGCTCTACGGTCTCTCCGGCCAGCAGGCGACTCATATCGGAATTAAACTGTTTCATATCAATCGCTTCAATACATTCGAAATTGTAATTGCCATCTGCATCTTTCGGTGTATCTTCCCTGTTGACAAAGTAATCATCCAGTGCGATTGGATGCGGACGCATACCATATGCCCGCAGCTGGATACTCAGACGATGGGAGAAGGTTGTCTTGCCGGAGGAGCTCGGACCTGCGATCAGTACAATCTGCTTACCGTCCCGTTCAATCTTTTCCGCAATCTCTGCAATCTTTTTCTCCTGTAATGCCTCCTGCACCAGAATCAGATTCTCCATATCCCCGGATGCGATCACATCATTTAAAGCACCTACGGTATCGACATTCAGCATCTGGCTCCAATCCTCGGATTCCTTCAGCACCCGGAACAGCTTCTTCTGTGGTTCAAACGGTGCCAGTGTCTCCGGCTCCTGCATAGTCGGCATCTGAAGCACAAATCCGGCGCTGTATAAAATCAGGTCAAAGCAATGAATATAGCCGGTACTCGGTACCATATATCCGTAATGATAATCTTTATAATCCTCAATACTATACATATTGGTCGCAGATACCCGACGATACTGGAATAAGCGCACCTTATCCTCCATTCCCTCTGCTGCAAACTGTTTCATGGCCCGATCGGTGCTGACACTTTCTTTTTTGATCGGAATATCTTCCCATATCAAATCCTTCATTCTCCGTTTAATCGCAAACAGCAGATCCTCACTGATTCCATCCGGAAGTCCCTCAATTTCACAATAGTAGCCATCTCCCATAGAATACATTACGCGTACCTGAATATCCTTGGAATGCTCCATAACATCATCAATTGCCTTCAGCATCAGAAGTGTTGCACTCCGTTTATAAGACTGGAAACCGATCTCATCTGCCACGGTCAGAAACCGGATCTCGGTACCGTCCTGTACCTTCTTATGCAGCTCACATAATTTCTGGTTCATATATGCCAAAACGATATCATGCTTTTCACGCTCCTGATATCGTTCCGCTAATTCCAGCAGTGTAATCCCTTCCTCCAGTGTTACCTGCTCACCATATACCTTTACTGTAATTTCGCCCATAATAATACCTCCTCAAATTTGTTTCCGGTCTTTTCTTTATAAATATAAATAGTATGTTTACAGAATCGTAACCGGACTTCCTGTATCCAGACAGGTGATCTGCAGCTGTTCCTCCCCGGCCTCTTTCATCTTCTCCCGCAGATATCCAGCCATAAATTCTATAAATATATGCTCCAGTCCATAATGTGTGGCATCCATAATTACCAACCCCATATCGACTGCATCAATTCCTTCATGGTGTCCGATATCCCCGGTGATCAGGATATCTGCCTTCTGTTTCAGTGCATTTTCAATTTCACTTTTTCCGGACCCTGGGCAAACCGCCACTTTTCTTACTTTTTTCGTTATATCTCCATATACCGTCACATTTTTCAAACCAAACTGTTCTTTTACCTTTTCTGCCAGCAGACGTACCTCCACAGCCTCTTTCAGCAATCCGGTCCTGCCAATTCCCTCCGGCTGTCCGTCTATCACCGTAGTCACATCCAACGGCACCGTCTCTGTCAGCTCCAGCTTCTCCGCTGCCAGCTCTGCCATGCCACCTTTAATATCAAAATTCGTATGCATTGCATAATAAGCAATCCGATTCGATGCAAGTGCAAGGATTCTCCGTCCGATCATGGAATGATTATTAATCTGCTTCACCGGTTTAAATATCATAGGATGATGTGTCAGGACCAGATCTGCCTGAAGCTCCACCGCCTGTTTGATCACAGAATCCGAAGCATCCAGTGCGATCACAATTCGTTTAATCTCCTGTTCATCATCCCCTACCAGCAGACCTACATTATCCCATTCTTCTGCATATGTGACCGGAGAAAGTTCCTCCAGCCACTCCAGAATCTTCTTTAATCTCATAATTACCGTTGTGCCTCCCTGTTCTGTTCCAGGAGCAGTCTCACTTCTTCCAGCCGTTCTACGGCTTTCCGGGTGTTCTCCCGTTCCAGTCGTCTGCAGATAGTTTCATACTGCTTTTCTTCCTGTTTTAAATATTCTTCAAATATCCCGCATCTGTCACGAAGCAGACAGGCACCATACTGATATTCTAACGGTCTTTCATATGTTTCTTTTCCGGGTTTCGCCTGAATAACCGTATAGTATTTGCCTTCTTCTTTTATCATAGTTTCCTGTGTGATTTTCCATCCGCTTTTATGTAGATATCTCCGAACCTCCGGTATCTCCGACTGTGGCTGCAGCACTAATGTCTGCACCCGGTCAAGGCTTTCCCGTCCATTTTCTAAAATACGGATCATAAGCGGTCCACCCATGCCTGCAATTACAATTTCCTGCACCTCTCCCGGCTGCAGTTTTTCCAGTCCGTCCGACAACCGGCACTGTATCTGCCCGGTCAGATGCTCTCGTTCAATATGCTCCTGTGCCCGTGATAACGGTCCCTGTCTCACATCCATGGCAATGACCGTTCCTGCTATTTTCCTTCGTATCAGTTCTATGGACACATATCCATGATCACAGCCTATATCTGCTGCCGCAGAGCAGGTTTCGGCCATAGCCACGACCTGCTCCATTCTGAGCGAAAGTTCCATACTTCATTACTCCTCCAGGAAATCCTTTAACTTCCGGCTTCTGCTCGGATGACGAAGCTTCCGCAGTGCCTTTGCTTCAATCTGACGGATCCGCTCTCTTGTAACATTGAACTCCTTACCTACTTCCTCCAAAGTTCTTGCACGTCCATCATCCAGACCAAAGCGCAGTCTCAATACCTTCTGCTCACGATCGGTTAATGTATCCAGAACTTCAACCAGCTGTTCTTTTAACAACGTAAATGCAGCTGCATCTGCCGGCACCGGTACATTCTCATCCTGAATAAAATCGCCCAGATGACTGTCTTCCTCTTCACCGATCGGAGTCTCTAATGACACCGGCTCCTGAGAAATCTTCAGGATCTCACGCACCCGCTCTACCGGCATATTCATTTCCTTTGAGATTTCTTCCGGAGACGGTTCTCTGCCCAATTCCTGTAACAGCTGTCGCTGCACGCGCACCAGCTTATTAATAGTCTCTACCATATGAACCGGAATACGGATCGTTCTCGCCTGATCCGCAATCGCTCTGGTGATTGCCTGACGAATCCACCAGGTTGCATATGTGGAGAACTTATATCCCTTCTGGTAATCAAACTTCTCTACAGCCTTGATCAGGCCCAGATTTCCTTCCTGGATCAGGTCTAAGAACAGCATACCTCTTCCGACATACCGTTTTGCAATACTGACTACCAGACGCAGGTTCGCCTCTGCCAGCTTCTTCTTTGCCCGTTCGCCCTCCGGTCCGCCTTTTTCCATTAATTTGGCCAGCTCAATTTCCTCTTCGGCACTCAGAAGCGGTACCTTACCGATTTCCTTCAGGTACATACGAACCGGATCCTCGATGCTGACACCTTCCGGAATAGAGATATCAATCTGCTCTACCTCTCCGTCATCCATGTCATCGAACGGAATATCCTCCGGCTCCTCTTCTGTCATTGAAAGCACATCAATATTATTAGCCTCCAATGTATCATAGATCACTTCCATCCTCTGCTCATTTAAATCAACACCGCTGAAATGGCCAAGCACTTCTTTATCTTCCAGAACATTTTTCTTTTTCTTTGCCACTTCGATCAGTGACTTTAACTGCTCCTCAAACTTTGCGTCCATGTCCTTCTTCTCTTCTTTTACTTCCATGGTTTTCCATCCTTCCGTTTCATAATGATATTTTAACCGCACTCCAGAGAAATATTCCAATTCGGAATCTGTCCTCTTTGGCTGATTAAATCCTGTAGTTTACTATAATCCTGCAAATGTGCCAGTTGATTCTTAATACTCTCTTCCTTCACTTTCTGCACAATTTCAGTAATTATCAAAGAATTATCCTCCGGCGACGGCTCTATCTGCAGTGTTGTCTGCAATACAGAAGCCACCCGCATCTGTTCCTCCATATCCTCATACTGGTTGATCAGCAAAGCCGGATTAACCGCTCCGGTTGTTTCATATTGTTCAAACAGCTGCTCTGCCAGCCGGTGATACGGCTCATCCACAAAATCCTCCGGCGTGATCTTCTCTCTCAACTGTGGAAAGAGCTGTGCCGGATAATTCACAAGCCAGGTCAGAAGCAGTCTCTGTGGCTGTTGCTTGCGTTCTTCCAGCCGCTCCCGCCTTCTTGTATCCTGTGGTGTTTCTTCCTGAACTGCCTCCTGATATTGTTTCCGTTCCATCTGATACTTTCCATATCGATTCACGGAATCCGTCAGTTTCTTTTTATCGATAAAATATTGATTGGCAATTGCCTCAATATAATTATCCCGTTCCAACGGATCCTTCAACACAGAGACCAGCTTCACTACTTCCTGCTGGAACTGTGTCCGTCCCTCCGGATCCTGCTGATTATAATTTCCGGCAGCGATTCGCACCTGAAACATCAGACTGCTCTCTGCCTGTGCGATCCGCTTTTCAAACTCCTCAGCCCCCAGATTCTTCATAAACTCATCCGGATCCTTATATGGCTGCATATTGATCACTCTCGCAGAGATCCCGACTTCCCGCAGGATCGGAATTGCTTTCTGCGCCGCATTGACTCCGGCACCATCACTATCATATGCCAGATATACCTTATCGGTATAGCGTTTGAGCAACATTGCCTGCTGAATGGTAAATGCCGTTCCCAGTGAAGCAGTCGCATTATCAAAACCCGCCTGATGCATAGAAATGACATCCATATACCCCTCACAGAGGATATAGCCTTCCCGCTTCGATCTCCGTGCCAGATGAAAACCGTACAAGTGCCTGCGTTTCTCATAAATTTTGGTTTCCTGCGAATTAACGTATTTCGGCAATCCATCACCCATTACACGTCCGCCGAAGCCGATCACCTTTCCGTTCAGATCCATGATTGGAAACATGACCCGGTTCCAGAACACATCTCCGGCACCATGCTTTTCATCAAACCGCACCAGCCCTGAATCCTTTAACAGCTCGTCCGAATATCCTTTCTGCTTCAGATATTTATACAGATCGTCCCGATACATCCGGGAATATCCCAGTCCGAAATTCCGGATCGTATCCTCCGACAATCCTCGTTCTGTCAAGTAATTTCTTGCCGGCTCACCGTCCTTCATACGCAGAGCATAGTAGAAATACCCGGCTGCCATCTTATTGATTTCCCGTAAAGCACTGTTGTAATCCGCTTCCATCCTCTCCCGTTCGGTCATCTCCCGCTTCGGAAGTACCACACCGGCCCGGTCTGCCAGAAACTCCACTGCCTCCGGAAATGTATAATTCTCATACTGCTGCAGAAATGTATAGACTGTTCCGGCCGCTCCACAACCGAAGCAATGATATAGCTGCTTATCCCGGCTCACATGAAAGGACGGTGTCTTCTCATTGTGGAACGGGCAGCATGCTGTATATGTATTTCCTTTTTTCTTTAAACTGACATAAGAATTGATCACGTCCACAATATCATTTCTGGATCGCACCTCTTCTATCAGATCTTCTGAATAAAACATAGCTTCCTCCTTATCCCCGCCATGCTTTTGGAACAAATATGTCCTCAAATGTATGAACTGCATAGGAATCCGTCATACCTGCGATATAATCACAGACTACAACCTCTGTCTTCTCCCCTTCCTGCGTCATCTGCAGATATTCCTCCGGGAGATCCTTCGCATTCTCATAGTAATGCCAGAACAACTGCCGGATCATCGACTCTGCCCGAACTTCTTCCCCCTTTGCCTTCGGATTAAAATATACATTTTGAAACATATACTCCCGCAGTTCTTTCATTGCCATCTCAATCCGTTCTGACATCATGATCACCGGTTCACCTTCACTGTTCCGGACAATATCATGGATCATCGAATTGATCCGGTCTCTGGTCGTATGCCCCAGAACCTCTGTGCATTCCCGCGGAAGATCTTCTTCTGAAATGATCCCTGCGCGCATCGCATCATCAATATCATGATTAATATATGCTATCTTATCCGCAAATCTTACTACCTTTCCTTCCATCGTGGACGGCATACAACTGGATCGGTGATTCAGAATCCCATCCCGGACTTCCCATGTCAGGTTCAGTCCCTGCCCCTTTTTCTCCAGCTTCTCCACCACACGGATACTCTGCTCGTTATGATGGAACATCGCTTTCGGTGCACCATTTGTATCAAATAATTTTTTCTGATATTCTTCTGTTCCTTTTAAACCGGCATCCGCCAGTTCTATTTCCTGCAAATCCCATAATGCAGCACTCAAAGCCCGCTCTCCCGCATGTCCGAACGGAGTATGTCCCAGATCATGTCCGAGTGCAATCGCTTCCGTCAAATCTTCATTTAACCGCAATGCTCTGGCAATCGTTCTGGCATTCTGCGCAACCTCTAATGTATGTGTCAGTCTGGTTCGATAATGATCTCCCTCCGGTGACAGAAACACCTGTGTCTTATCCTTTAATCTACGGAATGACTTGGAATGAATGATTCTATCCCTGTCCCGTTGATAAATAGGACGCAGATCACACTGCGGTTCTTCTACATCCCTGCCACGTGATTCACTGCTCAATGATGCATAACAACTTAAGTATTTATGTTCCCACTGCTCCTGCTTCTCACGAATTGTCATAAGTCAGATGCCTCCTTCCTGTATTCTCCGTATTTCTATTCAAACATCTGATATTTTTCAAATTTCTCAGCCTATTATAAATATTCTACATGTTTTGGCATTTCCCTTTTTTTATTTTAAAATCCCAAAAGAGCAGGCAAAGCTGCCTGCTCCCTTGTGAAAAATAATATGTAGTTTTTTTGATAAGCGGATTAACCCTTAACAGAACCTACGGCAACACCCTGGATAATATATCTGGAAAGAATCAGATAAATAATAACAACCGGGATGATTGCAATAAACATTGCCATGTAAATCTTACCTAAGTCGAATGATAAGAAGTTTGCATTTCTTAACGTTGCGATAACGATAGGTAATGTATACAAATCTGTACGATTACTTGAAATGATCAAGTTTGGAGTGAAGTAATTATTCCAGCTCGTTACAAATGCGAAAATTGCCTGAACAGCAATAGCCGGTTTCATAATCGGAAGCACGATTGCATTAAATGTCTTAAACTCGTTCGAACCATCGATACGGGCAGCCTCTACGATTTCCAGTGGTAATGCACCCTGCATGTACTGTAACATGAAGAAGTATGTAACCGGAGCTGCGATCGTAGGAACGATCAACGGAATATAGTTATTCAACAATCCAAAGGTCTCCATTAAGTCATAGAAACCAAGTGCGGTAACCTGAGTAGGTACCATCATAACTGCCAGGATGAAGGTCATAACTGCCTTTCTTCCCGGGAAGTCATATGCATGTACTGCATATGCAGTCAATGCTGAGAAGTATGTTGTACATACTGCACATCCGATTGCGATCAGGATGGAATTCAGCAATGCACGGAACAACGGAATTGTACCATCATTCAATGTGTTTACAAAGTTTTTAGCAAAATAGCTACCTGGTATCAATAACAGCTTACCAGACTGTATCTGATCTGTAAAATGTGTTGAATCAATAATCAATACATAGAATGGGAACAGACAGATGATAGTTAAAAGTATCAATACAATGTAACGAATTACTTTTTTACGTGTTACCTGTGCATGATAACTCTTTTCTGTATTTTTATCAGCCATTTTCCTGCTCCTCCCTTCTAATATTCATCGCCCTTGGCCTGGATCCGGAATACAATGTAACTCAATATACCCGTAACTACGAACAGGATAACAGAAACCGCACCGGCACGTCCATAGTTTCTCTGGCCAAGGAACTGATTTAACCACATAATCATTGTCATCGAAGTACGATTTGGAGTACCAAGACCTTTTGTTAAAATCTGTGGTACATCGAACATCTGCAAACCACCGATCATAGAGGTTACAAATGTGTAAATAAAAATAGGCTTTAACAGCGGCATTGTAATCTTGGTGAATACCTGCATAGAGTTTGCACCGTCTACATTTGCTGCTTCAAACAGGGAAGTATCAATACCCATGATACCTGCCATTAACATGATGGTCGTATTACCGAACCACATCAGGAAGTTCATCAGACCAACCAGTCCACGAACGCCCCATACGGACTCAAAGAAATTAAATGTTTCGCCACCAAACATATGGATGATCGCATTTACTGCTCCGTTTGTTCCGAAAATAGAATAGAATAACATGGAGAATGCGGCTGCCATGATTACGTTTGGCAGATAAATAACGGTCTTAAAGAACTGCTCGCCCTTTAAGCGAATCTGTGTATCTGCGAACCAGACACCAAGTAATAAAGAAACTAAAATCTGTGGAATGAAACCGATAATCCACATGATCATAGTGTTTGCGAAATACTTCGGCAAATCGCCACTAAATACATACGCATAATTTTCAAATCCAACAAAGTTAGGACCTATCTGACTCAGACCCGACAAGTACATTTCAAAGAAGCTCCGGTAGATGGTATTGATCAACGGAACTAATGAGAAAACGCAATATACGAGAAAGAAAGGCATCAGAAATATGTAGCCCCATTTGGTATAACTAACAACTTTACTTTTCTTAGCTGCTGCCATATTATTTCTCACCTCACTATATGATTTTGCTAAATTAGCGTCAAAAAACGTGCCTGCCTTAAAGACAGGCACGTTTCTGAGCATTTTATATCATTACCTGAAAATTATTCAATTTATTCTGGCTTTGATAATTCCTGATACTTCTCAGTTACTGCTGTGTAGAAGTTGTCAAGTGCAGTCTCCTTATCAGCTACTGTACCGTTGAACCACTCAGCAATGCTTGACTGATATGTCTCGATGATCTGATCGTACTGAGTCATCTTTGTAACATCTACATTGATAGCATCAGCGAACTCAACCATCATTGAGAAGTAGTTCTCATCACCAAGGTCTAACCAATCGAATGTGTCAGATCCTGTGAATTCCTTAGCATACTCTTCCATAGCCTGCTTGTTGTTTGCGAAGTTTAATTCCTTCTCAGCCATTGTCTTCATAACATCTACATCACATGTTAATGTGTGCATAATGTTGTAAGCTAACTCGGTGTTAGAGCATGATGCGCTAGCACACATCCATGTACCACCCCAGTAGTAAGCATCTGGTCCCTGGCAGATAGACCACTTGTAGTCTTCTGATGTAGGCTCGGTTGTTACGTTTGGCTTCATTGAGAAGTTCAGGTACCATGTACATGCGAAGTAACCAAATACCTTACCATCTTCTGCCATATCAGCGCCCCAGTTACCTGTACCGTCGAAGTTGTCACCACCGTGCATCTCGCCGTTGTCATACCATTCCTTAGCCTGATCAGCCCATGTATCAACCTCAGCCGGAACTGTAACAACACCGTCTGTTACCCAAGCGCTTGAACGTGATGCATTGTAAACACGAGAACCCTCTGTGTAGTCAGATACCATGTAGTATCCAGCATCAGCCATCTTCTTAGCTACATCATTGAATCCATCCCAGTCGCTGATAAGTGCCTGAACATCTGCTGAATCAGATACACCTAAAACTTTCTGAGCGATATCTTTTCTGTAAGCGAAGAAACCAGGAGCACACTGCCATGAAACACCTCTTGTAACACCGTTTGTATCTGTTACGATGTTCTTAGCATACTCATACATGTTAGACAGATCATCATCTGTGAAACCTAAGTCCTTAATATCCATAGCAACACCTGCATCTGCAGAAGTATACTTGGTAGCATAGTCAGCTTCTACTAAGAACATATCAACCTGAGCGCCGCCTGTTAAAGCCTTGTCCAGTTCTGTCTGATATAACATATCAGTAGATGCGTTTGTGATGAACTCGATACGTGTACCGTCATCCATTACACCGCCCTGGAAATCATCATCAGCGGTATAACCTGGCATGTAGTTAGCCATGATCTTAGGGAACTCATCATTCCATACATAGATGTTGAATGTGTCGCCGTTGCTTGCTGCGCCATCTTCTGAAGAAGCTACTTCACTTGAGCTATCATCTGTTGATGCTGTAGATGTGTTAGCATCGTTATTGCATGCACATAATGATAATCCCATAGCTGCTGCTAAAGATAAGGCTAAAACTTTCTTGAATTTTTTCACGAAAAAACCCTCCTTTAAAAATGTGTGTGTGTTGGTCCTCGAGGCTCATCGTGACTTAAACTCGTCTTCCATATGTAATTATATGTATCCCCGTCTAAGTCTTATGTACCCACTTGGACTTCGTGATATTGTTGCTCTCTGCAACTTACATTTGTTATTATAGGACAAAGTGCCTAATATATCAAGTGCTTTTTTGCATTTTTTAGATTCATTGCACATTTTCTTTGTTTATTTTGGGGATGTTAATTACGTTTTTCATCTTCTTTCTGGTTTTTTTGTCCATTTTTCAGCAACTATTGTTTTCATCAGTCGGATAATTTACTTACTTTTCCTATCCTTGTGTCTTTTTTTTGAGTTTTTTTCAAAATTGTGCAACTTTTAGCATGTTCACTTTGTTTTTTTCTTAATTGTACAATTAATTATGTCTTTTTGTGGTGTTTCTTTTATTCCTGTCACATTTCATTTTCAAAACTGTTTCAGAATTGTTACAAATGTTTTTTTGTGCATTTTTGTCAATCCATTTCTCATTTTTCTTTTCTTCATCATGTAATTTATACAACGTTTTTTTTCAAAAAAAGAAACCGGCTTTTTACCGGTTCCTCTTTTTGTTTATTTTTACTATAACCTTTTTACTCTTCTTCCTCGTCCGTAACCGCCATATTCATAACCTGACGTTTTCTTGCAAGCTCATCATTCGCCAGATACTCATCATATGTGGTCTGCTTATCGATCAGTCCTGTATTGGTCAGTTCCATGATACGATTTGCGGTTGTCTGGAGCAGCTGATGATCCTGAGACGAGAACAGGATCACGCCCGGGAATTTCATCATACCGTTGTTCAGAGCGGTGATTGACTCCATATCCAGATGGTTGGTAGGTTCATCCATGATCAGGACGTTGGAGCCCATGATCATAAGCTTTGATAAAAGGCAGCGCACCTTTTCACCACCGGAAAGCACCTTGACCTTCTTCACGCCATCCTCACCGGCAAAGAGCATTCTTCCGAGGAATCCGCGCACATAGGTTGCATCCTTCTCCTCAGAGTACTGCGTCAGCCAATCAACGATAATATAATCATTGTCAAATTCTTTTGTGAAGTCCTTTGGAAAATATCCCTGTGAAGTAGTCACTCCCCATTTATAATTTCCCTCATCCGGTTCCATTTCACCTGCCAGAATCTGGAAGAGCGTGGTGGTCGCAATTGTATTCGGTCCTACAAATGCCACCTTATCTCCCTTATTAATTGTGAAGGAAATATTATCGAGTACCTTTACACCGTCAATTGTCTTTGACATCTTCTCGACTGTCAGCACTTCATTTCCAATCTCACGGTTCGGTCTGAAATCAATATATGGATACTTCCGGCTTGACGGACGGATATCATCCAGTTCAATTTTTTCCAAAGCACGTTTTCTGGAGGTTGCCTGCTTGGACTTTGAAGCATTTGCTGAGAACCGTTGAATAAATTCCTGCAGTTCTTTGATCTTCTCTTCCTTTTTCTTATTCGCTTCCTTCTGCTGTTTGATCATCAGCTGGCTGGACTCATACCAGAAATCATAATTACCGGCATACAGCTGAATCTTACCATAGTCCACATCTGCAGTATGCGTACATACTTTATTTAAGAAGTAACGGTCATGGGATACAACAATGACTGTATTATCAAAATTGATCAAGAATTCTTCCAGCCATGCGATTGCGTCCAGATCCAGGTGGTTTGTCGGCTCATCCAGAAGAAGAACATCCGGATTACCGAACAGTGCCTGTGCCAGCAGTACCTTTACCTTCAGGGCCGGTGCCAGCTCGCTCATCTGCTTATAATGCAGATCAGTGTCAATTCCAAGACCGTTCAGAAGGGTCGCCGCATCGGACTCCGCTTCCCAGCCGTTCATATTGGCGAACTCGCCTTCCAGCTCTGCAGCCTTTACGCCATCTTCATCCGTAAAGTCTTCCTTGGCATAAATGGCATCCTTTTCCTTCATGATCTCATACAGTCTCTGATTTCCCATGATAACTGTATCCAGAACCGGATATGCATCATATTGGAAATGATCCTGTTTTAATATAGACAATCGCTCACCCGGATCCATGATAATTTCACCCTTGGTCGGTTCCAATTCTCCGGATAATATTTTCAGAAATGTTGATTTTCCGGCGCCGTTTGCACCGATCAATCCATAACAGTTTCCCGGTGTGAACTTGATGTTAACATCCTCAAACAATGCTTTTTTTCCAAGTCTCAGAGTTACATTTACTGCACTTATCATCTTGATACCCTTTCTTCTCTTTCATCGTTGTTTATCTTATCGTTTGATTTATTTCCGGAATTATCCGCAGCTTCTTCGGTTTCTTCCGGCTTCAGAAGTGTTACCCGGACTCGTTCCACTCTGGTTTTGTCCGCTTCCAGTACTTCAAACTCTACATTCTGTTCCCGGACAGTCTCACCCGCTTTAGGCAGATGGTCTAACAGTTCGATCACATAGCCGCCCACAGAATCGTAATCCTCCGACTCCAGCTTCAGTTCCAGTGCATCATTCAGATCATCAATCTTCGCTGCACCATCTACTTCATACTGATTTTCTCCTACCTGCTTTATAACCTCTTCCTCATACTCATCATATTCATCCCGGATTTCACCTACGATTTCTTCTAAAAGATCCTCTAACGTAATCATTCCGGCCGCTGCACCATACTCATCTAATACGATGGTAATAGACACAGAATTCTTCCGCATCTCATCCATAATATTAGATGTTTTCTGATATTCATACGTATAATACGGTTCTCGCATGATCGACCGGATCTGAAACGGCCGCTTTTCTGTAGCTTCTACTTCCCGGTAAAAGAACAGATCTTTCATGTGCAGAATCCCTATGATATTCTCCTTGTTTTCTTCATAGATCGGCAGCCGGCTGAACTGTTCTTCCATAAAAAGTCCAAGAACCTCTTCATAAGATGCGTCTACCGATGCCATGGTGATATCCGTTCTCGGAATCATAACCTCTTTTGCAATGGAGTCGCCGAAGTCTACCACATTCGTGATCATATCCTTCTCTTCCCCTTCGATCACTCCATCCTCATGGCTGACATTCACAATCGTCCGAAGCTCCGATTCTGTCATCTGTTTATTCATCGCGCTCTTATCCACACGAAGAATCCAGTAAATAAAATTACATAGCTTATCCAGCACCCAGATAACCGGTGTCAGTATGATTGATAATACTTTGATCGGAATTGCATAAAACAATGCAAACTTCTCATTATATATCGTAGCCAGATTTTTCGGTGTAATCTCGCCGAACAGCAGAATCAGCACTGTTAAAATACCGGTCGCTATGCCAACAGCCGCGCTTCCAAACAGATTGGTAGCCAATACGGTCGCCAGCGAAGACGATGTAATATTTACAATATTATTTCCTATTAATATCGCACTTAACACTTTACCCGGATTTTCCATAAGGCTAAGCACGACTGCCGCCCGCCGGTTTCCCTCTTCTGCCAATGCTTTCATTTTATATAGACTAACCGTCGTCAGAGATGTCTCTGCCGATGAGAATAGTCCTGAAAAAATCAAAAGTATAAACACCACGATTATCTGTATAATCGAGCCTGCCTGTATCGCGGAACTCCCGTCCAAAAATAACCATCTCCTAGCTTAATTTATTCTAAAATACTATCATTGTACTCAGCCATTGCAAAATTGTCAACTTTTGCATCATATTTTTCTCTTTTTCAGTCCATACTAATCAGGAATCCTTTTGATTCAAACCCCAGAACTCTAATATCAATATCTTTCGAAAGGAGTATTTACCATGCGTAGTTCCCAGGAAACTTATATGAATGTAGCAGAACATTGCAGTGCTTATGAGCATGTACAGAAGCCAAACTGTTTCTGTAATGAGGCACCAAGCAGCCCAAGCTGCTTAAACTGCAAGCATTTTGCAAAGGATGAGCATTGTACACTGGATTTATATGATTCCATTGTCAAAAATCTCTAAGTGTACCGTATAAACAAAGGAAGCCCGCTGCAGACAGCAACGGGTTTCCTTTGTACATAATTATTGTTTCTGAATTAGTTGTTGATCAACTTATCTTCACCATTCCAGCTATACAGCTTACGAATTTCTTCACCAACGATTTCTGATGGATGCTCAGCATGAAGCTTTCTCATAGTCTTGAAGTGAACCTGACGTCCTGCAGGTGACATATCTAACAAGAATTCCTTAGCGAAGCTACCATCCTGGATATCTGCCAGAACCTTCTTCATTGCCTTCTTGGTATCTTCTGTAACGATCTTAGGACCTGTTACATAATCACCATATTCAGCAGTATTTGAAATAGAGTATCTCATTCCTGAGAAGCCTGACTGATAAATCAGATCTACGATCAGCTTCATCTCATGGATACACTCAAAATATGCATTTCTCGGATCATAACCGGCTTCAACCAATGTCTCGAAACCAGCCTGCATCAGTGCACATACACCACCGCAAAGAACTGCCTGCTCGCCGAAAAGGTCTGTCTCTGTCTCTGTACGGAAGGTAGTCTCCAGTACACCTGCTCTTGCTCCACCAATTGCCAGTGCATATGCAAGTGCGATATCCAGTGCCTTACCGGTAGCATCCTGCTCTACAGCAACCAGACAAGGAGTACCCTTACCTGCCTGATACTCAGAACGTACAGTATGACCAGGTGCCTTAGGTGCGATCATAGTTACATCTACATCCTTAGGAGGTACGATACATCCATAATGAATGTTGAAACCATGTGCGAACATTAACATATTGCCCGGTTCCAGGTTTGGCTCGATATCTTTCTTGTACATATCTGCCTGAAGTTCATCATTGATCAGGATCATGATGATATCTGCCTTCTTTGCTGCCTCTGCTGCTGTGTATACTTCAAAGCCCTGTGCTTCTGCCTTTGCCCATGACTTGCTTCCTTTATACAGACCAATGATCACATTGCATCCTGATTCCTTTGCATTCAATGCATGCGCATGTCCCTGGCTTCCGTAACCGATTACAGCAATCGTCTTTCCATCCAATAATGATAAGTTACAATCTTCCTGATAAAAAATTCTTGCTTTTGACATTTTATTACATCCTCCTGTAATAGATAAAATTTATAGTGATTACTTCTTATCAAAGTAATTACTTGTCTGAATAATTTCCGCGAACCAAACCGGTCAATCCCGTTCGAACGATCGAGCAGATCTCAAATCCATCCAGCAGTCCAAGGAATGCTTCTACTTTATTAATATTACCTGTCAACTCGATCATCAATGAATCAACTGCCACATCCACGATCTTAGCTCGGAATACATCTGCCACGGCAATGATCTGCTGTTTCTCTGTCTTATCTGCCTTCACCTTCACAAGCACCAGCTCCCGGCATACAGACTGACCATCCTTCAGTTCTGTAACATTAATAACATCTTCTAATTTATATAACTGCTTCTCAATCTGATCCAGTGTCCGATCATCCCCGCTTACCACAACTGTCATGCGGGAATATTTCGGATTCTCTGTCACGCCAACCGTCAGACTGTCGATATTATAACCTCTGCGGCTAAACATACCGGACACACGGCTCAGCACACCGGATGAGTTCACTACCAAAAGTGATAAAACCCGTTTTTTCATGCTATGTACCACCCTTCATGATTCTGTCGCCTGCATTCTCCTGCATACGATTCACCTGTCATTGTAACAACTATTAGTTCGGTTGTCAAACATCCATTATGTCAAATTTCAGATATTTGTGTCAATTTCAGGTACAGTCCATTCGTTTCCTATTTCACCAGTTCACCGGCCACCAATACAGCTTCTGCCGCATCCTTGGAATAACCGTCCGCACCGATCTCATCCGCAAAGCTCTGTGTAATAACCGCACCGCCGATCATAATCTTCGCATCGACTTTCTGTGCCTTCGCATATTCCACCACATCTTTCATCCGCATCATGGTTGTTGTCATCAGTGCTGACAGCGCTATGATCTTTGCATGCTCCTTCACTGCCACATCAATGATCGTCTCCTTCGGAACATCCTTTCCGAGATCCAGCACCCGATATCCATAATTTCGGAGCATCAACGCTACCAGATTCTTACCGATATCATGGATGTCACCTTCCACAGTTGCGATTACGATTGTCGGCATCTCAACACCGGAATTCTTCTTTTCCAGCTTCGGTTCCAGATACTGGATTGCTGTTTCCATGGTCTCTGCGCTGGAAATCAGCTGTGGCAGGAAATAAATCTTCTTATTAAACAGCTCGCCCACTTCGTTGATGGCAGGGATCAGATAGGAATCAATGATTTCCTCCGGTTTCTTTCCGGCATTCAGCTCATCCTTTACACGATCCAGAATCTTGTTCTTATTTCCTTTCAGCACTGCCTCAAATACAGGTGCCGCCGTCTTCGCATCCTTCTTCTCCCCATCTGCCTGATTCGCAGTCTGCGAGGTCACTACCACATTGGTTGCAAACTGATTCACCCGTTCAATATACCGGACATCTGCCTGTTCTTTATTCAACAGCAGATCCGATGCAAAGGCCGCATTCATCAGCATTGCCTGAGACGGATTCGCAATTGCCATTGTCAGCCCGTTGGCGATGGCCATCGTCAGGAATGCAGCATTTACATTGATTCGCTCCGGAAGTCCGAATGAAATATTGGACAATCCGCAGATGGTTGCCAGCTGTAGCTCATTCTTACAGTATGCGATGGTTGCAAGTGTCTCCAACGCCGCCTTTTTATTCGCTCCGACCGTCGCCACCAGACCATCCACGACAATGTCTTCTTTGACAAATCCAAGGTCAAATGCCCGTTGTCTTACCGTTCTTATAATCTCATGCTTCTCATCTATGCTCTCCGGCAGACCCTTGTCAGAAAGCGGAAGCAGAATAAACATTGCGCCGTATTTCTTTGCAATCGGAAGCAGCTGATCCATCTTCGGCTGTTCCATCGATATGGAATTAATCAGGGCACGTCCCGGATAATTCCGAAGGGCAGCCTCAATAATATCCACATGACTGGAATCAATACAGAGCGGAAGATTTACCATCGCACTTACCTCTTTGATCACCCGGAGCATCATCTCTTTCTCGTCAATTCCGTTCATTCCCATATTGATATCCAGAATCTGTGCTCCCAGCCGTTCCTGCTCCTCTGCCATTTCCAGAACCAGATCCAGGCTGCCTTCCCGCAGCTCTGCCTGCAGCTTCTTCTTGCCGGTCGGATTGATTCGCTCGCCAACTACCATAAACGGACCATCCAGGTCTATCTCTACCAGTTTCCGCTCTGAGGTCAGGATTCTCCGCTTCTGTGTGGAAATCTCCGGAACCTCCATTCCTTTTACTGTCCGTGCCAGAGCCATGATATGCTCCGGGGTGGTACCACAGCATCCGCCTACGATTCCGGCACCGGCCTCTATCAGCTTCTGTCCAGCTTCCGCGAACTCCTCCGGTGTCATTGCATATACCGTTTCCCCATCTACGATCTCCGGCATGCCCGCATTCGGTTTGGCAATGATCGGCACATTGGCATATTCCTTCATAGCTGCAATAACCTCACACATCTCATCCGGTCCGGTAGAACAGTTTGCTCCGATAGCATCTACGCCCAGACTCTGCAGCACCGTCACTGCCGTTCCCGGATCCGTGCCAAACAGGGTTCTGCCGTCCTCATTAAAGGTCAGGGTCGCCATGATCGGCAGATCACAGGTTTCTTTTGCCGCCAGAACCGCCGCACGGGTCTCTGCCAGACTCATCATTGTCTCAACTACCAGCAGGTCTACACCAGCCTCTGCAAGATACCGGATCTGTTCCTTATATACATCGATCAGCTCTTCCAGCTCCAGATTGCCCATCGGCGCCAGCTGCTTTCCTGTCATGGTAATGTCACCGGCTATATATCCCCGGCATCCCGCCTTTACTACCGCCTGCTTAGAAATCGCAACCAGTTCTTTATTCATGCTCTCGATCCGGTCTTCCAGCCCGTACTCCTCGAGCTTGATCCGGTTCGCCGTAAAGGTCGGTGCGTAAACAATATTCGAACCCGCTTCAATATACGCAGCCTGCAGGTCGATCATCACCTGTGGGTGTTCTAAGATCCACTGTTCCGGGCAGACTCCCATCGGCATACCTGCCTTCATCAGATTGGTTCCGGTCGCTCCGTCCAGAACCAAAATTCTATTTTCAAACAAATTTCGAAACTGTTCCCGTGTCATAAGTCGTATCTCCTTTTTGTTTCCTCATTACGAGCACTCTAAACTGGGTCTTAGTATAGCATTTATGTATGAAAAATGGAAGAGCCGTTTTCTTATGGAAAAAAAGTCCGTCCTATGCTATACTGAACTCATATATATGAGTATAAAGGAGCGTGAATTCATGAATACAGAAACAGTTTATTCAAATGGAGCAATGCTTCAATGGACCGGCCACTTTGCAGAGATGATGGATATCAGCCCGGAGAAGATCAAGCTCTTAAATGTATGTCAGAAAAAGAAGAATGTAATACCTTCAATCGAGTCCCACAAGCGGGTTCTTGTCTTTGCCGATTCCAGTCATAAGAGCCTTTTTTACGACATTTGGGAAGCCGGTCTGGGTGATTGTGATGTATGGTACGGAACAGGAATCACTCCATCCGATCATATTCAGACCGCAAGGATCCGAGATCTGATCAATACTGAGATTTCAGAACCGACAGTTATCTTTATCTTAAACGAAAACACAAGGGAATCTTATAAGATCGGCATTAAAAACGAAAACTTCAGCCGCGGTCCGATCCACTATGTCGGAAGTGAGATTCGCGCTGTTATCATGAGTCTGCTCCATGTAGATGCTCAGGATGTCATCTGCATCGTAAGCGGAGAAAGTATTGCGATTGAAGCAGCGATCGTTGCCAGTGAGGGTACCATTATCGCAGTCGAACATGACGAGGCTTCTCAAGCCGCCATGGAAGAAAACGTAGAGAAATTCGGTGTTCACAATATTGAGATCGTCCCGGATCTGTCTCCGTCTTCTCTTTCCACTCTGCCGACTCCACGCCTGGCTTTTATAGTTGCAACCAAGAATCTGGAGCTTCATATCCAGAATCTGCTGGCATTGAATCCAAAGATGCAGTTTGTTATTTATACTCTGGAATTGGATATTCTTTCCGGAATCAAGGATATTTTTGAGCGAAATAAGATTCATAATATGGAAGTTCTGCAGATCAGCGTTTCCAAACTGGACAGTAAGAATGTGTTCGTCACACAGCCTTCTCCATGGTTGATTACCGGAGAGGCATAGAGACTGCCGTTTTTTCGCTAAAACGGCAGAATTTGCACATTCATCAATGCAGTTAACATTAAAACAGGCAATTGAGAATCGATTTACGATTTCCCAATTGCCTGTTTCAATTCTTATATAATCCTTATAGTTTCTGTCCTTCTTACTTCAGCGGAAGCAGATCATAGCTAAGCTTCTTGATCACCTGCAAGGTTTTATTCCGAACTTCTTCTGCTTCAAAGACTTCTAACAGCATATCCTTATCAAACCGATTATCCATCAGGAAATCAATCCAGTCAGCAAGATATGTCTTTACATACTCCACATTCTCTTCACTGGTATTCTTCAGTGAATTCTCGATATTGTTGATATAATCAACAACAGTCGGTCCCTGTGGCTGAGATGCTACCGGTGTCGGTGTATCGGACTCATCGGAAAGTTCAATAACTTTACCGGTCTTGGTGATGATCACACGCTTATTCGGCTTTTCCATTGGTTTTTCAACTGTCTTCGCATTACTGCGTGAAATAAAAATCTCAACTGCTTTCACCAGACATGCGACACTGTATGTCACTTCCTCCGGAGACTGTGCATCTTTACCCTTTTCATCATATTGATACCATAGCCATTCACTCTTATAAAGCATATCCTGAATTCTGGCATTTTCTAACATTTCCTTAATGCCCTCATCATACTGAGCTGCAGGTTTACCAAACAGACCGCCCTTCTGTGCAGGTGCATTTTTCCGATATCGGATCGGAAGCGGGATTTCAGCCAACGTCTTCACCAACATCTTATCTGCTTTTGCAGGGTCATAGCTATTACTTAAAATGTATTTTTCCGGATCATTTAATCCGTTTGTGATCATATCATCTGCTGTCATGAAGATCAGATGTTTCTGTCTATCTTCCAGCATATGCTTAATCTCATGATTTACCTTGCTCTTCTCAATAATAGAATTCTTACGGATCTTAAATGCCTTGATCTTCTCCTTAATGCTGAACAGAGACTTCAGCAGAGACGGATTCGCATTGACATAATTGCCGATCCATGTCAGTTCTACGTACTGATGCTCGATCCGATTGGACAGCTCATATACACTGTATCCATCAAACACAACATTCAGGGTTGTGTACAGCATTTCCAGGATCTCATATTTCTCTTCCCAGGAACGTCCTGCATTATCCTGATTTACCAATGCCTTAATGCCGCATTCATGGAAGACCAGGTTGTATTCAAACAAGCCTTCAAATACATTGCTCTTATCGCTTAAGCCGGCACCCACACCCAGAATCTGAAGATTGCGCTTCATTTCCGGTTCATCCTCGATATAACGGTATACCTTACGGATAAAGGTGGAAACCTCTGCGATCAGAGAATCAATTCTCCGGTTGTAAATATCCTGTTTGGAAATCGCAGTCACAACTGCCCGACTCAGAATGTTCGCATACTGAGTGCTCTGGCAGTTCCGGATCAGCTCCTTAAAGCTCTCATACACATTCAGGTTATCTACCGGAATATGCTCTGCATTCAATCCATAGAACTCAAATGCCTTATCATAATCCTTATCATTGATAAAGCCGTTAAAGAGTCCGATGCTGAACTGGATCTTATAATCATTTCCCACATTGTCATCTTCTACAAAGTAATCATACAGTACTTCCAGATTATTCAGGAAGGAATCGCACTTTGCTTCTTTGGACGGGATCAGCATCTCCAGGACAACATTGATCAGATCCATATAACCCATAACTGCCTTATCAAAGTTCTTCGGGCGTTCATCAGTCTCCATGATCTGATAGTATGTATTGATCAGCAACGGCGCGATCCGCTCACCGATCAGACGCATTGCGGTTGTAAAGCGTTCCGTCTGATACAGGTATAGCAACCAGATACTATAACGATAAATACCGGTTGTTCCGATAACCGCGTCCACATTATCCGAATCAATATCTCCATATACGAATTTAAATAATGGTTCAATCCAGTCTTCAATCTCTACCTTACCGGTACTCTTGATGTTTTCATCTACAAATCCTGCCAGTTCATATAGCTTTGTACACTGTGCCTTTACATCTTCATCAACCATCATATTGGACAGATCAAAATTACTATCCTTCAAATAGTCAATTACCAGTGTATAAAATCCATCTTCAACCTGTTCATTCAGGAAGCGGATCAACAGATCTTTATTGCTGGATGCGGCAATTGACAAAACACTGTTTTCTTTTGATGAGGTTATATTTGCTGGTAACATCATTTCTTTTTACCCCCTTGTCCTTATTTTATGTGTATTATGTATAATAATCATCTAACTAATAGAGATTTTAGCACAAGAACATAAAATGTTCAATAACCAATCATTGTTTATTCGTGGTATTTTCCCAAAGTTTTTTGTGCATATTGCCAATTATTTTTCATTTTTCGTCAAACCTGCCATCTTCAACAGGTGAAGTGCATTTGTTGTTGTACACATTCCACGTTTCAGACAATAATCAAAGTGAATCTCATCACCTTCATAATACTCTTCAAAATGATAATTTTCGGCAAAATCACACAGTTCAAAGTCATGTGTGGAAACGATCGTCAGATGCCCCGGCCCTGTAAGTCTCCGGATCACTGCTTCTGCTCCGATGATCCGGTCTGCCGAATTGGTTCCCTTGAATATTTCATCGATCAGACACAGCATCGGCCGGTTACTATTTCCATATTCTACCATTTCCTTAATCCGCAGAATTTCTGCATAGAAGGTAGAAATGCCATGTCCGACATCGTCTGTCACCCGCATGGATGTAAACAGCCGCATCCGGGTTGCCCTCACTGCCTCTGCACAGACCGGTGCTCCTGCGCAGGCAAGCACCAGATTAATACCGATACTTCTTAGAAAAGTCGTCTTTCCGGACATATTGGAACCTGTGATGATTACCGTCTGATCTTTCAGGGTAATACTGTTCGGGACCGCCTGTTCTGCCGGAATTAACGGATGACTGACATTCTGCACTAACAGTTCCGCCTGCTCCTGCTGCAGAATCTCCGGCATTGAGGTCTGCCGCAAAGTACCTATTACCGCCAGACTGCCCAGCATCTCAATCTCTCCCAATGCCCGGATTCCATCCTGCAGTTTCTGTTCATATCGGATTCTCCAGTCTGCCGCCCGTGCCGCCAGATGGTAATCATACAGACAAATGCCGGAAAGCCCCCAGTGCACGATCGGATTATGTCTGATATTATATGCATCGAGAATATGCTCCAGCTTTCCGAGTCCCTCCATTGCACTTCCCTTGCCCGCGATCCGACCGGCAAGCTCTGAGAGTGTCCGGCTCTCAAATCCAGCCGACTTTATGGTATACATCATCTGCAGGTAACTGTGCAGCTGCCGTTCCTGTGTGAAAATATCCCCGATCAGCCGGCTGCTGATTCCGGAAGTCAGCCAGGAAGTGCCAAGCGCCGCAAAGAATAAGACCATTATTATACCGGTCGGCCACCAGTGCAGTACCGCACCTACAATCCCAAGAATAAACAGTCCCGTATAACCGATCCCGATAATCCGCAGAATCGCTCCCATTTTTCTAATATCTATATTTTTCGTTGCAGTTGTATCCTCTGCCGTCAAAGGCTCTTTCTGCGTTCCCGGCTTTCCGGTTTCCAATTCTACACCCAGAGCCAGCGATTCATACCTTTCCATCAGCTCCCGGTTCTGCAGCAGCTCCTGTACCGCCTCCTGACGTTCTCTTAAACATTGCAAGTCCGGTTCTCCCTGTTTCAGTACCTCCGCCAGCCGCTGTCTGCCCCACGGTGTATGTGCAACGCAAATCATCTGATACAGAGAAGCCTTTCCAAAAATATCCAGATCCCGCGCTACATAATCCTTTTCCTCCAGAAATTCCGCACCGGTATCCGGAAATGTGTTCCAGCCACCCTGCAGTCTTGCAAGCTGCCTGCATTCTACCCGGGTCCGATTCTCCAGATACTGCTGTTCCAGACGAAGCTTCTCATGATATTGCATAACCAGAACAAATGCAGCCAGCATACCTGCCGCGACCAGCCATCCCCACCAGAACTTTCCTGCCGTTCCGAGCAAAACACCGCTAACGATTCCGCAAAAAAGCAGAAGTCTGCCGATGCTGATGCGGTTGTATTGCCGCTTCTTGCTCCGGTTCTGTATCCGGCAGCTTTCAAGCTGTTGATTGATTGCGTCTATTTCTTCTTTTATAAATCTGCCGTTTACTTCCTGTTCGCGGCTTTCTTCTTTTTTCTGATCATGCTTTTGATTCATATCTGCTTCCTTTATCCGATATCGTCTATTTCTGTTATCTTGATATAATAATTGCTTGTTCTCCCAGTTGTTCATAACGCTGTCTGACCAGTTCCTTCTCATATCCGATCGCCTCACCGGAATGATCCGGATCATTGAAATAATAGTAATTGTCATCAGCTCCAACCAGCACCAGGCAATGTTCACCTGCGATCCACCGGAAGGTACTGCCATCTGCAAGCTTCCAGCTGTCACCTTCTCTCGGCTCCGACATATGGATCGTTGCCCAGATAATAACCGGTATATCCTGTTCTATATAGTTTTTCTCAATTATTTCAAGATCTGTCCCCGTAATATCCACCGCATAACGGTTCCCATTCAGAATCCGGTTCAATCCGACAGTCAGTGCACCCGCATAACATCCGTAGCCGGACTTCCCTGCAGGATCTCCAATAAAATACTGTGACGGATCTGCGCCGACACCTGAGGCATCCTCCGGAGTAGATACCCGGTCCATCTGTGCATACAGATCCTGTGCCGTCGCACCGATTCCATAGTAGTTCAGAAGCATTGCTCCGCTTACAAGCTCGCAGCCCGTCTGATAATCGCTATCCTGCTGTGTGATCAACGGTACTGTAATTAATGGCGTGTCCTTCTGTGCCAGCCGGCTGAGAGCAGGCATATTTCTTGACATCTCTGCCGGTCGAAATAATCCTTCTACCGTCTCCGGTTCCGGTTCTAACCGCTTTAATACCTGTTCGCCTTTCTCCTTCCAGTTAATTCGGCTGATTTCCTCCCAATGGAGTGAATAGAAAAAGATGCCCACAAAACAGAGAAGGGATATGCATAATATTCTTAATAATGTATGTTTTTTCTTTTCTGCCATGTTACTACCTTAATAAACAATAACTAATAGAGAAACTGCTACGCCTGCTAACTCGCAGTGCTCCAGCTCGTAAAGCCGATGGCTTTCCTCGCTGTTCGGGCTGCGCCCTATACCGCAGAACCTGAATAAAGCCGAGCGTAAGCAAGCTTCCGCCGACTTCATTCGGTTCTCCGGTGCACTGCTCTTATTATATCACATTTCTAATTGATTTTTTCCCAATTTCGTATTAAAATATTCAATATGTGAAACAATATATTAAAAGTAAAAGGAGAGATCGCAATTGAGTAAAAAGGGTGGTACAATCGTTAAAATAGTTGCTGTTGTTGCAGGTATCGCAGCGGTAGGAACTGCATGCTATGTTTACAAGGATAAGATCGTTGAGTTTTTCCAGAAACTGAAGTTAAAAGAGAAGGTTGATTCTGTAAAGTCTTTTGTTGATGAGAATGTTCTTGGCAAGAAAGATGATGATTATTTTGATGATGCTGATTTCTTTGATGATGATGACAGCGATGCTGTTGCTGATCGAGAGACCGGCAACCGGGGATATACTTCCATCACAATCACAACAGATGATTCCGAGGAAGAGCCTGCAGAAGAGGCTGATGACGAACCGGTCAAAGCAGAGTCTGAAGATGCTCCACAGTCCACTGAAGCTGCTAAGGCTGCAGATGCCGAGACAGATGTTGAGGAGTATGAGAACGAAGGCTTATCCGATACTTCCGAAGATGAAGATGCTTTAGCAGATGAAGCTGCTTTAGACGGTGCTTCTCCGGAAGAGATTTAATCCTGACATTTTAATGGGCAGACAGGGAATTCTATTTAATTCCCTGCCTGCCCATTTTTATTTAAACTTACTTATTCATCACTCTCTCCGCCGGTATCCTTTTCCTCTGCCTTTGGCATTTCCGGCTCTGACAGCTCTGTTTCCGGCTGTTCTGCTTCCGGCTGTTCTGCTTCTGCCACTCCTGCATTTCCTGCCGTAGTATCCAGATCAAATATCTTAATCAACCGATTATCAATCATCGGATTTAATTTTACCAATGTTTCCATGATTTCATCTGCACAGTTTTCCAGTTTAAAATCATGTTCATAAAACATTTTCTCCGGATTTGACATCGTCAACCGATATACCTGCTTCCTGCCATGCATGGAGGTGATCACATGCTTGGATATATATTTAATATAATCGATTCGCACAAAATCAGTTGTACGCCAATTACTAATGACCAGGTACTCATCTGTAATATAGTAATTATAATGGTGCTTCACCAATCGTTTTCCAAGCTGGGATCGGATCTCCTCATATACCAGCTGCCGATCGCCAAACTCTTTCAGTGAACGTGTGCTCGGGTGCTTTCCCGGCCAGATTGTCCAGTAAATAGTTAATAGTATTGTTATAACAGATGCCGCATACGGAATAATTAACAGCAGCCACATCAAAAAGATTTCCAGATATGGATAGTCCACTTCACTGACCATCAGAGGAAAAACCACTTCATTAAATGCATCATAATCTATCTCCAGCTCTTTCGCAAACTCATTTTTCATTGCCTCCAAGCTGGCTGAATCACCGAGAATCGTCCCCCAGACTTTTTCATTATCCAAAACCGGTTGGGGATCTTTGGTCTTTATCAGAAAAAATACGCATTCATCTTCCAGAAACGCATAGTAATATGCGCCCGTCCGTTTTCCGTTCTCATAATAATCATAACCGGTATACTTCATGACCGGCACCTGCATTATGATATTATTGCTGTTGCTTTGATGCCGGCTCGTTATTTCATCTAATCGTTCTACCTGATGCGTTGTCATATGATAAATAATCGGATAATGCATAACTATCGTCAGAACCAGAATCAGTACCAGCAATGCCGGCACCAGCATCGCAATTGTATTACGGAACAAAATCCAGTTCAGCCGCCTTGCCGCTCTTTTTATCTTTTTCATACTTCTATAACTCTCCTTAAGCTTCCATTTACTATACTACAATTTCTAATATCTCTCAACTGTTTCCATCTGTTTTCCACAACCTATTTGACAGCATTTCCACTCACAGGCTATAATTGATGGTATATTATGTTTATAATTAATCAGAATCGAGGAATCATATATGGACTCATATACCAGTTTTGCACAGGTCTATGATACTTTCATGGACAACATTCCTTATAAAGAGGGTTGTGCCTATTTGTGCCGGCTGCTTGCAGAATACGGCATCACAGACGGCCTTCTCGCAGAACTCGGCTGTGGCACCGGGACCTTGACCGAATTGCTGTCAGAGTGCGGCTTTGACATGATCGGAATTGATAATTCTCCGGATATGCTGGAGATTGCCATGGATAAACGTGCCGAATCCGGTCATGATATCCTGTATCTTCTACAGGATATGCGGGAGTTCGAGCTGTACGGAACCGTCCGCGGCATCATCAGCTTTTGCGACAGTATAAATTATATCACCGATCCACGGGAGCTACTGACTGTTTTCCGGTTGGTCAATAATTATCTGGATCCCGATGGCATCTTCATCTTTGACTTCCATACCCTGCACTATTATAAGGATATCCTGGGCGAGTCTACCATTGCCGAGGACCGGGAGGACATGAGTTTTATCTGGGACAATTATTATGATACCGAATCCCGGATCCACGAATTCGGATTAAGTATCTTTGTACAGGAAACAGATGATCTATATCGGAAATATCAGGAGGATCACTACCAACGTGCTTATTCCCTGGAAGAAATCAAGGAACTGCTTGCACAGGCAGGTCTTATTTTCCTGGATGCATATGACGAGTTATCCTTCGATCATCCGAACGAGAACAGTACCCGCATCCATGTCATTGCACGGGAATGCGGAAAATCTCCGGCGTGATTTATCGATACTAACAGATTTTAATTAAGAAAGGATTTTAATATGTCAGATTATATTATAAGAGGAACTGCAGCAGGTGACCAGGTGCGCTTCTTTGCTGCAACCACAAGAGAACTGGTCGAAACGGCCCGTGAGATCCATAACACCAGCCCGGTTGCCACCGCCGCTCTCGGCAGACTGCTGACCGCAGGTGCCATGATGGGAAGCATGAGCAAAAGTGAGGAGGATCTGACTACTCTGCAAATCAAATGCAACGGACCGATCGGCAGTCTTATGGTAACCGCTGACGGCGCTGCCAATGTAAAAGGCTATGTCGGGAATCCAAATGTTATCCTGCCCGCCAACAGCAAAGGGAAACTGGACGTTGCCGGTGCCCTGGATCTTGGTGTATTAAGCGTCATCAAGGATATCGGCTTAAAGGAGCCTTATGTCGGACAGACACAGCTGGTTTCCGGTGAGATTGCCGAGGATCTAACCTATTATTTCGCCACCAGCGAGCAGGTACCCACCTCGGTTGCCCTGGGTGTGTTAATGAATCATGAAAACACCGTACAGCAGGCCGGTGGCTTCATTATTCAGCTGATGCCGTTTGCTGAAGAGTCTCTGATTGATTCTCTGGAGGAACGTCTGAAAAATTACACCTCCATTACCACCCTGTTAGACCAGGGAAAATCTCCGGAGGATATTATGAAGGATATCTTCCAAGGCTATGATCTCCGGATCATGGATCAGATTCCAACCGTATATCGATGCAACTGCTCCAGAGACCGTGTTGAGCGTGCGGTACGCAGTATCAGCCGCAAAGATATTGAGGAAATGATCGCAGACAATCAGCCGATCGAAGTCAACTGCCACTTCTGTAACAAACATTATGTCTTTAATGTGGACGACTTAAAGAAAATGATACAGGAATAATTATGAGACTTCATCAAAAATGCAACTAATGTATATAATGTATACGAATTAAAGAAAAAAGCCATATTCATCCCTCGCTTCCGGATTCCCGGACATTCGGATGAATATGGCTTCTTTCTTGTATTACGTTTTCGGAAGCTTACTTCCTACATTTTCTACCTGTTTGCTTACTTACTCTGTGCATTCCTCTTGGCACGCATACGCATGGTAGGATCCAGAATCTTCTTACGGATACGCAGACTCTTCGGTGTAATCTCCAGCAGTTCATCGGTATCGATAAACTCCAGTGCCTGTTCCAGGCTCAAGACTCTCGGCGGAACCAGCTTCAGTGCATCATCGGAACCGGATGACCGGGTATTCGTCAGATGCTTGGTCTTACATACATTTACCTCGATGTCATCGGTCTTACCGTTCTGGCCGACAACCATACCACCGTAAACAGCTTCGCCCGGCCCGATAAACAGAGTACCACGTTCCTGTGCATTGAACAGACCGTAAGTAATACTGGTACCGCTCTCGTATGCGATCAGAGATCCCTGATTCCGATACTGGATATCTCCCTTATATGGCCCATAACCGTCAAAAATCGTATTGATCACACCGGTACCTTTGGTCGATGTCATGAACTCACCTCTGAATCCGATCAGTCCACGGGACGGAATGTCAAACTCCAGACGGACGTTGCCATCTGACATTGGTGCCATGCCCTGCAGCTCACCCTTACGCTGTGTCAGCATATTGATCACAGTACCGGAGAATTCTTCCGGAACATCTACGACTGCGATCTCCATTGGTTCCAACTTCTTACCGCGCTCATCTTCTTTATAAATAACCTCTGCCTTGCTGACCGCGAACTCATAGCCTTCCCGACGCATATTCTCGATCAGGACAGATAAATGCAGCTCGCCACGTCCGGATACCTTATACGCCTCGGTTGTCTCCGTCTCCTCTACCCGCAGGCTGACATCTGTATTCAGTTCCCGGAACAGACGATCACGCAGGTGACGGGAGGTGACGAACTTTCCTTCCTTACCGGCTAACGGTGAATCATTTACCATGAAATGCATGGAAATCGTAGGCTCTGAAATCTTCTGGAACGGAATCGGGTTCGGAGCTTCCGGTGAGCAAAGGGTATCGCCGATATGAATATCTGCAATACCGGAAATCGCTACGATGGAACCGATCTGTGCCTCGGTCACCTCGACCTTATTTAATCCGCTGAACTCATATAACTTACCGATCTTAACTCTCTGATACTTATCCGGATCATGATGGTTCACCAGTACGACTTCCTGATTTACTTTCAGGGAACCGTTATCTATCTTACCAACACCGATACGGCCTACATATTCATTATAATCAATTGTACTGATCAGCACCTGAGTCGGTGCCTCCGGATCTCCTTCCGGTGCCGGGATATGATTGATGATCGCTTCAAACAACGGTTTCATATCTGTGCCGGGCACATCCATTTCGGTGCTGGCTACACCGGTCTTCGCCGATGCGAAGATAAACGGGCAATCCAGCTGCTCCTCACTTGCATCCAGATCCATCAGAAGCTCCAGTACCTCATCCACAACCTCTGCCGGTCTTGCTTCCGGACGGTCGATCTTATTAATACAGACAATTACACTTAAATCCAGTTCCAGTGCTTTCTTTAATACGAATTTCGTCTGTGGCATTGCACCCTCAAATGCATCCACCACCAGAATAACGCCATTTACCATTTTCAGGACACGTTCTACTTCTCCGCCGAAATCCGCATGTCCCGGAGTATCGATAATGTTGATCTTGGTATCGCCGTACATAACTGCCGTATTCTTAGACAGAATAGTAATACCTCTCTCTCGTTCAATATCATTGGAATCCATTACACGCTCTGCTACTTCCTGATTTTCCCGGAACACACCACTCTGCTTTAACAGCTCATCCACCAGGGTTGTCTTACCGTGATCAACGTGAGCGATAATTGCAACATTCCGGATATCCTCTCTTGCGATTTTCATAAATTGCCTTCTTTCCTTATTATAAATCTACTTTTTTCTCTTTTTCAACGCGTTACATTCTATCATAGAGTTCGTTGCTTGGCAAGAAAAAGCTTCTTTAACCAAAGAATTCTTCTAATTTCTCCACCGGAACCCTGGCTCCGGTCGCCTCCGTGACCGCTTTTACAAACCGCTCATAGTCCGGTGCATACACATCAACAAGAAGTGTCACCCGATCTTCATAAATCGTATCGGCAATCACCGCATCCTCCTGTGCGATCAGATACTGTAGTTTCCCCAGATCTCCATAATCCATACCAAGCTTCGCCCGGATCATCGGCCGCCGCTTCTTCACCACACCGGCTGCCAGTGCCGCCTTTGCCGCTTCGGTATATGCCCGGACCAGGCCTCCGGTTCCCAGAAGCGTCCCGCCGAAATACCGTGTCACCACAATACAGACATTCCGGACACCGCTTCCGCCAATCACTTCCAGAATCGGCTTACCTGCCGTCCCCTGCGGTTCTCCGTCATCCGAGAATCGGAGCAACGGCTGCGGGCCGGTCCCAATTGAAAATGCATAACAGTTATGTCTGGCATCATAATGCTTCTTCTTAATCTTCTCCACCGCCGCCAGTGCCTCCTCCTCGGATTCTGCAGGCACTGCATAGCCTATAAATCTTGATTTTTTCTCTATGATCTCATCCTGTCCGGCTTCCACCAGTGCTAAATATTCTTCCATGCGGATCCCCTTCTGTCATACTGTTTTACCCGATTTTTTCAACCATTTCCCAGTATAACCGGATTCTGCACCGGGTGCAATTCATTCTGTATAATTTCTTTCGAATTTGTGAATAATCCCAGGTGATACAAAGTTTTTCTTTATTTCAATAGTAGTATTTGATATAATAGACGGGATAAAGGAGGCGCTTTCATGAACTTTAATAAAAATGAAACGATTAAGAAACAGAAACATCTGGTTTCAAAAGCCAGCAAGAATAAAGAAAAAGCGAAAGTCTCTGTATTTAAGGGCTTTTTAATCTGTATTATTGCTTTTGTTGCCATTTGCATCGGTGCCGGGCTCGGTATGTTTAACGGTATCCTGGATGATGCACCGAGCATTGATGACATCAATGTTGTGCCGGAAGGTTTCCAGACCTGTGTTTATGATCAGAACGGAAATCTGGTAACAACACTTTCCAGCATCAATTCCAACCGTGAGTATGTATCCTATGATGAGATCCCGGTAAATCTGCGTAATGCATTTATCGCCATTGAGGATGATCGTTTCTGGCAGCATAACGGTATCGATATTCGCGGTATCTTCCGTGCCGCCTATGAAGGTGTCCGGAATGGTTTCAATTTCAATCAGGGTGCCAGCACCATCACCCAGCAGTTGATCAAGAATGAGGTTTTCAACGTTGGTATGAATGAGAATACCAAGCTGGATTCTGTGAAACGTAAGATTCAGGAACAATACCTTGCAATTGAGCTGGAGAAGCGTTTGAGTAAGGAAGATATTCTGGAATATTATTTAAATAGTATCTATTTAGGCGAAGGATGCCACGGTGTAGAAACCGCTACCAAGACCTATTTCGGCAAGGAAATGTCTGAGCTCACTGTCTCAGAATGTGCAGTTATCGCGGCCATTACCCAGAACCCATCCAAATATGATCCGGCTCTGCATCCGGACCAGAATGCAAAGCGTCGCCAGACCGTTCTGGACTATATGCTGGATCAGGGATTGATCGATGATGCCGAATACAAAACCGCATGTGCGGATGATGTATACTCAAGAGTTGAGTTAACTCATGATACCAATGCAGAAAATGCATCTGCCAATTCATATTTTATTGATTCCGTAATCAATGCCTTAATGAATCAGTTGATCAACGAATACGGATATTCGAAAAAGGATGCTTCCAATCTGGTATATGCCGGCGGTTTATCCGTATACATCACACAGGATGCCGGAATCCAGAATATCTGTGATACCGTATTAAATGATCCTGAGAATTATCCCGCATCCACACAGGTATCCCTGTCCTACCAGTTATCTCTGATGGATGATAATCAGAACGTTATTAACTTCAGTACCAATCATCTGTTAAAGCATTTCAAGGAAAAGACCGGTAACAATAACTACTCTCTGATCTATAGCAGTGAGGAAGAAGCCCGTGCTGCAGCCGATGAGTTCAAAGCAGATATGATGGCAGAAAATCCGGATTATCCATATGCCGTTGAGAGCTATGATACAACGATCCAGCCACAGATTTCCTTCACACTGATGGATCAGTCAACCGGTTATGTAAAGGCGATCGTCGGCGGACGCGGTGACAAGAAGGGTGACTTAACCTTAAATCGTGCAACCGATTCTGCCCGTCAGCCGGGTTCCTGCTTCAAGGTTCTGGCTGCTTTCGTTCCTGCCCTGGATGCAGCCGGCAAGACGCTGGCCACAACTTATGAAGATGCACCGTTCACTTATGATAATGGTCGGCCGGTTGCGAACTGGTGGGGTGACAGCTACCGTGGATTCAACTCCATCCGGGATGCGATCCGCGATTCCATGAACGTTATCGCAGTTAAGACCATTACCGATATCGGACCACAGCTTGGTTTTGATTATCTGATGAATATGGGATTTACCACTCTGGTAGAATCCGAAACCTATGCTGACGGAACTGTTTACTCAGATATTCAGCAGTCTCTGGCATTAGGCGGTATCACAAACGGTGTTACCAATCTGGAGATTACCGCTGCTTATGCTTCCATCGCAAATACCGGTGTCTATGTAGAGCCTATTTTCTACACCAAGGTATTGGATCATGACGGAAACGTTCTGATCGATAATCAGCCGGAGACCAAACAGATCATGCAGCCAACAACTGCATGGCTGATCAACAACGCAATGAAGGATGTTATCACATCCGGTACCGGTGGTCCGTGTGCATTATCCAGCGGCATGCCTGTATCAGGTAAGACCGGTACATCTTCCAAGGATTATGACCTGTGGTTCTGTGGATCCACTCCTTACTATACAGCTTCTATCTGGCTTGGATATGATATCAATACATCTCTGCCAAAGGGAAGCGGTTCCCTGCATGAACGTATGTGGTCTAAGATCATGCAGCAGATTGTAGAACTGGAAGGTCAGGAAGTCAAAGACTTTCCAAAGGTGGATGGAATCACCAGTGCCACAGTCTGCCGCACTACCGGCCTTTTGCCAAAAGATGGTTGTGAAACCAAAACAGAGTATTTTGCTGTTGGTACGGTTCCGACAGAAACCTGTGGCATGGAAGTCATTGATATGTGTGCAGAATCTAATCTTCCGGCAACCGAGAACTGTCCGGAGAAATATGCACTGACCTTCTTCCGTCAGGAGGATGGAAGCATTTATATTCCATATGCATTCCAGGATCGAGGAATTCCTGCCGGCTTTGATACCCAGACCTGTCCGATTCATCCTGCCGGTACTACTACCGAAGAGGCAACCGAATCTAATTCTTACACGATCACTTCCAGTGTAAACGGAACCGGCGGTACGATCACAGCAAGCTGCAAGGTTCCAAAGGGCGGAAGCAAGACCTTCTATATCACACCGGCAACCGGATATGCAATCGCTGATGTTTTAGTCGATGGTCAGAGCAAGGGCGCTGTTTCAAGCTACACCTTCAAGAATGTGAACGAAAACCACAGCATTACCGTTAAATTCACAGCAACTGAAAGCACAGCAACTACTGAGGCTCCAACCTCCACCGATACGGCAGCTCCGACAGAGTCAACAACCGAGACTTCTACGGACACTTCCGAACCGGCACCGGATGTTCAGACAACCCGGTCGCAACGCCAGCGTTATCTGTGGAGAATTCGTTAATAAGGTTTAAAATCTATCAGGCATTAAACGCCGGAAGAAGGCACGCAGCCATTATGTGAGCTGCGTGCCTTTTTGTATCTATATGAAGAAATAGTACCCGGGATCTATTTCATTGTTGTCTACTTCTTCATTTTCGGTCGGAAGATCAGCGATGCCAGATAAGAAAAAACCAAGGCCGATGAGGTACCTACCGCTGCCATGCGGAAACCTCCGCGGAACAACCCGATAAATCCATCCTGATCCACCGCTTCCTTAATCCCCTTCCACAGATTATATCCGAATCCGCTTAACGGAACAGCCGCACCGCCGCCGGCAAACTTAAGCAATGGTTCATAAAGGCCCAGTGCTCCCAGAATCGCTCCGCCGCATACCAGTGTTACCATCACCCGCCCCGGCATCATTTTCGTCGTATCCATCAGGATCTGTGCCAATACACAGATTCCCCCTCCGATCAGAAATGCCCATACATAATTCATATCATCTGCACCCCCGATTCTCAATCATGACTGCATGTGCAATCCCCGGCACTGTCTGTCCCTCATTGAAGCTGACCGTAGATAATAAGGCACCTGTCGGGACAAATAGCACCCGGTTCCACTCCCGTTTCTTTAATTTGTCCAGGATATAACCGGCCAATGTGACTGCAGAGCATCCGCAGCCGGAACCGCCGCTGTGCGTATCCTGTTCACTGTTATCATAGATCTCAATTCCACAGTCCATATGCTCATCCAGAATATCATACCCGTTATCATTTAACAGCTTGATCAGAATTCCTTTTCCGACCTTACCTAGATCTCCGGTAACGATCCGGTCATAATCCTTCGGCTTCCGTCCGAAATCCTGCAGATTCTGATAGATGACTGCCGCCGCAGCCGGAGCCATTGCCGCACCCATATTCATAGAATCCCGCACGCCATAATCCGTAACTGTCCCGGTGGTAATCCCCGGAATCACAATCTCTCCCTCCGGATCATCTGACAGAACAAATGCTCCGCTTCCTGTCACTGTCCAGGTCGCGCTTAACGGACGTTGATTCCCATATTCCAACGGAAACCGGAACTGCTTCTCCGCACTTCCGAAGTGGCTGGAAGCTGCTGCCAGTACGTTATGTGCATAACCTGCCGCCACCGTCATAGCCCCTAACGATAATGCCTCACCGACCGTCGAGCAGGCACCATATAATCCAAACAACGGAATATCCATATCTTTAATGCCAAACGTAGATGCGATCAACTGTCCCAGCAGATCACCGGCAAATACATATCTGATATCCTGCCGCTTTAAGTCCGACTTCTCTATCGCAAGCTGACAGGCCTGCCGGATCAACTCGCTTTCTCCTTCCTCCCATGACTCCCGGCCGACCATTGGATCCTCTATGATCCGATCAAAAAAAGCCTGCAAAGGACCTTCTCCTTCCTTCTGTCCCACGACAGAAGCTGCACTTCGGATGCAGGGAGGATTGTCAAATGCTAGGCTTTGTCTTCCTTTTTGCTGCTGCATAATTTCACCTCCGGAACTACGATTCAAATTCATCATTTGAAATTAGTATTCCGAATTTCAACAACTATATAACAGGTAAATGCTGGTTATATTTATTTATGATCGTTTTCTGATCATGATGCCGGTACAACCTTTACAACAAATGTAATGACACCCAGGATCGTCAAAATAATACCGACTGTCCGATTCAAACGTTTCTCTTCGCATCTGTTGGCAAATCTTGCTGCCCAGGTTGCTCCGATAATCGTAGATACCACACAGATGACCATTGCCATCGGATGCAGCTTGCATCCCATGATATAATGGCTCGCTGCTCCGGTCAGTGCAATGATCGTCATGATCATAGTGCTGGTACCGACCGCAGTTTTTAAATCATAGCCAAGAAGCACCGTCAATGCAAACAGCATCATGGCACCGCCACCGGCTCCTGCAAATCCGCAGATCAGTCCGATCACTACTCCGGAGCCGATCGATAGTGCGATCTGCAGCCATTTACGATGCTTCTTTACCTTACTGGTCTTCTCTTCCGTAATCGGACTGATAATAAACTTCAATCCCAGATAGGTCGTTGCCAGCATGGAATATAGACCGATCCCATCCGGTGTTACGATTGAGAACTTATAACCGACATAGCTTCCGGCTACCGTAAACAGAAACGCCGGTCCTAAAATGATCAGACCGCGTTTAATGTCAATGTTCTTATTTTTGTAATATGTAAATGCAGAAATCGCAGATGCCAGAACATCGGATGCCAATGAGATAGCAACCACATCATAGGAATCCATCCCCCCTAAGGAAACCAGTAACGGAGTAATGACAACTGCCGCTGACAAGCCCGCCAGACCGGTTACTATCCCGGCCCCAAGGCCTGCCAGTATGCATAACATAATAAAATACATAAAATCTATACCTCTAATCTATATTTCTTCCAATGTTTTCTGCAGCTCCTCCGCAGATACATCAACGGTCTGATAGCCGGCAATGCCCATATCCGGCAGATCCTGTCCGTTTTCCGGTTCCTTCCCTGATCCCATCAGCAGAACCTTCGCCTCAGATGCCGTCGGCAACCCTTTCAGTTTCCGGAATGCCTCTGCTCCCTCCTGAAGTAATACTTCCTCACTCAGAAGAATAATATCCGCCTTATGGGATGAAAAATAATCCTCTGCCTGCCGCAAGCTGGTAATTCCAATCACCCGATACTTGTCTGCCAGCTCCAGTTTACGCTTCTTCAGCTGTTCCATGTTCTGATTCAGAATCAGAAGTGTCTTCTTCTCAGAACGCTCCGGCAACCGGTCAAATACCTCTTTTACCCTTGTCAGCAGAGTATGTTTCTCAATCGGTTTCGCAATATACCCCTCTGCTCCTGCCGCCGCACAACATTTTACCGTATCCCGATCCTGTCTGCCGGTAAAGAAAATCACCGGAAACTGCTTCCCTTCCGGCAGCTTCCGTAACTGTTCCAATGTCGTAAATCCGCTCATCCCCGGCATCTCTATATCCAATAAAAGAAGATCGAACTTCGTCTCCTCTGCCATGTGAATTGCCTGCATACCCGACAATGCTCCGAGCACTTCATAAGAGCCTTCTGTCAGATACTTCTGAACTGTCTTCAAGCACATTAAATCATCATCAACTACCAATATCCGTTTCCCCATACAAAACACCTCCTGATTCCTCTTCTGTGTGCCCGTTTCCCTTGGGTCGCATTCGCTCCTTTATCTCTGTGTATATATGCACATTCATTTCTTGTATTTTAACATATAAGTTTTTCTTCGTAAAGGATTGCAGGAAATCTATAAATCAAGTATGCTAATTATAGTATTATTAAATGAACAGGCAGGTATTCTTATGGAACAGATTATATATCAGGTAACGAATTACGATGAAGAAGCAGTCTATAAAGCAGTCAGCAAGGCACTATCCGATCTGCATGTGCAGGATGACCTGAAGCCCGACATGCGGATTGTCTTAAAACCCAATCTGGTCATGGCTAAAAAGCCGGAGTTCCCGGTCACGACCCATCCTCTGATCGTAAAGTCTGTTGCCCGGTGGTTGCGCGAGCAGGGCATGAAGCACATCACCGTAGCAGAAAGCTCCGGCGGCCCTTATAATGCTGAATATATCAAAGGCATCTATCATACCTGTGGCATGACCGAGGTCGAGCCTTATGCAGAGTTAAATTCGAATTTTGATTTCGTCTCCGTTCCGTCACCGGAAGGGTTTGTCAACCATACCTTTAACATCATTAAGCCGATTGCGGAAGCGGATTATATTATCAATCTGCCGAAACTGAAAACACATGCAATGACCGGATATTCCGGTGGCATTAAGAATCTGTTCGGCTGTATTCCGGGACTGCAGAAGCCACAGCTCCATTACCGGTTCCCGGACATCGAGGACTTCTCCAATATGCTGGTCGAGCTGTCCCTGTCGGTGCAGCCACAGGTTACTCTGATCGATGCGATCGATGCCATGGAGGGAAATGGTCCGACCGGCGGCACCTCACACCCATTGGGATTGATTCTTGCCGCAAGAGATATGTATACACAGGATTATTTTGCGGCAAGTCTCATGCAATTAGATCCGGATGAAATCGTGATGATCCGTCAGGCAAAGGACCGTGGTCTGATCCATATGGATGAGCTGGTGCAGATCGGTGATCCGCTCCCGGCAGAGCTCACCCCGTTCCGGCAGCCGGATACCCGTTCGCTGGACTTCTCCGGAAAAGTACCGGCATTCCTGCAAAAGCCATTTACCGCATTTCTTTCCAAAGTGCTGAAATCCTATCCGAAGCTCCAGCCGGATCTGTGTGTCGGCTGTGGCAAATGTGCGGAAAGCTGCCCGGCTCATGTTATTGAGATCAAGGACCGCAAGGCACATTTCCGCCGCAAGGGCTGTATCTCCTGCTTCTGTTGTCAGGAAATGTGTCCTATGAAGGCAATTGCCGTAAAGAAAGCATTGTAGCGATTCCGTGAAACTGTTATACTGGATTATATAGTTATCCTTAGCATTGCAATAGAAAAGAGGTATCTTTATGAATAAATTTTGTTCCCATTGCGGACGCGAATATGATATAACGGCACACTTCTGTCCTTCCTGCGGATGTAAGAATGAGGCAGCTCCGGTGCAGCCACAGGTACAGGCAGTGCAGCCTCAGATTCAGGTGGTGCAGCCTCAGGTTCCGCCAGTGCAGCCTCAGGTTCCGCCAGTGCAGTCTCAAGTACAGGCAGTGCAGCCTCAGGTTCCGCCAGTGCAGTCTCAGGTTCCGCCAGTGCAGGTGCAGGCCACTCAAGTACAGCCGGCTCAGCCGCAGGTGCAGATAGCGCCGGCGCAGATGCAACCGACTTCGATCCAAGTACAGCCTCAAGTACAGGCAGCCCCGGTACAGATACAACCAGCACAACCGCAGATACAAACTGCTCCGGTTTCACAACCAATGCAATCCGGACCGGCTTCAACTGTGCAACCGCAGCCAGCCATGTACGGGAATAATCAGACTTATATTGATGCTTCCATGTATGCCAATGCACCGGTCAAGCCAAAGAAAAACCACACCTGGATCATTGTGGTTTCCGTGGTCGGCGGTTTATTTCTGCTGTTGATCATTTTACTTGTCATTTTCATCTCACTGATGTTAAAGTCCGGCACAACTGCAAATGATCTTCTGAACAACAATACCGGCTCGCATCGCAGCCTGCAGGAATTACAAGATTATTACTATGCAGATTATAAGAATGCAGATCTGAATTCCTCCGAATTTCTGGATTTAAATACAGAGGACACTTCTAATTCCGGTACTGTTTCCACAGAAGATTCATCTGCTGCATCTACCGAAAGCAGTTCCACTGTCAGCGTGCAATCCGCTGATTTTCAGGATAGCGATCTGACTTTTATAAATGTAGCAAATCAGGATGTTCTGAATCTGTCTGCTGACACGGCCTATCTTTTACAGGATGGTACACCGGACCGCCAGACCTCTCTGTCTCAGAGCACAGTCTCTCAATATACAGATAACATCCAAGGCGATGCACAGTATTCCCTGGGTCGGGAAATCGCACCCGGGGCTTCTCTCGCTGACTTCTGTAATGCCTATGGAATTAACAGTTCTAATTCTATGCTGCAGGTTCACAGCAACGATGCATGGAGTTACTACTATTTCTCCAACCCGAGGACTCTGAGCGGACTCTCTGCAGATGCCATCTGCCTGACCATTGGCTGGTCCAAAAAAGATAATACCTGGACTCGTCTGAATGCTAATTCTCTGCAGAATTATTTCTCCTCTGCACAGGATTCTTCTGATGATGAGGTCCTGTTCTATACCGTAACCTTAAATGTTCCAACCGATCCTGATACCGTTTCTGCTGACAGCATCCGGCTTCAGACGATTCAGGTTGAATACGGAACACCGGATGCCTTCTATCATTTTTATGGTCGGAATGCAGCTGAAAACTAATCTTAAGGAGGGGGATTTATGCGTATTTCACATACTCAGCACATTCATCATATCAGGCATATGCTGACAACTATTTTTGCAATCGGGCTTATCTGCCTGACCTCTCTCGGATTCTCGCCGATCTCCGAAGTCTCTCCTGCTGCCGGCCAGTCGATGCCTGATTCCTGGACCTCCGGCGATCCAACCGGAAGTGCCTCCTATCTGAATGGATCTACGGTATTTGTCAGTTTTTTTGTAGAAGATCCCCATTCATCATGGTCTGATGAAGAACGTGCTCTTGTCATGTCCAAGCTGGATATCGCCACAGATTACCTCATTTCCGCCGGTGCTTCCTATGGCAAAACGGTCTCCCTGACCTATGATATTTATGATCATCCGGATCTCGCTTATACCATCTCTTATCCGAAAAACATCCGGGATAATGATGACTCTGCGCGTGATCTGTTAGATTATATGGTGGATTATATTGCCGAAACGATTCCTACCGCTGATCTTCTGAACGAATATCAGGCAACCAGCATTGGTTATTTATGTTTTCTGAATAAAGATGGTGTGTCCTATACCTTCCCTTACTATGATGATGATTCCGACTGCTATTTATATGAAACCTGTTTCTTATATCTGAAATGCGATGATGAATATGAGCCACCTGCTGTCTACGCCCATGAGATTCTGCACCTTTTCGGTGCCCGCGACTTATATGAAACCAATGAAACAGACGGCATTTCCAAGGAGTTCGTTCAGTACATCGAGACAAATTATCCAAACGAAATCATGCTGACCACCTATGACGAAAATTGGAATAATGTCCAAGATCATGTCACCAATGAACTAACAGATATTACTGCCTATTTTATCGGATGGCTGGACACCATTCCGGAGCTATCTACCTACCCAAGCATTGAAACCGAATACCCGGCCTGCTTCACCGAAGTCGACCATCCATCCGGCAACTATGAGGATTATTCTGCCGGTGATGATACGGACGGACTCGACTGGGGCAGCTCCGGCAATTCCGGCACCCTCGACAATTCCGACACCCCCAATGCTGACTGGAGCGCCAATGGTGGAAACGGGAATGGAAATGGTTATAGCAGTAGTTCCGATGATACTATCTGGTGGTTGATTTTGCGGTTGTTGTGGGAGATGTTTGGGTGGTAGAAGGGATGATACTCTTTACCTTTCCCCAAAAACTTTCTTCTCTGCTACCTTTTTCATTTTTTCCTGTTTCGACAGATCATACTCACCCATTTCCTCCTCAGATTCTATGAATGTCATTGAACCACCAATACCATGGTACTTTTCAAAGAACGTTTTCAGCTTTTCAATGACTTCCTGTTTCTTCTTGGCTCTACCGCCACCGCCAAAGCGTGAAATCGGTGGCATAAGTTTATCTATGTCTGTTCCGGCTGTTTTGATCTCTCCGTCACGGAATGCATTCTCCATGAACCTCCGTGTATCTTCCGGCTTCAGCTTTTCTTCCGTGATAATCGCATTCAGGTCATAGTCACGCTGTTCCACCACATACTCATGCCATTCATTCATGACATCATCTACATCATTGATTCCTGCAATAAAGGTTTCAATGAGCTGTTTCTTGCTACGCAGTTCCGGGCTGGCATCAATCGCCTTATTGATGGTAATCAGAACTTCCTTGTCTTCGCAATGGGTATCATGGTACTTCTTTACGAGCATGAGAATATAATCAATGTTAATTTCTATCTGCCGGATCAGTTCAATCTCAAATACTACATCATCTGTAATATCCGTGCTTTCCTGACGCTTGCGTTTCCACTCATCACGCAAGTCCTGATAGCGTCCAAGGTAATCCTGTAAATCACGTTCAGAAATTAGCTCATTTCCCTTGAATTCATCAAAGGAGAGCAACAGATTTCTCATACGAAGAATCGCACCAAACAAAGCGATAAAATCCTTCTGCTTCTGTTCCCCGATGATCTGTGGTTCTGATAGAGGAAACTTATTATTCAAATCTTCCATCATATCCACATACCCCGGCATTGGCTTACCATCCACAGATTCATATCCGTAGTAATAATCCTTAAAGCTCTGCAGCAGAACAATGCCTCCGGCATTCTTATCTCCGAACAGGGAAATGGCACTATCCACTCGCTTTTGCAGATTTCGGAAACATACAATATTTCCAAAAGTCTTGATGGAATTCAGAATACGGTTGGTACGGGAAAATGCCTGTATCAGCCCGTGCATTTTCAGATTCTTGTCTACCCACAGCGTATTCATGGTTGTGGCATCAAAACCTGTCAGAAACATATTTACTACAATGAGAATATCCAATTCCTTGTTCTTCATGCGAAGCGACACATCTTTATAATAATTCTGGAATTTATCACTTGAAGTATCGTAATTCGTATGGAACATTTTATTATAATCGTCAATAGCTTCTTCCAAAAATTCTCTGGACGGCTGGTCAAGGGCTGCAGTATCTTCGGAATTTTCCTCATCTAAAATACCATCCGATTCTTCCTCATTTGCACAGAAACTAAAAATGGTTGCAACACGCAATTTCTTGGTCGGGTCTGCTGCCATCTGCTTTTTGAATTCCTGATAATATAGTTTTGCCATCGGAACGCTTGATACCGCAAAAATGGAATTAAAACCGCTGATACGCTGTTTCTGCTTGATTTCCTCTACCTCATCCCGCTTGGCAGAAGCCACCTCCGCAATATTAGTCAGCGTATTATATATGTAAGTTTTATCCCCACGATAAGTCTTCTGGTCAAAATGCTCCAGTATGTACTGCGTTACAATTCGGATACGCTCAGGGGCCATCATAACCTTTTCACGGTTGATGTCCCAGACCATCTCATCTGTGATTTCTTCCTCCATATCCATCGTTGTAATATAATCCACTCGGAATGGAAGAACATTTTTATCATTAATCGCATCTACAATCGTATAACCGTGAAGCTGATCCCCAAAGGTCTGACCTGTAGTAAAGAACTCCGGATTCTTGGCTCTACCGGAATTGACAGAGAAAATCGGTGTTCCTGTAAATCCAAACAGATGATATTTCTTGAAATTCTTCACAATCGCAGTGTGCATATCTCCAAACTGACTGCGGTGGCACTCATCAAAAATAATAACGATATGTTTCGTATATACTTCATGCCCCGGATTCTTTTTTATAAAGGTAGCCAGTTTCTGAATGGTAGTAATAATGATATGTGCGTCCGGGTCTTCCAACTGCCGTTTTAATATAGTAGTCGAGGTGTTGCTGTTGGCTGCCCCTTTTTCAAAACGGTCATATTCTTTCATGGTCTGGTAGTCCAGATCCTTACGGTCAACTACAAACAGCACCTTGTCAATATAAGGCAGCTTTGATGCCAGTCTTGCTGTCTTAAATGAGGTCAGCGTCTTTCCGGAACCTGTGGTATGCCAGATATAACCACCACCCTCAACACTGCCGTATTTCTTATAATTATTAGCAATTTCGATACGATTAAGAATCCGCTCCGTAGCCGTAATCTGGTACGGACGCATGACCATCAGCATATCCTCGGATGTAAAAATGCAGTACTTCGTAAGGATATTTAGAATCGTATGCTTTGCGAAAAAAGTCTTTGTAAAATCAATCAGATCAGGAATCACACGGTTATTGGCATCTGCCCAGAAGCAGGTAAACTCAAAACTGTTACTGGTCTTGGTCTTACTTGCTCCCCGTTTCTCGTGTTCCTTTTCTGCATTCCGTCTGGTACTGTTGGAATAATACTTTGTGTTCGTACCATTGGAAATAACAAAAATCTGAATGTATTCATACAGTCCGCATCCTGCCCAGAAAGAATCCCTCTGGTAGCGGTTAATCTGGTTGAATGCCTCACGGATGGCAACACCCCTGCGCTTCAGTTCAATATGTACAAGGGGCAGACCGTTTACTAATACCGTAACATCATAGCGGTTGTCATGCTTTGCACCATTTTCCGTGCCAATCACGTACTGATTGATGACCTGCAGTCTGTTATTATGGATATTCTTTTTATCTATAAGTGTAATATTCTTGGAAGAACCGTCATCACGGGTCAGAACTTGGATATTGTCCTCCTGTATCTTTCGAGTCTTTTCCACGATATGCTCATTAGGATTGGCAACGGCATTTCTGAAAAAATCATCCCATTCTGTGTCTGAAAACTGATAGTTGTTCAATTCCTCTAATTTCTTACGGAGATTGGTAATCAGGTCTTTCTCCGTGTGAATAGGCAGATACTCATATCCCTGTTCACAGAGCAGACGAATAAACTCCTGTTCCAACTCTGCTTCGCTCTGATAATTATCTGAACGCTTCTTGACTGGCTCATATTCTGTGACAACGGTATTCTCTGATGTCTCTGCTACAATATTAAAATATGCCACTTACCTTCCCTCCCTTTTTCGCTAACACTTCTTCTACAAGTTTTTTCTCTTTCTCTTCTAATAAATGATTTGAATAAATCTTTTCAAATGAAGATGCAACCATTGATTTAAATATCACTTCTCGTTCCATGTCTCCAATTGGGAAAAGAAAATTTTTTGGATATTGCTTTTTATCATCTTTGCCAAATAAAATCAAACACACTTCTGATGTAATTGGGAAAATAACTCTGTCATACTCTTTACATGGAAACTCTTTTGAATGTATAAACACCGGTTTATCCGATGTAATAATTCTCGCTTGTCTATCAACTCCCACTCCAAACGACATATTCTTCATGGGATCAAATAAAGCATCTGGTACTATTTTCTCCTTACTGTCTTCTTTAATCTCCTTGAAAAACGGCAAGCAAAATGTTCTCGCTATATTTTTTGCCTGCTTAGCATTAATTGTATCTTTATAGGTTCCCAAACTTACGCCTTCCGCTGCTTCTAAAATTTGGGGCATTCTCATTATTTGAATCAAAATATACGTTAACCAAAACTCCTTTTCTTCTCTTTTAAGAAAACACCTTGTTTTATAGTTATCTTCTATAAATGCTTTACACTCCAATTTAGATCTGTAGACACCAAACCCTTTTTCCAACATTGTAAAACAATGTTCTAAATAATTAGGTAATACAATCCCTCCTTTATCTCCAGTTACCTCATAAAGATTCTTACCATAGCAAACGGATTTAATAGGAATTGCCTTATCAATTTGTTTCTTTTCAGCCAAATTATAGCAGTAAATCGTATACCTTGAATATGCTAAGTCTATATTACCCTTTTCATATTCTGGCGAAAATCCCCTCAAGTACACCTGCGGAATATAATGTTGTTTCTTTGTAGTAATGCTATTTCCTGTCATTAGTTCACATCCTTAAATGACAATAACTTATCTCTGTAATATTCGTATTGTTTCTGACGTGCTTCAATTTCGGCCGGAAGTCCTGCGGACAGGTCATTGCAGAGAGTATCAAAACGGTCGAGAATATTAACAATATCCTTGACTTTCTCTTCTTCCGGAACGGGAATTACTATTTTATTTAAATTCTCTTGATTAAGTTTCGGTTGTGCTCCACCAGAAATAAATTTACCTAAATCGATGGAATTTAAATAAATTTCCACATATCTTCTTAATTCATAAGTATCAAATTTCAAAACATGGGCATGGTTATTTACCCAGTTCTTTCCAGAAATCGAAAACGCTATAGGTGTATTCCTTGCAAGAAGATTAGCTCCATCTTCAGACACAAGCAAATAATCCCCATCAAAAATATAATCCGATACATAATCAACAATTCCAGACGCACCATAATATGGATACTTTCCTGCTTCTCTTTTTCCTTTTGTAACAGGCTTTCTCTGACGATCACAGTTTTCAGATATCTTGTCCAAGGTTAAATATACATACCCAAACACATACTGAATAAGCTTAATTGCGCTCAGTTCTGTCTGTCTGTCTGTCTGTCTGTCTGTCTGTCTGTCTGTCTGTCTGTCTGTCT